>Ga0210387_10000398_pt1 | contig 30860 bp, 33 predicted proteins | sample IncBWC7OmetaG_FD_160108 | JGI IMG/M metagenome (GOLD analysis project Ga0210387, IMG submission 160108) | Forest soil microbial communities from Barre Woods Harvard Forest LTER site, Petersham, Massachusetts, United States - Inc-BW-C-7-O ... | reverse complement strand
CGTGTCGGCCGACGGCTCGGCGATGCGGCTGCGCCGTTAATTGGGCCCGTCCACTTCCTGATTGGCGGCCCAACCTTCCGCGATGCCGAGCTTGATCAGCCGCGCGAGGTCCTGATAGAGCGCGCTGCCTTCGCCATACTTGCTGTTCAGCCACTTTTCCATGTCAGCGCCCGGCGTCATGTCCTTCACTTCATTCAGGAAGGGAATGCTCCGCTGGATCAGCTCTTCGCGGTGTCCCATGATTGTCTCCTTAGCTGTTGCGTGAGTTTCGTAGAGCGAGGGCACGAAACGCGGAAGTGAAGGTTTGGCAGGATCAAAATGAACGCGGCGCATTTGGCCGTTAACTGATTGCGGCATCTGTATTATTGTCGCGCCCACACGCGAGCTTTTCCGCATATGACCGCGACATTCTCAAGCTTCGACCTCAATCTCTTGCGCGTCTTTGACGCGATCATGGAAGAGCGAAGCGTGCTGCGGGCAAGCCAGAAGGTCTTCCTCAGCCAGTCGGCGGTGAGCCACAGCCTGGCGCGCCTGCGCGAATTGCTCGAAGACGAGCTGTTCATCAGGACGACGACCGGCATGCAGCCGACATCGCGCGCCATCGCGATGGCGCCGCTGGTGAGAGACGCGCTACGCTCGCTCGAGAGCGCGATCGACTCGCCGAAGTTCGAGCCGGCCACCTCGTCAAAGCGCTTCACCATCGCCGCCAACGATTTCACCACCATGACACCTGCTTCGCATCCTCAAAGCCGAGGCGCCCTCCGTCGATCTTGCGGTCAAGCCGGTGACGCGCATCGACCTCGCCGAACAGCTCGACCTCGGCCGCATCGACCTCGCGCTCGGCACCTTCACAGGGCTGCCGGACCGCTTCAGGTCGCAATCGCTGTTCGAATATGACGACGTCTTGATCACAAGCGATGCGCTGAAGCTCGCTCCGCTGACACTTGAGACGTTCGCGCGGGTGCCGATTGTCGTCGTGTCTTTTGGCAGCGATCAGGAAGGGGCGGTCGACGGCTATCTCTCAGAGCGCGGGCTATCGCGACGATCCGAAATGTACGACCGCACGGCGTTCGAGGTCGCCTGTGCCGGAACCGACGAGCCGCCCCGGATCGCCGTCACGCTACGCATTTTCTGGCCATGCCGGCCTTCCTGGAAAGCGCAACTCATGCCGCCATTGTGCCGCCGCCGCTGAGCCAATCCTTTGCGCGGTTATTTCCGCTCGCCGTGCACGAGCTGCCTTATCCAACCACCCGCCTTACGGTGGCCGCGCTCTGGCACGAGCGCCATCAGGGCGACGCCTCGCAGAACTGGCTGCATGAGGCCGTTCGTCGCGCGACGGAAAGCCTGCGAAGCTGAAACTCAGGCTGCGCTGGCAGCCTCACGCTGCAGTGCCCGCGCATAAGCTGGCTTCTGCTCGACATGCGCGGCCAGCCGGTTGAAGTGCGGAAATGCCGCAGGGTCGATCTCCAGCCGCTTCATCCAGCGCGCCGCAACCGGCGCCAGACCATCGACCACCGAATACCGCTCGCCGAGCAGGAACGGACCGCCCTCGGCGCCCATCTGGTTGAAGACGCCGAGCGTGCGCTCGAAATTGCGCTTGCCGCCGGCCTTGAGCGTCTCCTTGACGCTGTCGTCCTCGGTGAAGCGCTCCGTGCGCCAGATTTGCGCTATCGCGACATGCAGATTGGTGGCGAACCAGCTCAGCATCTCGTAGGCCTTGCCGATCGCCGCTGCATCGCCGAACGGCAACAGCTTCGCATCGGGAAAGCGGTTTGCGATGAAGCTCAGCACCGCGAGATTTTCACGGATGAGCTTGCCGTCGGCATCCATCACCGGCACCTGCCCGCGCGGGTTGAGCGCGAGAAATTCGGGACGCTTCTGCTCGCCGGCCGCCAGCATGACCGGCTTGGCCTCATAGCTTGCGCCCGCCTCTTCCAGTGCCATCAGGGATGCGAACGCGCAACTGCCCGGCGCGAAGTAGAGTTTCAGTGCCATGATTTTTCGACTTCTCTTATTATTGATGATTGCGCGGCCAGCCATCGAGCGAGGCCAGCACGCGGTCGACAAAAGTCTCGGCCATGCCGAGATAGCTGGAAGGATCGAGCATGGCGTCGAGCTCGGCCTCGCTGATCTGCGAAGCGATCTCCTTGTTCTTCAACAGGCCCTCGCGCAGCGAGCCGTCCTCCGTGAATACCTCCATGCAGATTTCATAGACCAGCTCATGCGCCGCCTGCCGGCCGAGCTTGTGGCCGAGCGCGAACATCACCGGCTCCGACATCAACAGCCCCTTCTGGATGTCGAGGTTGCGCCGCATGTTGGCGGGCCGCACCGTGAGGCCGGCGAGCACGTAGTTCATCTTCTTCACCGCGGCATCCGTGAGGCTGAACAGCCGCGTGGTGTATTCACGCTCGACCTGCAGCACGACCTTGTCGCGCTCATGCTCGGCCATGACGCCTTCGATGGCGAGCGGCACGATGCCGCGAACGACGCGGGCGATGGCGACGATGCCCTCGCAGGTCGGCGGGTTGCGCTTGTGCGGCATGGTGCTGCTGCCGACCTTGCCGGTCGAGAACGGCTCTTCGAGTTCGGCGACCTCGGTCTTCTGCAGGCTGTAGATCTCATGCGCGATCTTGCCGATCGAGGCGACGCACATCGCCAGCACGCAGGTGATCTCGGCCATGCTGTCGCGCGAGGTGTGCCAGGTGATGACGGGATTGACGAGGCCAAGCTCCTTCATCAGCCCGGACTGCACCGCATCGCCGTCCTTGCCGAGTGCGGCGAGCGTGCCGACCGCGCCGGAGAACTGGCCGATCAGCACGCGCTTGCGCATCTCGACGAAGCGCTCCAAGTTGCGGTGAAGCTCGGCCGCCCATCCGGCCACCTTGAAGCCGAAAGTGATAGGCAGCGCCTGCTGGCCATGGCTGCGCGCGGCCATCACGGTCGAGCGGTGTTTGCGCGCGAGATCGGCAGCAAGCTCGATCATCTTGCGCAGATTGGGCTCGATCTCGTCGAGCGCCTCGCGGATCTGCAACACCGTGCCGGTGTCCATGATGTCCTGGGTGGTGGCGCCCCAATGCACGTACTCGCCGGCATCGCCGTCGCAGACGTCCTTGATGGCGCGGAGCAGCGGCACGATCGGATGGCTGGTGCGGTCCATTTCCTTCTTCATGGCGTCGAGATCGTAGAGCTCGACCTTGGCCTTCTTGCGAATCTCGGCGGCAGCCTTCTCCGGGATGACCCCGAGATCCGCCTCGACCTTGGCAAGCGCTGCCTCGACATCGAGCCATTTCTGCACCACGTTCTCGTCGCTGAAGATGCGACGCATGGCTTCGGTGCCGAACTGATCCCTGAACAGGCGGCTATCGATGACGGACGCGCTCACTGGCACTCTCCCTTTTTCTTATCGTTGAATCGCTGCTCAGGCCGAGCAGCGATTGGTTCCAGAGATTGGGCACCGCGCCATTGGAATAGCCGGAGATGAACTGCTTGATGGTGCCATCGGCCTGGAACACATGGCGCCGAACCGCGCCGATGTTGCCGCCATAGACGTGGATGCTGATGGAGACGCGATCGTCGAAGGCGTTTTTCACCTGATGGATGTCGCCCTCTCTTGGCGACAGCGCCTCGACCTGTCCCGGCACCAGCCGCGTCGGTTCGCCGCTGATGTCAATGCCGCCGTCCATGCCCGCGCGGTAGGGAGTCGAAATCTCCTCGCCACGCAGCATGCCGATCAGGCCCCAGACGGTGTGATCATGGATCGGGGTGAGTTGCCCCGGTCCCCAGACAAAGCTCACGACCGAGAAGCGTTCGAGCGGATCGCAGTGCAGGAGATACTGCCGATAATATTGCTTGTCGGGCGCGGCATAGGCGTCCGGCAGCCAGTCATCGACCGCGACGAGCTCGCCAAGCACCGGACGTGCCGCACGCAGCCATGTATCGTCATCGGAGGCCATATCGGCGATCCGCGTCATGGTGGTGACGAATTTTTTCAGCCGGGCCAAAGACATCGCGTTTCTCCTTATTTGTTATTTCGCGTAACCGATTTCGCGCAGCACTTCGTCGGTGTGCTCGCCGAGCGCCGGCGGCCCTCGCCTGATCTCCGCGCTCTTGCCCGACATCATGATCGGCGAGCCAAAGCTCTTGACGCGTTCGCCGCTCGGCAGATCGACGTCTCGCACCCAGCCCATGTGCCGGACCTGGGGATCGGTGAGCGCATTCGCATAGGAATTGACGGGGCCGCAGGGCACGCCGACGTGCGTGAAGGCCTCGATCAAGGAGGCGACGGAGCGGTCGGCGAAGATTTCCTCGAGCAGCTCGCACAGCGCCGCCTGGTTCTGCGCGCGCAGCGCGGTGGTCGCAAAGCGCGAATCGTCGAACAGGTTCGACCGATCGATGACTTCGCAAACCGAACGCCAGAGTTTCTGGTTGCCGGCCGCCATGACGAAATAGCCATCGGCCGCGCGGAATGCCTGGTACGGCGCGTTGCGCGGATGGGCCGAGCCGAGCCGCGCCGGATCGCGGCCGCTGCCGAAATATTCGCTGGTCTGCAGCGCCGCGATGCCGAGCGACGCGCCGAGCATGGCGATGTCGATATGCTGCCCCTGCGCGCGCCCCTGCCGCACGGCATGGAGCAGGCTCATCACCGCAAAGGCGGCATAGAGCCCCGAGCTGAAATCGGAGACCGGAACGCCGCATTTGACCGGCGCGCTTTCCGGCCCGCCGGTCACGCTCATGATCCCGGACAGCGCCTGGATGGTCAGGTCAAAACCGCCTTCATTGACGCGTGGCCCGCTCTGCCCGAAGGCGGAGATAGAGCAATAGATCAGGTCCGGCCGCTCCTCCTTGAACGAGGCGTAGCCGAGGCCGAGCCGGTGCATCACGCCCGGCCTATTGTTCTCGATCACGATGTCGGCCGAGCGGATCAGCGCACGCGCGGTGCTTTTGCCGGCTTCGCTCTTGAGATCGAGCACGACCGAGCGCTTGTTGCGGTTGACGGAGGCAAAATTCTCGGAAAAGCCGTTACGCAGCGGCGGCCATTGCCGCATGCTGTCGCCATCGGGACTCTCGACCTTGATCACGTCGGCGCCCATGTCGGCGAACAGCATGCCGCAGAAGGGGCCAGCCGCGACGTGACAGAACTCGATGACACGAACTCCCTGCAGCAGATCTGTCATGCCGGCACTCCCTCAAGCTGCATTGGCGCTCCCATTCGGATCGAGACATCTCTTGCCGCCGCGCACACCAGTGGAATCAGCGTGCGCAGCGCCTTCGGCTGATAGCGGTTGGCCGGACCGGAGACGCCGAGCGCGGCCGTCACCGTGCCCGACGCATCCAGGATCGGCGCGGCCACGCCCCACACACCCTCGCGCCATTCGCCGCGGTTGATCGCATAGCCATTGGCGCGGACTTTGATCAGCTCGCGCTGCAGCGAGGCGCGGTCGGTGATGGTCTTGCTGGTGTAACGGGTGAGCCCGGCGGTGACGACGCGATGCACGGCATCCTCCGCCTGATAGGCGAGCAGCACCTTGCCGGTCGCAACACAGAAGCACGGCGCGCGTCCGCCGATCTGCGAATAAGCGCGCACCGGATGGGTGCCCTCGAGCTTGTCGATATAGATGACCTCGCCGCGATCGAGCAGCGAGAGATGAACGGATTCGCCGGATTGACGCGTCAACGTCGCCAGCACGGGGCCGGCGACCTGCTTGATGTCGACCCGGCCGATAACGAGGCTGCCGAGCTCCCAGATTTTCATGGTCGGCGAATAGAGACCGCCCTTGGAAGAGACATAGCCGCAATTCTGCAGCGTCTGCAGCGTGCGGTGGACGTTGCTCTTCTGCAGATCCATCTCGCGCGCGAGGTCGGCGACGCCGCGCGGCACGTCACTGCGCACCAAAGCTTCCAGCACCGCGAAACCCTTGACCAGCGTCTTGTCCATCAGCCGCCCGCTTACGAAAAATCCCGCTCATTCTAAATAATAGAACGATGTTTCATAATTAGATACGCCGCGGTTTTTCCACTGTCAATAAAACGGAGCATTTGGTAGATTTTTCCTTGGCCTTCGCGCGCTTGACTCGCTCTGAGCTTCAGCCCAGTATCGCAATAATTAATACATCGTTCCAAATATTGGAACGCGCTTGGGAGGATGCCATGAGCCAGGGCACCACGACCTCAAAGCCACCGCCTTTCACCCGCGCCCTCGCCGAGCGCGCCTGCAACTTGCGTTTTGCCGACCTGCCTGAGGACATCGTGGTGCGGGCCCGCCATTCCATGCTGGATTGGCTCAGCGTCACGCTGTCCGGCTGGCAGGACCCGCTGGTCGACAGACTGACGCGCGTGATCGAAGCCGAGGGCGGCGAGCCCGCCGCGACGCTGGTCGGATCGGGCCGCAAGGTCAGCGCGAGCCAGGCCGCGCTGGTCAATGGCACCGCGTCCCATGCGCTCGATTTCGACGACGTGCACCTGCTCTCGCGCACGCATCCTTCCGTGCCCGTGGCGCCGGCCGCATTGGCCGCTGCCGAGCGCGACCGGCGCGACGGCAAGGCGCTGATCACAGCCTTTGTCGCCGGCGTCGAGGTGCAGAGTGCGATTGCGGCCGTGATGGGCGAGGCGCATTACAAGCGCGGCTGGCATAACACGGCGACCTTCGGGATGTTCGGTGCCACGGCGGCTGCGGGCCATCTCCTGGACCTGACCGTCGAGCAGATGCAACACGCCTTCGGCATCGCGGCGACGCAGGCGGCAGGGCTTCGGGTGTCGTTCGGCACCATGTGCAAACCTTTGCATGCAGGCCACGCCGCCTCCCAGGGTTTGACCGCCGCCGCACTGGCGCGCGAGGGTTTTACCAGCCGCAGCGATGCGCTGGAGTGTGCCGACGGGTTTGCCGCGATGCTAGGCGGCGAGGACTCGCTGCAAAAGATGGCTGCCGCGCTCAATTCGCATGGCGCGCTCGACCGGGACTACTTCCACACCGGCGTGATCATGTTCAAGTTCCACGCCTCCTGCTACGGCACGCATGCGCCGATCGAAAGCGCGCTGCGTCTGAAGGAGCAGTTGAAGGGCCGTCTGCCCACGAATCTCGATGTCAGCGTCGAGCCGCAATATATGTCGGTCTGCAACATCGCCGCTCCCTCGACGCCCCTGGAGGCGAAGTTCAGCATCCGCCATGCGGTAGCGCTCGCGCTTCTGGGCTACGATCTTGCCGATGGCGAAAGTTTTTCCGCCGCCACCCGTGATGATCCCAAGGTGGTCGATTTGCGCGAGCGCATTCGCGTCGCCGGCGACGCCGGTGTCAAGCGCGCCAACGCGCGTATCGATGCGCATCTCGGTGACGGAAGCACGCTTTCGGCGAGTGGCGACGCCAGCCGCGCCGAAACCGACCTTGCGCACCAGGCCCGCCGCGTCGAAGCGAAATTCGCGATCTGCGCGCGCGAGAGCATCAACGAGACCAGCATCACCAGGACGATCGACATGTGCAGGGAGCTGGAGCGCATCAGCGACATCACGACGTTTCTTGCGGCACTGCGCACCCCCGGTAGCCAAGAACAAGACAGCTCACGCCGGCTACAGGCCGTGAAGGATCGGGCATGACCGCCACGGCTGAGGCGCGTTCCGAGATCCCCTCGGAGCCTTTGCTTGTCTCGCGTACGCCGGATCGCGTCACGCTGACGCTGAACCGCCCCACCCGGCACAATGCGCTCGATGTCGCGACCGTCGAAGCGCTGCATCACGTCCTCGACGACATCGACCCGGCCGCGACCAAAATGCTGGTGCTGGAAGGCAATGGTCCGAGCTTTTGCAGCGGCTTTGATCTTTCCGAGATCGACAATGAGACCGATGGCAGCCTGTTGCTGCGCTTCGTGCGCATCGAACTGCTGCTGCAACGCCTGTTTCGCGCGCCGTATCACACGGTGGCGCTGGCCCATGGCCGTGCTTTCGGCGCCGGCGCGGATTTATTCTGCGCCTGCCAGCACCGCTTCGCCGCACCCGACACCACCTTTCGATTCCCCGGCACGAATTTCGGTCTCGTGCTTGGCTCCGGGCGCCTTGCCGCCCGCGTCGGCATCGACGCGGCGCTCGCGCTGTTGCGCTCGGCCAAGGCGGTCGATGCCGCCTCGGCCACGACGAGCGGGCTTGCGAGCGAGATCGTCGCGATCAGCGAGCGTGCCGAGCGGCTCGACCGGCTCGCGCGCGAGGAAACGCCGATCGAGCCGGAAACCTTTGGGCTGATCCTCGAGCTGGCATTGCCGGCCTCGGACCAGAACGATCTGGCGAACCTCGTCCGCAGTGCAGCCCGGCTGGGACTGAAGCGGCGGATCATGGATTATGCCGCCGCAGGGAAAAGACAGCGATGAAAACGATGGCTAGTGTCAGCATGCGTGAAGCATCCCGCGGCAACGCGGTTGCGTATCTACCCCAGGAAACCCTGCTCGAGGTCCGCGGCGTCACGCTGCAATACGCGGCGGCGCAGCAGCTCGTCACTGCAACCTACCGGGTGGATTTCAGCATCAAATCCTCCGACCGCTTTGTCCTGCTGGGGCCGTCCGGCTGCGGCAAGTCGACCCTGCTCAAGGCCGTCGGCGGCTATCTCGAGCCGACCGAGGGCGAGATCAGCCTGCGCGGCAAGCGGGTGACGCATCCCGGCCCCGACCGCATGATGGTGTTCCAGGAGTTCGACCAGCTCTTGCCGTGGATGAGCGTGCTGGAAAACGTGATGTTCCCGCTAGTAGAGACCGGCAAGCTCGGCCGCGCCGCCGCGCGCGACAAGGCGATGCAATATATCGAGAAGGTGCATCTCACCCGAGTCGTCGACAGTTATCCGCACATGCTCTCCGGCGGCATGAAGCAGCGCGTCGCGATCGCCCGCGGCATGGCGATGGAGCCGGACATCCTGCTGATGGACGAGCCGTTCGCCGCACTCGACGCGCTTACCCGCCGGCAGATGCAGGAAGAGCTGTTGCAGCTCTGGGCCGACACCCGCTTCACGCTGATGTTCGTCACCCATTCGATTTCGGAGGCGATCAAGATCGGCAACCGCATCCTGCTGCTGTCGCCGCATCCCGGCGAGGTCGTGGCCGAGCTCAACAGCCCGCCGGCCGACAGCGACGCGCCGGACTGGCCGGTGCGGCTGGAGCGCAAGATCAACACCATGCTGTTCGGCGGCTCGCATGCGGATGAGGACGCCCATGACTGACGTATCGATCGCCCAACTCGCGCCGCGCCAGGACATCTACCGCACGCCGACCGGCGCCGGCGGCAAGGTCGTGATCCGCCGCTCGCTGCCTCTTCCCGAGCAGCTCTACAACATGTCGGGCCTGCGCAAGCTGTTCCTCCTGGTCGTGCTCGCGATCATCTGGGAAATCTACGCGCGCTATGTCGACAACGAGCTGCTGTTTCCGACCTTCAGCTCGACCATCGAGGCGATGGTGACCAATATCGCCAATGGCGTACTGATCAGCCGCGTCTGGGTGTCGCTGCGCATCCTGTTGATGGGGTATGGGCTCGGCATCGGCATTGCGACGGTGCTGACCTGCCTTGCGGTGGGCTTCCGTCTCGGCACCGATCTCCTCGAGATCCTCACCGCGATGTTCAATCCGCTGCCGGCAATCGCGCTGTTGCCGCTCGCGATGATCTGGTTCGGGCTCGGCACCGGCAGTCTGGTGTTCGTGCTCGCGCATTCGGTGGTCTGGGCGGTCGCGCTCAACACCCATTCGGGCTTCCTGTCGGTCTCGCGCACCTTGCGGATGCTCGGCCAGAACTACAATCTCGGCCGTATCCGCTACATCAGAAAGATCCTGATCCCCGCGGCCTTCCCCAATATCCTGACCGGCCTCAAGATCGCCTGGGCCTTTGCCTGGCGCACGCTGATCGCCGCCGAGCTCGTCTTCGGCGTCAGCTCCGGCAATGGCGGCCTCGGCTGGTTCATCTATGAGCGCAAGAACTCGCTCGACATCCCCGCGGTGTTCGCCGGCCTGCTCACCGTTATTGCCATCGGCCTGTTGGTCGAGAATTTGATCTTCAAGGTCATCGAGAAGCGGACGGTCGTGCGCTGGGGCCTTCATTCATGATCCGCACGATCTGCAACACGGCCGCAAAGAGCCGGAAAGGATTTCGCGTGAGACGAGTTGTGCGACGCCTCGCAAGCCTGACTACGATCGCCGCGCTATTGGCGGCACAGCCCGCCGCAGCCGAACCCGCGACGCTGCATCACGGCTTCCAGGCCGGCATGCCGCATTTGCCGGCGCTGGTGATGAAGCACGAGAAGCTGCTCGAGGCCTGCCTCGCCGATCAGGGCATGGGATCGACCAAGGTCGAATGGTTCGAACTCACCGGCTCGGCGCAGACCGATGCGCTGCTGTCGGGCAGTCTCGATTTCACCAGCGGCGGCGTCACCGAGTTGGCGACGCTCTGGGTCGCCACCCATGGCAAGGTGAAGGCGGTCTCGGCCGAAAGCGCCGTGCCGAACGACCTCATCACGACCAATCCCAAGATCAAGACCTTGACGGATTTTGGCCCCGAAGATCGCATCGCCGTGCCAGCGGTCAAGGTCTCGCCCCAGGCCATCATGCTGCAGATGGCGGCGCAGCAGACCTTCAACGATCCGCAGCATCTCGACGCGCTCACGGTCGCGATGCGCCCCGCCGATGCGACGGTCGCGATGCTGACCGGCTCCAGCGCCGTCAACAGCCATTTCAGCGTGCCGCCGTTCCAGGACCAGGAGCAGGCTGACCCGAAGGTGCATCGCGTCGCCAGCTCCTATGACATCATGGGCGGGCCGGCCACCGTCGTGGTGGTGACGACGACGGCGCGCTTCCACGACGCCAATCCGCAATCGATCAAGGCCGAGCGCTGCGCGATCGAGCGCGCCATCAAGCTGATCAACAGCGATCCGAAGGAGACGGCCCGCATCTATCTTGAGGAGGCGCACGACACCAAGACGCCAGTAGAGACGATCCAGAAAATCCTGCAAGATCCGCGCATGATCTACGCCACCGCGCCGCGCAACCTCATGAAGTTCGTCAACTTCATGTACACAATCGGGCAATTGAAGAGCCAGCCGGAGAACTGGAAGGACCTGTTCTTCATCGAAGGCCAGGACGGCGAAGGCAGCTAGGCGCTAGCCTTCCACCGCCGCATAGGCAAAGCCCTGCTCGCTGCGAACCACACGGCCAAACACCGGCGGCGGGAAGTGCGCGGGCAACAGGACGGTTGGAGTGTCGGCAAGGCGTTCGATCAATGCGGTGCGGTTGGTGCGGGCGAGCGCCCGGTCGGTATCGGCGATGGTCGATAGCTCCGGAAAGGCGAGCTGGATGCGGTGATGGATGACGTCGCCGCTGGCCAGCGCCCGCGCGCCGTTCGAGGCCAGATTGATCAGCACATGCCCCGGCGAATGGCCCGGGCAAGGCTCGAGCCAGATCCCCTTGTCGAGCTCATAGTCGTCATCGACCACGACCGCGCGGCCCTCGCGGACCACCGGCAGGACGCTGTCTTCGAACGAGATCAGGTGAATGCCCTCGTCACCACGCTGAAAGCGGGTGTGCCAATAGTCATATTCGGTGCGGCCAACAATGTAGCGCGCATTCGGAAAGGTCGGCACCCATTTGCCGTCGAGCAGCCTTGTATTCCAGCCGACATGGTCCCAGTGCAGGTGCGTGCACATGACGAAATCGACCTGCTCCGGCTTGACCCCGGCCCGGGCCAGCGCACCGAGATAATCGGTGTTGAGATGATCAAAGTCATCACGGCCCGGCCGATGCTTGTCGTTGCCGCAGCAGGTGTCGATCAGGATGTTGTGGCGCCCAGTCCGCAGCAAGAACGACTGGAAGCGCATCTGCAACTCGCCTTCGGGCGTGAGATCGCCTTTGGGCAGTACCCGCCGACAATGCGCGAACATGTCGTCGGTGAGGTCGGGAAAGAAGGTCTGGGCATGCAGGAACGGCCGTTCGAGATCAATGACGCAGTCGATGACGAAATTGCCGATGTTGAGATGCGACATGGCTCAAGTTCCAATGGCTGGGATAAGGTAATCCGAGGGGATGAGCAGCATGGCCCCGCTGCCGGAAATGCGAGTGGCCGATTTTAGCGTCACCTTGGCCTTGCGCACGCGCTTTTTGCGCATGCCCCGCCTCCTGGGATACAAGGACTTATGTCAAAACCCTTGATCCCCGACTCCCCGCTGCCGTTCGACGAGCTGGCCGCGGCGATCCAGCGCCGCCGCTCCACCTACGGTCATATCAGCGGGCTGCAGCTTGATCGCGCCGCGCCATCGGAAGCCTGGTCGAGCTTGCCCTACCGTCCGGCCTTTGTCGGCGACACCGAGACCGGCGTCCTGCATGGCGGCGTGGTCACGGCGATGCTGGACGAGAGCTGCGGCATGGCCGTTCAGCTCGCGCTCGACGGCACCAGCGCGATCGCGACACTGGATTTGCGCATCGATTACCAGAAGCCGGCGACGCCGGGCCTTGCGATCCGGGCGCATTCGCTGTGCTACCGCGTCACCCGCTCGATCGCCTTCGTGCGTTCAACGGCCTATCAGGAATCCGAGGACGACCCGGTCGCCACCGCGACCGCCTGCTTCATGGTCGGTGCGAACCGCACCAACATGCTTGCCGACACCAGGCTGAATGACGGAGCGCTGCCGGCCTGCGAGGCGCCGGATGATCCAACCGGTCCGTTCGCGAGCAGCCCTTTCGCGCGCTTTCTCGGCATCCGCATGGGCGAGGATGGCAGCCTCGTGATGCCGTTCTCGCAAAAAATCATCGGCAACCCGATCTTGCCGGCGATCCATGGCGGCATGACCGGCGCTTTTCTGGAAACGGCGGCGATCGTCAGCGTCACGCGCGAACTCGGTGCTCCGGCGCGCCCCAAGCCGATCGGCCTCACCATCAATTATCTGCGCTCGGGTCGAGCGCTCGACAGTTTTGCCCGCGTCTCGATCGTCAAGCAGGGCCGGCGCATCGTCGCGTTCGAGGCGCAGGCCTGGCAGGACGATCCTGCCAAGCCCATCGCCTCGGCCTTCGGTCATTTCATGTTGCGACAGGCGCCGGGCGGAGATGAGGAATAACGTCGGCGTGATCGCCGCATTCCTGTGATCCAGATCACAGAGACTCGCAGGACGACGCTCTAAATCCCTCCAAAATGGAGGAAATCATGAGCGTCCTCATCGATGTCATCGGCCTGCTTGCGGTCCTCGCCAACGCGATGTTTGCGCTTCACATCTGGTCGGCGGTGTCGGCCCGGGCGCATCGACACATCCGCACGCGATAGCTCCGACGCCCGATCGCGCGGCGATCATCGCTCACCGTCTCCGGTGCGCTGTTGATCGGCGGCAGGACCGCCTGTTGTGCGTTGGGAGGCCTTCAAGGCCTGACGCAGCGTCGGGAAGAACCAGTTCTCGTGCTCCGGCCGATAGAGGCCAGCCTCTCGAAACCAGATGAGGAGCTCGGTTCTGCGGCCGGCTAAAATCAGCACCGTGCCGCGCGCTTCGAGCTTTTGCCGCAAATCGCGCAGGGCATACAACCCGGTCAGGTCAATCCGGCTGATGGGAATTGCATCAACGACAAACCAGCGCAGTCCGGGACCCGCCGTGTCGGCAAGGGCCAGCACCCGCGTTTTGAAATAATCGGCATTGAAAAAAGTGAGAGGCGCGTCGAAGCGATAGAGCATCACGCCCGGAAATGTTCTGGCGGTCGGATGTCTTTCGATCGAATGCAAGCCGGACATTCCGTCGACGGCACCCAGGATTTCGTCCTTGGGCCGTGCCGTCATCTGGACAAAGCGGATCAGCGCGAGGCCAACGGCGATCAGGATGCCGTTGATGGCCCCCAATGCGACCACGCCTAAGGTGGTGATAACAGCCAGTCCCACCTCGATGCGGTCGATGCGCCAGATTTCCTTCAGGTCTCGAATGTCGAACAGCGACAACGACGCATAGACCAGCATCGCGCCCAGCGCGGCGATTGGGATGTATCGCAGCGGACCGGTCAGGAACAAGAGGACAATGGCAATGGTCGAGGCCGTCACCAGGCCCGTCATCTGCGTGCGGCCGCCAGCTGCGGCGGCGACAGCGGTGCGAGAATCCGCGCCGGTGACGGCAAAGCCTTGTGACAGGGCGGAAGCGAGATTCGCCGCCCCGAACGCGGCGAGCTCGCGGTCGGCATCGATTTCATAGCCCCCCTTCGCCGCAAAGCTGCGCCCCGAGAGCATGCCGCTGGAAAACATCACAAGCGCCAGTCCCGCCGCACTGCCGAGCAAGGACGGCACGTCGTCGAGCGGGAATGTCGGAAAGCGAAGCGGCGGCAGGCCTGCGGGAATGGGCCCCAGGATGGCCACTCCGTATCGATCGAGCCCGAACAGGGCGACCGCACTGCCGGCGGCAATCAGGGTGATCAGCGCATACGGCAAGCGTGGCGCGAGGCGCGCCATCGCAAACAGCATCGCCAGGCAGGTCGCTCCGACCGCGAGCGTCGGAAGATGAACCTGCGACAGTTTGGCGAAGATTTCGAGCAGTTGCGGAATGCTTCGTTTGGCTTCGATGGGAAAACCCAGAAGCTTGCTGGCCTGCCCGCTGATAATGCTGATCGCGACCCCGTTCAGAAATCCGATGAGAATAGGCTTCGACAAGAAGTCCGCCATCGCGCCGAGCCGCAGGAAACTCGCAGCGATACAGAACAGGCCGGCCAGGAATGTAATGGTCACCGCAAGCGACCAGTACAACTGACTGTCGCCACCCGCGAGTGGAGCGACCGCGGCTGCGATCATCGCACACACAGCGGCATCGGGATTCACGATCAACTGCCGCGACGTCCCGAACAGGGCGTAGGCCACCAGTGGCAGAATGCAGGAGTAAAGACCCACGGCCGGATCAAAGCCGGCGAGCTGTGCGTAGGCGACCGCGACCGGCAGCGCCACTGCCGCAACCGACAGCCCTGCCAACAGGTCGTGCCGAAAATCTTCGGCAAAGCTGTAGGACAGGAGCCTCGTCAGTCCCGGTGCAACGCGTGCCAGACGGTTGATCATGAAGGACGAGCGTGGGCGGCCCAGCGAAGTCCTTTTTGATATAAATCAACAAATCCGGCTAAAGAGCCCTACCCGCATCCGGCTTTCACATCCGACCTGCCTCGGCCAACGCCTGGTCGTACGCTCGCACCGAGGCCTGCGCGGTATCGCGCACCGCGGCTGCCGTCATGCCCGGCCGATAAAGACTACTGCCGAGTCCAATCGCCTGAACGCCCGCGGCCATATAGGCGGCAAGATTCTTGTCCGAGACGCCGCCGACGGCGCCGACCACTGTCTCCTTCGGCAGCACCGCAAGCTGCGCGGCGATGCCTGACGGCCCCAGAACGGAGGCGGGAAAGAATTTCAGCGCCGAGGCTCCAGCGCGCAACGCGAGAAGCGCCTCGGTGGGCGAGAAAACGCCGGGCATGGTCACCATCTTCAGCGCCTGCGCCATGGTCAGCACATCGGCGTCGACGTTCGGGCTGACCATCAACCGTCCGCCGACATCAGCGACGCGCGCGCAGTCGCTCGCGGTGAGAACGGTGCCTGCACCGATCCAGCAGTCCTTGCCAAAGCGCTTGCAAAGACGCTCGATCGAGACAAACGGATCGGGTGAATTCAGCGGCACCTCGATCAGTTCAAAGCCGCTGTCGATCAGCGTCTCGACGATCGCCTCCGCCTCGTCGGGACGGATACCGCGCAGGATCGCCACCAGCGAACGCTTCACCTTCGGCCAGGGAATCGAGTGAGCAACAGGCTGATGCGTCATGTCCGAACTGATCTCCCCAAATATTGATGGCGGCTTTGCCTAATCCGAGACGTGAGGCCTCTTCTGCATCGACCGCTGTGACGTCAAAGCCTTGCGCTGTCAGCGCGGCCTCGTAAAGGCGGCCGAGCTGCCCTGCCCCGATCAGCCGCAGCGCTTGCACTCCGTACTGATGACGCACATCGGCGATCTCGGTTCCAATCAAGAGACCCGACAGCCGCGCCGCACCGTCAGCGCGCTGCTCGAAACCGAGGAGTTGCGCGGCGCGCAGTCGAAACAGCGATGCGGATAGTCCCGACGGTGCGGCGAGAGCGGCCGCAAGGCCCTCACGGAACGGCACGTTGTCGGCTTGCGATGGACCATCCGTCTCAATCGCATGCGCGAGGATGCTGTGCCGCGATATCACCGAGAACAGCTCGCCCGTCATGTAGGTCGAGAACTCGACGACATGGCCGCCCTCGATCCTGATCCATTTGCTGTGCGTGCCGGGAATGCAGACCAGCCCGGTGAAGTCAGGCTCAGTCACGCCGAGGAGTTGCGTCTCTTCCCCGCGCATCACGTCGGGCCGATCGGCCCGCGCCTGGGCGATACCGGGCAGGATGCGGATGTCGCCGGGCGCATCGACGCGGATAGCGCCTTCATGCAGCGCCTCAAGACGCGTCGGCGCCTTCAAATAGGGAGCTTCAACCCAGCCCTGCCGCGCGCCGGCCATGCCACAGATCAACACGGGTAGTCCATCCGGCGCACCAAGCCTTGCGAGATGATGGCGCAGCACCGGCTCAAAGCCGCTTGCCACACAGTGCAACATGCCTTCGCCACCGCGGCTCTCTGCGATCGCCTCGCCTTTCGCCGACATCAACCAACTGCGAAAGCTGCTGGTGCCCCAGTCGACGGTGACGAAGGCTGGCGGCGCTGAAACAGAGGTCAAACCAGCATTCCTCCCTTAACGCGCTTCGCCGGCAAAACCTTGCTGCAACGCTGACAGCCGCTCCAGCGCCGCCGCGGGGAGAGGGCCTTTTTCGACCGCAGCCAGCGCGTCGTCAAATTGCGCCGGCGTGGCGATGCCGACCAGGATCGTGCCCATCGCCGGGTGAGAAAGCGAAAACCGCGTCGCGGCTTCCGTGAGGCTTGCGGCAAAGCCCTCCTTCACCAGCGCCGTCAAACGCCGCGCGCGTTCGATGTCGCCCTCGTAGCTCATGGCCGAGCCGATCGGCTCCGGCGGCGGACTTGCGATCGGGTGACGCTCGGCCGAGCCCGACAGCGCGCCACCGGCGAGCACGCGGATGCCGACGACCCCGACACCTGCCGCCTGGGTATGATCGAACAGCCGTTCGTAATCCTGCGCCGGATAATTCTTCGGCAATGCTTCGGCAGCGGATGGATTGAGCATGTTGTAGACGACCTGCGCGCTGTCGAAGGCGCGGGAGTCGATGACCTGATGCAGCGCCGCGGTATCGCCGACCGCCGTAAGTCCGAGGAAGCGGACCTTGCCCTGCTGGCGCAAACGCTCGAAGGCCGGAACCACCTCGCCGAGCACTTGGCCAGCACTCAGCGCGGTGCCGCCTTCCTTCTCGGTGATCGGATTGTGCAGATGAAAAATGTCGACGCTGTCACGGCGCAACCGCCCGAGACTGCCGTCGAGTGATATCGCGATCGCCTCGCCGATGCGGCCGTAATCATCAGGTGGGATGCGGACCTTGGTGCCGACGACGGCATTGGCCGGCTTCAGCTTCTGCAGGATGCGGCCAATATTCTTTTCCGATTCACCGTCGCCATACTGTACGGCCGTGTCGAAATAATTAACGCCGGCTTCGAGCGCCCGCGCCGCGGTGCGCTCCTGGTCGGCGTGATCGCCGCGCACCATCAAGCCGCCGACGGCGCCGCAGCCGAAGCCCAGCACCGAGAGCGGCATCCCACCGTGCCCAAAGACCCGCAACTGCATCGATGTTTCCTCCGTCGCTGTTTTTATATCAGGTCGTATGAGTATACGCCGTGATTGCGACGGAGTTCAGTCATGTTGCATGCGTTTGCCCGCATTCGTCAAGCAGGCCAGCGCAGCCACTCGCAGAGGCCGCGGCCCAGGATCCATTCCTTCTCCTCGGCACTGAGGAAAGGAAGCTGCTGCACATAGGCGACCGCCTCGGCGTAGTGCATGCCATAAGCGCCGATCATGCGGGACAGGTCCGTGCCCCAGAAGCAGCGCCTGGCGCCGAAGGCCCGCACCAGCCGCTCCATGTAGGGATAGAGATTGGCGTAGGGCCATTTCTCCGTCGAGAAGCTCGGCAGGTTGGAGAGCTTGATGTTGACGTTGGGAAACTGGGCCAGTGCCTCGGTCGACGCGATATAGGGCTCGACGCCTGCATCCTTGGTACCGCCGCGGATGCCCATATGGTCGACGGTGACGCGCAAGCCCGGATGCCGCTTCAGCACTTCCGTCAGTTGCGGCTTGGCGTCGGGAATGAGCAGCATGGTCGGGATGTCGCGCTTCTCGGCAAACGGCCAGTACCAGTCCCAGGTACCGTCCTTCGGCCAGTTCACCTCGTTCTCAAACGAAAACGTCAGCCGCACGCCCTTGACGCCGGGCTCGTCCTTGAAGCCGAGAATCCATTGCTTGGCTTCTTCCGGCCGCTGCAACGGAATCCGCGCCATCACGCCGAAACGATCCGGATATCGGCGGCTGGCCTCGATGCCGAGATCGTTGCGATCGCCTTCCCAGGTCGGCGGGCAGATCATCGCGCGGCGCACGCCGGCCGCGTCCATCATGTCCTTCAGCTCTTCATAGCCGATCGGCTCGAGCCGGTGCTGCATGTGCTGCAGCCGCTTCATCCCCTGTGGAATCCAGGGACGTTCCGGCGTTTCCGCGGCCCAGATGTGAACTTGACTATCGGCAATCAACATGACGCTTCCTCTTCCATCCCGCTTCAGCCGCGGGCCAGTACTTTCAGGCCGTGCTCGGCCGTTCGTTGATAATGGGCTTGCAGCAGCGCAACCGCCTCGGCGACGTCGCGATCGAGCACCGCCTGCATAATGTCAGGATGCTGGTCCGGACGCGCCGGCGTTCCCGTGAGCGCGCTGCGGCGCGCGAGATGGCGATAGCGGTCGGCGGCATCGAACAGATGGCCATCCATGTCGAGCAGCCATGACGAGCCGCAGGCGGCAACGAGGCTGCGATGGAAAGCGCGATGCGCGGCCTCCCATGCAGGGTTGATTGCAAACGCGTCGGTCTGGTCCGGCTCATAGCGCGGCGCGCGCGACAAGCGGTGAAACGCCACCACGATGCCCTCTTCCCAGACGGCATCGCCGTGCAGGATGCTTTCGCGAAGACAGACCTCGGCGAGCATGCAGCGCGCTTTCGTGAGTTCGGCGAGATCCTGCACGCTGACCGGAGCCGCATAAAATCCGCGCAGATCGCTCTGGCGAACAAGGCCGTCATTGGTCGCGCGGTTGAGCGCCTCGCGCACCGGATTGAGGCCGACGCCATAGCGCTCGCAAAGCTCGCGGACGCGCAGCTTCTGGCCCGGCGCGATCGCGGTCGAAATCACGTCATGCCGCAGCCGCGCATAGACCGCGCTGGCTTGGGTCTCACCGCTCTTCCGCGAAGCGGGGTCCGGATTTTCGATCATTTAGACTTATGTCTTATACATCAACCTATCGTCTAGACAGAAATAATACATCATTTTATCAACTGAGCAAGATCGTAGATCAGAACAACACGGGGATGGAGGCTTTAAGTGGCAGTGGCCCATGGAAGGACGGTCGACGAGGCCAGCACCGTAGAGATGAGTGCGGTTGCCGCCCCGCTCCTGGTGATGGCCGTGGTCTATCTCGTCTATGCCTGGGATCGCGTCGTGGTCCCGGTCGAGCTTGTCGAGGTGCGCGGCGCTTACGGCCTGTCGGTCGGCTCGAGCAGTCTCATCGCTTCGGTCCTCACCTTCGGCCTTGCGCTCACGGCGCTGCCGGCCGGTCTCCTGGTGGTGCGATGGGGCACGCGCACGACGCTGGTGCTCGGCGCGCTGCTGTTCTCGCTGTGCACGGCCTATGTGCCGATCGGCTTCGCGCTTGCTGACTTGCTGGTGATGCGGATTCTCGCCGGCGTCGGCGAGGGATTTTACAATGTCGCGATGTATTCCTATCTCGCGCAGCTGACCAAGACTCATCGCGGTGCGGCCGCGGGTATCGCCACCACGCTGTTCGGGCTCGGCATGCTGAGCGGCCAGCCCGTGATCAGCGCGATCCACAGCTTCAGCGCCGCCTGGCAAAATCCGTTTTATGTGCTGGCGATGGTCGGCGTTCTCGGCGCGCTCGCGTTGCAGATGCTGGTCGGCCGCGATGACCAGAACCAATTGGCCGCGCCCCTCAGAGCCTATGCTGCCGCGGCTGGCGCGCCTGATCACGCCAAAAACCCTGGTCATTCTGCTCGCTGCCGCAGCCAACGGCATCGGCGTCTACGCCTTTATCTCCGTCTATGTGACGTTCCTGCGCACCGACGGTCACATGACGCAAGCGGCCGCGTCCTACGTGTTCAGCGCCTACGGCCTTGGCGGCATCTGCGGCGGCATTCCGCTCGGCTATCTCGCCGACCGTATCGGCCGCCGCCGCTTCCTGATCGTGGCGTTGTTGCTCGCGGGCATCGCCGGCGCGACCGCATTCACCGTGGCGCCGCTGGTGATGCCGTCGCTGATCGCGAATTTCTGTCTGGGCATGCTGCTCAATGGCTCCTACAGCAATTGCTATGCGACGATCCAGGACGAGGTCGCGGGCGAAGACATTCCGATTGCGACCGGCCTGCTTGCCACCGTCTACTTCCTCACCGCGTCGTTCTCCGGCTGGTTGCTGGTAACCGCGGCCGGATTCGTGGGCTGGCCGATCGGAGCCGTGATGGTCTACACCGTGCCCTACTGGATTTGCGCGGCATTGTTTTTCCTCTCACCCAAACTGGAGAGCCGGCATGCGCCGGCGAAAGCCTGATGGATCTTGGTATCGGCGGGCGCACCGCCCTGGTGATGGCTTCCTCGCGCGGGCTTGGCCTTGCCTGCGCCACCGCCCTCGCGCGCGAGGGCTGCAACGTCACTCTCAACGGCCGCGACCAGTCGCGGCTTGATGAGGCGGCCAGCGGCATCGCGGAAAAGCACGGCCGCCGTCCGAACACCGTGGTCGGCGATATCAACACGGAAGAAGGCCGGCGCGCGATGCTGGAGGCCAGCCCCTCGCCCGACATTCTCGTGACCAACAATGAGGGCCCGCCGCCGGGCAAGCTCGCCGACTGGGATCACGACGCCATCGTTGCCGCGATGGAAGCCAACATGCTCGGACCGACGCTGATGATCCGCGCTGTGTTGCCGTCCATGCAGCAGAACAAATTCGGCCGCATCGTCAACATCACCTCGGCGATGGTGAAATCGCCGCGCCCACATATGGGCCTGTCGACCGCGGCGCGCACCGCGCTGACCGCACTGTGCAAGGCGATCGCGCCGACGGTCGCCGCCGACAACGTCACCATCAACAACATGCTGCCGGAGCGCATCGACACCGGCCGCCAGGTGTTCATAGTGGCGCGCATGGCCAAGCTCGAAGGCATCACCGTCGAGGAAGCGCGCGCCAAGGTGACGCAACAGATCGCCGCCAAGCGCTTCGGCCGGCCGGAAGAGTTCGGCGACTGCTGCGCCTTCTTATGTAGCGCACAGGCCGGTTTCATCTCGGGGCAGAACATCCAGCTCGACGGAGGCTCGTATGCTGGGCTGATCTAGGACTTGCTAGTTCAGTTTCGTCGCCCGGATGAGCGGAGCGACATCCGGGAAAAAGCGCCCCGCATATCGCTTTGCTCATGCGGGGTACAAAATCACGGTTAGTTCAACCGCAGCTCCGTGATGTGCTTTGGATCCTGCTTCAGCTCGCCGCGCTCGACGCGCTTGACGATGTCGGTCAGGATCGCGTTGGCGCGGCAGGTCATGCCGAGCTTCTCACCCTCGCGCACGATGTGGCCGTTGATGAACTCAATCTCGGTGCGCCTTCCCTTCGCCATGTCCTGGCCCATCGACGGGCGCTGTTCGGATGCGGTCTTCTTGCCGTCGGCAAAGCGCTGCGCATCGTAGGCCTTGATCGCCGCCTCATCGCCCTCCCCTGCGCGCGCGATGGTCTCGGGGGCGAGGTGCAGGATATCCTCGAGCGCATAGCCATGCGCCTGTCCGATCCGGATCGCCTCGCTGCCAATGCGGGCTGCGAAGCTGCGGATCGGATCGCTCTGCAACATCTCGCCGCCGGAGAGCCCCGTCGAGGCGGAGAGCCCGTTCTGCATGGCGTTCGCCACCAGCTTCGACCAGCGCTCGCCCCAGAGATTGTTGGTGACCAGCGCGCTGTCGGCGAAACCGACCAGACGGCCGATTTCCTTGGCGCGCTCGGTGACGCGGCCGTGCACTTCGCCGGCGCGGAAGACGGTGTGCGCCGCGCCGCCCTTGCCGGCGCCGCGATGGATGTGGCCGGGCTCCGGCAGGTTCACGGAAATGCTGCTTGCGATGCAGCCGAGTGTCTTGCCCCAGCCGACGACGCCGGCGATGGTCTCTTCGTTCATGCAGTTCTGCAGCGACACGACAAAGCCGTCGGGCGCGAGATACTGCCTGATCATCATGGTCGCCCATGCCGTGTCGTAGGACTTCATGCAGACGAAGGCGATGTCGACCGGCTTCTCCTTGGCGAGCTGCTGCGCGTCCGTCACATGCAGCGCGCGCACGGGCACCGTGAATTCAGGCACGTCGCGGGCATGCGTCACGCGCAGGCCATGCTTTCGCATGTGCTCGACATGCTCGGGCCAGGGATCGATGAAGGTGACGTCCTCGCCCGCCTGCACCATATGCGCGCCGGCATAGCCGCCGACAGCGCCCGCCCCCACGATGACGATCTTGTAACCCATGTTCGCTCCCTGCCGTTCTTGTTGTTGGCCGAACCTCAAGCATGATCCGGAAAAGTGGCAACCGGTTTTCCAGCGACAAACGGGTAGCGTTTGCGCGGAGATCATGCTCAAACAAAGAGGTTAGATCATGATGCGATCTCGCATCATGATCTAGCCCGACGGCGGGGTTCGTCACAATGGACGAGCGCGCAATTCAGGTGCTCACAATTTCAACCCTGGCAAGCCGGCCAGGCCCCATCCCCCTGCCGACCACGATGGTTGCGACAAGGCCGAACAAGAGCACCGCAATCGACGTCGAGAACGCAAGCGACCAGTTGCCGGTCCAGTCCACGAGGCCGCCGATCACCACCGGCGATATGATCCCGGCCATTCCGAAACCGAAATTCATGATGCCGCTCGCGGTGCCCGATTGCTGCGGCATCAGGTCCATCGGCAGCGACCATATCGGCGACACGATCAACTCGAGGAAGAAGAAGGCGGCGCTGAGCAGGATGGCCGCCGTCACGAGATCGGAGGTATAGACCATCGGAACGATGAACAGGAGCGACAGCGCAAATCCGGCGGCAATGACGCCGAGCCGCGAAATGCCAAGGCTGCGATAGCGCTTATACAAGAAGTCGCTGATCAGCCCGCCAAGGGTATCGCCGACGACGCCGGCCAGGAAGATGCCCGTCGCAAAGACGGCGGTTTGCTTGAGATCAAGCTTGTACTGGTGCGACAGGAATAGCGGCGTCCAGTTCAGATAGGTCCAAAGCACCCAGCCGTAACAGAAGTCGATCAGGGTGATCGGCAGCACACGTTTGGCCACGGTGAGGAAGGCAACCTTGCCCTCGCCCGAGGTGCGCTCGGGGGCTCGCTCGTCCGCTATTTTGTCCGTTCGGTAGATCATGACCCACAACAATGTCCAGACCAGGCTGCCAAGGCCGAAGGTGATGAAGCTGGCCCGCCAGCTCGAGATCGCCACGAGGGTAGCGACGACCACCGGAGTCACGGCGTTGCCGAGCCGCGAAAACGAGTGCGTGATGCCCTGTGCGAAGCCGCGTTCGGCGGCAGGCATGACGGTGGCCAGGGCGCGCGTCGCGGTCGGAAAGGCAGGCCCCTCGGCGGCGCCAAGCAGGATGCGGGCGCAGATGAGGCCGGCAAGTCCGCCGGCAAGTCCCGTCCAAATCGTTGCGGCCCCCACCAGCAGCCCACATAGTCCGAGCGTCAACTTCGGACCCAGCCGATCGCCGACATATCCGCCGATGATTTGAAAGATCGCGTAGGGATAAGCGAACGCGGAGAACACCAGTCCAATATCGAAGGCGCTGAGCTGCAGTTCCCTGCTGATCACGGGCGCCAGCGAGGAGATATTCACGCGATCCATGTAGAACAGGAAATACATCAAGCAGGAAGCTGCGAGGACCTTGGTCTTCCTTGTCATCATCATTGCCTGGATTGCGTGCCGTTGCCTGCGGTGACAGGTTTGAATGGCCGGCTGAGCCTGTCAACCGTCACGTTGACGATAGCGCGATTAGATGACAGTCTGCGCGCCGATGACTCATTCGCGCTTCAGCGAGGGAGCAAGCCTTGACGATCTCCTCTAGAGAACTCACTCCCCTTGTCGGCGCCGAGATCCTGGACGTCGATTTGCGCGACGTTTCCGCCTCGTCTCAGGATTCGATCAACGCGGCGTTCGCGCGACATGGCGCTCTGCTGTTCCGCAATCAGAAGATCAGCGACGACGATCTGCTCGTTTTCAGCCGCGCCCTCGGCGATCTCGATCCGCCTCCCAATCAGGAGAACGGACGCCTCAGCCCGCCCGGCTATCCGGATATCTATGTCGTCTCGAACGTGCTCGACACGGCCGGCGCTCCCATCGGAGCGCTCGGTTCGGGCGAGGCGGTGTGGCACACCGACATGAGCTATCTCGACATTCCTCCGTTCGCATCGATGCTCTATGCGCTGGAAATTCCCGACGCGGGCGGCAACACCTGGCTTTGCAGCATGGTCGCCGCCGCACGCGAGCTGCCGGATCATCTGAGGAAGGCGATTGCGGGGCGCCGCATCAAGCACGACGGCACCTACAATTCAGGCGGGTTCCTGCGCAAGGGCGTCACGCCGACCGACGATCCACACAAGGCGCCCGGCGCCTGGCATCCTTCGCTCTGCAGCCATCCCGAATCCGGCGAAGAGATGCTGTATCTTGGACGGCGCCGCAATTCCTATGTCGAGGGTTATGACACCGACGGCTCGGCAAAACTGCTGGACGAGCTTTGGGACTACGCCACGCAGCCGAAATTCTGCTACGAGCACCACTGGCGCATCGGCGACCTCTTGCTTTGGGATAACCGCAGCACCATGCATCGCCGCGATCCCTTCGACAACGCCCAGCGCCGCGTGATGCACCGGACCCAGATCAAGGGCAAGTCGGCACCCGTCCCGGCGATGAGCGCGGCGGCGGCCTAAGACCAGCAGCGACCCTCAAGGCGGCGGGATCGCGCTCGCTTCCTGTGCAGCGGCCGAAGGCTGGCTGATCGTTGCCATTGCCGGTGTGCTGCCATCAAAGCGCGCCTGGTAGACCAGCAAATTCTCCATCACACGCTGGACATAATTGCGCGTCTCGGAAAACGGGATGCGCTCCACCCAATCGACAGCATCGACATCGGAATCGCGCGGATCACCATGGGCCTTGATCCAGTCGCGCACGCGGCCACGGCCGGCATTGTAGCCGGCGAAGGTCATGAGATATGAGCCCTTGTATTCGGCGAGCAGCGCCGAAAGCTCGGCCGCACCCATTTGCGTGTTGTAGACGGGATCGGACACCAGGCGGTCCCAATCATATTCGACCTTGAAGCGCTTGGCAGTATCGCGGCCTGCCTCCGGCGTGACCTGCATCAGGCCGACCGCGCTCGCACTCGATCGATCGCGCTGGTTGAACGCGCTTTCGGTGCGCGCGACCGAATAGATGATGCTGCGGTCGATGGCGGGGCCGATCGCAGAATGCTGCGGGATGCCGATGGTCGGAAACGCGTATGGATCGACCGCAAGGCCCCGCGCCAGCGCGGTCTTGCCGAGCTCCAGCATGGCGTGGGCGTCATTGTTGCGGCCGGTTGCTTCCGCAACTGCGGAAAGCGTCGGTACATCGCTGGAGTCGTCGCCGAGATCGGCCACGAAATAGAGCGCGGTCTCGCGCTCGCCGACCGCATAGAGCATCTCGACCGCGCGCACGATATCATTTGCGGCGCCGCTCGCATGCTCGGCTTGCGGCGGATCACGCAGCTCGATGCTGTCGAAGCCAAGCCTGGCGCGCGCCAGCTGCCCGTAATAGGCGGTGGTGTGGCGGGCGGCCTCCTCATAGTTGACGCGCATGGCCTCCTTGTTGCCGAGCACTTCCTCGGCGCGGCCGCGCCAATAGTTCGCCCGTGCCAGCGTCGTCGGGTTGACGCAGCCTTCGTCGACATGCGCGAAATGAGTGAGCGCCGTCTTGGCGTCGCCGAGATAGCGCAGCGCGATCCAGCCCTGCATGAAATGGAAGTCGGAACGGTAGTTCTCGGTGGCCGGCGGCGCGGCATCGCGCACGATCCCATAGGCGCTCTGGACATCGCCCTGATCGAGCAGCCTTCGCGCCAGCATGCGGCGCAGGCGCCACCACGCGTCGGTGTCCTGCAGGGCCATGGTCGGTTTCGGTGCTGATAGCACGAGGCGAGCCGCGTCCGCGACCTGATCCTTGTTTAGCAGCCATTGCGCGCGGCACAGCACAAAGCCGAGATCCTGGCGGGCGTCGCTTGCGACCGAATCGAGGCGGTCGGCGGCCTTGTCGTCCTTACCCTTGACAGCGCTGCAAGCCTTGACGATCGACATCGCATCGTCACCAAGCCGATGAGCGGCGCGCATCGCCGCGGAAAAATCCTTGGCGCCGATACGCTTGTCCATGCGGGCCTGATCGTCGTCGCGGCCGAGCAGATCACGGAACGCGTCGAGCAAATCGGATTCCGTGCGCTCCGACAGATCTTCGGATCGATAGGCCGTCTGAACCAGCGCTTTCGCGCCGTCGCGATCGCCCTCGCCGAGCAGCACGCGCGCGAGCGCCAGGCGGCCCTTCGCGGTCAGCGGATGATCGGAGGTAAAGAAATGCACGGTCGTGGCGTCGAGCTTGTCGTCCCACAGCCGCGCTTCGGCGCGCCGGCGCAGCAGCGTCACGCCGGGCCAGTCGGGGTTGTCGGTGATGAACGCCGCGTAGCGGGAAAAATTGGCTTCCGAATCCGAATGGCGGAGGATGAACCATTCCGCGAGCTTTTGCGCGGCCGGATCGGTCAGCTTCTTTTCGGTATCGGTGGCGTCACTGGTCTTGCCGTGACGCTGCTCGTCAATCACGTCCTTCAGGACAGCGAGATCGCCGGTGAGTTGAGGCGCGGCCTTCTCGGCGGGCTTGTCGTCCGCGGGCGCCTTCTTGTGGTGTTTCTCCGCGACGCGCCTGGGTATCTTTACTTCACCCTGCTTTGCTGCTGCCGGCTTTGCTTCGATCTTCTTTGCATCGGCCGGTGCAGCCGCCTTCTTGGCGGATGCAATTTGTTTTGTTGACGCAGCCTGCTTGGGAGACGCTGCGAGGGCATCGCTCGAGGTTGCGGCGAGCGCCGCCAGCACGAGCACACAAGGCCATGGGCCGCACACTGGTCCGCGCACGTGGCTCATTCCGTGATCCCCCCTTGGAAGCGGAGCGGCACAAACCGCAAGATCAAGCGATCCGTCCGATAAGACAAGATCAAGCGATCCGTCCGGTAAGAGCAGACAAAGGGTATCACAGCGTCGATTCCCAACTGTCGCGCGAGGGCAACAGATAGCGCAAATCGCCGGGCTCAATTGTGGTGGAACTATGTTCCCACGACGGCGCGTGAGCTACGGACATCGCGCAGATGCGGCGCATCCGGATAGGTCGGATCGATCTTGATGGCCTGGTCGAAATCGGCTTCGGCTCCGTCAAGTTTGCGCAGAAGCGTGCGGGCCGCGCCGCACTCGGCATATGCGGCGGCAAGCGGCCTCCCCGTCACGGCGCCGGAATCGATCACGACGGAGCAGCTCGTGACGGTCCTCCAGCGTCGAGTGATTGCAACCCGCGCCGCCTTCGCCCGACGGCGCCCAAGCCCGGCGCCGCGCGAAGCCAGCACCGCCCAATTGATCATCAGACGAGTGACAAAATCTTGAGCGAGGGGAAATTCGTAAATCATTTATATTCGTAAATTCAACGTACTAAATGAAGTTGCATGCAGCATACAAAATGTCGTTGCCAGCGCCCCACCGCCTGAACGAGACTTGGCCTTGCCCAGGCAGTCGAATGATCTTCGATCAAGCGGCCTCAAGAAGATTGCAACACAGCCTGCGGCGCGAAACGGAGCGAGCCATGAGCGATCAGGTTTCTGCCATCGCGGCACCAGCTGCAGCCACTGCCAAGCCGAGCGGTGTCCGCTGGAACATCTTCTTCCTGATGCTGTTCCTGATCTCCATCAACTACATCGACCGCGCTTCGCTCTCGGTCGCGATGCCGCTGATCTCGAAGGAGTTCAACGTCGATCCGGCGATGCAGGGATTGATCCTCTCCTCCTTCTTCTGGACCTACGCCTTCATGCAGGTGCCCGGCGGCATGCTGGCCGACCGCTTCAAGCCGCGGATCGTGATCGCGCTGGCGACGATTTTCTGGGGTGGCTTCCAGGCGCTCGCCGCGCTCGCCACGAGCTGGCCCTTGTTGCTGCTGACGCGGCTCGGGCTCGGCGCCTCCGAAGCGCCGATCTATCCCGCCGGCGGCAAGCTCAACGGCATCTGGATGACGCAGACCGAACGCGGCCGCGGCGCGACCCTGCTTGACGGCGGTGCGCCGCTCGGCGCGGCGCTGGGCTCGATCGTGATCGCGTGGATGATCGCGGCCTTCAATTCCTGGCGCATCGCCTTCGTCATCGCCGGCGTCGGTACGGTCTTCTGCGGCCTGCTGGCGTGGTACTACATCCGCAACGCACCGCGCGAGCATCCGTCCGTCAATGAGGCCGAGGCGCGCTATATCGAACAGGCCCATGCACTGGAAGATGCGGCGAGCCCGCCTTCCTCGGGCGCAAGCTGGACCGCCTATTTCCGCTTTCGTTCGACCTGGTGCATGTGCCTGGGGTGGATGTTCTTCAACACGACCTTCTACGGTCTGTTGACCTGGATGCCGACCTATCTGTTCAAGGTGCATAATTTCGACATCAAGGTGCTCGGCAGCGCGTCCTTTATCATCTTCTTTTCCGGCTTCGTCGGCGAACTGGTCGGCGGCTGGATCGGTGATCGCTGGCGCGCCAGCGGTGGGGCGCCTAACCTGGTGTTCCGCACCCTGTTCGGCATCGCTGCAGTCATGGCCACGATATCGATCTTCCTCGTGGCCTATGTGCGGGATCCCGTCACCGTCGTCGTGCTGCTGTCGACCACGCTGTTCTTCCTGCGCTGGTGCGGCATGTATTGGGTCATCCCCTCCGCGCTCGCCGGCCGCGAAAAGGCGGGCTTCCTCGGCGGCTGCATGAATCTCGGCGGCAACATCGCGGGCATCTGCACCCCGCTGATCGTCGGCTTCATCGTGCAGGCCACCGGCTCCTACTTCCTGGCGCTGATGTATTTTGCCGCCGCGGGAGTAGCGCTTTTGATCTGCTCGACCTTGATCGATTATAGCCGCAAGCTGCCGGTCTGACCGCCGGCGACGACGACAGGCTGCGAGGCCACCACATGACACGCCCCACCAGGCTCGGCATGCTGACGCCTTCGTCCAACACCGCGCTCGAGCCGATTACCTGCGCGATGCTGGCCGGCGTCAGTGATGTCACCGCACATTTCTCGCGCTTCAAGGTGACGGAGATCGCACTGTCGGACACGGCGCTGCGGCAGTTCGACGACACCGAAATCCTGCGCGCCGCAGAGCTCCTCGCGCATGCCAAGGTCGAAATCATCGCCTGGAACGGCACGTCCGCAAGCTGGCTCGGCTTCGACCGCGACGAGCGCCTGTGCGAGCGCATCACGGCCTCGACCGGGATCAAGGCCCGCACCACCGTGCTCGCCTATCGCGATCTCCTGCATCGCCTTGGTTCGCAGCGCATCGGTTTGGTGACGCCTTACACGGCGGATGTGCAGGACAAGATCATCGCGAATTGGGGCTCGCAGGGACTTCCCTGCACGGCCGAGCGGCATCTTTCGCTGCGGGACAATTTCTCCTTCGCCGAGGTGCCGGAAGCCGAAGTCGCCCGCCTGATCGAAGAAGTCGCGCGAGAAGGCTGCGATGCCGTCGCGGTGGTCTGTACCAATATGCGGGGCGCGGCCGCCGCCGAGCCGATCGAGCGCAAATATCAGGTGCCGGTGCTGGATTCGATCGCCGTCACCCTATGGGCCTGCCTCGCCTCAACCGGCGTCGACCCATCGCGCATCCAGGGCTGGGGCAGCCTGTTCACAAATCGCGCTCTTGCGGGCGCCATTCATCCGGCCGATACCATGCGCGCCAACGCCCATTCATAATACCGATGCCATTGTGACCGAAAACAAGACCAAGCGAACCAGGACAGCAAAAGAGCCGAGGCGCCGCCGCGGCGTGACCGCGTTGCAGCGCCGGCAATTGCGCGTGCCGCGCACCGGCCTGCACGAGCAGGCCGCGACGCGGCTGCGCATGCTCATCGTCCGCGGCGACCTTGCCCCCGGCGAATCCCTGCTCGAATCCGAAATGTCCGAGGCGCTCGGCATCTCGCGCACGCCACTGCGCGAGGCGCTCAAGCAGCTTGCGAGCGAAGGCCTGATCGAGCTGCGCCTCAACCGCGGCGCCATTGTCGCGCCCTTCCGGCGTGAGGAGTTGCTCGAGCTGTTCGAGGCCGTCGGCGGCATCGAGCGCTGCGCCGCCGAGCTTGCCGCCACGCGGATGGTGGCGCGCGACGTCGAGCGGCTCGATGCGCTGCAGCAGAAGATCGAATGGCATCACGATCGCGGCGAGCTGCGCGACTATTTCGAGACCAACCAGCAGATCCACTCCACCATCGTCGGCTTCGCCCGCAACGCCGTGCTGAAATCCACCCACGACGTGCTGCGGCCGCGGGCGGAACGCGCGCGCTTCTTCGCGCTGTCGGTACAGGGACGCTGGGATGAATCGGTGCGCGAGCATCACGACATCCTCACCGCACTCAGGAAGAAGGACGGCGAGCGCGCCGGGCGGCT
>Ga0210387_10000397_pt1 | contig 30866 bp, 24 predicted proteins | sample IncBWC7OmetaG_FD_160108 | JGI IMG/M metagenome (GOLD analysis project Ga0210387, IMG submission 160108) | Forest soil microbial communities from Barre Woods Harvard Forest LTER site, Petersham, Massachusetts, United States - Inc-BW-C-7-O ... | reverse complement strand
CTGGAAGACCGGGTTACCGGCCTTCGCGAAGGCGCCGACGACTATCTCACCAAGCCCGTCGTAATGGACGAGCTGATCGCACGTTTGCACGCCCTGTTGCGACGCCCGGGCCGTCGATACGACCAGATCTTGTCCGCCGGCAATCTCTCGCTCGACACCGAAAACCATCAGGTGATCGTCGGCGACCAAATGCGACTGTTCCGGTTGAGAGAGGCGACGGTCCTCGAGCTCCTGCTGCGCCACGAAGGGCATGTCGTGCAGAGACGGATGTTTGAAGATCGCCTTTACGGGCTGTCGGGCGAACAGGATTCGAACGCCATCGACGTCTACGTCCACCGTTTGCGCAAACAGCTGACTGAGTCAGAAGCGACGGTGCAGATCCATACGATACGCGGCGTCGGCTACATGTTGTCGGAGGACAAGAATGCGTAGTTCAGACTGTCGTCATTTGCCGCCCGCGGAGAAAGGCCATCGTAATTCGTTCCGGTTAGCGTCGCCTTGTCTGCTCAGCGTGAGTCTCCTGGCATGATGCTCTGGTTCAAGAGTCGATCGGGCTCACGCCTGGTGAAGTATCGCCCGTGGATGGCCGCAGGCGCGGTGCTCGCCGTCGGGCTGTTCGGCCTGTGGGTGCTCGAGCGCGGCGCCGCGCAGAGTGGGCCGCCCGTCAAGCAGGCGTACACGCAACGGGCGACGCTGCCGGCGTCAAAGGTCGAGGTCGAGCTGACGGCGAGCCAGGTCGACGCCGTCAAGATCGGGCCGGTCGGCCGATCCCGCTTCGATCTGTTGCGTCAAGCCGTCGGCAGCATCGACTTCAACCAGAACATGCTGGTTCAGGTCTTCACCCCCTACCAGGGGCGGATCATCGCCACCTACGCCAACGTCGGCGACAGGGTGGAAAAGGGCCAACCGCTGTTCACCATCGACAGTCCCGATCTTCTGCAGGCTTCTTCCAACCTGATCTCCGCTGCCGGCGTTCTGGTCCTGCAGACCCGCAATCTGAGGCGTCTCACCGAGACCCTGAAAGGCGGCGGCGGCGCGCAGAAGGACGTCGATCAGGCGACATCCGATCACCAGGCGGCCGTGGGAGCGCTCAGGGCGGCGCGCGACGCCATGCGCATCTTCGGCAAGACCGACGAGGAAGTGGAAAAGATCATCGCCGATCGCAAGGCCGATTCGACGCTCATCGTGCGCAACTCGATTTCCGGTCTGGTGACGGCGCGCACTGCCGCCCCCGGTTTGTTCGTCCAACCGGGCAACGCCCCGGCCCCCTTCACCGTGGCGGACACCTCGACCATGTGGATGATCGCGAACGTGGTGGAAAGCGACAGCGCACTGCTTCGCGTCGGCCAGGAAGTGCGGGTGCGGGTCGCCGCCTATCCGGGCCACGAGTTCGAGGGCTCGATCGTGGTCGTCGGCGCCATGGTCGATCCCCAGACCCGGCGCATCATGGTGCGGTCGGAGATCAAGGACCCCGATCGCCTCCTGCGCGCCGGGATGTTCGCCAACTTCACCATCCGTATCGGCGATCCCTTCGAGGCGACCTCCGTCCCCAACAGCGCGCTGGTGCGCGAGGGCGACGGCACCATGACTGTGTGGCTGACGGCGGACCGCCGGCACTTCGAGAAACGAACGGTGGAAACCGGCCTGCGGCAGAGGGGCGTGACGCAGATCGTCGAAGGAGTCCAGCCCGGCGAGCTGGTGGTCACCGACGGCGCGCTCTTCCTCAGCAACAAGCTCCTGGCGGGCGCGACCGATTGAGCAGCCTTCCCAGTGCAGCACCTGATATGCGGGGCCTGTCTTGTTGAAACCCATTCTCGTATTCGGTCTGACCCGACGGCCGATCATCGTGCTGAGCGTCCTGGTGTTCATCGCGGCGGGCCTATTTGCCTTCTCGCGACTCAACATCGAGGCCTATCCCAATCCAGCACCGGTCATTCTCGAGATCACCGCGCAGGCCCCCGGCCTCTCCGCCGAGGAGATGGAGAAGTACTACACGATTCCCATCGAGATCGCCCTCTACCCGACTCCCGGCGTGGTCAATATCCGCTCGACCTCGTTCTATGGATTGAGCTTCGTCCGTGTCACGTTCAAGTACGGGACCGACTACTACACGGCCTACAGCCAGGCCGCGATCAGCCTGCAACAGGGCGTGAACCTGCCCGGCAACCAGGTGCCGCAGATCCAGCAATCGAGCCTGGTCGGCGAGATCGTGCGCTACCAAGTGGTGGGCCCGCCGCATTTCGGTTTGACCAACCTGCGCACGGTGCAGGACTGGATCGTCGCCCGCCGGCTTCTGACGATTCCAGGCGTGGTCCAGATCAACAGCTGGGGCGGCACGACCAAGCAGTTCAATGTCGACGTCGAGCAGCCCAAGCTCGAAGCCTATAACGTCACGATCCCGCAGATCATCACAGCGCTCGGCAATGCCAACATCAATGTCGGCGGCCGCGAGATCACGATGGGCCAGCAATCCGTCAACATACGCGGCGTCGGCCTGATCGACACCGGCGGCAATGACGATCTCACCCAGGGCCGCCGCGTCACCGACATCGAGAACATCGTCCTCGCCCAGGTGAACGGCGTGCCGGTCCAGGTCAAGGACGTCGCGAAAGTGACCGTGGGCTACGTGCCGCGACTGGGCATAGCCGGTCGCGACCATCAACCCGACATCGCGGCGGCGATCGTCGTGATGGGGCGCACCCAGCACACCAACGAGGTGCTGCCCAAGGTCGAAGCCGAGATCGAGAAGATCAATTCAGACGGCACGCTGCCGCCGGGCGTGAAGGTGGTTCCCTATTACGACCGCAGCTCGCTCGTATCGGTGACCACGCACACCGTCCTGCACAATCTGGTCTTCGGCTGCCTCCTGGTCTTTCTGATCCAGTGGATCTTTCTCGGCGACCTGCGCAGCGCCATCATCGTCGGCGTCAACATCCCCTTCGCCCTGTTCTTCGCCGTCATCATCATGGTGGGGCGCGGCGAGGACGCCAATCTCCTGTCCGTCGGCGCCGTCGATTTCGGCATCATCATCGATTCGGCCGTCATCCTGGTCGAAAACATCTTCCGCAATTTCCAAAGCAATCAGACCAATCGCGATCGGTTGCTGCAGCATCTCAGCGAAGGGCTGTGGGGTCCGAACCCGACGGCTTCGACCAGCGGTCGGACCAGCTCCAGGCTGTGGACGGATCGGCTGCGCCTGATCTTGATCAGCGCCTTGCAAGTCGACAGAGCGGTCTTCTTCACCGCCGCCATCACGGTCACCGCGTTCCTGCCGCTGTTCACCATGTCGGGCGTCGAGGGGCAGATCTTCGGTCCCATGGCGCGGACTTATGCCTATGCCCTGATCGGCGCGCTGCTCGCCACCTTCACGGTGACGCCTGTGCTGGCGTCCATCGTGCTGCCGCGGCATGTCGAGGAAGTCGAAACCATGTTCGTGCGCGCCATCCGGCAAACCTACACGCCGATCCTGCAGTGGGCGCTGCGGCGGGTCGCCATACCGATCTCGATCGGCGTGATCTTCCTGGTGGCAAGCGGCGTCCTCGCCAGCCGGCTCGGCAGCGAGTTCCTGCCGGCCCTCGAGGAGGGCAATTTCTGGATTCGCGCCTCGATGCCGCCCACCATCAGTCTCGACGCCGGCATCGAGGCCTCGGCCAAGATGCGCGATATCTTGTTGCGCCATCCCGAGGTTCTCACGGTCGTGTCGCAGCACGGCCGACCCGACAATGGCAGCGACGCCTCGCCCTTCTCGAACGTGGAGCTGTTCGCGCCGCTGAAGCCCTTCGATCAATGGCCCGCTGGCCTCACCAAGGAGAAACTGACCGACATCCTGCAAAGGGAATTCGAGGAGGCGCTACCCGGCATCGGCTTCAACTTCTCGCAGTACATCCAGGACAATGTCGAGGAGGCGCTGTCGGGCGTGAAGGGCGCGAACTCCGTCAAGATCGTGGGCCGCGACCTGGCGGTCCTGGAGCAGCTCGCGGATCAGGTGATGGCGCAGATGCGCCAGGTCCATGGCGTCGCCGATCTCGGCATTTTCCACGTCCTGGGCCAGCCCAATCTCGATATCCATACGGACCGCGAGAAAGCGGCGCGCTACGGCTTGAATTCGGGCGACGTCAATACCGTGGTGCAGGCGGCGATGGGCGGAGCGACCGCCACCACGGTCCTCGAAGGCGACCGCCAGTTCGGCGTCGCAGTCCGCCTGGCGCGGCCCTATCGCGATACGGCCGACGTCATCGGCGACGTCAAGGTCGGTTATCAGACGCCCGGCGGATCGAACGCCTACGTACCGTTGAGCGAGCTGGCGGCGATCGCGGTCGATACCGGCGCGTCCTTCATCTATCGCGAGAGCAGCGAGCGCTACATTCCGATCAAGTTCAGCATCCGCGGTCGCGACCTCGGCAGCACCGTGGCCGAGGCGCAGGAGCGTGTCGCCGCCAACATCAAGCTGCCCACCGGCTACCGCATCCTGTGGTCGGGTGAATTCGACAATCTGCAGCAGGCGACGGAACGGCTGATGATCATCATCCCGATCACGTTCCTGCTCATCCTCGTGCTGCTCTACGGCCTGTTCAACACCCTGCGCGACAGCCTGGTCGCCGTGGCCGGCATTCCCTTCGCGGTCGGCGGCGGTATCGTGGCCCTCTATGTGACGGGCGAGGATTTCAGCGTTTCGGCCGCCATCGGGTTCATCTCGCTGGCCGGCGTGGCGGTGATGGATGGCATCCTGAACATCACCTATTTCCGCGAGCTGCTGAGCCGCGGCATGTCGTTCGACGAGGCGATCTTCCATGGCGCCGAGCAACGCATGCGGCCGATGCTGATGACGGCGCTGTCGGCGGGCGTCGGATTGTTTCCCGCCGCGATCTCCCAGGGCATCGGCAGTCAGGTGCAGCGCCCGCTGGCGACGGTCGTCGTGGGCGGCATGCTGATCGGGCCGATCATGCTGCTCGTCGTGGCACCAGCCCTGAGAAAGGTCTTCCTCAAAGTCTATACGCGCAGCCCCGAGAGAGTGCTGCAGGAGGAGGTTGAAGAATGACCGTTCTTCGCCGTTCGCCGGGCACTGCGCTGATCGGCCTGCTGGCAACGTGCGTCGTCGGCTGCACGGTGGGCCCCGACTTCACGCGGCCCGATCCGCCGAAGGACAAGACCTACCTCACCGGGCCGTCGCCCGAGGAGACCGTCGCCATCCCCGACGTACTGGGCGGTGAAGCGCAGCGCTTCGTGACCGACCTCGACATCCCTGCCCAATGGTGGGAGGTCTATCGATCCAGGCCGCTTGACGATCTGATCGAACGTGCGTTCCGGGCCAACCCCGACATCCAGACGGCGATCCAGTCGCTGAAAGCCGCACAGGAAACCGCGAAGGCCCAGCGGGCCGCGCTCTTCCCGACCGTGTCGGCGACGGGTTCAGCCACGCACAACCAGGTATCCGCCGCCCTCTCGGCGCCCACGAGCGATCCTACCAGCTTTGTCTTCGGACTGTTCACCGGGCTGCTCAATGTCAACTACCTCCTGGACCTGTGGGGTGGAACGCGCCGCGCCGCCGAATCGCTCGAGGCGCAGGCCGAATCCCAATGCTTCTTGCTGGAGGCTGCGTACCTTACGTTGTCGTCGAACGTCATCGTAGCTGCCGTCACCGAATCCGCGCTGCGCGGCCAGATCGCCGTCACCGAGCGCACCATCGACATCCAGCGCCAGACGCTCGCCCTGCTGGAACGGCGTTTCGCGATCGGCCAGTCCTCGCGCGCCGACGTGGCCACCCAGCAGGCAGCGCTGGCGCAAAGCGAAACCGCCCTGCCGCCGCTTCAGAACCAGCTCAACCAACAGCGCCACCTGCTGGCGCAGCTCACCGGCCAGACGACGGCGCACGTTCCGGCCGAGAAATTCGAGCTTGGCGACCTCGAGCTGCCGCAGGCGCTGCCGGTGAGCCTGCCTTCGCGCATGGTCGAGCAGCGGCCCGATGTTCGCTCCGCCGAGGCCAATGTGCACGCTGCAGCGGCGACAGTGGGCGTTAACACGGCGGCACTGTTGCCACAGGTCACACTCAGCGCGGTCTACGGTTCGACGGCGACGTCGTCCGACATGCTGTTCAGCGCCTTGCTCGGTCCGACGGTGACAGCCGGCGCCAGCGTCGCACAAACTTTGCTCGACGGCGGTGCTCTGCTGGCGAAAAGGCGCGCCGCAATAGCGGCGTGGGAGCAAGCCAAGGCGCAGTACCGTTCGACGGTGCTGACGGCCTTCCGCAACGTCGCCGATTCGCTCCGTACCGTCGAGTCCGACGCCTTGGCGCTCAAGGCCGCTTCCAACGCCGAGAATGCCGCGGGATTGAGCCTCGAGATCACGCGCCGGCGACTGGCGGCCGGCGACGCAGGCATCCTCGACATTCTCAATGCCGAGCTCACCTATCAGACGGCGGCGCTAGCGCTGGTCCAGGCGCGGGCGGCACGTTATTCGGACACCGCCGCGCTGTTCCAGTCGCTGGGAGGCGGCTGGTGGAACCGCGGTGGCGAGGGCAACCTCAATCCCGCCCAGCGCGCGGTCTGCAAGACGCCGGCCAATCCGCCCAAGCCGCAGCCCTGGCCCGATGCGCAGCCCTTGCCCGATGTCGCCAAGCCGGCGTCGAAGCCCTCCAAATCATTCTGGGGCTTGCGATTCGGTTGAGATCGCTCCCGGCGTCGCTACAGAGCGCCGCGATTTTCCGTCGTGTAGGACAGCAGCTTGCCGTCGAGGAAGTCGATCTGCGTGCGCTTGAAGAATATCGACTCCGGCCCGGTCCATTCGACCGTGGCATAGTCACCCGACATGGGGCTTTGCTCGGATACCAGTTGGCCTGGACATCCCATGACCGCGGCTGTTTCGTCGTAGCTCATACCGCGCCGTAGCAGGGCGAGCTTCTGCGGGTTGGCGCCGCACGTCGCCGCACAACCGGAGACCAGCACGCCAGCACTTACCGCAAGGAACGTGGCCACCACCGCCGAACGCCACATGAGGTCCACCAATTTGGAGTCGATTTGGATTCTACACGACCACCTTGCCCGGGCAATCGAAGGAGCCGTGAAACAGCGACGATATCGTGCGCGCGTCAGTTCCGTGTAACCGGGAGTCCGATAGCTGCACTCGGCACGTGAAGCGCGCCGTCAGTTTGGCGACAGGACGCGCGATGCATTTTGATCTACCAAGGCCGCGAGCGCATCGATACGCGCCGCCGAGGCGCGTGCGAGCAGGTGCATGAAGGGGAGTGTTCATGAAATTCTTACTTGTGCTTGTGATGCTGGCGCTGGCGGGCGCGGCGGCGGCAGCTCCTGGCTGCCCGCCGGGGACCAGGCATCAGTGCATGCAGGGCAAGGGTCATGTGGTCTGCTCCTGTCACTGAAAGAGCGGATCGGATGACGGGCGACCGGAAACACGGCCGCGTCAGTGGTCTTCCCTCGAACGACCGCTAGCGACGGCTTGCCGTGATCGACAGTTCGCGGGTCCAGCACCCGGATGATGAGAGTCCTGGCGACGTGTCGCGACAAGACGGTCCTGCCACCCCAAGACGCGCCAATCGTCGAACTGCTGCCTTCAACCGGAATACGGCCGCCCTTTCGTCAGGGGCGCGGACAGCGATGTCGGCTGGGCAATTGCGTATGGCACGCGCGGCAATGAATTGGACGGTGCAGGACCTGTCGCACGCCGCGCATGTCGCACCCGCAACGATCAGTCGAGTCGAAGCCGCCTTGACGGCCCGTCCTTCCTCGCTAGCCGCCATTCGCATCACGCTGGAGCGAGCCGGCATCGTCTTCATTCGACACAGAGACGGCGACGGCGTCCGGCTCTCGAGAGCAGCCGAATGCGTGCGCGACCTCCTCGAGCTTGCCAACGTTGCCGCTGGGAAAGCGAAGATCGACACGGCAATACAAGAGCGCCTCGATCGCTTTCTTGCCATGGCGACGGCCTTGCAAAAGGAGTGGCGCATCGAAGGCGGCGTCTATGTAAGCCAGCTCAAACAACGAATACGCATTGCATCCCGTGCGGTCGAGCCGGATATCCGTGAAACGCTGGACCAAGCACTGAGCTACATCAGGAAGACGACCAGGCCGCCGCGCTAGGGCAGCCAGCGAGGGCACCGGAGCGCCGCACATCCATCCAGCATGTCGCGGACAGCGGAGCGCGAGGCTCGGGGCGAGGGTGCAGATCCAAATATCCAGGCCGCACAGCGCGCCGGCGCCGCTTTGGGGGCGGCGCTGGCGCGTGGCCATGTTTAGCCGCGCGGCGGCAGGTCGTACTTGGCGTCTTTGAGCGCTTTCTCGATCGCCGGAATGCCGGAGGCGTCACCCGCCTTGCACTTCTCGACGCCGGCTTTGGCAGTCAGGTTCTGCGGCTGCTCCCCCTTCTTGGAACTCATGTCGAGGTATTGCTCGTACTTGGCGACCAGCGCCTTGCAATACGCGGCGTCGCTCGACTGCGCGAACGCCCCGACTGGCAGCGAAAACAGGGTAGCGGCCAGCAAGGCCTTGGTGAGCGTGTTCATGATTTTCTCCATCGCTCGATCATCGAGCGACGGAGAAATGTGCCCTGATAGTGGCGGCACTCTGGCTTTTACTTTACCTTCGGCTGACGACTCCTTTACTCCAAGCTGACGACTCAAAAACTTCTGACCGCTACTCTTCAGGGTCAAATGGACGATCATGCGCTACGCCTTCGGCTGCTCGTACCCGCCCTCACCGCTTATGGTGTCCGAGATCGGAGCCGTAGAGCGGTCCAAGAACTCGATGACGCCGATACTTCACAACACCAAGCCATCACGATGACTAAGCCTTTCCGCGACTGATCGTGGAGTATTTCAAGGAACTCGCCGCCCGCGCCAATCTGGGAAACTGGGACTCGTGGAGCGCACAGTATCGCGTGCTCGCCGTGGTCGTGGGCCTGCTCGTCGCTTACTGGGCGCTTCGGGCGATGGTGCCCACGGTCCTGCGCATCCTGCGGCCGGTTTTCTTTGTTGCCATCGTGCTGGCCGCGGTCTGGGCGCTTTACCCGGCCGAGACTTGCTCGATCGAGTTCCTGTCCAGGCTGCCGTTCTTCTGCGCCCACTGATTGGTTCAGGCTGGCCAACACGGCGGCCCTCCGCCCTAGGGCCCGCTTTTCCGCGTCTTCAATACGTCGGCAATGACTGACGCGTCCATGATATTGTCTACGTCGACTGGCTGCGAAATAAGCTTTTCATCGAACAGGAACGTCGCGAGAAAGCCGAGCCTGCGATCCAACGGCGAACCCTTGACCAGCGAATAGGTGTACCGCGGATTCGTCCACTCATAGATCAGGGGTGGCGGAACATCTTCGTAGATCGCCTGCGCCCACGCCTCCTTGATCCCCAGTTCCCGGGCCCAGACATGAATTGCGATGGTGGGGTCCTTTTGCACGACGTTGTTTGCCATCAGCAACGCCCGCAGAAAGCGCTTCGCGGTCTCTCTATGGTCGCGCAGCCACTGGCGCCGGACACTGTAGCCATCGACGTTCGTGTAGACGCCGACATTTCCCTCCGTCGTGACGATTCTGCCGTCCGCCTCGTGAATCATCCTCTGTATCCACGGCTCCCAGGTCATCGCGGCGTCGATCTTCCTGTTCTCCAGCGCCATCAACTGCTCCTCGGGCGGCATGTCGAGCAGCGTCAGCTGATTGGGATGAAGACCGTGCTGTCGCAGGATCATCATCAGACCGAATTGAGCTGTTGTCTCCTTGAACAGGCCGACACGCTTCCCCCTCAAGTCAGCGGGTGTTTTGATGCCACTGTCCTTGCGCGTAACGAGCCCTTGGCTATAGGCACCCTCGGGGTTTATCCCGATCATCACCCAGTCGACGCCCTGCGACAGCCCGATCAGGAACGCCTCGGAGCCGACACTGGCAAGATCGATGCTGCCGTTCTGCATGGCCGCAATCATCGGCGGTCCGCCGACAAACTTCACAAATGTGGGCGCCAAGCCCGCCTTCTCGAAAAGCTTCTGGTCCCGCGCAACGAACAGCAGCCAGTCGGGCTTTTCCTGATAACCGATGGTGATCGGGAGGCGGCCTTGCGCCAATGCCCGGGGAGCGGTCAACGCGCCGCCCGCGAACGATAGAACGGTCATTCCGATGGCCACCAGCACGGTGATTCTGCGCATCAGGTGACACTTTCCGACGGCACGTTTCATCTCGTCGTTGGGATCGCCAGGACGGGGGTGATGTCCTTGCTTCCGGTTTCCACGAAGGTGAAGAGAAGCAAGATGAACGAGAACAGGTTCTTCGAGGCAGGGTCCCGGTCGTCGATCGAGAACCAGTAGCCATGATAGGGAATGGCCACGAAGGCGTCGCCCGGACGTTCGGACGAACTCGAGATTCGGATCAAGGGCGGGATCGTTCCCTCGGGTCCCAGGTCGCCCTCCGGAGTGGCCGCCACCCGATGCTCGGTAACGTGCGTCTCGGGTACGAGGATGCTGGACGAGATGTCGAGGAGGACTTCGAAGATAGACCGGGTTATGAGCGCGATCTCCTTGTTGTCGCTGGGCACGGCGCCATACACGAGCCGGAACTCCGTCGCGTTGGGGTCCAGGCCCAGAAGGTTGGTGACGTTGCGGACGGCCTGTCTGACGGCCGCGGAGTGGCTGCGACGGAACACCAAGGTCAGCGTATCTCCCTTGGGCCCCACTCGTACGCCGATGTCGCCGGAATTCTGGATACGGCCAAGCTGGTCCAGCAGCAGGTAGAACTCCGGATTCGCCGGCCGAACATGTTCGTGCGAAATGCCGCCCGCCACACGGCGGTTGTCGATGCCATTGATCGATTGCACGGCGAGCCGCAACACCACGTCGACCGGGAAGCCGGCCTGGAGCACGTTCATGACGGATGACGGAGGAATATTCGCCATCATCGAGCGCGCAAAACGCTCGCCCGCCATCGGCGTGTACGTGATGGTAGGGCTGTCGTTGTAAATGACCCCGGCCGTCCCTCCCAGCGTGCTGGTGACGGCATTGAGCGGCGGCCCCTGGTTGAATGTGTTGATAGCCGCGGTGCCGGTGAGAGTCCGTTGGAGCGAGTAGCCGGCGACGACCTGCCCGACGTCCATGAAAACGGGGATGTCGCCGTAGCGCATCTTCACGAGATTGAGCAGCAGCTGAGTCTTCCACGACTCGCCCACAGATTCGCTGTAGTCGAATCGATCCCGGGTCACCGAGCCCGGCCCTATGCTTTCACAACCTGCCACGGCGAAGAGGGACAGGAGCAGAAGCGCCCGGATCGAGCCTGACAACCGCCGCCGGTCGCGGCGACGACGGACGCGTCTGCACTCGGATGCGTGGCTACCGCAATCGGCCGGACCCGGAAGCAGGTAACAAGGTCGACGGGTGAAACGCACCTAAGAACGTACCCTTTGCAGGAGCATGAATCTCGTTACTCCTGCCCATTTTGCACTATACTTCGCTTCCTGTCATTGACAGCCCTCTCACGCGTGGCCCTGCCGCTTCGAGCTGCATCCATCCAATTGCTCAAGCAGGATGTGGCGAACATGACGGCGTCGCAGTGTATTGGAGGTAACCATGGCGCAGCTTGCACGGTTCGACACTCGCGTTTGCTGCGGGCTCGGCTGGAACGGGCGCCCGGTCATGATGTCCCGACGCCGGGCAATTGTCGCCCTGTCGTCCGTCGCGGTGCTGAGTGCGCCGATGCGGGGATGGGCCGCGGAGGATTGCGTCATGATGGACTCGTCGCCGGCAGCCAACGCGGTGATCGCCCGGCGCAGCAGCGAGTTCTTCGTGCGGTTCGACCGGCCGATCGATCATATCCATTCAACCCTCGACATCACGCGCGATGGCAAGTCGGTCGAACGGCTTCATCCGCGGCTGAATTCGGCGCCCGAGGTCCTGTTCGCGCGGGCGCCTACCCTGCCCGCCGGGGACTACAAGCTGCACTGGTCCGTGCACACCATGACGGGCGCCGACGCCACGCAAGGCGATATTCCCTTCACCGTAAAGGATCAGCCGTAAGACGCTCCTCGCCCGCCCCACGCTAGATGCTGAGATCGAGAAGGTTGTAGTCCTTGATCTCGGCCCGAGCCTTGTCGTCCCAGCGGTAATTGAGCCCCGCCTCGGCATGCGGCTCATAGACGAAAGGCTTCTCGCCGGGAAAGCGTTGCCGGCGGGCGTCGATGCCGTAGCCGATCAGCCGCGCCCGTTGGCGAATGCGCTCAGCATCGTAGACTGCGGCCGCGTTGTGGACGCCGCCGCCCTGCACGCCCAGCACCGACTTGCGGCGATGGAAGCCGAAATTCACCGTCACGCGCCAGTCGCGGCTGGTGTTGGCGAAGGAGCCGTGCAGCGCCTGACGGTTGGTGATGGCGACGTCGCCCGGCTTGGCGATCATCGGCACGGCATCGGTCAGCCGCTCGCTGCCGGCCTTGGCGACGAGCGAGGCGATATCGATCTTGCCGAGCTTGTGCGAGCCCGGCACGACCCAGACGCCATTGGCCGCCGTGCAGCCATAGAGCTGGGCCATGAAGTTGAAGCCGTGCACGCCCTGGTCCCAGTCCGGACTGTCCCAATGGGTCGTACCATCCTGGTGCCAGGCCACCGAGGCGCCGCGGCCCGGCTCCTTGATGAACAGCGCCTCGTTGAACGGCGTGAAATCCGGACCGTTGATCGCCGCCGCGACGGCCAGAAGCTCGGGATGGCCGTAGACCCGCAGCGCGGCCTCGGAGAACTGCAGCGAGCCCAGGATGAGATAGACGACTTCCTTCGGCGCATCGGCCGCCGCTTTGGGCTCGAACATCTTCACGGGATGGCGGCCGTTGGCGAGCTTGGTGCCGCCGAACGGGTCGCCCAGCGGCTTCGACCATAGCAGGTTCGGCGCCGTGCGGTCCGCCCCCAGCGCCGGACGGCCCTTGCCGTCAAGCGGCGCGCCGCGCTCGGCCGGCAGGCGGTCCAGGATGTCCAGAAGGTCACGCTCGATGTCGGCCAGTTCGTCGGCCTTCAGAACGCCCTCGAAGATGTAGAAGCCGCAGCGCCAATAGGCCTCGACGATGTCGCGATGGAGCTCGCCCGACGGCGTGAAGCGAATCGGACCGCGATTGCCGAGCGCCGCCGCGCGGCGCTCGCCGTCGCTGAGATAGGCCTGCATCGCCGCTTCTTCGGGGCCGTAATCGACGGCGCCCGTTTCTCTCGATCCGTCCATGGCGCATGCTCCCAGGAGTGCCTTTGCCGGGAGGATAGCGCCGGTTACTGCAGGCTGACCAGCGTCAGGTCGACGAACCAGGACTGCGGCGACACGAAGCCCTTGACGTTTTTGCTGAAGGCCCGCGGGTTGAGGTCGTGCACGATGTAGAGCCAGGGCGGGTTGTCAACCAGCCGCTCATGCGCCATCGCGAAGTATTTCTGGATGGTCGCCTCGTCGGTCGCTTCGGACAGCATCTTCATCGCCTCCTCGAACTTGTCGTCCTTCCACTGCTCCCAATTCGAGCCGGTGGGCGAGGAGTTGGCGACCGCGAAGTAGCGGAACATCATGCCGACGTCGCTCGACGGCGAGCTGACATTGAGCGCCATGGCGCCTTTCAGCGACGGGTCGTCGGGCACGGCCCGGGCGATGTTCAGCAGTACCTGCCATTCCACCGCCTCGACCTGCACGTCGACATTGCAGGCCTGCTTGAGGTTCTCCTGCAGGGCCTCGTTCATGGGCAGCGGCAGCATCTGGCCGGAGCCCGAGGTCGAGATCATGACCTTGAAGGAGAGCGGCTTCTTGTCGGTGTAGCCCGCCTCGGCCAGCAGCTTCTTGCCCTTGGCGGGATCGAACGTGTAGCGGTTCTCGGGCTTGCCGAACGCCGGGTCGTCGGGCTTCAGCCAGCCGACCGAGGGCTCGGCCGTGCCGTTCAGCAGCATGACGATGGCGTTGCGGTCGATGCAGTAGTTCAGCGCCTGGCGCACGCGGACGTCGGCGACGGGGCTGTTCTTGGCGGCGATGTTGTAGAACCACGGCCAGACATGCGGGTAGGAGCCCGTCGAGATGACGAAGCCCGCCTGCTTCAGCGATGGAATACCGTCGGGCGGCGGCACCTCGATCCAGTCGACGCGGCCCGAGCGCAGCGCCGCCAGCCGGGTGTTGGCCTCGGGGATCGGCAGCAGCACGATCTGGTCGACCTTGGCCTTCTTGGCCGGGTCCCAGTAGGCGTCGTTGCGCGCCAGGGTCACCGACTGGCGCGGCACGACGCCGGTGATGCGGAACGGTCCGGTGCCGGCCGCCGGCAGCATCGCCACCTTGGCCCAGTCGTGCCCGGCCTTCTCCCACGAAGCGGGCGAGGCGCTCAGGATGTAAGGCACCATCCACGGGAAGTAGGACGCCACCTGGGTCGTCGTCATGGAAATGGTGAAGTCGTCGATCTTCTTGTAGCTGGCGAGGATCGGCACCCGCGAGCGCATGATGCCCACGGCGCCGGGCTCGAATTGCGGGCTGTCCTTGTTGAAGATGCGCTCGAGATTCCAGATCACCGCGTCGGCGTTGAAATCGGTGCCGTCGTGGAACTTCACGCCTTTGCGCAGATGGAAAATCCAGGTCTTCTTGTCGTCGGGCGATTGTTCCCAGGTCTCGGCCAGGCCCGGCCGCAGGGTGGCGAGCTGATCGGTCTTCGTCAGGTCGAACAGGATCAGGCCCTCGAAAATCGGGAAGCCCAGGAAACGCATGCCCTCGAAGCCGTTGTTGGGCATGCCGGTCGTGGTCGGGATGTCGGATGCCGTCATGGCGATGCGCAACACCTTCTCCTGCGCCGAGGCAGGCGACGGCGAGAAGGCCGAGGCGGCCAGAAGCAGAGCGACGGATAGACGATTCTTCATGGCATGGGCTCCCGATCTGTCGGGTAGCATGCAAGAGACGGGCCGCCGCCTAGGCCATGAGTTGCTCGAACCGTGCGAGGTAATCGCGGGCATGCGCCTGGTAGTCGATGCCCGGCGTGCGCAGGTGGACGTCCGACACCATGGCCCAAAGAGCCTCGCGCAGCGCGCTCGCCGCCTTCATGGCATCGAAGGCCCGGCGCAAATCGTCGCCAACCCTGCCTTCGAAATAGGCATCGAGCAAAGCGGCATCCTCGGCCGCGCCGAAGCCGCCGTTGGATGACAGATTGGCGAGATCGAACATCGCCGTGCCGAAGCCGCCATACTCCCAGTCGATCAACCAGATCTTGCGGCCGTCGTCGATGAAGTTTCCGGGCAGAAGATCGTGATGGCCGAACACGATGGGCAACGGCACCTGGACCTGTTCCAGCCGGTCGGCGACATCTCGGTAGCGACGGTCGGCGTCGAGCAGGGCGACGTAGTCGCGAATGACGTGGAACACCCAGAAGGCGTTGACAGGTCCGCGCACGTGCCGGCCAACCTTGGCGTGGCAGTCCTTCAGGAGCGGCACGAGGCGGCCGATGTTGGCGCGAAGATCGTCCTCGCCCAGGGTGCGGCCGTCGATGAAGCGCAGCACCGTGATGCCGGGCTCGACATGGATGATCTCCGGCGACAGACCCGCCTCGAAGGCCGCCACGGAGGCCGCGCGCTCGCGGTCGCGGAAGACATGATGGACCGGAATGTCGACGCCGCAGCGCACGACGAACTTCTCGCCGCGGCAGGTCGCCACGAAGGAAATGTTGGTGAGGCCGCCTTTCAGAGGTTGCAACTCGACGGGGCCACGCCAACAGGCGAGGTGCGCAGCCTTGTCCAAAAGGTCGGTCATTCTTCCTTTCGCATCGCGGCGTGCCCTTCCAAAGTTTCCGAATCGGATCATTTCACGCGACCGCCGGGCACGCTACCCTGCCCGTTCCTGGGAGGAAGAACCGATGCCCGATGCGCGCGTTTCCAACACCATCACCGGCCGCGACGCCTTTCTCCGCGTGCTGAGCGACGAAGGCGTCGTAAAAATGTTCGGCAATCCCGGCACCACCGAGCTGCCGATCATGCACGCGCTCTCCTCCGCGCCCGAGATGGGCTATGTGCTGGCGCTGCAGGAGGCGATCGTGATCGCCATGGCCGACGGCTACGCCCGCGCCTCGGGCAAGCTCGTCTCATGCAACGTCCACGTGGCGCCGGGCCTCGGCAACGCCATCGGCTCGATCTACACCTCCTTCATGTCGGGCACGCCGATGATCGTGACGGCCGGCCAGCAGGAGCAGGGCCACGGCCTCACCGAGCCGCTGCTCTACGCGCCGCTGATCCCGATCGCCACGCCGGTGGTGAAATGGGCGACCGAAGTGAACCGCATCGAGGACCTGCCGCGCATCCTGCGCCGGGCCGCCAAGGTGGCGACCACGGCGCCGACCGGCCCGGTCTTCATCTCGCTGCCCGGCGACATCCTGAACAACGAGGCGGCGCTCGATCTCGGCCACCCCACGCGCGTCGACACGGCGGTGCGTCCCTCCGACGCCGCCCTCGAGCAGCTCGCCAGGCGCCTCCTGGCGGCAAAGAAGCCGGTCATCCTGGCCGGTCACGAGATCGCCACGTCGGACGCCTTCGCCGAGGCGGCCGCACTGGCCGAGACCCTAGGCGCGCCGGTGCTGCAGCAGACGGTGGTGCACGGCGCGCACTTCCCGTCGGAGCACCCTGCCTTCATCGGCTCGCTCAACCGCGACCAGAAATACGTGCGTCGCGTGCTGTCCGACTACGACCTGATGTTCTGCGTCGGTTCGGACGTATTGAAGATGTCGGTGCTGAGCGAGGTCGAGCCGCTGCCGGACACGACGAAAGTCGTGATGGTCGGCCTGCGCGACTGGGAAATGGGCAAGAACTTCCCGGCCGAGATTGCGCTGCGCGCCGATGTGAAGGAGACCCTGAAGGTGCTGGTCCCGCTTCTGAAGAAGCTGGGCGGTGCGCAGCTCGCCGAACGCGCCAAGGCCTCGCTCGCCGAGATCGCGCCGCGCAACTGGACGGCGCAGCGTGCGGCCCGCCGGGCCAAGCTCGCCACGCCGCCGGCGGAAAAGCCGCTGCCGGCCGAATGGCTGATGATGCGGCTGTCGGAAAGCCTGCCCAGGGACGCCATCATCGTCGACGAAGGCCTCACCAGCGCCGGCAGCCTGATGAGCTACTTCCCGTTCCGCGACCGCAACAGCTTCTTCGGCAATGTGAGCGGCGGCATCGGCTGGGGCATCGCCGCGGCGGTCGGCGTGCAGATCGCCGAGCCGCGGCGCCGTGTCGTGGCGCTGATCGGCGACGGCAGCGCCATGTACTCCATCCAGGCGTTGTGGACCGCGGCCAACCAGAAACTGCCGATGACGTTCCTGATCTGCAACAACGGCGGCTACCAGATCCTCAAGAACCGCCTGAAACTGTTCCACGGCAACGACCAGCCGATCGGCATGGATTTCAAGGATCCGCCGATCGACGCCAGCGCGCTCGCCAAGGGTTTCGGCGTGCCGTCCGAGCGGGTCGACACCGTTGCGGGCTTCGACGCGGCGCTGGCCAAGTCGCTGGCGAAGAAAGACGGGCCGACACTGATCGAGGTGATGGTGAAGAGCTAGCTGTAGAGATGGCAGGCGACCATGCGGCCTTCCACCCGGGCCAGCGTCGGCGCCTCGCGCGCGCAGCGCGGCATGGCGTGCGGGCAGCGTGGATGGAAGTGGCAGCCGGAAGGCGGGTTGAGCGGGCTCGGCACCTCGCCCGGCAGCACCACCTCCTCGCGTCGCTCATCGGGGTGGCTCGGCAGGGCGGCGGAAAACAGCGCCTTCGTGTAGGGATGCAGCGCCCCGTGGGCGAGCGTGCGCGCCTCGCCGCTTTCGACGATTTTCCCCAGGTACATGACCACGATCTCGTGGCTCATGTGGGCGACGGCGGCGAGGTCGTGGGCGATGAACAGGTAGGAAAGGCCAAGCCGCGCCTGCAGATCACTCAGCAGGTTGAGAATCTGGGCGCGGATGGAGACATCGAGCGCCGAGACCGGCTCGTCCAGCACCACCAGGCGGGGCGACAGCACCAACGCACGGGCAATGGCGATGCGCTGGCGCTGGCCGCCAGAGAATTCGTGCGGGAAGAGATCGGCCGAACGCTCCGGCAGGCCGACCAGATCGAGCAGCTCCAGCATGCGGCGGCGGACTTCGGCGGGTGCGGTCGTCTCATTGGTGATCAGCGGCTCGGCGATGATGGCGCTGATGCGCATGCGCGGGTTGAGCGAGGCGAACGGGTCCTGAAACACTGCCTGCACGGATTTGCGGTAGTGCCGGCGGCCTGCCCCATCCAGCCCGGCCAGATCGCGTCCCTCGAAGAGAATGGCGCCGCCGGTCGGCGCTTCCAGCCCGAGCACGAGCTTCGCCGTGGTGGTCTTGCCGCAGCCCGATTCGCCCACCACGCCCAGCGTCTTGCCGCCCTCGATGGAAAAGGTGATGCCGTCGACCGCGCGCACCACGCCGCGATCGGCGCCGAAGATGCCGCGCCGCGTCGGGAAATGCTTGCTGAGAGCGGCGGCTTGCAGGACGGCGGTCATGCCACGTTGCTCCTCATCGTGGCGGCCGTCGCCTCGACACCCGGTACGGCGAGCCAGCAGCGTGCCGTGCGACCCTCGTCGATGGCGACTTCCGGCGGCGCCTCGACGCGGCAGCGGGCGATTGCCATGGGGCAGCGTGGCGCGAAGGCGCAACCGGGCGGCAGGGAGGAGAGATCGGGCGGCTGGCCCTCGATGGCGGTGAGATGCTGGCGATTGTCGGTCATCCGTGGGATCGAGCCGAGCAGCGCCCTGGTGTAGGGATGGGCCGGCGCCGAAAAGATCCGCGATACCGGTCCCTGCTCGACGACCTGTCCCGCGTACATCACGGCGAGCTGGTCGCACATCTTGGCGACGATGCCGAGATTGTGGGTGATGAAGATCAACGCCAATCCATGCTCGCGTTGCAGGTCGCGCAACAGGTTGAGGTATTGCGCCTGGATGGTGAGATCGAGGCTGGTGGTCGGCTCGTCGGCGATCAGCAGGCGCGGTTCGCAGGAAATGCCGATGGCGCCCACGATGCGCTGGCGCATGCCGCCCGACATTTCGTGCGGGAACTGCGACACGCGGGTTTCGGGCGATGCGATGCGGACCGACTTGAGCAAGGCCACCGCGCGCTCCCAGGCGCTGGCACGGCTTGCGCCTTCGTGCACACGGATCGGTTCGCCGACCTGGTTGCCGATGGAAAACAGCGGATTGAGCGAGGCCATCGGGTCCTGCAGGATCATGGCGATGCGTTTGCCGCGCACGCGGCGCATCTCCGTATCCGACTTGTCGAGCAGGTTCTCGCCCTCGAAGATCATCCGTCCGCCGACGATGCGCGCCGCCGGCGGCAGCAGGCGCAGGATGCTCAGCGCGAGCGTGCTCTTGCCCGACCCCGATTCGCCGACGATGCCCAGGGTTCCCCCCGCGTGCAGGCTGAGCGTGACGTCGTCCACGGCGCGCACCACTCGCGCGCCTTGCTGGGAGACATAGTGGGTCGAGAGATTTTCGAGCGACAGCAGCGGTTGCGACGACATGGCGGTCTTCACAGTTGGCGCAGTTGCGGGTCGAGCTTCACGCGCAGCCAGTCGCCCAACAGATTGGCCGACAGCACCATGAGCATGATGCATATGCCGGGCAGCACCGTGAGCCACCAGTGCCCCACCATCAGCCCCTGCTTGCCGTCGGCCATCATCAGTCCCCAGGCAGGCTTCGGCGGCGGTACGCCGACGCCGAGGAAGGACAGCGCGGCTTCGGTGACGATCACCACGCCGAGCATGAGCGTGCCGAGCACGACGGCGGAGTTGATGACGTTGGGCAGGATGTGGCGCCACATGATGACGCGCTTGGAGCAGCCGGCGACGATGGCAAGGCGCACGAACTCGCGCTGCTTCAGCGACAGGACCTCGCCGCGGATGACGCGGGCGTAGCGGGTCCAGTAGACGAGGCCCAGTATGACGATGATGTTGAGCTCGCTCGGGCCGACGATGGCGGCGAGGAAGATGGCGAAGGTCAGCGCCGGCAACGCGAGCCACGCATCCGTCACGCGCATGACCACCTGGTCGGCCCAACCGCCGAGATAGCCGGAAACGATGCCGAGCACCGTGCCGACGCTGCCGGCGAAGAGCACGGCGGTGATGCCGACGATCATCGACACGCGCGCCCCGAAGATCAGCCGCGACAACACATCGCGCCCGACATGGTCGGTGCCCAGCAGATGGGCCATGCTGCCGCCTTCCTGCCAGGCCGGTGGGCGGTAGCGAAGCGCCAGGCTGCCGATCTGCGGATCGTACGGCGCCAGTACATCGGCAAAGACGGCGACCAAGGCGATGGTCAGCAGGATCAGCACCGGAACCAAGGGAAACCCCTGTGTCCGCCAGAAGGCGGCGGGTGGCGACGGCTCGGTTGCGACGATGGGAGGCGTGGTGACGGTCATGGCCCTCAGCTCTCCAGGCGGATGCGGGGATCGATCAACGCGTAGAGGATGTCGACGAGCAGGTTGACCAGAATGATCATGCAGCCGCCGATCACCACCACGGCCTGAACGACCGGGAAGTCGCGGAAGGAGATGCCCTCGTAGAGCAGCCGGCCGATGCCGGGCCAGGCGAACACGGTCTCGACCACCACCGCGACATTGATCATCACGACGAGATTGATGCCAGCGAGCGTGATCACCGGGATCAGGGCGTTCTTGAAGGCGTGCTTGCCGATGACCAGCGCCTCGGGCAGTCCCTTGAGCCGCGCCAGCTTGACATATTCGGAACCGAGCACCTCGAGCATCGAGGAACGCGTGAGCCGCATGTGGGCCGCGGCGAAGTACCAGCCGAGCGTGACGGCCGGCATTATCAGGTGCCACGCGGTGCCCGATCCGGAGGACGGCAGCCAGCCGAGGTAGACGGTGAAGAAGAGGATCAGCACCAGCCCGATGAAGAACGAAGGCAGCGACAGGCCGAGCAAGGTGAAGATCTTGCCCGCGTTGTCCCAGAAGCCGCCGACGCGCACGGCGGCGAGAACGCCGCTCGGAATGCCGATCAGCAGGGACAAGGCCATCGCCACCGCCGCCAGCAGCAGCGAATTGGGCAGGCGCTCGAAATAGAGATCGAGCACCGGCGTGCGATAATAGAAAGACAGGCCGAGATCGCCGGTGACGAAGCTCTCGATGAAACGCCAGTACTGCACCCACAGCGGCTGATCGAGACCGAACTGGCGGCGCAGGTTCTCGATGTCTTCCGGGCTGGCGCCCGGCTCCAGCAGAAGGCTCGTCGGATCGCCGGTCACCCGCACGAACAGAAAGATCGTGAGCGACAGCAGAAACAGCGAAAGCAGGGAATAGCCGACACGCCGAAGTATGTAGTTCTTCATGGCAAATGTTCCCTACGCCTGACCCTCCGGAGTGGACTGCGTCGCCGGCAGGCGGCGTCCGTCAGGTCGTCTTCTTGATCGTCACATCCTCGTACGGTGCGGAATAGGCATGACCCTTGATCAGGCCGAGACCCGATTCGCCCACGCGCTTTCCCACGCCGTTGAGAAAGGCCAGCTGCCAGAGCGGCGCATATAGGCTGCGCTCATGGATGACCTGCTGGGCGCGGTCCAGCAACGCGGTGCGCTTTGCCGCGTCGGTTTCGGTCGCCTGCTGGATAAACAAGTCGTCGATCTCGGGATAGTTGCCGTAGGCATAGGCGCCGCCCTTGACCGCGAACGCCTCCAGTCGCGTCGCCGCGTTGCCGAATGCGCCGGAGGCGCCCTGGATGACGTTCTTCAGCTTCTTCTCGGAGTAGGAGCTGAAGAAGGCGGCACGCTCGAGCGGGCGCATCTTCACGCGGATGCCGACCTCCTGGAGGTAATTGATCACCGCCTCGGCGAGATTCGAGTATGACGAGTCGCAATAGTAGTCGCCGGCGTCGAAGCCATTGCGGTGACCTGCATCGGCGAGCAGCTGCTTCGCCTTCGCCAGGTCGTACACCGCCGCCGGCGGCTTCCAGTAGAATTCGAAATTATCGGGAATGATGCTGTTGGTGATCGGTGAATAGCCGAGCGTGAGCGCCTCGGAGATGGATTTGTAGTCGATCGCCAGCCGCACCGCCTCGCGCACGCGCTGGTCGTGCCACGGCGATTTCGGGTCCCACTGGTCGGGGAAATAGAGCCAAAACGTGCCTTGGATCACCACCGGCTTCAGGCTCAGTCCCGGCGTCTTGCGCAGTTCTTCGGCCAGCTCGCCGCGTATGGAGTAGGCGAGATCGACCTCGCCGCGCTTCAGCGCCGCCAGCCGCGTCGCTTCCTCGGGGATCACCCTGAAGACCAGCCGCTTCACGGCGGGCGTCTTGCGCCAGTAGCCTTCGAAGGCCTCGAACACCAGCTCCACCCCGGGGGTGAAGGAGACGAAGCGGTACGGCCCCGCCCCGATCGGCGCCTTCTTGAAGCCTTCGTCCCCCACCTTCTCGACGTACTTCTTCGGCACGATCCAGCCCGCTCCGGTGGCGGAACTGTAGAAGGTCAGGAAATCCGGCCAGGGCTTCTGCAGCACGAAGCGCACGGTGCGCGCGTCCGGCGTCTCCACCGCCGCCACCCGTTCCTTCATCATCGCCGCCGAGGTCCCGCGATAGCGTTCGAAGGAGAACTTGACGTCCTCCGCAGTCACCGGCTCGCCATCGTGGAACTTTGCCCCCGCGCGCAGGGTGAATTCGTAGCTCAGCCCGTCCGGCGCCATCTTCCAGGCATCCGCCAGGCACGGCTCGGCGACGTCGCCGGGCATCGGCTTCACCATGGCGTCGTGCAGCGCGTACAGGATCAAGAAGGGTGTGATGATCCCCGGCGTCTCCGCCGGGTCGAACCAGGTAGGCGCCAGCGAGATGTGCACCGCCCAGGTCAGTTGTCCGTCCGGGCTCGCGGCCAGTGCCGCGCGCTGTCCGGCCGCGGCAATCCCCAGCGCGGAAAGCGCGAGCAGCCCCCGACGCGTCAGGTCGGATGGCGCCATGTCCCGCGGGTTCCTGCTGCCGCCCCGATCCGACGACCCGATTCTTGTCTGCCCACCCATTCTTGCCTCCCACTGGCTGTCTTCTGGGACTCCTGCAGTCAATTACGGAACCGTTGCAGCGCGATTTTCGCAATCGTTGCGCCGCTGCGTCTGGAGGCCGCCGGAAGGCGGCATCCACCGAATGCGTGCTGCCCGGCGCGCTCTCCGGTGCGAGAAGCCGGCGAACCGCGCGGCCGCCCGGTCGATCGTCTTCGCCATGGCTTCGCCCGTGAACCGGCGGGCGATCATCCGGGTCTGGATGGCCTCGACCTAGCCGTGACGACGACGCTTGTTCTTCTGTGAAATCATTGTTGCTTCCCTGTTAGCCCTCGCCCGCTTGGGCGCGGGACGGTGATCCTCGGTGGGATCTTGGGGTCAACGTTAGGCGTAAGCCCGTGATCGATCAACGAAATTCCGCCAGTCAAGACAAGCGGGGAATCAGCGCTCACCCCATCGGCGTCCGCCGTCTCTGCACCACCCTCGCCGAGTTCTTCCCGAGCAAGCCGCGCTTCACCGCGCTGTCGATCGGCTATAGCCTGACCGTCACGATCTTCGGCGGCTTTGCTCCCGGCGTCGCGACCGACCTGATCCGCGAAACGGGCAGTTCGGTCTCGCCCATCCTCATCAAGGATCGCATGAATGCCCGACTCGCTCGAGAAGGAACGGCCCGCCCCGCCCGCCAAGGCGCCGCAGCCCGCCGCCTGCGATGCGGTGACCCTGGAGATCGTGCGCGGCGCCATCCGCGCGGCGCAGGCCGAGATGGAGGCGCTGCTCGAGCGCACGGCGATCTCCGCCTTCATCCGCGAGAAGAAGGATTTTTACACCGCCCTGTTCGATGCCGACGGCGTCATGGCGGTGGGCTCCAACGTGCCGGTGTTCGGCGACATCACCGGTCCGGTGTTTCGCGACTTCCCGATCGAGACCATGCGCGCCGGCGACCTCTACTGGTACAACGACTGCTACGGCTCGCGCGGCGCGATCTCGCATTCCAACGACCAGGTCCTGCTCGCGCCGGTCTTCCAGGGCGGGCGGCGTTGCGGCTTCGTGATGGGCTGGGCGCACTTCTCCGACATCGGCGGGCTGCGCGCCGGCTCGATCAGCCCCGAGACGACCGACATCTTCCAGGAAGGCATCATCGTTCCACCCACCAAGCTGATCGATGCCGGCGTCACCAACGAGGCGACGCTCAGGATCTTTCATCGCAATTCGCGCTTTCCCGAGCAGAGCATGGGCGACATGCGGGCCCTGATGGCCAGCACGGCGCTCGGCGTGAAGCGCGTCGGCGAGATCGCCGAGCGCTTCGGGCCCGACGTGCTGGCCGATGCCTTGCGCCAGCTTCTGGCGCGCACCCGCCGCCTGGTGCGCGCCAAGCTGGCCGAGACCTTCGACTACGGCACCCACCGCTTCACCGACGCCATCGATTCGGACGGCCACGGCAACGGGCCGTTCCATATCCGCCTGGCGCTGACGCGCGAACGCGGGCCCGATGGCGATCGCTTCATCTTCGATGCCACCGAGACCGACGACCAGGCGCCCGGGCCGGTGAACCTGCTGATGAATCCCGACGTTCCCGGGACGGCGCTCGGTCTCTACTTCCTGGGCGGCGACCCGGCCCAGGTCTGCAACGCCGGCGGTCCGCAGGCGCTCGATGAAGTGCGCCTGCGAGAGGGCTCGCTGCTGTGGCCGCGCTTCCCGGCCCCGCTCGGCATGCGCGGCCTGACGCTGATGCGTTTCCTCGCCGCCCTGAACGGCCTCATCAACGTCGCCGGGGCCAAGGCGCCGGCCGCGCAATCCGCCTATGTCATCACCCTGATCCGCGGCACATACCGCAACGAAGAGGGCGTGCTCGCGCCGTTCCTGCTGTCCGACGGCATCGGCGTCGGCTATGGCGCGCGGCCCTACGCCGACGGCATCGACGCGGTCTATTTCGTGGCCCAGGAGAACTACCCCGTCGAGTTCCTGGAGATCGGCTATCCGGTGCGGCTGCGCGCCTACTCGATCGTCGAGGATTCGGGCGGCGCCGGGGAATATCGCGGCGGCTGCGGCATCGTGCGCGAGTACGACGTGCTGGCCGAAGAGGCCGTGCTCGCCATCCGCATCGACAGCGTGAAGAACCCGCCGTGGGGCATCGGCGGCGGCATGTGTGGCGGGACCGGCCGCATCGTCGTCAATCCCGGCACCGCCCAAGAGTGTGTCATCGCCCCGCTCTCCGACGGCAACAGGATCAAGCGCGGCGACGTGCTGCGCATCACGACCGGCGGCGGCGGCGGCTACGGCCATCCGTTCGATCGCTCGGCCGGGAAAGTGCTCGAGGACGTGCTGGGCGGCTTCGTCAGCGTCGATGCCGCCCGCAGGCACTATGGCGTCGTCGTGTCGGACGGCGCTCTCGACCTCGCCGCCACGACGGCGCTGCGCTCCCGCCGGCCGGCAACCCGCGCTTTTCATCGCAATGAGTATGTCGACACCCTCGCCTGAAACGTCGCTCGCCATTGCCGTCGATATCGGCGGCACCTTCACCGACATCGCCCTGCATGACGCGAAAAGCGGCCGGATCTGGCGGGCCAAGACGCCCAGCGTGCCCGCCGATCCCTCCCAGGCGTTCCTGACCGGCATGCGCCTGGCGCTGGCCGAAGCAGGCCATGCGGCGCCTTCCCTGGAACGCGTCCTGCACGGCACGACCGTCGCCACCAACATGATCCTCGAGGGAAAAGGCGCCAAGGCGGCCCTGGTGACGACTCTCGGCTTCCGCCACGTCCTGACCATCGGCCGGCAGGACATCCCCCGCCGCTCGAATTTCAACGCCTGGGTGAAGCCGGCACGGCCGGTGCCGGCCTCGCGCGTGCTCGAGGTCAGGGAGCGGATCGGCGCAGGCGGCGCGGTGGTCGAAGCGCTCGACGAGGCGAGCGTGCAACGGGCGGCGGCCGAGTGCCGTGCGCTCGGCGTCGAGGCGGTGGCGGTCTGCCTGCTGCACTCCTTCGCCAATCCCGCGCACGAGCGGCGGGTCGCCGAGATCCTGCGCGAGGCGCTGCCCGGCGTCGCGGTGACCGCCTCGGCCGACGTGCTGCCCGTGGTGCGGGAATACGAACGCTCGCTGGCGACGGTGCTCAACGCCGTGGTCATGCCCGGCGTCTCGACCTACGTCTCGCGGCTCGAAGATCGCCTCGTCGAGGAAAAGGTGAGCGCGCCGCTTCTGTTCATGCAGTCGAACGGCGGCGTCGCCGGCGGCGCCACGATCCGGCGCGCGCCCGCCCTCACCGCCCTGTCGGGGCCGGCCGCCGGCGTCGTGGGCGCCCGCGACGTGGCGGCCGCCTGCGGCATTGCCGACATCATCACCGTCGATATCGGCGGCACCAGCGCCGATATCTGCCTGGTCAAGGATGGCAGGATCGACCTCACCCAGCGCGGCCATGTCGGTGACTGGCCATTGCCGCTGCCGATGGTCGACATGGTGACGATCGGCGCCGGCGGCGGCTCGATCGCCCGGCTCACCGCCGGCACGCTCACGGTCGGCCCGCAAAGCGCCGGCGCCGATCCCGGCCCCGCCGCCTATGGCCGCGGCGGCGAGGAGGCGACGGTCACCGACGCCCATGTCGTGCTGGGCCACCTTCCGGCGAACCTCTTGGGCGGGCGCATGACGCTCGACGCCGACGCGGCGCGCCACACGATCGAGCGCCGGGTCGCGGCCCCGCTGGGGCTCTCCGTGGAGGCGGCCGCGCGCGGCGTCCTCGCCATCATCGACAACCACATGGTGGGGGCGCTGCGCATCGTCTCGGTCGAACGCGGCCACGACCCGCGAGATTTCACCCTCGTGCCGTTTGGCGGCGCCGGCCCCCTGCATGGCTGCGCGCTGGCCGAGCTTCTGGGGATCACGCGGGTGCTGATACCGCCGGCGCCGGGCGTGCTGTGTGCCGACGGGCTCCTGGCGGCCGATCTGAAAGCCGATTTCAGCCGCACCCTGCCCAAGGCCGGACCGATCGACCTTTCAGCCGCGCGCGCGATCTATGCCGAACTCGAACGCCAGGCCGACGACTGGCTCACCGCCGAGCAGGTCGCTGCCGGCGACCGCCAGCAGAGCCGCGTCGCCCTGCTGCGCTATCATGGCCAGGGCGGCGAAGTCGCGGTCGGCTGGATCGACGATGCGGGCCAGGTCGAAGCCGCCTTTGCAGCGGCCCATGAGAGCCTCTACGGCTTCGTGCTGGACGCGCCGGTCGAACTCGTGACCCTGCGCACGGAAGCGACCGGCCGCATGCCCCCACCTCCCCGCCCGGTCCTGGCCACCGGCTCAGGCGCGGCGGAAGAGGGTCGTCTTCCCGTGCACTTCGCCTCGGGAACGGCCCAGGTGCCGCTCTTCAACCGGGCCGCCTTCGGCGCCGGCGATCGCTTCGCCGGTCCGGCCATCATTTCCCAGCTCGATGCGACGACGCTCATCTTGCCGAACTGGACGGGTGAGATGCACCCCTCCGGCGCGATCCTGTTGACGATGCGAACGGCCCGCTAGGCCCGGCGACAGAGCGTTCAGCTGGGACTGGCCTGGGTCTGATTCGGATTTTCGGGGATTACCGTTACGCTCAACGTGCTGGTTGTAGTGGTCGAGGTGATGGGTGTCGCCGTATTCGCAACGACGATCGCTTGTATGAGCGCCTGCAGCGTGACGGCGTTGCCGAGATTGCTCGCGACGAGCGTCTGGATCGCGGCGACTGTCGCTGCGCTCGCCGTCGAGTTGCCCACGAGGGCAGTCAGCGCCGCGGCGAGGCTGCCCTGCACGGCGATGGTCGGCGCGCCCGGCGTGCCGCCGGTGGGGGTGGTCACCGACAAGCCGGGCACCGTTATCGTCTGGGTCACGCCGCCCGCGGTCACTGTCAGGCTGTTGCCAAAGACGAGGATCGAGGTCGTTGCCGACGCCTGGACGCCAAAGACCGCAATGCCGCCGCGAATACCCATCGTTGCCGCCGGCGTGGTGACGGCGATCGTCGATGTCTTGCTGATCCTGCCGCCGATGAGGCGGAACACGCCCTTGGTGGCGTTGACCGCCAGCTCGCCCTTCTGGGTCGTCGGATCGTAGACGAACTTGTCGATCGTCATTTGGGAATCGGGTCCGATCGTCAACGTGGTGCCATCGAGAAACACCAGGTGCGCTCGATCGTTGGCTGTCGTGGAGATGATTTCGTTGGCCTGAACGTCGGTGCCGACGCGCAGCACGCGGTCGAGGCCGCCGGGGGGCTTGCCCATTGGATTGTTCTGCGTCGACTGGGTGACGCCAATGCGCCCTTGGGCGTGCGCGGTGCTGAACAGACCCAGCACGGCCGCGCCGACAAGGAGGATGCGCAACAGCAGCGGAACGACGGCCTTGGACTGGAACATAATTGTTTCCTTTGTCGGCATTACCAAGTCAGGTGGCCCGGGACTTAGACTGCTTTGGCATCTTCGCCAACAGCAGTTCAGCCGGCTTGCGTACCTCAGCCGGGAGAGAGGGCGACGCGAGCGCGCCTTCGAGATAGATACGCGACGTATCGTAGGATTTTAGACGATAGTAGAGGATCCCGAGTTCCAGCTTCACCCGCGGCAGGTTTGAGTCGACCAGCAGCAAGCTTTCGTAGGCCCCGACCGCACCCTCGTAGTCACCGGTCTTGGTCGCCACCTGGGCGTAGGCCATCACCACGTCCAGGTTGCCGGGATCGTTCAGCATCGCCTGGAACGCCGCGTTGTACTGGCGCTGCTGCTCGGGCGACGCCTTTTGCACAGGGTCCGGCGATTGGCACCCGACAAGCGCCGTCGCCAGTAGCATGAATATGCCTAGTTTTTTCAACCCCAACTCCCCAGTCCCACAGCTCTACTTAGCACCAATTTATCACAAGTTGCAGCAATAATTACCCGAAAAAATCGCGCCAAGTTTGCGCGGAATCGCCCCCGCGGCAGCGTTAAATGGCCTTCTCCACAGGCTCAACGTGAAGCAGAGCCGGCCTTTGCAGGCGCCCAATCATAAACTTTTTGCAGCGTCTGCCCCATGAGGGCGGCGCGATCGCTGTCGGACAGGCGATCGGTGACCCGGAATGCCTCGACCCCCTGCTTGTAGGTCAGCAGGCCAACGGCGCGCGTCCAGTCGGTGCCCCACATGCAGCGATCGAAGCTGAAGGAATCGAAGATCCGCCCGAGCGGATCCCAGATGTCCTTGTAGGGAAATGGCTGGTGGCTGAGCGTGCAGGCGCCCGAGATCTTGACCACGATGTTGTCGTGGGCCGCGAGCGCCAGCAGCTTCGGCAGCTCGGCCCAGGGCTGCGGCGGTGCCGGCGGCTCGAAGGGCTGCTGCAGGCCGAGATGGTCGATCACCAGCCTCGTCCCGCGATGGCGCGCCGCCATCTGGCCGACCTGGTCGAGCCGGCCCCAGCACAGCAGGTTGACCGGAAAGGAATGCCGGGCGGCGGCCGCCAGCACGCGGCCGATGCCGGGGTCGGCGGCGTCGGTGGAGACGCCCTGGGTCATCATGATCCGGATGGCGACGGCGCCCTCGGTGTCCGCCCACTGGGCGATGGTATCGGCCACCTTGGGATCGTTCGGGTCGACCGGCTTGATCACCGCGAAGCGGTCGGGGTGGGCGGCGCGGACGTCGAGGGCATAGCTCGCGTCATAGCGGTACATCGTATAGGGCGAGACCAGCAGTGCGGCGTCGACGCCGACGGCGTCCATGGCCTTGACCATGTCGTCGCCCGTGACCTCCGCCGGACCATGCAGAACCGCAGCCCACGGCCGGCCCGGACGGTCGCGTTCATAGGCATGAACCTGGACGTCGATGGTCAACATAAGCTTCCTCCCGGGTGACTATTGTTCTGACGGGTCGATAGTTCAGACGAACTGCACCACATTCTCCGTCCCGATGATGTGCCGCCCGACCATTTCGACATGGGGCAACATCCCCTGCAGGTGCTGGCTGGCGCTCATCGCGTCGCGGAAGCGGCGCTCGAAGGGCGCCTTCTCGGAGATCGCTATCGTGCCGGCGGCACGGTAGCAGGCGATCGAGACGTCGGTCGCCTCGTTCATGCCGAAGGTGGTGGCGAGCCGCAGGCGCATGCGCAGATCGACGTCCAGGGTGCCGGCCGCCGACGCGTCATAGACCTGGCCCGCCGCCTCATGCAGGAACGCGCGCGCGGCCGAGAGCCTGGCCTCCAGGAGGCCGACTTCCCGTTGCACTGAATTGTTCCGGGCCATGACCGTGGGCGCCGCCCGGCTGTGCTTGCCGCGCGCCAGCTCGGTAAAGGTCTCCAGCATCCGCCGCCCGAGCCCCAGGGTCACGCCGCAGAAGCCGCTGGCATAGAGCAAGGTCGAGCCGATCGGATAGATCGGCCCCTTCTCGCGCCGCTCGTCCGGCACGTCGCGCGCTGGCGCATGGGCGTCGGGCACGAACAGGTCCTTCACCGAATAGCTGTCGCTGCCGGTGCCGCGCAGGCCGAGCACCTGCCAGTCGTCGATGATCGTCGCCTGCTCGCGCAGGAACAGGAAGCTGCGGTCGTCCGGCCGGCCGTAGCGCATGTGCGGCGTGCCGTCGGGATTCTGCACGGCGCTGTGGGCGCCCAGCCATTTGGTGTGACGGCCGCCGCTGGCGAAGCTCCAGGTGCCGGTCAGGCGATAACCGCCGTCCACCCGGACAGCGCTGCTGTTGTTGTGCCGGGCCCCCCAGGCGAGGCCGGCGCGCGGGCCGGCGAACATGGCGGCGGCCGCCTCGTGCGGCATGGCGGCGGCGGACGACGCGGCCGAGACGTTGGACTGGTTGACGAACCAGGCCGTGCTGGCATCGGCCCAGGCAATCGCCTCGCAGGCCTTGCAATATTCGACCAGCGGCGTTTCCTGGCCGCCCATGCTTTTGGGCAGCAGCATGCGCAGCAGATCCTGTCCGGCGAGCGCATCCACCACCTCGGGCGTGAGCTCCCGC
>Ga0210387_10000395_pt1 | contig 30940 bp, 29 predicted proteins | sample IncBWC7OmetaG_FD_160108 | JGI IMG/M metagenome (GOLD analysis project Ga0210387, IMG submission 160108) | Forest soil microbial communities from Barre Woods Harvard Forest LTER site, Petersham, Massachusetts, United States - Inc-BW-C-7-O ... | reverse complement strand
GGTCAGCTCGAAGACCAGGGTCGCGATACCCACGTCGACCGTTCTGGCGCCGTGGCTCGTGGTCAACGAGATGAGTCCCGCGCGACTCGGCGCCGGCGCGTGGACCTTCACCAGCACGGTCTCGCGCTCGACCGTGCGATCGTGTGTCACGTCTTGCACCTTGAGCACCTCGACTAAACGGTTCAACTGCTTCGTGACCTGCTCGACGTCCGCGTCGACGACGAGCGTCATGCGACTCACTCCGGGCATCTCACAGCGGCCCACGGTCAGGCTCTCGATGTTGTATCCCCGCCGCCGAATCAGGCTCGCCACCCGGTGCAACACGCCCGGATGATCCTGCACCAGCGCCAAAATGGTGTGCACTGACATCACACGCCTTCCAGCATCTCGTGAAGGCCCTTCCCCGCGGGCACGATGGGAAACACGTTGACCTCGCGCTCGACGCGAAAGTCGATGACCGCGCACCCGTCGTGTTCCCACGCCCGGTCGATGGCCGCTACGACGTCCTGGGGCCGCTCGACTCTGAGACCGAGCACGCCGTACGCAGCGGCCAGCCCGGCGAAGTCCGGACCGCTGAGCAGCGTGCCACTGTAGCGGCGGCCTTCGAACAACTCCTGCCACTGGCGCACCATGCCGAGATAGCCGTTGTTGATCACGGCGATCTTGATGTTGCGGCAACCTTCCTGGACAATCGTCGCGAGCTCCTGATTCGTCATCTGGAATCCGCCGTCGCCGACGATCACCCACACGGTCTCATCAGGATGGGCCATGGCAACGCCGAGCGCCGCTGGCACCGCAAATCCCATCGTGCCAGCGCCACCCGAGGTGATGTGACTCCTCGGCCTGTACCAGTCGATGAGTTGCGCCGCCCACATCTGGTGCTGGCCCACATCGGTGACGACCCGACTCGGCCCTCTCACCTTGAGCGCGTCATTGAGCGCCGCATACACCTCGTGCGGCATCAGCGCCTCGGTGCGCGGGCGGTTCAACTCCTTGTGCCGGCGCTGATACTTGGCCTGCACCTCGCGGATGTGGCCGAGCCATGTCGCCGACCAGCGGCACGGCATGAGGCCTAACATCATGCGCAGCACGCGCTGGGCATCGCCCACGATCGGAACCGCCACGCGGACGTTCTTGCCGATTTCCGATGGGTCGATGTCGATATGAATGATTTTCGCGTGGGGGGCGAACGAGGATGCGTTCCCCGTCACGCGGTCGTCGAATCGGCCGCCGATGTTGAGGAGGACATCGCACTCCTGGATCGCGCGGTTGACGTGGACCCAGCCGTGCATGCCCGGCATGCCGATGCTCAGCGGGTGATCCTGAGGGAACGCGCCGAGTCCCTGGAGCGTGGTGATCACCGGGATGCCTGTGCGTTCGGCCAGCTCCAACAACTCGGCGCTGGCGCCGCTCTGGATCACGCCGTTGCCGGCCATGATCAAGGGCCGCTCCGCGGCCACGAGTAACTCGACGGCGGCGCACACCTGGTGCGCACAGCCGTCATATGTCGGCTTGTACCCGGGAAGGCGAATCTGCGCGGTCCAATCGGGGATTGCTTTGGCCTGCTGCGCGTCTTTGGTCACATCGATCAACACCGGTCCGGGCCGGCCGGTGGTCGCCAGATGAAACGCCTCGCGAAACACGACCGGCAGATCTTCGGCCCGTTTGACGAGATAATTGTGCTTCGTGATCGGGACGGTGATGCCCGTGATATCGGTTTCCTGGAAGGCGTCGCGGCCAAGAACGACGCTCGAGACTTGGCCGGTGATCGCGACGAGCGGCGTCGAGTCCATCCAGGCATCGGCGATCGGCGTCACGAGATTCGTCGCGCCGGGTCCGCTCGTGGCGACGCACACGCCCGCGCGGCCCGTCGAGCGCGCGTAGCCCTCCGCCGCGTGGCCAGCGCCCTGCTCGTGCCGGCACAGCACGTGATGCAGCCGGTCGCGATACTCGTACATCGCGTAGTAGAAGGGCATGATCGCGCCGCCGGGCACGCCGAACATGACCGAGACGCCCTCGCGCAAGAGGGCCTCGCACATGATCTGTGCTCCGGTGCGCACGTCAGACATTGCGAAGCACCGCGCCGTTGCTGGCGTTGGTCACCAGTGCCGCGTATCGCGCCAGCCAACCCTTCAGTCGCCGCGGTCGCGGCTGGACCGTGCGCGCGTGCAGATCCGCCGTGACCTCGATGGACCGCGCGGCGAGATCGATCGTGATCGTATCGCCGTCTTGGAGCAACCCGATCGGTCCGCCCTCGGCGGCCTCCGGCGACACATGTCCGATGCAAAGTCCCCGTGTGCCACCAGAGAATCGGCCATCGGTCACAAGCGCGACCGACGCGCCAAGTGGCATGCCTTTGAGCATGCTCGTGAGCGAAAGCATCTCACGCATGCCAGGGCCGCCTTTGGGTCCTTCGTGGCGCACGACGACGACTTCACCCGACTGGATTCCCCCATTGCAGACGGCCTTCGTCGCGTCCTCTTCGCTGTCGAACACCCGCGCGGGTCCGCGGAATGTCATCTCGTGCTGCTCGACCGCGCCGACTTTGATCACGGCCCCTTCGGGCGCCAGAGAGCCGAACAGCACCGCGAGCGCCCCGCGCTTCGAGTGCGGACGCGATGCGGGCCGAATACAGTCCGGGTTGAAGGTCTCGGCGAGGGCGACCGTTGCGCCGAGCGTCCGACCGGTGACCGTGAGCGCATTCGGCGAAAGCGCGCCGGGGACGTCAATGAGCTGACGCAGGATGGCCGATACGCCGCCCGCCGCATGCACGTCCTGCATGTGCCATTGCCGCGGGCCATCCCACGCGGGTGAGATCTTGGCGAGGTGTGGCACACGCTCGGCGACGTCGTTGAATCGGCTCACCGGATAGTCGAGTCCGGCCTCGCGCGCGAGCGCCAGCACGTGCAGCACCGTGTTTGTCGATCCGCCCATGGCCATGTCCAACGCCATGGCGTTATCGATCGCCGCTGCCGTCACGATGTCGAGAAAGCGCACATCGTCGCGCACGAGTCGCAGAACGGTGCGCGCGGCTTCGACGACGAGATCACGGCGTTCCGGCGCGGTCGCGAGGACCGATCCGTTGCCGGGCAGGGCGACGCCGAGTGCCTCGCACAGGCAGTTCATCGAGTTCGCCGTGAACATGCCGGAGCAACTGCCGCACGTGGGACACGCGAGCCGCTCCAGCTCGTCGAGTCGCGCGTCGTCGATCGTGCCGGCCGCGTGAGCGCCGACGCCTTCGAACACCGAGATCAGGTCGATGGCGCGACCCGACGAGTCGATGCCTTTCGCCATCGGGCCTCCCGAGACGAACACGGTCGGTATGTTCACGCGCGCCGCACCCATCAGCATTCCCGGCACGATCTTGTCGCAGTTCGGGATGCAGATCATGCCGTCGAAGCAGTGCGCGGTGGCCATTGTCTCGACACAGTCCGCGATCAGTTCGCGTGACGGCAGCGAATAGCGCATGCCGTCATGGCCCATCACGATGCCGTCATCGACGCCGATCGTGTTGAACTCGAACGGCACGCCACCCGCTTCGCGCACCGCCGCCTTGACCGCGCGGCCGAGCTCCTGCAAGTGCGCGTGGCCCGGGATGATGTCGACATAGCTGTTGCAGACGGCGATGAACGGCTTGTCGAAGTCGCCCCGGTCACGGATCTGGCCCGTGGCCCGGAGCAGGCTGCGATGTGGTGCGCGATTGAATCCGCTTTTGATCGTGTCAGAGCGCATAATTAAAAAACCCCTCCTTTTTGGGAGGGGTGTCGGTGTCAGTGTCGTCCGTCGCTGAACCTAGACCGTCGGCCTCCCAAGCACGAATGCTCCCCCGGTAATGAGGAGTACGAGTACGAGGCTAAGGACGAGGGTTGCGCGAGGCATCTTCTTCACAACCTACACAAAGAGCCTTAAGTGTCAAGGATCTCGGAGACGTCGCACGTGAACCCCTCGACTACGTCCTCGCCGGATAATGTGTCGCCGGGAAGCAGTACCGTTCGCGAGCCGTCCGCACGGTATACGTCGATTTGTCGACGACGGGGGTCGATATACCACACCAATCGGGTGCCGATTGATAGATACTGCCTGAGCTTCTGCGCCAGGTAACGAGGGTTGTTACTCGGCGAGATCACCTCAATCACGAGGTCAGGCTCGAGGAGCCAGCGTTCATCACTGAGCGGCAGCCGATCCCTTTGGATGAAAGCCACATCCGCACCGAGGACCGTGTTTCGGTCAATGAAAACCGAGGTGTCGCCACCGTACAATTTGCCGAGCCTGTGCTTGTGTACGTGGGGGCTAAGTACACGCGCGAGATTCATGAGCACCGATCCGTGGGTTGGTGCGACCGGCTCTCGAACCGCTAGCTCCCCACAAGCAAGCTCGAACCGATAGTGGTCAGAGTAAAGCTCGACGTCGAGTTTCGCGAATTCTTCCGCTGTCATCGTTGCCTCCTGTATATAAGCCGAGCCTAACGCCGAGGAGTCGGCGTCGGCAACGCGCAATGTCGAACGGTGCGTCAGCTGATCGTCAGCTTAGCAATGACCGCGGACCCGACATCATGTGTCGTCGCAGGCCGAATTCCTGACGGCGCGAGATCGCGCGTGAGGCAGCCGGAGTCGATGGTGGCCAAGACGGCGGTCTCGATGGCGCGGGCCTCGGCTTCGAGGCCGAGGGAGTGGCGGAGCAGGAGGGCGACACTCAAGATCGTGCCGACGGGATTCGCGACGCCCTGGCCCGCGATGTCAGGCGCCGAGCCGTGGATCGGCTCGTAGAGTCCGCGACGCGTGTCGCCGAGTGACGCGGAGGGCAGGAGGCCGACCGAACCGGCGAGCACGGATGCCTCATCGGTGAGGATGTCCCCGAACATGTTGTCGGTGACGATGACGTCAAAGTCGGCCGGCCGGCGGATGAGGTGCATCGCGCACGCATCGACCAGTACGTGCTCGATCGTGAGGTCGGGAAACTCCTCGCGAGCCAAGCGCGCGACAACGTTGCGCCACAGGCGGGAGGTCATCAGCACGTTGGCTTTGTCGACCGACGTCAGCTTGCCGCGCCGCGTGCGCGCGATGCGGGCGGCGAGCCGCACGACGCGCTCGATCTCGGCCGTCGTGTAGACGCACGTGTCGAACGCCCGGTCGCCGTCTCGGCCCTGTGGCCCGAAGTACAACCCACCGGTGAGCTCACGCACGACCAGGATGTCGACGCCGGTGAGTCGCTCCGGACGGATCGGCGACGCGGCCACGAGGGAGGGCTGCACCGTGACCGGTCGAAGATTCGCGTACAGCTCGAGCGCCTTCCGAAGCCCGAGCAATCCCATCTCCGGTCGTTGGGCCGCGTCGGGATTGTCCCATTTCGGCCCACCGACGGCGCCGAGCAGAATGGCGTCCGACGACTTGGCGATGGACAACGTGTCGGCCGGAAGCGCGGTACCGCAGGCATCAAGCGCCGCGCCGCCGATCAACGCCTGCGTGCAATCAAACGTGTGCCCGAATCGCCCGGCGATGGCGCCGAGCACGCGCACGCCTTCCGCGATGACTTCTGGGCCGATGCCGTCGCCGGGCAATACAGCGATGTGTGCCTTCACGCTGAACTCGTTGTCACGATCCGTGCCGGATGCGTGGATTCGAATCGGTCAATCGCCCGAGCCTCGGCCAATACAAATCCGAGTTGATCGACACCCTGCAGCAAACAATGCTTGGCGAACGGATCGATCGCAAACGTCGCGTCCCGCCCGTCGTTTGATGCGATTCGCTGCAGCGCGAGATCGATCATGACCTCGCCACGGTCGGCGGCGAGATGCGCGTGCATCGCCGGGTCGACCGTGATCGGCAACAATCCGTTTCTCAGCGCATTGTTTCTGAAAATATCCGCGATCTGCGTGCTGACGACCGCGCGGAATCCAGCGCCAAGCAACGCCCACGGCGCGTGCTCGCGAGAGGATCCGCAACCGAAGTTGTGTCCGGCGACGAGGATCGCCGCGCCGGCGGGATCCGGGCGTGGGTTCCAGTCGGCGAACGCATTGGAACCGAGGCCGCTCTTATCGGTGACCTTCAGGAATCTCGCCGGGATGATCTGATCCGTATCGACGTTCTCGTTCGGGATCACGAATACTTTGGACACAATCTTCATGCGACCGCCCTGGGATCGGCGATCATGCCGGCGAGCGCTGTGGCAGCGGCCGTCAATGGGCTGGCCAGGAACGTGCGGCCGCCTTGACCTTGACGGCCCTCGAAGTTGCGGTTGCTCGTGCTTACGGCATACTGGCCGGGAGACAGCGAGTCTCCGTTCATCGCGATGCACATCGAGCAGCCCGCTTCGCGCCACTCCGCGCCCGCTGCACGGAACACATCGGCCAGTCCCTCGGCCTCGGCCTGGCGCTTCACCTCTCGTGATCCCGGCACGACCAGCATCCGTACTGCCACGTGACGGCCACGCAGGATTCTCGCCGCTTGGCGTAGGTCTGATATTCTGGCGTTCGTGCAGCTTCCCAGGAAAACGACGTCGACACGCTTCCCGAGCAGGGTTTCTCCGGGCGTCAGGCCCATGTAGCTCAACGCCTTTCTCTCGCTGGTCGACGCTGGCTCCGGGATCCGCCCATCGATAGACATCCCCATGCCCGGATTGGTACCATAGGTGATCATAGGCGCGAGACGCGAAGCGTCGAGAGTTATGGCCTTGTCGTACGTAGCCCCGTCGTCAGTCGATAGACGGCGCCACTCGGCAAGAGGGAGGTCCTTGGGAGCGAACGGCCGGCCCGCGACGTATTCGAACGTCGTGTCGTCCGGCGCGATGAGCCCGGCACGCGCGCCGCCCTCGATCGACATGTTGCAGACCGTCATGCGCTCTTCCATCGACAACGAGCGGATCGCGTCGCCGGTGTACTCGAAGACGTACCCGGTGCCGCCATCGACGCCGTTCTGAGCGATGATCGCGAGAATGATGTCCTTGGCCGAGACACCAGGCTGAAGTCGGCCGTCGACGCGGACTTGCATTGTCCTCGGCTTGTACTGCAACAAGCACTGGGCGGCGAGCACGTGCTCGACCTCTGACGTGCCGATGCCGAATGCGAGCGCGCCGAAAGCCCCGTGCGTGCTCGTATGGCTGTCGCCGCAGACGATCGTCATGCCCGGCTGCGTAAGCCCGAGCTCTGGCCCGATCACGTGCACGATGCCCTGGCGATCCGAGCCCAAGGCATACAACGGGATGCCGAACTCGGCGCAATTCCGTTCGAGCTCGGCCAGCTGTTTGAGCCCCATGGGATCAGCGGAATGCAGCGGCAGCGTTGGCGTCGAATGGTCCATGGTGGCCAACGTCCGATCAGGCCGCCGCACGCGCAGCCCACGCGAGCGGAGGCCACTGAACGCCTGCGGTGACGTCACCTCATGGACGAGGTGCAGGTCGATGTACAGAATCGCCGGTGTCTCCGGAGTCGCCGGACGCACGACGTGCGCATCCCAGATCTTGTCCACGAGCGTTGGCATTGAAATGGGATATATACTTGTCGCATGACTGAAACCAAGTGGCAGACCCTGACTCACACGCTGCTGAGGGTGTTCGCGGCCGGTGTGTACATGCAGCACGGCGTGCAAAAGGTCATTTCATTCATGCACCACGAGCCGATGGGGCCGCTCCAGGACATCGCCATGGTGATGGAGACGGTATTCGCCGCGTGCATTATCCTCGGTTTGTTCACGCACGTCTTGGCGTTCCTCTGCTCCGGCGAGATGGCGGTCGCGTACTTCATGTTCCACGCGCCGCGCGGATTGTTGCCCATCGTGAACCACGGTGAGACGCCCTCGCTCCTCTGCTTCATCTTCTTATACCTGTCAGCCATCGGCGCGGGCGCGTTCTCGCTGGACGCGGCGCTCCGTCGCAAACGCAGCGGATGAAAATCGCGGTCGCGGGCGCCACGGGATTCATTGGCAGCGCGCTCGTCGCACACCTCGGCGCGACCGGACATCGGGTGGTGCGCCTCATGCGACGTGGCGCCGATGCCTCGCGCGGGGATGTGACGTGGGATCCCGCGCGGAGCGTGCTCGATCCCGCGGCGCTCGACGGAGTGCAGGCGGTCGTGAACCTTGCGGGTGAGCCGGTCGCCGAGCGATGGACGGCCGAGCGGAAGCGGCGCATCAAGGCGAGCCGGGTGGAGGCGACGACGGTGCTGGCCAAGACGCTCGTCGGCTTGGCTCGTCCACCGCGCGTGCTCGTCAACGCGTCGGCCATCGGCATCTACGGCGATCGCGGCGACGAAGTGCTCGATGAGACCTCGGCGCCGGGCACCGGGTTCCTCGCCGACGTCGCGAAGTCCTGGGAGTCTTCGGCCGCGCCTGTCATCGAGCGCGGCATCCGTACGGTGTTCACGCGGTTCGGCATCGTGTTGAGCGCGGCAGGTGGGGCGCTCGAGAAAATGCTGCCGCCGTTCAAGCTCGGCGCCGGCGGGCGGCTCGGCAACGGAAAACAGTGGATGAGTTGGGTGACGCTCGACGACGTCGTCGCGGCCATCGATTTCGCGATCACGTCCGATCTCGTGAGTGGGCCCGTCAATGTCGTAGCGCCGAATCCCGTGACCAACGCCGACTTTACCCACGAGTTGGGGCATGCGCTGCACCGGCCAGCCGTCGCAACGGTCCCCGGGTTTGCGCTTAAGCTGGCCTATGGTGAAATGGGAGAGGCCGTGCTCCTCGCTTCGCAGCGCGTCCTTCCACACGCGCTCGAACGCGCGGGGTTCGTCTTCAAGCACGTCCTGTTGAACGACGCCCTAAAACAAATCCCCTTGGGGCGGTGAGTACGACAGCGAGCCCGGCGCGATGACGGCTGGTGTGGTGCCTGTGTGGATCGTCACGCCAGCGTCGAGGATATGCCGGACCTCGATTCCGCCGGCGGTGAGATAATCGGCGATCAGACTCCGATGGCAACGCCACCACAGGGCCTCAGCGCACATGAACACCAGCGGTGATTGCAACGACAACGCTGAGGCAAGGGCTCGATAAAACTGCGGGGTTTCCATGTAGTCGGCATAGCCGCGGAATGCATCGAGGCGCCAACCCGTGTTGATGGAGTCTGGCGCGGGGTCACGCCGGCCGCCGAGGTCGACGAAGTGAGCGTAGCCGATGTCGGCGGCGCGGAGCGAGGCGGCCAGTGCATCGCTGCCGAATTGCGGATGCCGGCGCGAGCCCGGAAACCGACGCACGTCGATCAGCGTCGCGATCTCCTGCGCCGTGAGAAGAGACAGAAACACGTCGATCGACCGCGTCGAATGCCCGATCGTGTAGACCGCGGCCGGCGCGTGCGGGACGTCAGCGAGTGAGACTATCGCGGCGGATGACCGCCGTGGCGCAGTAGCTCGGTCGCTTCCTCGATGCGGCGAATGTATTGGCCGACTCGCTCGCCAGCGCGCCGTTTCGGCAGCACGAAGTCGGGGTTGTCCGGCTCATCGCCGCCCTCGTCGACGTAGAGATCGCCACCTTGGCGCTCGACCACGGACTCCCAGTTCTCGACGGCATCGAGAAGGTCGCCGACTTCGTCGCTCGTTTCCTTCCCGGTTAGCTCGACGCCACGGCGGCGGAGTTTGTCCGCGAGCTCGGCGACCACGTCGGCTCGCTCCCTATTCTCCTCTGTACCCCCCATACCCCCATCATAACATTATTCTTCAGATTATGCCGTTGGTATCATTTTCATCGCTCCCCCCGGATGCCCGCGTCTGGGTCTTCGCGGCCGACCGGCCGCTCGCGCCGGCCCAGGCTGAGTTACTGCTCGCCGAGGTCGATACGTACCTCGAGCAGTGGCGCGCGCATGGCCAGCCGCTGACCGTCGCGCGCGAGTGGCAGGACGATCGGTTTCTCACGATCGCCGTCGATCAGACCGACGCGTATGCGTCCGGGTGTTCCATCGACGGGCTCTTCCGCAGCCTCCGCGGTTTGGAATCTCGACTCGGCGCCGCGCTCGTCGGCGGCGGTCGCGTGCACTTCCGCGACGAGACCGGGGCTATCCAGACTGTCACGCGGGACGAGTTCTCCCGGCTCGGCGAGTCCGGTGTCGTCACACGGCATACGACCGTGTTCGATCCGACCGTCGCCACCGCTGGCGAGTGGCGCGAGCGCTTCGAGACGGAAGCCGCGCATTCGTGGCACGCAGCAGTACTGCCGGCGTAGTGCTCCGCGTTTCGAGCTTCTCGGTCTCGCTCGATGGCTACGGTGCGGGGCCCAATCAGAGCCTAGAGCATCCCCTCGGCGTCGGCGGGCTCGAGCTGCACCAGTGGTTTTTCCCGACCCGCACCTTCCAGGGCATGCACGGCGAGGGTGATGGCACCACAGGTGTCGACGACGAGTTTGCCGCGAAAGGGTTCCAGAACGTCGGGGCGTGGATCCTCGGACGCAATATGTTCGGGCCGATTCGCGGGCCCTGGCCTGATGATGCGTGGAAAGGTTGGTGGGGTGCGAACCCGCCGTATCACGTGCCGACGTTCGTGCTGACCCATCATGCGCGGCCGTCGATCACCATGGAAGGAGGCACGACCTTTCACTTCGTCACTGACGGGATCCACGCCGCATTGGAGCGCGCTACGGCGGCGGCGAACGGGAAAGACGTGCGCGTCGGCGGTGGGGTCGCGACGATCCAGCAGTACCTGCGCGCCGGGCTCGTGGACGAGATGCATCTGGCCATCGCGCCCGTCATCCTCGGTTCGGGCGAGCTACTCCTGGCCGGCTTGAACCTGCGAGCAATGGGATATTCTTGCCGTGAGTTCGTTCCCGGTACGAACGCTACTCACGTGGTGCTGGCGCGGGCGTAAGCGGCCAGAGCGTCTTATGCGTGCCGTCGCAATACGGCTTTTTCATAGACGCTCCACAACGACACAGCGCGATGGCCTTCTTGTCGGGCCGAGGCGACGGAATCACGTTGCCGGCTTCGTCGACGACCACGACCTGGTCGGCATCCTCGGCCGAGATGCGATAGGGGCCGTTCTCGCTGACCTTAATGCGAATCATGCGCCGCCTGAGCATAGCGTTTGACTCTCGCGAGCATGGCATTGAGGCCGATCTCGCGGCTGCTCAGGCCGATGTCGCTCATCACCTGCGCCACGAAATCGTTCGGTAGCGCCAACGCGACTTCGGGCGGCTGATCGTTGATCGCCGAGAAGAGGATCGCGAGAAATGCCGCGATCGTCGGTGACTGACGGCAGTTCAGATCAGCGTAGAAGTGCAGCTTCCCGTCGACCAGCTCCGGGAACAGATCGACCCGAGTCTGACACTCGGGCACCGTGAACTCGGCCCGATCGAGTCCCAGGAATCGCTCGGGCACCGGCTCGAGCTGCTTCGAGTACTGCACGAGGGCCTGCATCTTGTCCTCGCGCGAGAGCGCGCGGAAGCGCTTGAGCACGCGCTCGATGGACGGCGGCATCGACGTGGTTTCCATAGCCTAAAAATACATCGCACGACAGGGATGCGACTATGCATCGATGCATACACGCTCCTGACTTCTCGCCAGGGCCTCTATAGACTCCCGCGGCATAGTTGCCAGTTGGTCAATAGACCCGAGCGACTCCCATGTCCAAGCTGGTCCGCTGGTCGCGACTACTCGCGGCCGCTATTCAGGCTGTGTTTTTCGATGCGCTCGCCTATTCGCTGAGCGCCGTGTACGCCCTCATCATCGCGTGGGCCATCGTCACCGGCCTGTCCGCGCTGATGCATCTGGACCTGTCGCCTCAAGTGAAAGCCCTGTTTATGGCCATCTTCTCCGTAACGCAATTTGGCGAGGTCTCGAGGCGACTATTTAAGTGTCGCGCCGATATCGCCGTGGAAAAGGAACGCTACCTCAATGCCCAAGCCGGCATCCGCAAACTGCGCGATCACCCGTGACGCACGGTGACGCGCCCGGACTATTGGCGGGAGTTCTTCGCGCGCGCGGAGCACGCGCTCTTGCTGCTCGTCTTCAGCTCGAGCGCGGCCCTCTTCCTCGCGGCGCTGTGGGCAGCCGTGAGCTGGCTGACGGACAACGGCCGGGGCGCGTTCGCGCTGCTGCTGGCATTGACCTATGTGGTGATCGCTGTGCCGATCTTGCTGGCGCAGGTCGCCGCCGTCGGCGATCTCGCATACCTCTTGGTCGATGTGCCCAGCATAAACGTGACGGCGCTCCGCACGGTCAGCGACAATGACGCCGGAGGATGGGCGGTGCGGGTGCTCGCTGGCGTGCTCAGCACGACATCGCCGTTCTCGCCTCTCTCGACATGGGCTTGGAGCTTGGTGGTCCCATCCGCGAGCGCCGCGGCACTCGCGCGGATGAAGTATCGCGCCGAATCGGCGATCATGGTCGCTACCTGGCGCCACCTCAGAAAACGCGCTTGACGGAGACCGCGAAGGTCTGGCCGTAGTACTCGCGCTGGAAGCTGTAATGCTGATGCGGCGTGCCGGCGTAGAAGCCGAAGACGGCATCGTTCAGGTTCGTGCCCTCGAGCTCGATCTCGGTATCGCGGAACGGCTTCCACTCGATCGATGCATCGACCTGGCCGTGCGAGTAGAAATACTGGTCGCCGGTCGCCGGATTGCTGGTCCCGTCGCCATAGCTCACGATGTTCGCGGCCTGATACGCCCAGGCAGCGCGAAGCTCGAAGACTCCCTTTTCGTAGACCAGCGCCGTGTTCGCCAGCGCCGGCGCTTGGCGCGGGAGCCGCACGCGGCGGTCGTCTATCGTCGCCCAGGACGTAGTCAGTGCGCCGTTGACGTCGAATCCCAAACCCGACAAGACGCCCGGCAAGAACGCGAGTCGCTGATTCCACTCCGCCTCGGCCCCGAGGAGCGTGCCGGCGCTCCCGTTCTCAGGCTGCCCGGCGCGATAGTTCGGGCCGTCGTTGTATGGGGCGACCCGGTAGCCCGGGATCGAGTGCACGAAGATGAAATTGCTGACGTTCTTGTAGAAGAGCCCTGCCGAGAGAACCCCGGCGCGGTCGAGGAACCGTTCGCCGAGCAGGTCGAGGTTCCACGAGTACTCCGCTCGGAGATTCGGGTTACCGATCATCACGATCGTCGCCGGGTCCCCCGGCAGTCCGGACACACTCGGCGCCAGGTCCGAGAAGTTCGGCCGACCGATGGCCCGCGACCCCGCGACCCGCACATCGGTCGCGTCATCGAGTTGGAACTTGACCTGCGCGCTCGGAAAGAGATCCGCATAGGTCTGATTGCCGGCGGCGCCATGACCCACGTATGACCCGTCCGTGACCTCCAATCGCAATCCCGCATTGAGCGAGGCCCGACCCACGTCCGTGCGGAACATGGTGTATCCCGCGTACACCCGCTCGCTGCCAGAGAAGCTGCCGAGCGCATTCGCCAACGTGTCGACCGTGCGAGCAAAAAGACCGGGGTGCGCGTTCTCGTAGGCCCGAACCGCGGCATCATCGGGCACCGGCCCCAACGCAAGCGGATGAATCGCCGAGTAGAACCCCGGGTCGTGAAACCCACTCACGAAATCAGAGAGCGGCAGCGTCGGTCCGGTGTACGTCGCCGAGTAACTCTGATCGACGTAATACGAGTCATCGGACCGGATGCGAAAGCCAGTGACAACGTGCGGCGTGGCGTAGTCGACGCGGACGCCGTAGGTCGAGGCCCGCGATCGCGTGTCGTCGTCGGTATAGCCGCCGAGGCTATACTGCGCCGCACTCATGGCCGAGGGCGCGAGCCCCGAGTAGAGCGGCACGTTGGGATTCGAGTAATCGAATCGATACGATGCCGGCGCGCTGTAATAGAACGGCGACGCCCGAAATCCGGTGACATCGCGCGACGTGCCGCCGATGTTCACGCGATAGGACAGCGTGTCGTGTCGGAAGGCGGTCGTGCCGCCGAGGACCGTGCTGTAGAGCTGCTCGGTCGGTGTCAGCGCTTGCGACATCCGATAGAGCGTCGCGCCGGTATCGACACCGGTCGACCCGTGGCTGCCCGCTCCGGGCGCGCCCTCGCCGTTGCCGACGTCGAACACGTACAGCGATCCGTGATCGAGAAAGAGGCTGTAGAGCCCTTTGACGAAGAGTGTGGTCGCTGGAGAGAGACGATAATCGACGCCACCGCCGACGCCGTAGCGCGTGCGCTCGTACTCGTCTGCTTGCAGGCTGAACTCGCCGGGGTAGAAATGCACACCTGCCGCGGTGCTGCTCCATGTCGGCTCGAGGTCATTGATCGCGCGGTCATTGCGATCATATGACGCGCTCAGAAGGAAACCGAATCGCTCGTCGTGCCCAACACGGCCGCCGTAAATGAAGGTGGCATCGCCTGTCTCGCGTCCCAGCAACGTGATCGCGCCCGCTTCAGCGGACACGGATCCATGGGGTGCGCCCTCGGGAACGCGCGTGACGAGGTTCACGGTCCCGCCAATCGCGTCGGCGTCCATGTCGGCCGTCAGGGTCTTGTCGACCGTGAGCTCGCCCAGGAGCGCCGATGGCACGTCGTCGAGCTTGGGATTGCGCTCGCCTTGCTCAGTGCCGGGCACGTGCACGCCATCGACCATCACGTTGTTCAAGCGCGGCTCCGTGCCGCGGATCTCGACGAACTTGCTCTCGCCTTCGTCGCGCTCCGTCGTCACGCCGGGGAGTCGAGCCGCGACATCAGCGGCGTTGGCGTTCGGCAGTGCGGCGATCGTTTTCGCGCCGACCACGTTCTCAATCGTCGGCGCCTGCTTGACTTGCTCGACGGTGGCTTCGGGAGTTTCGACGGGGCGCGAGGCGGTGATCTGGACGCCCGCGATGGACGACGCGACGGGACGGAGGACGACGTTGCGCTCGACGGTGCCGGTCGCGATGCGCACCCGGAACGAATCGGCGGCGAAGCCGATGCGCCGGACGTGAACCGCGTACGATCCCGCGGGGAGCGCGGCGACGCGATAACGGCCATCGTCGCCGGTGACGGCACCGTACCGTGTTCCTGCTATATAGATCATGGCGCCCGGAACCGGCGTGCCGCTCGAATCGGCGACACGCCCCGCAACGGCACCGCCCGCCGCTTGGGCGGCGAGGCGCGCGGGATGGACGGTCACGAGCGGGACGCTGGCGCCGCAGGCAACGGCCGTGCGAACGCACCAGCGCGCAATGCGAATGCGTCGAGAGAAGACGGGCATTGGACCCGTCAACCTAGGATTACAGCAGCATTACGCCGATTGCCCGCGCGGGCAGATCGCGGAAATTATTTTTTGGCGGGACTCTGAGGGCTGGTTACAGCATCCGCGCGCAACATCACAGTCGTCACTGGCGTGGGGATCTTCACGCCCTCGGCCGCGAGACTATCGAGAGTGCCGACGGTGATCGCTTGTTGCGCGTTCATGTACACCAGGTAGTCGGCCGAGAGCACGAAGTACAGCGTCTCGACCTCCGCGCCCAAGTCGGCGAGAGCGCGCACGTGGGAGCGGACGAAGCGTACCTGTGGTGTCGCCCTGACGATCGTCTCGATGAGCGCCGGCACGCCGGCGATCACGTGGGGCGCATTGTCATACGAGAGGCGCGTCACCATCGTGACCCCGCGCTCGCTCATGCGCTTCCAGTTGCGAATGCGGCTCTTGAGCAGGTCGAGGTTGGCGATCACGATCTGTTCGCCGGTGACACTCCGTAGGCGCGTGGTCTTGAGGCCGATGTGCTCGACGGTGCCCGTAAAAGTGTCGACCGTGATCGTGTCGCCGACCACGAATGGCTTGTCGAGGACGATCGACATCGCGCCGAACAGGTCGCCGAGGACGTTCTGCACGGCGAGGGCGACGGCGACGCCGCTGACGCCGAGGCCCGCGACGAGCGTTGTGATGCGGACGCCCATGTTGTCGAGGGCGATCAGCAGCAGAATCACCCACATCGCGATGCGAATCAGCACGCTGAGGGCGGCGATCGTCGTCGGGTTTTGGCTGTCTCCCGAGATGGCGCGCCGTGCAGACCACTTTCTCAGCAAGAACCCGATGACCCCGTTTCCCCACAGGGCAACTTGCACAATGCTGGCGATCGTGATCAACGCCCGTATCGGATGATCCCACGCGTCGGGCAGCGTCAGGTCCTGCGCGCCCAGCGCGAGCCCGACGGCGACCATGAAGAACAGGCTGGTCGACCGGACGGTCCGCGCCGCTTCCGGCGAGTGCGCTTCGATCCGGCGAGCGAGCACTGCGCGGAGGATGAACATGACGCCGACGCACACGGCGAAAATGCCGAGGGCGATCAGCCACGTCTGCACCGTGTTGTGGTAAACCTCGTACTGGAGCGCCGGCATCCGCGAAAACTATGCTTAGGCGGCCTCCCATGCCGCCGAGCTATCGCAGGCGTCGCAGTTATTGCACCGCCAATCGACCGCGACGGGTTCGCCGAAATACTCGAGGATGATGCGCGTACGGCACTGGGCGGTCTGGCAGAAGCGAATGATCGAGCGGAGCTTGGCCTGGTCCTTGGCGCGCCGCTCCTCGTAGTCGATGAGATCGTGGCTCAAGTCGACCTGCGTGAGGTGCCCGGCGAGTCGCTCCCAACTGCCACCGCGATGCTCGCGGACCAAGCCGTGGCGTTTCAGGAGCGTGAAGACGATGCGGGCTTTGCGCCGCGGAACGCCGGCCGCGTTGGCCAGGTCATCGAGCGACACCGGTGTGCGCATCGGATGGTGCTCGAGGACGATCGCGACTTTCGCGGCTTCCTCGATCTCGGGGTACTTGCCACCGAGAAAGTACGACTGAATCCGCCGATCCTCGACGCGATACAGCACGGTACACGTCGCCGGCTGCCCATCGCGCCCGGCTCTGCCGGCTTCCTGGTAGTATGACTCGATCGACCCGGGGAAGTGATAGTGGACAATGAACCGGATGTCCTGCTTATCGATGCCGAGCCCAAACGCATTCGTGGCGATCATCGCATCGAGCTCGCCCGCCATGAATAAGTCCTGCGCCTGCGTGCGATCCGCCGCGGCCATCTTGCCGTGATACAGCCCAACGGTGAACCGCTCGCGCAGCATCGCGTGCAAACGCTCGGCTTCCTTCACGGTCGCGACGTAGACAACGCCCGAGCCGTCGGCCCGTGACAGAATGTCGACCAGTGCCACGTCTTTCTCCGCGTCGTTGACCGTCCGGCGGACCTCGAAGCGGAGATTCGGGCGCGCGAAGCCGGTGACGACCACGTACGGATCGCTGAGGCCGAGTTGCCGGCCAATGTCGATGCGGACCGCGGATGTCGCGGTCGCCGTGAGCGCCATGATCGGCGGGCGGCCGAGTCGCTGGGCGACGGAGCCGAGCATTAAGTAGTCCGGGCGGAAGTCATGGCCCCACTGACTCACGCAGTGGGCTTCGTCGACGACGAAGAGGCTCACACGCCGGGATAACAGGCGATCAAAGAAATCGCGGTCCTTGAATCGTTCTGGTGTCATGTACAGGATCTGGCCCTCGCCGTCCGAGACTTGCCGGTGCGCCTCGCGGGTCTCGCGACCGGTGAGATGCGAATGCATCGCGACCGAGTCGACGCCCTGGGCGATCAGCTTGTCGTGCTGATCTTTCATGAGGGCGATGAGCGGCGTGATGACGACGGTGAGTCCGGGGAGGACCAGCGACGGAAGCTGGTAGACGAGGGATTTCCCACTGCCCGTGGGCATGACGATGATCGCATCCCGGCCGGCCAAGACCGCCTGGATCGACGGCCACTGGCCGGGCTGGAAATCAGCATGCCCGAACCGCTCGGACAAAACGGTTCGGGCTCTCCCTAACGAGAGCGATGTGCGCGACATGCCCGGGTGCATTCGCAGAATCTGCGCCAAGTGGCTCCCCCCGGGTTAAGCTCAACTGTTATGACGTACGACTGCTTCGCCATCGCGGCCCCTGGACTCGAGCCGCTCGTCGCGCGCGAGCTCGACGCGCTCGGCCTGCGAGGGACCGCTGTGCCTGGCGGCGTGACATTCCACGCCACATCTGACCAGCTCTACGCCGCGAATCTCTGGCTCAGGATCGCCAGCCGCATCATTGTGCGGCTGGCGAGCTTTCACGCGGCCACGTTCTACGAGCTGGAGCGGCACGCGAAGCGTGTGTCATTCGAACGATTCATCGCGCCCGGGTCGGCCGTCGATATTCGGGTCAGTTGCCGCAAGTCGCGATTGTATCACTCGGATGCCGTAGCCGAGCGCATCCGTCGCGCCATCGAGCGACGCACGGGGTCGGTGGTCAGCGCGTCCGAGAGCGGCGCGCTCGTCATCGTGCGATTGTCTCACGACGAGTGCACCGTGAGTATCGATAGCTCCGGGGCGTTGTTACACCGGCGCGGTTACAGGCTCGCGACGGCGAAAGCGCCAATGCGCGAGACCGTCGCGGCGGCGATGCTCTCGGGTTGGACTGGGGAAACGGCCCTCGTCGATCCATTCTGCGGATCCGGGACGATTGCGATCGAGGCTGCGCTGATTGCACGGCATAGGGCGCCGGGCATCTCGCGATCATTCGGCTTTATGCAGTGGCCAGAATACGACAGCGCCCGCTGGGCGACTGTCTACGAGAAGGCTGGGGCTGGGGAGCGGTCCACGATACGAGTGCCTATCATTGCCGCCGACCGGGACGCTGGTGGAATCGAGGCGACACGGGCGAACGCCGAGCGGGCGGGAGTGGCTCCTGATATCGATATTAAAACCGAGAGTGTCTCCGGCTTGGAGGCGCCCGGTGGCGCGGGGTGGCTGGTGACGAATCCCCCCTGGGGTGTCAGAGTGGGAGACCAGGCGAAACTCCGGGACCTGTATGCCCGCCTGGGACAGGTGGCGAGGAAAAGCTTGCCCGGGTGGCATGTGGCGATACTGGCGCCGGAAGCGAGCTCGCTAGCCCGGGCGACACAACTGCCGCTCACGCCAGCGCTTCGCACGGTGAACGGCGGGATACCGGTCGCGATTCTTACGGGATCTGTCCCCGGGAAGCTGACTGAGCTATAAATTGGCGTTTGTGGCGCCACGCGTCCTGTGCATTGGACGGCATCGATACTTGAGCGAACACGTCGCGAGGCTGTTCGACGGATTCGGTCTTGACTCGTGTATAGCCGTCGGCTTGCCCGAAGCGGCCGCCGTCAGCGGAACGTTCCACGCGATCCTCTGCGACTACGATCTCCTCGAGCCACTCACCGAGGAAGAGTGGCATGAATTGCCGCTTCTCGTGATCGACCGGCTCGTCGTTTACAGCATGAATCGCCGCTTCGACGAGGTGCCGCCTTTGGCGGTCCGTGGCGCGATACGATTCTTGTATCTCCCCCTCACGACACGCGAGCTAGCGCTACAGACGATCGGTTAGATTACCGGCACATGCCGACTGACCCAGCGACTAACGTCTTTAACGACGGATACATCGCCGAGTTGTATGACGCCTATCTGCGTGATCCGGCGTCCGTCTCGGAATCCTGGCAGCAGTTCTTTCGCGCCGCTGAGCGCTTTGCGGGCTCCACGACCCGCGGTGCGCCCGATGGCGTGGAACGCCGTGCGCCCGACCCGGCGTTACTGAAAAAAGCCGCCGGTGCCGCGGCGCTCATGCAGGCCATCCGGACGTACGGACATTTCGCGGTCCAGCTCGATCCGCTCGGCACGCCCCCACTCGGCGCCCCTGAGCTCTCTCCCGAGTTTCATGGGATCACCGAGGCCGATCTCGAATCGGTCCCGGGCAGCGCCGTCGGTTTTCCGCACATGGCGACCGCGGCCGATGTGCTCAGGCGCCTGCGACTCCGGTATACCACAACACTCGCCTTCGAGGTCACGCATCTCGCGGCCGAGGATGAGCGGAAGTGGTTCCGGCAGATGCTCACGGCTGAGGAGCTGACCAAGCCGCTGACTCCTGACGAGAAACGGGCGCTCTTGCGGCGACTGACCGAGGTCGACGGTCTGGAGCGGTTCATCGCTCGCGCATACCCGAGCGTCAAGCGCTTCGGCATCGAAGGCACTGACGCGCTCGTGCCGATGCTGGACGAGGCTATTGCACGAGGTGGTACAGCGGGCGCACACCGGGTCGTTATCGCGATGGCCCACCGTGGGCGCATCAACGTGCTGGCTCACATCCTCGGTAAGCCGTACGCGTCGATCATCGCCGAGTTCGAAGGGAAGCACGATGATGACACCGGAACCGGCGACGTGAAGTATCACCTCGGCGCGCACGCTACGCGTGGCACCGTCGACGTGACGCTACTGCCCAACCCCAGCCACTTGGAGTTCGTCAACCCGGTCTTGGAGGGTGTCGCGAGGGCGTTGGAGCGGGAGGGCAAAACCCGAAACGAGGCGAGCGTCATCCCCGTGTGCATACACGGCGACGCGGCGTTCCCCGGAGAGGGTGTGGTGACCGAGACGTTCAATCTCTCTCGGCTCCCGGGGTTCCGCGTCGGCGGGACACTGCACATCATCGTCAACAATCAGATCGGATTTACGACCGATCCCGTTGACGGCCGGTCGACCTATTACGCGAGCGATCTAGCGAAGGGGTTCGACGTGCCGATCGTGCACGTCAACGCCGATAACGCCGAGGCGTGTGTGATCGCCGTGCGAATCGCGATCGCGTATCGATCGACATTCGGCAAAGATTTCTTGATCGACCTCGTGGGCTATCGCCGCAACGGCCACAATGAGGGCGACGAGCCGAGCTTCACGCAGCCGACGATGTACGACAAGATCAAGGCGCACCCTACGGCGCGTCAGGTCTGGGGTCAACGGCTCGTGAACGAGAACGTCGTGACGGCCGCGGACGTGCAGGCGGTCGACAAGGAAATTCTCGACAAGCTCACGGCGGTGCACGCGCAGGTGACGTCGGGTACGGCGCCAGCCGCCGAGGGTATCGAGCCGGTATATCCAGGACTCACGCGCCCGGCGAGCGCCGAGACAGCGGTTCCGCGCGAGCGCCTTGTTGCGTTGAATGATCGGTTGCTGGCATGGCCCGAGGGATTCACGGCGCACCCGCGCGTGGCGCGGGCCGTCGGTCGTCGGCGTGACGCGCTCTCCGGGGCGAACCTCATCGACTGGGGCGAGGCCGAGTCGTTGGCGCTCGCGTCACTGTTGACCGATGGGACGTCGGTGCGGCTGACTGGACAAGACGCGGCGCGCGGAACGTTCTCGCACCGGCACGCCGTGCTACATGACGTCAAGACTGGCGCCGCGTACACGCCGCTTGAGAATCTGCCCGGGACCGGTGTGTTCGAGGTCCACAATAGCCCGCTGTCGGAAACGGCGGTGCTCGGGTTTGAGTACGGGTACGCGGCCGCCGCGCCGGACTGGCTCGTGTTGTGGGAAGCACAGTATGGCGATTTCGTCAACGTCGCCCAACCAATTATTGACCAGTTCCTGGCGGCCGATCGCGCGAAATGGGGCGAGGGGTCGAGGGTCGTGTTGCTTTTGCCGCACGGGTACGAAGGCGGCGGACCGGAGCACTCGAGTGCACGATTGGAGCGGTTCCTTCAGTTGGCGGCTGAGGGGAACATGCAGATCGCGTATCCTTCGACGCCGGCGCAGTACTTTCATTTGCTGCGCTCGCAAGCCATGACGGCCGTGCGCCGGCCGCTCGTGCTCATGCAGCCCAAGAGTCTCTTGCGGCTCGATCGCGCGATGTCGAGCGTCGACGATCTCGCCACCGGACAGTTTCGCGCCGTGATCGATGATCCGACGATGGCCGATCCAGAGAAACGGTGGGCGGTACGGCGGGTCGTGTTCTGCACGGGCAAGATCTACTACGATCTGACCAGCGAACCTCGACCGTCGCACGTAGCCATAGTTCGGATAGAGGGATTGTATCCGTGGCCACAGGACGAGGTGGCCCACGTCCTCGAACGCTACGCCGAAGCGGACGATATCGTATGGGTACAGGAAGAGCCGAAGAACATGGGCGCATGGTCGTTCGTCATGCAGCGCTTGAGTGGCATCCGCTACATCGGACGCCCCGACCGGGCGAGTCCGGCCGAGGGCTACATGGCGACGCACCAGAAGGAGCAGGCGCGTATCGTCGCCGAGGCGCTCGCGGCGCCAATCGCATCCGATCGGCCTTCCATCGCGGGCGGCGTGTGACCCTGCGGTACGCCGTTCTTCTTTTAGGGCTTACTGCGTGCTCGTCAGCCGCGCCGCGCCGCGTCACCGCTCAGGAGCGCGGCGCGATCGCGTTGGGCGAGGCGGTCGAGGGACTGGGCGTTACGCCACGCGTCCTGATGATCGCCGCGCACCCGGATGACGAGGACACGCGGCTCATCGCGTGGCTCGCGCGCGGGCAGCACGTCGAGACCGCGTATCTCTCGTTGACTCGTGGCGACGGTGGGCAGAATCTCATCGGCAACGAGCTCGGCGAAGCGCTCGGCGTCATCCGCACGGAAGAGTTGCTCGCCGCCCGCCGCATTGACGGGGCGCACCAGTACTTCACTCGTGCTTATGACTTCGGGTTCTCGAAGACCGCGGCCGAGACATATACGCACTGGCCGCATGATTCCCTGCTCGGCGATGTGGTTACGATCATCCGGGCCTTCCGTCCCCATATCATTGTCGCGGTTTTCACCGGGACCCCACAGGATGGGCACGGTCAACATCAGGTCTCGGCGCTCCTGGCACGCGAGGCATACGACGTATCCGGAGACACGGCGCGCTTTCCCGAGGCGAAGTACGGGGCGGCGTGGACCGTACCCAAGTTTTATCGAGACCGATCGTATTTTGGCGGTGGGGCAGAGGCGCTCACGATTCAGGTCGGCGAGTATAGTCCGCTCCTCGGCCAGTCTTACTCCGAGATCGCGTCACTGAGTCGCAGTCAGCACCGGTCGCAGGGATTCGGGCAGCTCATTCGCAAGGGGCCGTTTACCGCGTCGGTGTATCGCGAGGCGAGCCGCGTCAATTCGGGCGCCGAGAAGACGATGTTCGACGGCGTCGACACCACGCGCCTCAATCCCTATCGCGCACAGATCGATTCCATTCGGCGGCGGTGGAATGCGTACGACCCGACGCCGATCGTGCCATCGCTCGCTTCTCTTGTATCCACACTGAGAAAGGCAAGCGTTCCAGACCCGGATGGAGAGCGCACCATTGCGATCGCCCTGGGCCGCGCAGAGCACGCGCTGGCGCTGGCCACGGGGACCGCGGTGGAGTTGACGATTCCACACGACGTGGTGGCGACGGGAACAACGGCGCACGTGAGCGTGACCGTGTACGATCGAGGCCGCTCTCCGCTCGAGTTCAAGGAGATGCCGCAGGGCAAGGACGATCCCAAACCCGCCACGATCGCTCCGGATTCGTCCATCAATCGCTCATGGACGACGACGACCAACCGTGTGACGCAGCCATGGTGGCTGGCGAAGCCGCGCGTCGGCGACTTGTTCGGTGTTCCGGTGTCGACGGTCGCCGAGGATCAGCGCGCCACGATGGATATCGGCGACGACACGTGGATGCAGGTCGCGCTCGCGGTGGACGGGATGGGGGTGCCGGCGGAGTACGTCATCTCGAAAAATCCCGTCCAGCGGATCGCCGATCCCAGTCGCGGTGAAATCGACCGGCCGCTCGCCTGGGTCCCGCTCATTTCCGTGACACTGGACCAGACGGTCGAGTACGTCCCGGCAGGCACCCGCATTGAGCGGCGGATTCCCGTGTTGCTCCGTTCGGCGTCCGACACCGAGCGGATGGTGCAGGTGTCGCTGACCCTGCCGAAAGGGCTCGTCAGCGACTCGGCGGTCCGACACACGGTGGTCCCGGCGTACGGCGCGCGAACGGTCGAATTCTCCGTGAGAGGCACGGTACCGGCGGGCGAGGCGACGTTGAGTGCGGCCGCGGAGCTCGATGGCAAGCGGTATACGAACGGCTATGTCCCGATAGAGTACGAGCACATTCGGCCTCAGAGGCTCTATCGCGATGCGGCTGTACGCCTCGTCGCGGTGGAGTCCCGAGTGCCGGCTGGATTGGCGGTCGCATATATCCCCGGTGTCGGTGACAATGTCGCGCCGACTCTCCAGACGCTCGGTATCCCCGTCACTGTGTTGGATCCCGCGTCGCTCGGATCGGTGAATCTCAGCAAGTTCGCCGCGATCGTGGTCGGCACCCGAGCATACCAAGCGAGCGCGGACTTGAAAGCGAAGAATCGGTTTCTGCTCGATTATGCGCGGAACGGTGGGACGCTGGTTGTGCAATATGGGCAGAATGAGATGATGGATCCCGGCGTCATGCCGTATCCCATCACGCTCGCCCGGCCGGCAGATCGTGTGACGGACGAGAACGCTCCGGTGCGCATTCTCGACCCCGCGTCGCCAGTGCTCAACACCCCGAACAGGATCGGGGCGAGCGATTGGGTTGGGTGGGTGCAGGAGCGCTCGACGTACATGCCGCGGACGTTCGATGATCACTACAAGACCGTCATCTCGATCAACGATCCCGGCGAGCAGCCGAATAACGCCGGCTTACTCGTGGCGCCACTCGGCAAAGGCACGTACGTGTACGCGACGCTCGCGTTCTTCCGCCAGCTGCCGGCGGGAGTCCCGGGCGCCGCGCGGTTGTTCGTGAATTTGCTCGCAGCGGGACATTCGACGGTTGTCCAGTGAGACGACTTGCTCTGGCGGCGGTCGTCTGCGTCTGTGCGTGCTCGCACGATCATCGAACGCCGCTCGTCGTCTACTCGCCGCACGGCAAGGCCCTGCTCTCGGATTTCGCGGCGCGATTTGAGCGCGCGCATCCGGATATCGATGTCCAGCCCGTCGACATGGGCGCGCAGGAAGTGCTCGACCGCCTCCGGTCCGAGTCGGTCAATCCGCAGGCGGATGTGTGGTTCGGCGGACCGGGCAGCGAGTTCACGCGCGCGGCGAAGGAAGGACTGCTCGAACCGTACACGCCGACGTGGGCCGAGTATGTGCCGCCAGACGCGCGCGACAGCGCGGACCGGTGGTTCGGGACCTATCTCACGCCCGAGGTGATCGGCTACAACAGCGTGGCGGTCTCCGATTCGGCGGCGCCGAAGGATTGGGACGACGTGCTCGATCCCAAGTGGAAAGGTAAGGTGCTGATCCGCGACCCCGTCGCGTCGGGAAGCATGCGGGCGATTTTCGGCGCGATTCTCGCGCGCTCGGTGACGGCGACCGGATCGACAGCCGCGGGCTGGACGTGGCTCAGGAAGCTCGACGCCAACACGAAGGAGTACGCGCTCAACCCGACCCTGTTGTACCAGAAGCTCGGTCGGCAGGAAGGGGTGATCACACTCTGGGACATGCCGGATATCGCGACGCTCGAAGGGCGGTTTCCGATCAAGTACACGATCCCCACGAGCGGCACGCCAATTCTCGTGGAAGGCATCGCCATCGTGAAGGGCACCAAGCAGCTCGCCGCCGCGAAAGCGTTCTACGAGTTCGTGTCGAGTGAGCCACTCCTCCTGGTGGCGGCGCGCGAGCACAAGCGCATTCCGGTGCGGACGGACATGCCGGAGGACTCGTTGCCCGACTGGATCCGCGTGGCGCGGCGGGAGATCAAAGCCATGCCAGTGGATCGCGCGTTGCTCGCGGATAGTCTCGACGACTGGATGACGTACTGGGACTCTCACATCCGTCGGCACGGGTGACGGCCTGCGCGCTGGACGTACGCAATATCACGCGCCGGTTCGCGACGACGACGGCGGTGAATGACGTGTCGTTCGAGGTCTGCACCGGCGAGTTGCTCGCGCTCGTCGGGGCGAGTGGCTCTGGGAAAACCACGACATTGCGCATTGTCGCCGGCTACGAGCCCGCCGACTCCGGCGTCGTCATGCTGAACGAGCGCGACATCACTCGATTGCCACCACAACGTCGCAATTTCGGGATGGTGTTTCAGCACTATGCGCTGTTTCCCCATCTGTCCGTCGAAGACAATGTCGGGTTTGGTCTCGAAGCGCGCGGAGTATCACGGCGAGATCGGCGCACACGTGCTCGCAATGCTCTCGCCGCGGTTGGTCTCGATGGCGCCGGACCTCGGCCCATCCAATCACTCTCCGGCGGAGAGCAGCAGCGAGTGGCACTGGCTCGGGCACTCGTCATTGAGCCGCCCGTGCTTCTTCTCGACGAGCCGCTGTCTAACCTCGATCCGCAACTGAGACAATCCACACGCGATGAGCTCAGGGCGATGTTGCGACGACAGCGGGTGACGGCGTTGTTCGTGACGCACGACCAAGAAGACGCATTCGCGATTGCCGATCGGGTCGCGCTGCTCAGTCGAGGCCGGTTACTACAGATCGGCTCGCCGGAGGAGCTGTATGACACACCATCATGTCGCACAGTGGCCGAGTTCGTTGGCCGCGCCACGCTGATTCCGGCCATAGAACGTGGAGAGGACACGGCCGCGATCATTGTCGGCGGTGTCGAGAGGGTGTTGCGGGTGGTACGTCCCGACGGCGTCAAAGGACCGTTATCGGCTGTACTTCGTCCCGAGGCGCTCGGATTCGTGCCACCGGGCTGGGCGGATGCATGGCCCGGCGTCGTACACAGCCGGCGCTTCGCTGGATCTTCGTATCACTATCGCGTCCGCCTGGATGGCGGATTGGAAGTTGAGGTCGCACTCGGCGAACGTTCGGCCGATGAAGGCGACCGGGTTGCGGTCCGCGTCGTACGTGAGCCTATTCCAGTCGTTGCGACCGGAAATGGGGACTAGGGGTACGATCTTGTTACTCCGCTATGAGCGGGGGTGGCTAAAGTGCGTTGTACGTACCATGGACCAGAAACGGCGCCGCTTCGTCTGTGACGGGATGCTATGGGAGGCGTGGCCCTCGGACCTCCCGCCTGACCCGCGTGTCAGCGAGGCACGCGCGGCCCTCCCGCCGAGTCCTCCCCGGCTGTTCTTCAAGTCCAGCACGGGGATGTTTCGGGCTGTGCCCTATGCCACCGCATCGTGGGCCGGGCTCGCGCGCATGAGCGACGACGATCTGCGTGACATCGTCCGTGGGCTCGATTACTACGGCTAAGCGCGTTCCGCTCATCGCGTGGCCGCTGTTCGCCGTTCTGTTGTGGGCAGTGGTCTATCCCAACGTGTCCGTCATCGCTGGGAGCTTTGCGCACGGACTTGGATACTGGAAAGCGTTTATCGACAGTCCCGCGGATCGCGAGGCGCTGTGGACGTCGATCTGGGTCTCCATCGCGTCCGTCGTCTTCTCCACCGCCATCGGTGTACCTCTCGCCTTCCTGCTGACGCGCGTTGAGTTCCGTGGTCGCAAGATACTCAGTGCCGCCGCCACCCTTCCGGCAGCACTCCCGCCACTCGTTGGTGTCGTTGCGTTCTTGTTCCTGTATGGCGAGAGTGGCGTCATCACGCGGGCCGTTCAAGCGATCCTGCACAAAGACACACCGCCGTGGACACTCGGCGGTGGTTGGGCGATTGTGTTCGTGCACGCGTACACGATGTATGTGTACGTCTACATGTTCGTCTCGGCTGGACTCGAGCGATATGATACCAGTCTAGACGAAGCTGCAGCGGGGCTGGGAGCAGGCACCACGTTGCGATTGCGAAGAGTGACGCTGCCTCTTCTCACGCCTGCGCTCGTCGGCGCGATGTTGCTCGTGTTTATGAGCTCCCTCGGGTCATTCTCGGCGCCATATATCTTCGGCGGTGGACTCCGCGTACTCGCCACGCAGATCGTGACGTCGCGACTGAATGGCAACGTCGGCGTGTCGTACGTCGAGACGACGGTGCTCGCACTGGCGTCGATCGGCGCGCTGTGGTTGTCGCGATGGATACAGGGCCGTAGTCAGTATACGAGCGCGGGAAAGGGGCGAGTGACGCGCCAGAGAGTGCAGTCGCCCCTATTGAGAGCACTGACGCTGCCCGCTGCCGCCGCGGCCGTCATCGTGCTGATCCTGCCGCACCTGATGATCGTGCTGGTATCGTTCGCGAAAGATGGAGCCTGGACGACGCAGGTCCTGCCGCCCGAATACACGCTGGACAATTTCCGGCGCTTGGTGACAGACCCGGATCTCGTCAAGCCGATCTGGAACAGCATCGAGATGGCGCTGATCGCCACCGGCGGCAACGTCATCGTCTGCTCGATCGCCGCCTATCTCATCGCGCTCCGCAAATTCCGAGGCAAGCGACTGCTCGAGCTGCTGACCGCGCTCCCGTGGGCGATCCCCGCGATGGCCGTCGCGATCGGCCTGGCGTCGACGTTCAACCGCAATGATCCCGCGACGCTGCGCGTGCTGCTCGTCGGCACATTCTGGATCCTCCCACTCGCCTACTTCATCCGCGGCATCCCCCTCGTCGCCTCGGCCGTCGAAGGCTCGCTGTCCCAGATGGACCCGTCCCTCGAAGACGCCGGGCGCGGACTCGGCGCGAACTGGTGGCTCGTGATGCGCCGCGTGATGCTCCCGGCCGCCCGGCCGGGACTGGTCGCGGGCGCGTTGCTCGCGGCAATCACGGCGGTCGGCGAGTTCGTGGCCTCGGTCGTGCTGTACACCCACGCCAATCGGCCGATCTCGATCGAGATCCTGGCGCAGATCCGCGACTTCGCGTTTGGAACCGCGGCGGCCTTCAGTGTGTTGTTGATCGGCGTCGTGTTGGCGTTCACGGCAATCGCGCGCCTCGTCGGCGCTCAAGGCCGTGTCGAACTTACTGAGCAGCCAATCACGTGAGTCGTCCCCGCGTAGTGATTATTGGTGGAGGGTTCGGCGGACACAAAGCCGCGCAACGGCTCAGGCGTGCGAACGTCGATATCACGCTGATTGATCGCTCGAATCACCACACCTTTCAACCGCTGCTTTATCAGGTCGCGACGGCGACGCTCGCGCCGAGCGACATCGCGACGCCCATTCGATGGCTGTTGCGACGGCAGCCGAATGCCGAAGTCCTGATGGGGGAAGTCACGCGCATCGACGTGAACGCGAAGCTCGTCGAGCTCGAGGGCGGCCGCTCATCGCTCAACTACGATTATCTCGTCGTCGCTACCGGTGCGCGGCACTCGTATTTCGGCCACCCGGAATGGGAGGCCATCGCGCCCGGACTCAAGAGTCTCGACGATGCGCGAGCGCTGCGCAATCGGTTTCTCTCGGCGTTCGAGGCTGCCGAGCGGTCGGATGATCCGGAAGAGCAGTCCGCGCTGATGACGTTCGTGATCGTCGGCGGAGGGCCAACGGGATGCGAGCTCGCGGGCATGATCGCGCCGGTGACGCATAAAGTCTTTCGTCACGAGTTTCATCACATCGACACCAGACAGACGAAAGTCATCCTGCTCGAGGGGACGCATCGCATTCTGCCGGGGTTCCCGGACTCGCTCGCCAATCACGCGCTGAATGATCTGCGCAAGCTCGGGGTCGACGTCCGGCTTGGCGAGTTGGTGACGAAAGTGACACCGGACGCCGTGTACGTTGGCACGGAGCGAATTCCTACGCGCAATGTGTTCTGGGCCGCGGGCAACGAGGCGTCCAAGTTGGGCCGCGACTTGGGCGTGCCGCTCGACCGCCAGGGTCGCGTTATCGTCGAGCGCGATCTCTCGATCCCGGGCCATCGGGAAGTGTTCGTGGTCGGCGATCTCTCGATCTCGATGAAGGACGACGGGAAAACGCCCGTGCCCAGCGTCGCGCCCGCGGCGCAGCAATCAGGATGGCTCGCCGGAGCAAACATCATCGCCGATCTGGCGGGCCGCCCGCGGAAACCGTTTCACTATATCAACAAAGGCGATCTCGCGACGATCGGTCGCAACAAGGCGATCGCGAACTTCGGCTTCATCAAGGTGACGGGGGTCCTCGCGTGGTGGCTGTGGCTCTTCGTGCACATCATGTATCTAGCCGGTTTCAGAAACCGGTTGAGTGTACTCGTCGAGTGGGCCTACGCGTACTTTACCTATCAGCGCGGGTCGCGAATTATCAGCCGGACCGCTGGACCCATTGATATGGCGGGCAACACCAGTGTAGCAACTGCGTCACGCGTTGGGTGACTGGATTCGAGCCCGTTCCCGCTCTATCTTCTCGCGCGTCTAGGTCAGAGGAGCAGGGGAGATACTGATTGATGCATAACCGGACGCAACCGTTGCGTCGTGCGCCAGCGCTGATCGTGCGCGGCCGCTCGTCGAGTGACGCAGACACTCGTTACCGGTTTCGGTTACCGGTCCCTCCGGTACCCTCAGGTGGTTCGTATGCCGCGCACGCAGTCGAGCGGCGAGCCAAGAAACTCTACTTCGCGGTCCTCGACGCCATGCGTACGGGCGTCATCGAGCCGACGCTCCGCGGACGCCTTACGCGACTCATCCTCGAGGCGCGTCCACGGCCCGATTACATGCTGCGGCATCTCATGCGCGTGCTCGATGCGGTCGCTCGTCGCGCGCGCGAGACGGGTGGCAAGCCGCTGTTAGGGCTGCCGCCAGCGCCACTCGCCGAGATCGACGTCTCGATGCCGCCCGCGGTCGGCGTGCATGAGGCGATCCGGTGGCCGCTCGAGTGGTTGCAGACTCGTGGGCTCACGCTCGCCAAGAGCGCGAGTGTGAGCATTAACCAGATCGCGCCGAGTCAGCCTACGGTTTAGCGGTCACGGTGGCGGCCGCCACCGGCGCGGCCGCCTCGACCGGCGCGGGTGCGTCGGTCCGCATGTACGACTCCATATCGAGTCCCATGAACAACGTCCCGGCGACGAAGATAGCCGAGATCCAGAACGGCGCCGACTGGCCGAGCCGGTCGTACGCGAGTCCACAGCCCAACTGGAAGATGACGGTGGACACCCGTCCGAACGACTGCTGAACGCCCATGTACACGCCCCGCTCGCTCACCCGGATCACTCGGGAGAGGAGTGACGTCACTCCGGGGAACGTGAACGCCGTGCCGAAATTGAGCAGTGGCGAGACCAGGCAGAAGATGAGGATGTTCGGCGGGAGTGGCAGAAGCGCCAACCCCAACGCCAGCAGGAGCGTGCCGATCCGAGCGAGTCGCGCCTCGCCGAGGCGATCGACGGCGGGCCCCAACAAGAACGCGCGCGTGAAGAACCCCACGAGGCCCATGTAGGAGAAGAAGTAGCCGATGGTCTCCCTCGTGATGTTGTACTTGTCATTGAGCAACAGCACGAGCACCGGC
>Ga0210387_10000394_pt1 | contig 31166 bp, 32 predicted proteins | sample IncBWC7OmetaG_FD_160108 | JGI IMG/M metagenome (GOLD analysis project Ga0210387, IMG submission 160108) | Forest soil microbial communities from Barre Woods Harvard Forest LTER site, Petersham, Massachusetts, United States - Inc-BW-C-7-O ... | reverse complement strand
TGAAGAGGAGGCAACTGAGCTTCTAAGGAAGGATGTTCAGTGGGCTGTCGATTGCGTGAATCGAGTGACCAAAGATGTGTTACTCAACCAGAATCAGTTTGATGCACTAGTCGACTTCACCTTCAACGTCGGGTGTGGAGCTTTCGGGAAGTCTACGTTGGTGAAGAAGCTGAATGAAGGAGATTTCCCAGGAGCAGCTGAACAGTTTACACGATGGACCAAAGTACAGGGCCGAGAAGTAGCTGGACTCCTAAGACGGAGGAAGGCTGACCAGGAGTTATTCAATACTCCAGTCAAAGGAATCGAGGCATCAGATGCTAATTGACATAGAAACCGTACCACCGCCAGTGCTCGCACAAGCGTCTGCACCGGTGATGAAGATTGAACCAGCTCGTCCGAAGGCCCCACCACGGACAGCCTGGTGGGAAGAAGAACTCTATCCGGTATTACTAATCGTACTCACACCCTTCCTATTCTGTATCAGATGGACGCTCGTTGCTTACCAGTTGGCATACGTTAGGACGATTGGTGATATCAAAGTTTCCAACAGCTTGAAGTGCCCGGCGTGCGGTATCCGCCAAGAGCACAAGATGACATTCTCGGAGACGTATCAGGCACTTATTCATCAGTGCGCTAGATGCTCAGCAGAGTTCGCCTCACCTCCAGTTGTAGCTGCTGAGAAGTGGCACATCGAAAGACTGCCGAAAGACAACACGATATCGCTCGTGTCAGCAGCAGGCCAGAAATAGGTCACATCTCATATAAGCAACAGTGGTTCTTCGCATTGTACCTAGGGTACATCGCAGTGCCCAGCATATCTTAGCCCATTAGTGCTGAAGATTCGGTCAAGTAGTAAGACGTAGCCAACAACGTACTAGATTCAGTATAAGAATATGATGAGTTGGTTCCTAGATGACGAAAGGGAAGATGAGGAGGCTCATTTCGTGGACGCTGCTGCCTACTTGAAGACGTATGACCATAGCGAGAAGTATGACCAGCCACCCTTCTTTTCAAACCAGAAGGATCAGATAAGTCGTCTGTTGGATCGTCTAATCCGTGAATATCAAGAGCCACCTCTCATCGGCTTGCACGCGCTAGATGTTGGGTGTGGTGATGGTGCCTTTGTCGATTCCTTCAAGAGAGTCGGTTGTAGAGTAAACGGAATTGATCCGAGCTTTGAAATGATCCGCCGCGCACAACTCTATCACCCAGGTGTTTTGTTTACTCCTCTCACTTTACCTGAGTGGATGGACTTACACCCAGGTGAGCTCTTCTCGATCGTCTCCTGCTTGAGAGCTATCTACCATACTGAGAACGTGTACTCGATGTTGGGAGATTTAGCTGCTGTTGTGGGGCCGGGTGGAATGCTGATAATTGAAGCTGACAACCCAACGACGATTCTTGATTGGTGGAATAGAATGTGGTCGAAGATCCTCAAGGTGGATGACAGTGACGTCTACTATGAAGAACGATCTCTGAACTACAACTACACTCGAAGAGGTATGATAAAGGTGTTAGAAGCAAGTGGGTGGGAGGTTGATACGTTTGGTGTCAATCTACTCACCCGGCTTCTTCCATCATGTGTGACGACGAGCAGTAGCTGTGGCCCAGTCGTTAGATGGCTTTCTAGATTCTTGTCGAAGTTTGATAAGTTTGTAGCACCCTTCTTTCCAGGACTATCTTGTAGCTTCGTTTTGATGGCGGTCAAGGACTAACTACCTCTAGCAGGTAACCCATGCCAACTGAAGAACTAGTAGAGACCCCAGAGGCCCCACAGCCTCTTGCGCTTACGCCTTTGATTACACTGACAGCAACGCTCGACCAGTTGACTGGCGTTGACGATGTACTAGGTGCGTTGCGTATTACGCTGAAGCACTTCGGGAATTGGGTACCGCGCATTGTAGGTACTTCTCTTGTTGTCAAGATTCAGTATTTTGTTAGGCAACCTGCTGGTGTCCCGATCAGTATCCCGATCTGGGGAAACGACCAGATTACGCCAAATGGCACCTACTACATGATTGAGGGTATTGATTCAAGAGGGAACGTCAACTGGTGTGGCTTCTACGTACTAACTGGTAGTGGTAGTCAGGACCTCTCCAGCCTACCACAATACGACCCCATCACGCAGCCAGTCCCACCCTTACCACCTGAGATTGATGTTGAACTACTCACTATACTTGCATCAAACGATATGGTGTTTCCAGGAGGTGAGTATACCGCCTTCTACACCCAACTTACTGGTGATGTTCTACTACCAACAATACAGGACATGGTTCCTGGCAATCTCTACACCTTTATCATCCAGCAGGATGCTACTGGAAACCATCAGTTTGTCTGGCCCACAAATGTATTCAACGGGAACACTATCTACAATCTTCCTAGCTGGCTAACCTTTCAGACGTTTGTGTGTACCAGTACAGGTAGCCTTTACGCGATCGCACCAGCGACCTACGGCCAATGAAACGTAGATTACAAACGATGAATTCCACACCTTCAATGCTCTTTCGGGGTATTGATGCTGAGGTCTGGGAGGTTACACTAACTGGTGATGTTACATCTAGTATAGGTCGGTTTATGACTCCTGGTAGGCTCTACACCTTTATCGTCATTCAGGACAATGTTGGTAATCATGCCTTTCCATGGCCGGTTGCTGCAATAAACGGAACGCCAGTAGATCAAACACCAAACTCCGTTACCGTGCAAAACTTTATTGGTGGATACAGTGGGCGATTGGATGGTCACGTACCGGGAACTTGGTTTGAAGTAGGGATTGGAGGAAACAGTGGCATCGACAAAAATTGGCCCGATTGATGTTGCAGCACAATTGATTGTGTTCGGTGTACCTGGGACACCATTAGAGCCCAACCCTACAGCGTCGGTTGGACTGTGGTTTGATCCATCAGGAACACCAGGACCAGCGGGCAATGCTGGAACTATGCATCTTGATGTCTATGCAAATCCTGGGCAAGGTATGCCGGCTTGGAATATGACTGGCCATCCAGGTGATGGGACAGCTGCTTGGACCTTCTTCCGTCTGGAATACTCCGGTGTAAACAACTTCCCAGCAGCAGGGCTCCCGCAACTAGAAGCACCATTTCAGCTTGGATTGATGAATGGTGGTACAGGTAGTACCGCTCTCAACAACTACAACCTCTGGTGCGGCGGAAGCTATGTTGCTGGTGGTAAGGGGATGACGGTATGGGCAAAAGCTGACTCGAATGTGATAGATTTCCAGGGGTTGACGATCAGTGCCACTACACCCCTAGTACCAGGTACTTACGATCAAGACCTCCGGTTGAACTACCTTGGCGGGAACGTCTATCTTGGAAGTAACATGAGTGTCTCGTCGGATGGTAATACCCTAACGGCAGGTATTCATGTAGCAAGAGCTCTAGTTGCGAATGGTCAAAGATTCCCGTCCGCTCCCACCCTGCCTTACGCCTCGTTGAATTGGTTAGGAACTAACCATTTCGCCGCAGCTCTCTTTGGTAGCTCAGCTACACCAACAAATGGCGGGATTGAGTTGTGGGGAGCTAATTCAACAGGGATCAATGATGTTATCTATCTTGAACTCCAGATGACGGGAGCTACCTTTGGTGCACTAGGCTTGACGAACTACCCAGTAAATATCAATGGACCTCTAACTGCTACTAGTGCTCTTATTAGTCAGGGTGTTCATGGTCCAACTATTCCGGCTGGGGCCTTAGCTCTCTGGTTTGACCCACAAGGAACAGTAACGAATGGTGTTGCAGCTGGAACTGCTCACCTTCAGTTCAATGCGAATCCAACTACAGGCGCACCTGCCTTGAATGTAGAAGGTATGGCCCAAGATGGAACTGGGTTGTTTACCTACTTCCGACTAGCTATAACCACTAACCAGCCAGGTGGTGTATCGTTTGTTGGCACCCCGCAGATTGAAGCAGATTCGCAGTTGGGTCTCTTCAATAGCGGATTCAATGACTACAACTTGTGGATAGGTGGAGGTTACGTACCTGGCACTCAGGGGATGACAGTTTGGGCGAGGGCGTCGGAAGATGCGATAGACTTTCAAGGGATGACTGTCCCAGTAAGTTTCAACGCACCAACCTATGACCAAGACATTCGGTTGAATTATCTAGGTGGAGATGTTTACATCGGGCCGAATGCGAATATTACTGAAGAAGGTGCAGCTGAGTTTACCAGTTGTACAGTTGGTGGATCACCCGTACTTACTCAAGCTGAGTTGCCACCAGGTAGTTTTGTCTATCCACCAGTAGGTGTTGCTGTATCAACTTCGAGTTCGTGGGGACCTTCGATTGACCCAACAACACTCCTTACTACAAATCCAAGTCAGAACGTCCTTATCCAACTCAACCAGGGTGGTACGTTACAAAATTGGCAAATACAAGGAGCAGCTCTTCCACCAATTCCAGGAACTGTCACTGAGCTAAACACTGGATGGATCATACTTTCGAGTGGTGCTGGTCAGGATACTACGGGTACTACTGGTCAGGCAGCTGGAAGTGCGGCTTCAGTCGGTTTGCAAGGAGGCGCTGGTGGTGCTGCTCCGGCTGGGAGTACAAACGGGAATGGTGGAGCAATTTTTCTAGATGGAGGAGCTGCCGGGAGTGGGGCAGGAACGCCTGGGCACATAGGTCGTGTCTACATTCAGTCTGCGGGACATGGAGATACTTACATTGGTGGCGATTTTGGTAGCCCGCACTTCCATGCTGCTTACGGTGGTCAGATTGATACTACAGTCAACAACAACGGCGTGGGACTTACGACGCCTTCGAACGGGCTGACGATTACATGGAACTTGCATAGCGGTGTTGGTGAGACTGACTTTATCAATTCGAGCGCTACTGTTGGCGGCGGGTTCTACTGGTATAACGTACCGCAGAATACTGCAGTCACGGGCGCAACCCAACCATCCATGATACTTGATTCAGCAAACAATCTGAACACGTATGGATATATCTATATCAATGACTTTGCCACAACTGGCAATACTTATGGAGTCTTCAATGTTTCGTCCCACCTAGCAGTAAACGCTACCGCCTTTGGCGTCGTAACTGGAACGGGTGGAATGGGTGTTTCAGGCGCAGCGTTTGCTTTGGGGTTTGTAAATACAGGCACTCCAGCGAACAACTACGGGATATTGCAGATGGCGTTGGGTCAGCCAGTAATGATTACAATGGCAGGAGGCATTGCCGCACTAGGCCCTATCCAAGCCCCTTATGTTGAAGGATACGGCGTAGCTCCTGCTCCCATTGATTCAAACGGCAAGATCATAATCGGCCAGGGTGGTGAAGGTTCCCCAGTCATCAACATGGTTAGAGGGCAGAGTGGGACAGCTAACCAGCATATCTGGAGTAACGTCTCGTGGGATGGGACACTACGCTTCAGTGCAATGAGTGATGATAACATAACAACCAACACCGTTTGGTTGAATGTTACTAGGGTAGCAGCTGCAGTTACAGCAATCAACTTTTCGTCAACAAATTTTGGCATCAACCTCGTTAGTGGTGGCGCCTTCACCGTTGCTGGAGGCGCAAAGAACTTCGTTGTCCGAGATCCTCTTGACGACAGTAAATTTCTGTTCCACTCCTGTTTGGAAGGACCAGAGCATGGTGTCTTCTATCGTGGTGAAGTAACTACGGAAGGTGGGGTAGCAGAAGTAGCGCTGCCAGACTACTTCGAGGCGTTGAACTATCCAGAAGATCGCTCCATCCTTCTGACACAGGTGTTTGAAGATGACGACGTTGAGTTAGCTTTGTTGGCAGGTTCTAGGATAGTAGATGGCAAGTTTAGAATCCGATCAAGTGTCCCAGTCACAACCGTAGCATGGGAAGTCAAAGCAGTACGACGTATTGGTACAGATAGACTTCTTGTACGCGAGAATGTAGATGACAGACCAGACCTTCTGCCTCCAGCAGAAACGCAAGAAGAGGAAGCAGCGAGACAAGCAAAATCTAGAAAGAAGGCCGCATGACAAACGGAAAAGCAGAATTTACTGAAATCGAGCAGTTGAAACTCGAAAACTTCGCGTTACGCTTCAACGCTGCCCAGATACACTTACAGCAGATTATGGCAGAGCGCGGTGCCTACATCAACGACATTCTTAGCAGACACCCGGGTTACAAGTGGGTAGAAGGCGAAGGACTAGTCGCTGAACAACCTAAAGAAATTGACGATGACGAAATGGTTGAAGCCCGTCCCCAGTAGGAGTCATTCATGGCACCACAGAGACCAGCAACAAGAAACCAATTCATGACGGCTGTTAGACAGCAGGCCATTCCTCCTGCTATCTTTGGCGTCCCACCCTCGTCGGTTATTCCACGAATCGTTGAGGGTATGTCAGTCGGTGCTCCAACCAGGCAGGACACCGCATCTATTCAGCTGACAGGAGGACAACAGTACATCTCGGATATCGCGACGACGTACTGGTTTAGCTTCCTCCAGCCTATCCGACCAGTGGCACCTCCAGGTTTTAGGCCACGCCAGTCTGAATTCATTCCCGGCGCCAACCTAATCTGGACTCCAGGTGAAGACAAGGGTGGGATCACGTTTGAAGCACTTAGAACGCTTGCTGACTCCTGGGATATGTTGCGGATCATCATTGAGACTCGTAAGGACCAACTATGTGCCATGCCGTGGGTTGTGAGATTGAAGAGAGAGCCCGGTGAGTCAGAAGGGGATTACAAGAAGAGGAGCTTTAGTGATACGAATCTAAAGAAACTGAACGACTTCTTCAAGTTTCCTGATGGATTTCACAACTGGCGGACGTGGATGAGGATGTGGTTTGAAGACCTGTTGGTACTTGATGCTGTAGCACTCTACAAGCAGAGGGATCTAAGTGGTAAGATAGCAAACATCATGCCGCTAGATGGTGCGACGATTGCTCGCATGCTAAACGATCAAGGTATTACACCAAAGGCACCAGATATCGCCTACCAACAGGTCCTGTATGGTACACCGTCAACAAACATGACGACTGATGACCTGATCTACTTCATGAACAACGAACGTACTCACAAGAGGTATGGGTACTCACCAGTTGAACAGATTCTAGTTACCATCGGGATCGGCCTACGCAAGCAGATGTTCCTTACTGACTACTATACTTCCGGTAACATGCCAGAAGCACTCTGCTTCCTCCCACCAACTTTGGCTCCATCCCGGATTCAGGAGATTCAAGAATGGTTCGACTCGGTCCTTGCTGGCGACTTGGCGAAACGTAGAAGGTTGATGTTCCTGCCTGGGTACGGGGCTGGTACGTCCGGTAGTAGAAACGTTCGACCAAACATTGTCTTCCCGAAAGAAGTACTCTTGAAGGATGCTTTGGACGAGTGGTTGATGCAGATAGTCTGCTACGCCTTCTCAGTTTCTCCTCAGAACCTGATGAAACAGATGAACAGAGCTTCAGCTGAGAGTTCTGCTACACAGGCCGAAAAAGAAGGCCTAAGGCCGACACTTGTTGCAGTTGAAGACGTTCACAACCAGATCCTGGCTGAGCTTGGCTTTAGTACCGGGTACGAATGGACCTTTCAGGAGACGGGTGATGTTGATCCACTTCGCCAAGCTCAGATTGATAACCAGTTGGTGGGCAAGTTGTATTCTATCAACGAGTTGAGAGAGAAGCGCGGTGACGATCCCAGGCCAGAAGAAGAAGCAGATCAGCTTGGCATATTCACACAACAGGGCTGGCTACCAATAACTCAGAACATACTGGACCAGCAAGGAGGTTCCGGTGGCGGTCAGGAAGATGGTGACGAAGAAGATGATGGTGTACCAGAAGGCGAAGAGGAGGAGGAGCCTGTGCCTGCTACAGCTAGAGTTACGAGGCTGGTACGAGTCAGCAAAGGCATAAACCTTCCCGATCATCCAGTGTATGGAAACCTAGTGGCGTATGACCGGTTCTTTGCCTACGACCCGGACAAAGACACGGTCTACGTCAAGGGGAATATTGATCTCAGGGAAGCTGTTGCTCAGTTCAAGAAGGACCACCCTCTTGCTGGTAGCAAAATACATCTGAATGGAGCCTTGCGGAAGTGAACAGCCTAGAAAAGATTCTAGCTACTCACCCGATGAAGCTTAGTGAGCCGCTAGTCTGTGTTCTAAGGAGCAGTGCCAAGAAGATCTACCACACCTCCCTACTTCTGAATCCTGGGAAGGAGCATCCTTGGGAACAACGTGGTGATGGTAGTAGTGATCGTAAGAAGAAGTTCAAGCCAGGTGATAGGGTTCTGATTGACGAACAGTTTGAAGGTGCTGGTGCTGGCGGTATTGGAGTTGTAACTTCTGGACCTGATGGAACCAACGACCTTCCTATCCAGCGACTTGTAGATGAAAACGGTCATTTCATTGGTCTCTATCATGAAACTTTCCTTAGCCCAGTTGGAAAGATGGTGAAAGCCGGGATTGTTATCAATCCTGACTTGTCTCAAGGCGTTCATGCTGATTCTAAGAAGAAGATCCAAACTGTGGTCAGGAGGTTGTTCAACCGACTATCTACTCGTTTGAGTGATGAAGTTCGTAATCATGTAAAGAAGTGTGTAGCTTGTGAAGGCGGCGATTGTGAACTTGTACACAAACTAGTCAAGAATCGGAAGCTAGAAGGCCGCACCACCTTCCAAGGTCTCAACATCAGTATCGAGAACGACAAAGGATCAACTCGTTCAGGTACTCACTCCGATGGTACTACCTGGTCAGTTACGATGCAACATCCTTACGGGTACATTCGGATGACTGAGGGTGTTGATGGTGATCATGTTGATTGCTTCATCGGCCCAAACCCGAATGCAAAGTATGCTTACGTCGTGCACACAAACGACAATTCAGGCGCAGCTTATGATGAAGATAAGTGTATGCTTGGATTTGATAGTGTTGAAGAGGCACTATCTGCTTTCCTAGCAAACTACAGTGATGCCAAGTTCTTCAGACATATTGAAGTGCTACCGATGGCTGAATTCAAGGAGAAGGTTCTAGCGACTAGAGGGAATCCTATTCCACTGACAATCGCCGCAGCAGCCAAAGCTGTACCGTCGCGTTTTGAACAAGATGTTATTCTTCAAGGCAAGATGGGGCGTAGGCTTGATCCTGTTGACGAATTTGAAGGTGATATTCTTGCCATACATCGTGATGAGTATGACAAGGCGAAACAGATGTACGATAACGACATCTGGGACCTGACCCTCCCAATGCAGACACGTCGTGATATGGGATCTGACTACATCTACTTTGGTGTGGACAAGTCTGTTGTTGGTGAGGCTCTTGCCAAGGCGGATCAAGATGATATAAGAAGACGTCTTGAAGAGATCATGGAAGAGGAGTTCGGGAAACTTCCACCCGAGATAGAAGACGCGTTACTAACCACTGCTTTAGCTGGTGCTGCTAAGGGACTAGTAGATCTGAATGTTGTTGACATGGGTTTGACTAACAGGGTGAACCAACTAGCTGGTGATTGGGCACGTAATCGAGCAGCTGAGATGGTTGGTATGAAGTGGGATGGTGGGGATCTGATCGCTAACCCTGAAGCCAAGTGGTCGATTGCTGAGACGACAAGGACCCAGATCAACCAACTCGTTACTCAAGCGTTCTTGGAACCAACAGGTGTAGATGCGCTTGCAAGTTTGATTGAAGAGGCTGGATCCTTCTCTCCTGATCGTGCTGAGATGATTGCGCGGACAGAAATCAAGAATGCAGCTACACAAGCAAACTGGCTCTCGTGGGTTGAAAGTGGTCTTGTTAGTGAAGTGAGTTTCTTGAATAGCAGTGTTGGTCATGTTTGCCAACTATGTATCGACTTAGCTGAAGGATCACCCTATCCGATAGACAGTGCTCCCCATCCCGTTTCAGATACACATCCAAATTGCCGGTGTTCTCTATCAGCTTCTGGATTTACTTCTACAAAAGCTGACTACCCGGTAGCGTTATTGAAATCTACATAGTTAGAGAGGTCCAAGATGGCAACTACATTCACACTGGGTAGATGCAACACAGTGGAGTTAGCAGCGAATGATCCTACAACATTGGTTGGCGGGTCAGGAAACACTCTACAACTTATCAACTTTGGGCCTGGAACAGCTTACTTTCGTAATGATGGAGGCGTAGCGGCAGTAGGTTCGCCACAGTGTGTGATGTTGCCCATGGGCGTAGGTGACAACGGTGTTCCTGTTGGTTCAGCGTTTTCCATCATCTCAGACGACGCTGCTACTATAACGGTACGTACATCGTCTAGTTTAGGAAACTAACATGACATTCTTTTCAATTGGCGGAGGAGGGTCCGGTACACCAGGACCACCAGGACCTCAGGGACCAGCTGGTCCCACTGGAGCAACAGGTCCCACTGGAGCAACAGGTCCTCAAGGTCCAATTGGACTAACTGGAACGCAAGGACCAGCTGGTGCAACTGGCCCAGCAGGACCAACAATTTACCCGCCAGCTGGGATAGCTGTATCTAGTGGATCAGCATGGCTTGCATCGCTCGTAGAGGGAATTGATACTAGTAGCACAACATCAGTTCTCTCTTACTTCGAGGCTGCGACTAGTTATGTAGCTTCTGCTACTTACTCCTACGGTATTTCTCCGAATGGTTACTTTTTAGTTAGATTTCCTGATACTGGCCCACCAAGTCCAGCAACTGACTTAGCTATTCCCTTCAATTGTGTTGTAGCAGGATTTCTTGTTCACTACGAAAATACAAATCCTGCTAGCTTACCTTCTGCTGAACCTATAATCTACAATCCTTGGAATTTCACAACAGGTCATGGCATTTTATCAACGTCAGTCCCAGTAAATCTTGCAAGTAGAACCGAGTTAGTTACAACTTTCAGTAATCCAGGTCTAACTGCTGGTGATAGAATCCGAATCAACATCTTCAACCCAGCATGGGTAACACCTCCAACTTCTTTAGCTGTAGGTTGTTCCTTGATTCTAACTCCGACAGTAACATAGGAAAAAACGATGGCATTCTTCTCGATAGGTGGTGGCGGAAGTGGGAGTGTTGGCCCAGCTGGACCACAAGGTCCGCAGGGACCAGCTGGTGCAACAGGCCCTCAGGGACCAGCTGGACCGACAATCTACCCAGCGCCAGGACTTGCTGTTTCAACAGGTGCAGCTTGGGGAACGTCTATTGATCCTACTAGCATCCCACTGCCCGGCTTGATTACGTTTAGATGGCAGACGGTACCTGTATCTTGGATCAATAGTATGAATTACACTATTGGTGCTTGGCCCATTACCATCCACCAAGATCCAGCAGCCCCTAACTTCTTTGATAACACTATGCAGGTATGCCCAGTTGAATGCCAACCGCTCTTTCTCTACGCAGCGTACATCAATACAGTTGCCACCCAGGTAGCTTCGGGTGAGACGATAAGTATGTCTTTGAATCGTAACAACCCGACAGATGGATGGATACAGTTATTCAACGAGCCAATGGTATGGAGCGGTAGTCCTCAAGGAAACATCTATACCTTCGACCTATCCACAATTGTTTCAGGAACGATCAAGGCAGGTGATAGGATGTCGTTCAATCTTGCACCAACACCTGCGTGGGTAACTCCACCTACTTCTCTCGCTTTTTGTGCAATCATGTATGCCAAAGTCGTAGCAGCTTATACTGCTTTTGCACTCTCCGATCCACCTCCGCCAGGAACATTCGGAAGTACACTTATACGTAGACGTAAGTGAGGATAACGGTATGAACTTCGTCAAATTCGTCCAGTTCACAAAGGTCAACGGAATGAATCACACCGTTGAAGGCATCCTAACAGATGAGACGCCAGATAAAGTTGGAGAGATCTGTGACTACGCCTCGTCCGTTCCTCACTACAAAGTTTGGTCTGGAGAATTTCACAAAGCTACTAATGGCGCCTCGATGGGAAACGTTCGAGAGATGCATCAGATGAAGGCTGTTGGAAAATTCAAGGACATCACCTACGACGATGCCAACAAGGCGATCACAGGTGTTGCTGAAATCGTCGATCCCCTGGCCTGGGAGAAGTGTGAGAAAGGTGTTTACACAGGATTCAGCCATGGTGGGGCCTATGTTGGGAATCCTAAGAGAGAAGGACAGTTCAAGCGGTACACAGCCAAGCCGACTGAAGTTAGTCTAGTCGATAATCCTTGCAATCCTTCAGCACACTTTACCTACGTCAAGGCTGATGGTAGCACTGAGTTGAGGAAGTTTGTAGGATCTGAGCAGGAAGCAGAAACTCAGATCACGCCTCCTGATCAGCAGGAACTTACTGGTAGCCAAGCAGCGATCGGTGCTGCTAGTGCGGTAGAACATGACGCTGCTGAACAGTATCATCTAACTCAGGCAGCTGCTGTAGCTGATACTGCTGATCCACTATCAGTAAAGCATACAGAGGCTGCTGGTAAACATCGTGCTGCTGCATCTGCACTCCGGGATGGTCATCGACATGCTGGGTGGTACTCAGCTGATGCTAGGAATGCTAGTGACGCGCTAAGATGGCCGTCTTCTGTCTCAGATGAAGATGCAACCAAGCCGATTCCTAATCTGGAGTACACATCGGCCGGAAAGAAGACTGATACAAACAAGGTAGCTGAAAACGTTCTAGATAAGGGTGGACCCGGCTCTGGTGTTAGAGGCCATCGCGGTATCGAAGGAGCGAAGACAGCTACAACGAAGGAAGACCACCTGGAAGCCGCTGATCTACACGAGGTTCAAGCCAACTACCATGAAGATCGAGCTGTTCGAGCGAAGAGAGATTATGAAGAGCGAGGCGCTCCTCCCTGGGATATGCATAGGCATACTGAAGCACTAACTGCAAACGCGGATGCAGCTACTGCACATAGGAATGCAGCAAATGATGGAGGTTTATCATCTGCTGCCCATCGAGCTTCAGTCACTGCTGAAGAGGCAACAGACCGAGCTAACTATCCAACAAGTAAAGCAGTTGAGAGTGAGATTACAAAGTTGAATCCTACTGGTGTCAATCAGTGGAGTAAAGAAGGCGCAGCTTCAGCTACAACAGTTGCGTATGGAAAGACTGATCACGCGATAAACGAGTCGAAGATTGCTGATTCAGCTAGTGCTGAAGATTTCAAATCAGATCAGAAAGCAGCTAGAGCGCATGAATCAGCAGCAAAGGCCCATGATGCGGCTGCAGCAGCGAATCGGGCAGTGGGTGATGAAAACCAGTATCATAGGCATGTTGCAGCATCTTCAGAACATAGTAGTAAGGCTTCCGACCACAGAAGTCGAGCAGCAAACATCAAGGAGAGAATTGGTAAGGTTGCTGCAAGCTTTCTCGATGGGATTATCTCCAAATCAGTAGAAAAGACCTTCCCAGAAGGCGTTCCTGATCTTGAGCCGACCTACGACGTCCTAACTGAGATGGTTCTAGCTAGAGTTGATAGCGAAGGTAATCTTTCAAAGGAAGCTGAAAGGGAGATAAGTCTAGCAGCTAAGGCGTTGATGAAAGATGCGGCCACGAAACCTTACGGTGATGTAACATACGCTGATCCCGGCTACCAAGAAGATAAGAAGAAACGCTACCCAGTCAACAACGAAACTCGTATACGCGCTGCTTGGAACTACATTCACCAGGCAGGAAACGCCGCTAAGTACACAGGTGATCAGGTCTCATCAATCAAGTCGAGGATTGTATCAGCTTGGAAGAGTAAGATTGACAAGGATGGCCCTCCCTCTGCTGAGAAGGTGATGAAAGCTATCGAAGATATTGTGGAAAAGGCGATGGCTGACGCCAAGATGGAGAAAGGGATGGATACAGTCCAGCAGTTAGCTAGGATCCTTTCTCAACTCGCTTGGCTACAGTGGGGTGTATACAACGAACAGGTTAGGGAAGGTGATGACTCACCTCTTCCAAACGAACTCCGAGCTCAACTTACAACTTTGGCTGGAACGCTTGTAACCATGGTACAAGAAGAGACCCGGGAGCTTGTGGAAGGTGCGAATGAGAGCAAACCGCCGGATGACCTCGGAGTACCATGTGGAGTGCCTTGTGGGCCACTCTACTGTCTAGCAGATTCAGGAATCTTGAAGGCGAGCCTAACTGAAGAAGAAGAAGCTGCGTTCATGAAAGACTTCATTGATATTGGAGACGGAATTCATCTTGTTAGGGCGTTTATTGGTGAAGATTTGGAGAAGGGTGGTCCTGGTTCAGGTAGACGTAAGGGTGGAGGGGTTGAGATTCCTGTTGATCATGCGCGTATGACGCAACACCATTCTGATAGCCATGCTTCATACATGAACGCTAGGCAGGAACATCTTGACGCAATTGGACCTGGTACTTCTCCAGAGGCAGCACTCAACCATCTAGCGTCTGCTAAGGCAGCTGAACATGCTGCCAACATGCATAGTCAAGCTCGAACGTTCAACGCTGCGGCTGCGGAGGGCGGTGGAGAGGGCCTGAAAGGGCATGCAGAAGAAGCTTCAGAACGTGCTGAACAAGCAGACAAAGCATACTCTGAAGCTGCTCGAAAGTCTGGCCCTGGAAAATTCAAAACTGCAGGGCAGTAGTTAGATAGTTGTAGGAAGTAAAATCATATTCGCCTTTTACGGCGAGGAAAGGTAGTATGTTATGGCGGAAACAACCAACAATACACCCTTGCTGGAGAAGGCTGCGCAGGAGAGTATTAGCAAGAGTCTGGGCAGGATGGCTGCAGCAACAGAGAGCTTCAACACAACCATGGCACGCCTCCACAAGGCGCATCACGATGACATGAGTAAGGCGTATGGCGGTCTGGCTAAGGCCCTAGGCGTCGAAGGCTTTCCGTATAGTGTTGGTGGAAACGGGGAACCTGGCTCAGTCGACATCGAGAAGGAAGGAACGAAGAACCTTCAGGACTTCGAACCCAAAGGGCCGTGGGATCATGGTGCTGCTCCGCGTTCAGACCCTCCTCCTGCTCCTGGAGAGAAGGCTGCGCCTGCTGGAACACTGACTAAGGATGAAGTGGCGGCGATGATCAAAGCCGAGCGGGAACAAACAGTAAACGACACAGTAAGTGAAGTTCTCACCGCGCTATTCGGAAAGGGTCATGATGCTGATGATCTCTGCCCAAATTGCCATCTGAAGAAGGGTGAGTGCAAGTGTGCTGCCATGAAGGTCGAAAGGGCTGCACCTGCTGCTGGAATCGGTGACCGGGGAAGCATTGCACCAGTAGTTCGTGGAGAAACTCCATTGACTAAGGGTGGAGCTATTGTACAAGATGCGCCCATGACAGACTCTGAGCGTGAAGACGTCGTTCGTAAAGCCGCGAACGGCGATACTGATGCCATTCTAAGGTTGATGAAAGGAGCGAGGCCGACTGACGTTCCTACAACCTTGGTGGAACCTCTGTCCAAGATTCACTAAGAACCAACTGCAAACATCCGGGTCCTGCTGAAGACGTTAGCATCAGGCTGGCGTAGCTTTAGCAGGACTGAATTTTGTTGAATTAGGACCTTCAGCAAGGAGAACTGCCATGAACCTCGACGCAAGTGTACTACAACTCATCAGCGAGTTGAGAAAAGACATCAACACCACGACCGGTATCAACATGGGTACCGGTTTGAACTTCTACTTCCTGGAGCCGCAGGCGAAGAACATCTACCCTGTCTTCTATCCACTGTTGGCGTCGATTCCAAGGCGGAACCCGATGTTCAACGGAATGAAGGTCGGCGGTCTCGGAGTCAACTGGAAGGCCGTAGTAGCAATTGATACCGGCGGCTATCCCGGCGTTTCAGAAGGCAACAGGAATGCCTTCATGAACTTCTCCCAGAAAGACTTCTACGCTCCATACAAGTTCCTCGGCAAAGACGTAGAAGTAAGCTTCCAGGCCCAGCAGACTGGTCTTGGATTTGATGACAACATCGCCATCGCCCAGCTTGGCCAATTGAATGCCTTGCTGAACGGTGAGGAGCGGATGATCCTCTTCGGGAATTCCGGCCCAGCCAGTGCAGGTGGGACATACGGATTCGCGTTGGGCACCACTCCTACTCCGGTAGCAGTAGCAGTCCCGACTGAGGCAGGTAGCAACGGGATTGGAACTGGTATCCCAGCGGGTGATGTTGTTGTATTCTGTGTTGCACTGACTGCCTGGGGCGGGTACATGGCCACTAGCACCGGTGTGAAGCTTCCTTACATCAGAACAAACGCTGATGGGTCTCAGGACCGCATCAACGGTGGTACTGGTCAGATTTCAGCTGGTTCTGCTGCTGCAACAACGACAGCCGCAGATGGGACTGTTCAAGTTACACTACCTGCTGCTGTTCCAGGTGCAGTTGCTTACGCCTGGTACGTCAATAGCACAGGTGCTACAGCGGCTGGTGCTTACTTCTGGGGCACTACTTCTTACCCAGGAGCACTCATCTCGAATCTGCCGGTTACAACCAACCAGGTAGCAAGTGCTGTTGACCCGACAACGTCAGCCGGACTCACGACTGATAACTCCTACAATACTCTCGACTTCGACGGCATGATGACCTGGGGTTTCAACTGGTCTTCAAACCCGAATATGCCGTCGTATTGGAAGGACTTCGCCGGCGGTGGGTTTACCTCCAATGGTGACGGTACGATTGCAGAATTTGAAGCCGTGCTTGATTGGGCATGGTTGAACTACAAGATTACCTTCGACAAGATATATGTCGGCGGTGCTCTCATCAACGCCTGCTCCAGAGCAATTATCTCGAATGGTTCTGGAGCGTCAGCTGCCCAGCGCATCATCTTCGACAGAGATGCAGATGGGTCGTTGAAAGGCGGTACGAAACTTGTCGAATACCGCTCGAAGTACTCGAATGCTGGTGCGCCGAAAGTGCTCCCGGTACTCACTCACCCATGGATGCCTGATGGGACGGTATTCTTCCACCTCCAGAACAATCCGTACCCTGCGGCCGGCAACTCGATTCCAGGTGTCTTCCAGGTAATGTCTTTGGAAGATCACTTCAGCATCAAATGGCCGTATCGTAAGTTGCAGCATGAGCTTGGTACGTATTGCTTCGAGACACTGCAATGCTACATTCCGTTTGGTATTGCAGTACTAACAGGCCTGGCTAACAAGGTCAACTAAGGCAGCTTGTGGGAGTCGCTGGCGCCAGGGCTCCCACCCTTTTCCGTTCCAGGCGCGTCTGCTCGTCCAGATCAAGGCTTGCCTCCAACGCCTCAGCCAAAGCGGTAAGCAGTTTGTTGTAACTTTACTCCTTCTTCCAACTGTGTTGAATATTCTGAGTTAGGGAGCGGTTAGACTTGGCCGCTCCCACTTTTCTTGAATGGAGGAAGTTAGATGCATAAACGCCAACGAACTACACAGGGCTGGGGAGTGTTCAGGTCATACGAAGATAACCAGTTAGTTCAGTTTGATATAGCTCCATCAACCCCATACGTAGGAGAACTCTTCAAGTTGGCTCCTCCTCATGTTACTGGGCCGAAGTGCTACTGTGAACCTGCGATGGGTTCCGCCAAAGAGAAAGAAGTGGAAGGACAACCAGTTCCCGTATACATACATAGGCATAGGTGGGAGGAAACGACCCGTGAAGACCTTACAGAGATTTCTTCTGCTAATCCTTCTACCGATGTTGGGGTGCAGTCATTCCCTCATCGTCATAAACTGCGGAATCGCAAACAAAACCGCAGCAGCGATGGCACCTATGACACCTGAAGCTTACTGCCTAGCACTTCTTACACCCAACATCTCCTTGAAGAAACTACCGGGAACAATATCGACTGAGCAGAAAAACTTCTGTGAAGAACTTCTGGAGCACCCACCGATCAAGAATCCACAGGAAGCTAAGTGACCAAGTATAGAATAGTAGTACCGGGAGGTGTTCACGAGGTTGAAGATGATAGTTCAACTGATGCTATCAGCAAAGTTGTAGCAGACTTACAGTTGAAGGCAGAGGAGGTAAAAGAAGATACTCCAGAAGAACAGAAGGAGTAGTTCTTCTAGTTTTGTATATATGATTGAGGAAATGAATGAACAATTGGAACCCGAATTTGACTATAGCACCATGGTTGAAGGGAGAAGAGCCATCTGTAGAGAACTCTTCCAACGACTCCAACATGGTTGTACCTTTTGATGAGGCTATTGGCGCGTCGATAGTTAGAATCTTTGAAGAGCCTGGTGGCGTTCTTGAAATAGGCTGTGGGCAAGAATCCGAGATGATGATTGCACTGAAGTATGCCGGACATGAAGTATTCGGCTACGATCTAAACCCATCCTCTTCAGTAGGTGAAGTTTCGAAGTACAATCTTAGAAATCCGGGTTTGCACTACTTCGACGTCCAACGGCACATGTTGTGCACAAAGACGCTCTGCTACTTGACGATCCCTGAAATGGTTAGGGCCTTGAAGTGGATGTTTGAAACGTTTACTGACAGAGCATTCATCTACACACCAGATTCGTCGCAGCAGATGACGTATGACCCAGCTTGTATAACATTTGTAGATGCACAATGGTTGGCGTGGGTATGTAGTCAGATTGGAGGGTACGCCTTCGTACTCAACTTCTACCACGACCCGAATACAGGGTATGGACCTGCTGTCTGCTGGCTGAAGGAAGAAGTAGATTCTTGGAGAACAGCAACAAAGGTCATGCTAGCTGTAAAGTCAGCTGTTGGTGATCCACGATTTTCAATCACATTGGAGTAGGAGAGACTTGGCTACAATCTTTGATGTAACCAAACAAGAGTGGAATAAGGAGTTAGTAGTTCCGACAGACTCCTTGAAGCTACTACAAAAGGTAGCTGAGTATTCTGAGATTCAAACAGAAGTCGTTGATATTGGTGGAGAACACATCTGCATCTCACCATCCACAACCTTTGATGGTTCCTGGGAGTTGTTTGGTGATATCTTGTGTCCTTGGCGTATAACTCAGCCTAAGAAGTTGATTAGCTATCTGATCTTTTCAAACAGAGCGTGGTTGATAAATGGGATTGACGAACCCTCTTCTGGAAACTTTGGGAAGTTGAGTCTACAAGTTCCTAAGAACCTTCTGTTTGTTGGTGGTGAGTGGGAGTATTGGTACGAAGCTAGAGAGAAGAATCATAAAAGGAAGATCAGGCAGAATCTTCAGAGAGCAGCAGAACTGAAGACTAGGATTGAAGGACCTGATTACGTCAACACTCCTGAGTTTAGTGGACTACTTTGGATACAAAGAAAACACTTGAAGGCTACTGCCTGGTTGAAGTACGATCCTATCTGTCTTGATCGAATGGAGAGACTTTACGCCGCGTTTATGCAAGCTATTCTGCTAACTCCGGAGTTACAGCCCAGGTTGTGGGTTGGTAGTTCTGAAGGTGGGATGGATTGCGCTGCTACGATTACAGCAACAATCAACGGATGTAGGTTTATGATCTCGACGTTGATGAATCATGGAATGCCAGGTGTTGGGGCTGCTGTTAGATCACAAGTCATCAAGGATTCAGTTGAAGACTCTACAGTTAGTTGTGTAGACATGATGATGGGTAATAGTTACTTCAAGCGGATGTATGAACCAGACCTATCCTACAAGACGCATCTGCTAGCAATCTATCCAACTAGATTTTGGGAAGATCCCGGTACAGAAGTTGACCTAATTCCTACTCCGCCATTCATAGCGGATGGGAAGCTCTACACGCTTGAACCTCACGAGCTTGACTTGGAGTAAAACATGGGTACAACACCAACCCCGCCTGTCGTAGGGCCCAACCCCATCGACCTGTGCACCGTTGCGGATGTGTTAGGCTGGCTGAATGCTAACAGTCCACCAGCACCTACTCAGCCAACTGATACCGATCAGATTCAACAGATCATTACTGCTTGGTCGTCGATGTTTATGTGGCGCACCGGTCGCGGCGATATGGCTGAGGACACGCCTACCGAGTCGCCGTTCAACTCCTGGGTAAACTATCAGGAGGCATACGACGGGAATGGTTCCATGAAGCTCTACCTCAGGAACTACCCTATCCAGGCTGTCAACGTACTACAGGTCGGAAATACTATCATCCCAGTTAGTCCAAAGTTTGGAGTATCGGGTTACAATGTGAGTGTAAGTAAACGGTACCTGTTCATTCGAGGGGCTGGTGGAACTTCAATGTCAGGTACAGTGTTTGGAACTTGGTTCGTCAACGGGTTTACTAAAGGAATCCAGAATATTCTTGTTGACTACATTGCTGGCTACGACCCAGTTCCATACGACATCTTAGTTGCCTGCATCAAGTCATCTGCCTTGGAGTACAAAAAGAGATCGTACATTGGTGTTGCAAGTAAAGCGATGGCCCAAGGTGCTGGTAGCATTACATACCTCTCACCTGCTCCATCAGGGGACAATGGCGGGTTTGAATACGACCCAGATGTTGAGCGGTTGATCGAGAACTACACAAGGCCCTGGTTGACAGTCTAGGAGGATTTATGTCGCTGATCTTGTTATTCATCATCTTGCTAATCGTATTTGGTGGTGGTGGTGGTTACTACGGGTATCATAGATGGGGTCCAGGCGGAGGTGTTGGAGTTTTAGGGTTGATCCTCGTAATCCTACTCCTATTCTACCTCTTTGGTGGAGGAATGACTCTACATCATCTACGCTAGTAAGACGTTGTACTGAACCAAACAATCCAACTAGGAGACAAACAATGACTAATACAGCCATCAAAGAAACAGCTTCTGATGAACCAGTAGTCGAAGAAGTTGAAATCAACATTTTCAAAGCTTATGATGACGCGACTCTAGCTGTTGAGTGCCCATTGTGTAGGGCAGCTGCAACAGGTAAGTGCATTATCTTTGAAGGTGCACAAGCTGTTACCACCGAGACGCCCCACAAGGAGCGTGTCTTGGCTTCTCACGATATGACGGAGGACGAAGCTGCCCTCTACATCGCGGAGCATGAAGTTACAGACCTCGAAGCTGAGCAAGCCGCCTACGACAAGAAGATCGAGGATGCAAACCAGAAGCTTGCTGATACACAAGCAGCTATCGAGGCGAAGGAATCCGCCGAAGCAGAACCCAGGAAGAAGTTGACTAAGAAGGCTAGCTAATGCAGTTCAACGCTTCTTTCGGTGGCTCTAATGCTGAGGTAATCAACTACTACCGAACCCTCTACAACAAGATTATGGCGAGCCTGGAAGCTGGGATGGATACGGAAATGCTCCGTCTCCGTCACTACATTGTCACTCAGAAGTTGAGTGGACAGGTTCTCCGCCATGTTTCTGGAACGTTAGTTGATTCAATCCATCCAGTAAAGTCTGTTGTGAAAGGCAATCAAGTAATTGGGGGCATCGAGGGAGGCGGAGGACCAGCGCACTACGGAGGATACTTTGAAGCTGGTGGCAAGGGTCCTTACATAATACGGCCAGTAAACAAGAAGGCCCTTGCATTCTTCGGACAAGATGGACCAACTCCAAGGAACCAAAGTGTCATGGGAAATGTTAGACGAGCGATGGCTAGTGGCGGTAACAGAAGGGCAGCTGCTATCTCTAGTTTTTCTAGCATAGGTGGAGTTGTAACCAAGCAGGTTACTCACCCAGCGATCCCACACCTACCGTTCATGGCACCTTCGTTGGAAGAAAATGCAGGTTCAATCCGTGATGCACTTCAGAAAGTAGTATCAGAAGCAATCAGAAGATAAGGAGAAATCAACATGCCAACACTGGTTACAACTCCAAACCCGTGCACAACCGATTGGGCCTCTGTTATGGCAGCTGCACACGCCAACGCTGCAGCAGCTACAATTGACGCCCTTTGCGGCCCGACGGCGATAACATCGGTTACACAACCTCCACCCACAGAGGGACAAGCTTTGAGCAGCCCTAAGACGAGGTCAACAAAGAAGTCAGATGATAGTACCTCGTAAACAAGTAACGGCAGCGCTCTTCAAGCTGTTAGCAGACTGTTATCCGTGGGTCACAGCAGATCCACGTCTCCAGCTGCCTGAGGATCTGCCTGGCGGTCAACAGCCAGCTTTATTCTTGGTGAAGCCGCAGGAGCATCTTGATGCAGAACCACCTAGCTTCATGATGCCGAAGTACACCCTTACCTACTTTGCATTGATCCTAGTTTACTCCCCATCAGTTGGTATCGGAGCAGGAGAGTTCAGTGCAGAGGACTTGATGGCTGATATACTGGATGCTGTTGATGATGCTTTGATTGGACCAAGATTCGGTGAACCAAATACACTAGGTGGCTTAGTAACTAACTGCTTCATTTCAGGAGATATCTTCATCGACACTCCGGTCTTCTTTGAACATTGTGCCATCTGGGTCCCGATCAAATGTATCGTTGGAGGCGGTTTATCTTGTGTTCCTAGGAAGGGTTAGCAGAAAGAAATCAACTTGACGATTCTACAGCACTAATGGGCTAAGATAGAGGTTCGCCTGCGAAATTCGCAGTGTCTACTGCGAAGAACCGCATGTTGCATGTCCCAGGCACTACCAAGTTTAGGTCTCATTCAGCCTCCGGAGCAGATTCGGAGGTTTAGGTTTGTATCTTACAACTTGACACGGCTACTGCCGAAGAAAGCGAGGAAGTGATATGTTTCAGTTTGGTATCGGTGGACTATGGGTCGTGCCAGTTGGCGGGACACTTGCAAACAATCCTACCCCTTACTCGATGTTGACGGTGCAAGACGTCAGTGTTGATATCAGTCTCGACTTGAAGGAACTTGTCGGGCAGAACAGATTTGCTGATGACATCGCGCCAGCCCAGATGAAGGTTACTGGAAAGTTCACTCCAGGGCGTATTGACATTGGTCTCTTCAATCAGATCTTCTTCGCTGAAAACGAACTGGCCGGTGTCAAGAACATGGTGAAGGATGAAATTGGTGTTATCTCCGCCTCGGATGCAACAACAGATCCACTCACTGTTACAGTTTCACAATCAGCCGATTTCTTGACTGATCTTGGTGTGCGGTATGGTAGTAACGGTATGGCCATGATCCGTTCTGTAGCCTCACCTATCGTGGGCCAGTACAACGTGACAGGTGGCGTCTACACATTCAGTGAAGACGATGCCGGTGTCGGTGTACTCATCAGTTACGTCTCCGCAGCAGAGTCAACAGGCTACACAGTCTCTTTGGGTAACACGCTGATGGGCTTGGGACCAATCTTTGAACTCTGGTTGTCGCAGCCATACCAGTCGGCGAGTGTTAGCCAAACTGCTCCCGCACCACCACTTGTGATTCCGAACGGGATCCACCTCTACTCCTGCAGAATGTCAAAACTCGGGCAGGCTATGAAGAATACAGATTACTTACGTCCTGAGATGGACTTCTCAGCCTTCGCGAACGCCGCGGGGCAGGTTGGTGAGTTGTTCCAGGTTGTTCCATAACAGTAGGATGGTGGGAGTAGCGTAAGCACCACTAGCTGAGCTAACCGATAATACTCGAGCGTTAGACATCCTACAAATCTAGAAACAAGGAGGAAGTATGACGAGAGAAGTTACGATTGATGGAAGGACCTATAAGGTCGGTTCTATACGTGTTGGGCAGATGCGCGATCAGGCGATGGTTAGACAAACTGAACCACAAAGAAGTGCTGTAGATGACAACATCGACACCGTCCTCTATTGCTTGCAGAATGGTGGAGAACAAGTAAGTCGTAAGGACATTGAAGAAATGTCTTGGGGTACGTACAGGCAACTGGTTGAAATCGCTTCCGAGTTGAGTGGTTTCAACATGAAAGAACTGAAGCCGGGGGAAGAGGTTCAGGTAGCCCCATCGACTGGTCCTGGATCTACGGGCGTTTAGCTTGCGGCCTCGGCTACCTACCGCATGAAATCGACGACCTTCCACTATCGTTTGTTACCGACATATTTCATTACTGGTCGGAGAACCCTCCTATCAATGAGCTGTATGCTGCGTTCAAAGGATATAAACAGGAGGAGAAGAAGCAGAAGTATCTTGAGAAGAAGGAAATACCAGAACAGAACCTGAATACAGCTGATAGAGCCTTTCTTGGTGAATTGAAGAACACTAAGAGCTTCGACCAGCTACCACTTCATGTTCAGCGATGGTTGGTGAAAGAAGGCGTTTCTAAACTAGCAAACTGAGTCCCTATGTCAACTACACCTCCACTGAATATCAATGTTACAGCTAATGTAACTGATCTTGAACAGGCACTGGGCTCTCAAGCTACTGCGGCTGTAAAGTCGTTTGGTAGTGCGGCCCAAGTTGAGTTCGATAAAGTTACTACAGCTGCTAAGAAGCCACAAGCTGAGATAGACAATCTTGGCAAGAAACTTCGAGAGTTAGGTGATACTCAGCATTCTGTTAGTCAGGGCCAAGTAAGTGACATGGTGAAGGCGGAGAACGCCTGGTTGTTGTTTGATAGGACGTTCCGTCTTGGCATAGACCGTGAAATGATGACGGTCCTGAACGCCTTCCCTGTTCTCAAGAGCTTCCTTGCTATGCTAGGTGGTACTCCTGCCACACTAGGGATTCTGTTAGGCTTCATGGCACTTCGAGGCGTAATAGATGAACTAACTAAGATGTGGGATGAGTACAAGGAGAAGGTCGCTGCTGCTATTGAAAATCATCGGGAGTTTGAAAGGAGCACTCAGGAACTAGCCGTTGCAACAGACCAGATGGAGTTGTCGCTTGCTCAAGCAGAGATGCAGCTAGAAAAGACGACAACTGGTTACACAAGTGCTGAGGCAGAAGCTAGAGTCTACTACGAGACAGTAGTAACAAACGCTGATAAGTACGTTGAAGGAATCAACAAGGATATTGAAGCACTAAGGCGCTTGTTAGGTACTGAGCAAGAGATAAGAAAAGCTCAGGAGGATGCAAGTGGCTTCCACTTCTTTGGTGATGCGGACACAGCAAAGACGACTACACTTATCGCCGGTATCACAACTGAATTCAGAAACCTGATTCGTGGGTTTGAAGACGGTATAGCGAAAGTAAAAGAGTTTGGTGACGCGCAGAAACTACTGAATGCACAAGTCGATGATGCAAAGATGTTGGATGAGCTGTACCAGAGTTCTCTTACTACTCTGAATGCTAGGATAGCAGAGAACGCTGAGAAGATGAAGCAGCTGAATGAAATAATCAAAGAAACTGGCATTTTTGGCGTTACGGCCCAGCTACAACTCGCAGAATTAGCTACTCAGCAAGATAGACTGAAGGATAGTGCAGAAAATCTAACTGCTGCCTACAACAAGGAGAAAGTTGCCTTACAGGAGACACTCACTCAGGATAAACTGAAAGCAGCCCAACAAGCTGAATCGCTTGCTGGTGAAGAAGCTGGAAGGATAACACGGCAGGCGTCAGCTGAGAAGGCTGTATCACTTGAACGAATCAAGATTGAGGAGGACGCGGCTAAGAATAGTGTCAAGTTACATGAAGTTACTCAGGATCAACTTACTGCAGCTCTCATTGAAGGGGAAAACGAGCGATACGCGGTCATCCAGGCGAACTCTGCTAGGGAGATAGCAGCCGCCAACATGACGGCGGAAGGAAAGAAGAGAGTAACTGAGCTACAAGCACAGGCACAAGTTGACCAACTAGAGCACCAGTCAAAAACCGAACAGCTTCTTGTTGATCAGCGTGTTAGAAATCAGAAACTTCAGGATGACGCCACCCTCCGCACTATCAGCACACAAGAAACATCAAATTCAATCCTACTCTCAGAGCAGACGGCGCATGAACATGCGATGCTGTCGATGCATCAGGTTACAGCTGAGCAGGTTGTTGCATTTGATATAGCAACAGCTGAAAAATCGCTATCTGACTTCAAAGAAGCTGCTGCAGCCAAGAAAGCAGTGTATGCAACGCAGCAAGAAGAAGGTGCTAAGTTAGCAGCTGCCTTAGATGCTGAAACTGTTAGACGTGAACAAGAGACCGCCAAGCAGATAGAAACTATCAACGATCAGGCAGCAGTTAGGTTGTATGAAAGACAGAAGGAGGCATTTGAAGCTGAGATGTCGTTGGAGATGTCTAGGGCCCAGAGACAGTATGCAGCCACACAGCAGAGAGTTGGCGCTGGCGGCGCAGAAACTTCTGGATCCAGAGGAATCAGACAGGAGATCGAAGCCTTAGATGAATTGAAGGCCAAACAAGATGAAGTTATGACTGCTAAGTATGCGGCGATAGATCCAGCCGATGTTGCTGCTTACACCAAGTGGACGGAAGAGAAGGAGGAACTAGACGCTGAGTATGTTTCCAAGAAACTAGCTCTCGACCAGAAGTTACATCAATCAAATAAGCAGATGTTGACTGGGATGACTAGTGACTTCAATTCTACCATCGACAAGTGGTTGACAGGTCAAGGTCGGATGACGACAAACTGGCGGAACATGGCTGATCAGATGGGGTTGCAGATGTCAAACATGCTGCTAAGTCTGATTGAGAAGGAAGCAGCTATGCTAGCCAAGAAACTCCTCATGCATGTCATGACGAATGCTGGGATTGTAGCTGATGCTCAAGCGTCATCTTCAGCAACTGCACTGATTACCAAGGAATCGTCGATCAAGGAGATCTTCGCAGCAGCAAATACAGCAGCTGCCAAGGCATGGAAGGCGTACGCTGAGTTTCCACCGGTTGCAGCAGCTTTAGCAGCAGGTACATGGGCAGCTGTTATGGCTTACGCAGCATTCGAGGAAGGCGGTGTTGTTAGGGGAGCAGGATATCAGTACGGTACTGAGGTCCCAATACTAGCAACTCCTGGTGAAAGGGTCCTATCAGTTGAGCAGACCGGTAAGTTCCACCAGCTAGTTGATCAACATAGTAAAGAAGGTAGTGATCGAAACATGCACTTCCACTATTCACCTCAGATTCAGGGGATTGATGGGAAGTCCGTTGAGAGTATGGCCCGGAGTCACGCACGTGTTTGGGAACGGCAGACGAACAGAATGCTAAGAGTGAAGGGATTGATCCAGTGAGCGCCTACCCAACCTTGATTCTCCCTCAGGGAATCACCTGGAAGTACAAGAAGTCACCGAAGTTCAACGTCATACGACAAGATGCTCACTCAGCACGTCATCCAGCTGTAGCGACGTTGCAGTACGGAGTTATCTATGAATTCGAACTGAACTGGTCCTATCTGAAAGTAAAAGGTGTCACAACTCAAAACGACATCCGCTATATGCAAGAATTCTATGAAGCCATGCGAGGTAGTTACGGTCTATTTACCTTTGACCCAGGCTCCCGAAATCTTGATGATATGCTAGTGTTCGGTGATACAACCCAGTTGAGTAATGGTGGTTCTGGTAAGACCGATGGAGTAAACACCACCTTCCAGTTATGGCGATCAACAAACATCATGGGAGGAGGGATCTACACCCTCTGTGAGCGTATCCAGAATGTGACAGGACTCTATGGCGTTACACTTGCTGGTGCTGTACAGCCAACGAACACCTACGTTCTAGAAAACTTTCCAGCGCAGATTCAATTCAACCACGTACCGCCTGCTGGACAAGATCTCTCCTGGTGGGGGACTTACAGTTATCTCTGCCAGTTTGCTGATGATACGCAGGACTTTGATGAATTTCTCTACCAGCTGTGGAACTTAGATTCCCTAAAACTGGAGTCGATTCAGTTATGAAGAACTACAGCCAGGATCTCATCAACCTACTTGCATCAAAGGCTAGACTTTACAAGTGTCATCTATTCAAGATTGGTCCAACACTAAATAGTCAGTTCATCTATGCTACAGATGGTGGCGAAGCTGTTATCTTCAACGGGCAGAAGTATGAACCTGACAAGTTTGGTCTCTGGACACGTGATACAGTGACCACGAAGATCGGTCTTGATTCAAACGCATCAAAGCTAACTATCTTCTGCGATAACAGGCTCTTTATCGACTTCCCGGGTCTCAACAACGTCATGATGATGGATGGGATCAAGTTCGGCTTGCTAGGGGACTCACCTGTAACCATCTACTGTGCTTACATGCCTCAGTGGGGTCAGGTGATAGGACCTACTGGTGGAAGTTTAGTTGAGACGAAGTTTGCAGGAATGGTTACAAGTATTGAATCTTTAGGCTTGACGAAGGCGGAGATCAACCTCCAAGACATGATGTACCTGCTGAACGTACAGGTGCCGAGGATGATCTTCCAGTCCTCTTGCTCGAACGTCTTGTATGACGCCAAGTGCACACTAGCATCTGCTGCCTTCACAGTTACTAGTTTCATCGGTGGCGTTATCAACAGCCTATCCTTCTATCCGAATCCTACTTTAGTTCCTAAAAGCTTAGCAGGAACGTTCCAGCAGGGTATGCTGACTTGGTTGACGGGTAACAATGTTGGACTGTCAAGTTACGTGATGGCGTGTGGAGGTAATCCTCAGATTCTTACTCTAGATGTTCAGCCACTCTTCCCCATGCAGAATAATGATGAATTCAAGATTGCTGAAGGGTGTAACAAGTCGTTTACTTCTTGCTTGAATCTGCAACCAACAATCAACGCATCATCAGGCCAACCGATGGCTTATCACAACTTTGCTGGTCAGCCGTTTACACCAGTACCGGAGACTGCGATCTGATGAGCGAACAGGAGTTCAGGGAGGCGTTATGTGAGGAAGCTATCACATGGCTAGGAACACCCTACCGATCTTCGGGGAGGTTGAAAGGGGTGGGTGTAAACTGTGCCATGTTTCTCTACTTGGTGGGAAAGGTAGCGAACGCTCTTCCGGCTAACGCCCCTGAACCAGGTTGGTATACGCCACAGTTCGCACAGAACAACAAAGAAGAGAGGTTGATCAACTATCTAGAAGCGTATGGAGCTAGAGAGATTGATCGAGATTCTATGCTACCTGGTGATGTCATCGCCTACAAGACGGGTAAGTCGCATGGCCATGTTGCTTTGTGTCTAGGTATGCCGCAAATCATCCACTGCACAGTTCCTTTCGGGTGCGAACTCGGCATGTGGGAAGATGGAAAGCTGAAGCAGTTTGGGAAGAAGTTCTTTACTTTCTGGAGGAGTGATGAGACCTGATGCAGAAGTTAGAATGACGCCACCATCTGTGCAGGACCTACGAGAATGCTGTGATGTAGAGGCAGATCATCAAATTTGCGCTCTGTATGCTATTGCTATCCAACTAGCTGCCATCAATGACAACCTAAACGCCATCAGACAAGCCCTCCTACTGGGCGGAGATCCAAGAAGATAAGATGGGAATCTTTAGGAACACACAGCCTGGACAACCCAGATACTCTGGCGAGCTTCATAACCTACAGGTTACTGAGAGTATCTTTGGGACCTGTGTACCGATTGTGTTTGGCACTACAAGAGTTCATGGAAAGCTGCTATTCTACGGCGGGTTCAATGCACAAAAGGCTAAGAATTCCGCTGGTAAAGGAATCTTCGGTGGTAAAGCTACCCAGTTCATCTACTACGCTGATAACTTACAATGCCTCGGTCAAGGTTCTTCAAGTGATGTATGTAAAGGTGTCATCAACATCTGGGACCAGAATGGCCGTCTGGCTAATCAGAATACTAGCTACGACTATCTTATTGAATCTCCATACACGATCCAGCCTTCGATCAATCCAGGAATTACGGCTAGTCTAGGCGTCTACCAGCCGAATGTTCCTACCTCCGTATCTACTGACAACTTTGGATCTGGTAATCCCTCTGGATCAAGTACAGTTGTCACTCAGAATGTAGCTTTCGACGATACACCTGGTGCTCCGCAGGGTTCAGGTCAGTATACATTCAATCCATCTACAGGTACTTATACCTTCCATCCATCTGATGCCGGGAAGACAGTAACTATCGTCTACAGTACTGTTTTCTCCATCTACTATGACGTTACTCTTCAGGCAGCTGCTATTCCACAAGGTCAGATTCCCCCAAGGATTACAGCAGATAACGAACAGTACTTCTATCAGGACCAAGGTGTAGTCTTCGTTGATACGGGTGCTGCACTCACCAGAGACTCGGACGATAGTGAGAATGAACCTGGTCAATCAGGGCACTACAACGTCAAGACGGGCTCACCAGGTGAAGCAAATTCAGGTGGCTTCTATACATTCAACCGAGCAGATGCTGGACGATTTGTCTACATTCGATACTCGTTTACTTCTAGTGATTCTGAACTGACGAACACCAGCAGTTTGAATATCACCTTCTTTTCTGGAGCCCTTAGTCAGGCACCATGGTCCTACATTCAGTCGAAGTATCCCGGTCAGCAGTTAGGTTACAACGCCGTAGCATATGTTGGGTTCAACCCGATGTATCTTGGTGGATCAGCTCTAGTTCAACCTTACAACTACGAGCTTAGTGGGTTGGAGCTGTTTGGTGGTGGGACTCTAGATGCTCATCCATTAGATGCGTTCTTCAGCATGCTTGTTGATCCTCTCATTGGAGCGGGATTTCCAGTTCAGGATCTTGATGGTTGTCTTCCATTCACTACAGATACTAACGCACCAAGTTCTGCTGCTCAGTGGGGAGCACCTTGGCAGGCGGTGATTGGCCAACAGTTTGCGGGTGCACTGAAGACGCAGGCTAGAGATACCCTGACAGCCGCTGTTCCAGTTCCTGAGAACACTTTCCCAATCTACGCTGGGCAGAAGATATTCATCAGTGGGTGGCTGAACTCGCTCGGGTTGGCGGGACATCCTAATGATGGAAATGTTTGGACTTTGACGTTAGGAGTCCAAGTAACATTTGCTGGAGGAACCAACAACTGGTATAGTGTTGATAGTATCCCGGCAGGTCAAGATTGGACGTACAAGTTTGGATACTTTACAGTTCCTCAAGGTGCTGTAGCGTTGGAGGGGTGGGTACAGATTGGCGCCACTCCAGGAGCTATTGCTCCCTACTACGGCTTGTTTGCTATGCCGACGTTTTCCACCATGATGCCTAAGTCATGGTTGGATGCCTACTCCTACTGGGCAGCAAACAACTACCTAATCTCGAAGTCGATTGATACTCAGTCAGCTGTGTCTGAAATCTTTCGTGAGGTGATTGATGTAGGGAACGTAGGAGCAGTTTTCTCGGGTGGGATACTGAAGCTAGTTCCTTATGGTGATACTTCTGCTGTTGGGAATGGATACGTCTACATTCCACCACACACGACAGGTGCGCCTCCCCCCACACTGACCTGGGATGATCTGATCACAACCTCCAAGCCAGGTGAGAAACGAAGTGACGATCCGATTGAAGTTACTCAGAAGGCGGCACAAGATTGTCTCAACTATGTTCAGTGTCAGTATACAAACAGAGAAAACGACTACAACAACGAACTAATCCCACTCCAGAACGACGCCTTCATAGCTACATACGGGTTTAGGCCAGAAGCTAGTC
>Ga0210387_10000393_pt1 | contig 31172 bp, 25 predicted proteins | sample IncBWC7OmetaG_FD_160108 | JGI IMG/M metagenome (GOLD analysis project Ga0210387, IMG submission 160108) | Forest soil microbial communities from Barre Woods Harvard Forest LTER site, Petersham, Massachusetts, United States - Inc-BW-C-7-O ... | reverse complement strand
GCATCGCGGCGGTGTTGATCGGAATGCGGGCTTTGCCCCATACCCCGCGCAGCCGCCGTGCCTTCGACTGGCAAAGCGCGCTGATGAGCGGCATCATGTGGTGTTGGGGTCTTGGGGTGTTGAGGTGTTGGGGTGTTGGGGTCTTGGGGTCTTGGGGTCTTGGGGTCTTGGGGTGTTGGGGTTTGGGGTCTTGGAGTCTTGGGGTGTTGGGGGTGAAATGGGGGGTAGTGTCGGCTTTTTTGTGTGTGGACCCGGTTTTCTTTTAGTTAATAATTGACTTAATATCTTTGCTTTTTGCGTTCTAGGGGGCGTTTGCCCCCAATCGGGACGAGCAACAAACTGGCGCCCAGACTGATCCATAATCGTCGGCGCAGGCTTCTTCTGGGGACGAGGAGGGGGCACGAATTCGGCTGACTTTGCTAATTATTTGGCGTGCTGATTGCCCCAGGGACTTTCCACTTTCCGTGCCAATACCTCTTTGCCCTGGTTGCGCGGAAACTCGGCCGCGCGTTCCTGCTGGGTTGTGCCGTAAGGATGATATTCTCTTTTTCTATGTGCGGGTCCTTGGACGGAGTTGAGGAGCACCTGCTGGCTAAGAGCTCGCACCTGGCCGATGAGCTTCTCAAGCTTCCGATGTCGCAATGGCTCGACAATAAAGTTCGGCCTATTGTCGGAAAGGGCGACTGTCACCGTCTCGGCTTTGACTTTTCTCGTCCAGCGCCAGTTGCCCTGTGAGCTTTGACTCAGGCTGCCTTGCGTGACCCAAGCTAGGAGCTGAGTTTTACAACGCTCAAAACGTTTGTCTCGAATTTTTTTGGGAAAGCCAGGAATACCGGCCATACATCGCACTGAATCGTTTCCATGAGCACCGATCATCTCATCATCGGTTTGGGCGGCACTGGCGGGAAAATCATTCGGGCTCTACGAAAAACACTGTTCCAGTTCGCTTTGCTTCTCGTCCAGGTCGTCCACGCCCAACAACCCACACCAATTCTCCCCGATTTGAAGATGACCCCAGGCGACGCATTCGATGTTACCGCGCAGGACGTCTGTGTCGCCGGATATGCCAAGAAGGTCCGCAATGTTCCCGCGCGAATGAAGCTCGAGGTGTACGCTGAATACGCAGTCACAATGCACGGGCCCGGCGATTACGAGGTCGATCACCTGATTCCACTTGAACTCGGCGGCTCGAATTCAATCAAAAATCTCTGGCCTGAATCTCACCGTACTGCGCCTTGGAACGCGCAAGTGAAAGACCGGCTGGAAGGCAAGCTTCATGAAATGGTTCTCAAGGGGCAACTCGACCTCAAGACAGCCCAACAGGCGATCGCTGTGAACTGGATCGAAGCCTATAAAACCTACGTGGGCCCGGTCCCATCCGCCTCGCAGCTTTCTACGCGCATCGCCCCGGCGCCTCTCCCGCATTCTGACCAAATATGGGTCAATACCAAAAGTGGGAAGTATTGGAAACCGGGATCCCGCTATTATGGTAAAACCAAACAGGGCGAATACATGTCCGTCGAAGACGCAATCCAGAAAGGGTATCGACCAGCGAACGGGACAGGAGAATGAACCCTTTCCTCTCACTCATCCAGATCTTGAGAAACTCTGACTAAATTGCGACCAAAACAGTGTCCTGCTTTGCGGGCGGTGACACGATCGCTGGATTTACCGCGAGTTGCATATTCCACCTCACTGCTATTATTCCAAATGATTCAACTCCTTGGCAGGGACAGCAAAAGGGGATTCTTTTGCCGCAACCAAAATCAACCCAAATCACCTACTTCTGCCCATATCCGCGACGGCGGCAAGGAAGTGGGAGGAGAATAACATGGATTACCGTAATCTGGGTCGTAGCGGGCTGAAGGTCTCACCACTTTGTTTAGGGGCTATGATGTTCGGCGGTCCAACCGATGAGCCCACTTCTGGACGGATCATTGCATGCGCACGAGAAGCCGGGATCAATTTCATTGATACTGCCGATGCCTACAATAGCGGTCGTTCTGAGGAAGTCGTGGGACGCGCCATCGCGGCAGAGCGGTCGTGGTGGATTTTGGCGACGAAGTTGGCCAACCCGACGGGCGAGAGCCCGAATGATCGTGGATTGTCACGCCGCCGCGCCTTCCAGGCAGTCGAAGCCAGTCTGAGTCGGCTTGGCACCGACGTCGTCGACATCCTCTATCTCCACAAAGAGGACCATACAACGCCTCTCGAAGAAACGGTGCATGCTCTCGCCGACCTGGTCCGGCAGGGCAAGATCCGGTATTTCGGCGTCTCCAATTTCCGGGCATGGCGCGTGGCCGAGATCTCTCGGCTCTGCGATATGGCCGGCATCGATCGCCCGGTCGTAAGTCAACCTTGCTACAACCTATTGAACCGCATGCCCGAAGTCGAGCATCTGCCTGCCTGCGCCCATTACGGACTTGGGGTAGCGCCTTATAGTCCTCTCGCTCGAGGAGTCTTAACCGGCAAATATGCGGCGGAGCACGCACCGGGCGGCGATACGCGAGCTGGCCGGCAAGACAAACGCATCATGGAAACCGAGTGGCGACGTGAGAGCTTGCAGATAGCTAGCGAACTGGCAAAACATGCGAAATCGCTCGGGATCACGCCGGGGCAGTTCGCACTTGCCTGGGTGCTGAATAACGGGATTATCACGGCGCCGATCGTCGGCCCCCGGACCGAGGAACAATGGCACGGCTATCTCGCCGCTCTCGACTATGATTTCACCGGGGAAGACGAGGCTCTGGTGGACCGTCTTGTAGTGCCCGGTCACGCCTCTACGCCGGGGTACAATGATCCCCAATATCCGATCGAAGGACGCATTGTGCGTACGACGCCTAGGTCAGCTTTGGCGACGACGGCGTAATGAGTTTCCAGAGTATTAGGCCGGTGATCTGTTTTTGAACTCGAGGCGGCAAAATCACATCTGCGGAACCGTGATGCCACGCTGGCCCTGGTATTTCCCGGCGCGATTCGCGTAACTGGTCTCGCAGGTCTCCACCGCCGCGAGAAAGATGACTTGAGCCAGTCCCTCGTCGGCGTAAATACGGGCCGGCAGTGGCGTGGTATTGGAAATTTCCAAGGTTACATGACCTTCCCACTCAGGCTCCAAGGGCGTGACGTTCACGATAATGCCGCAACGTGCGTAGGTGCTCTTGCCGACACAGAGCGTGAGCACGTCGCGCGGAATGCGGAAATACTCAACGCTGCGGGCGAGCGCAAAAGAGTTCGGCGGCACCAGACACGACGAGCCGCGCATATCCACAAACGAGCGCGGATCGAATGCTTTCGGATCAACGACGGCGTTAAAGACGTTGGTAAAAACCTTGAATTCATCCGCTACTCGCAGGTCGTAACCATAGCTCGACAAGCCGTAGCTGATGACCGGCCCGCCGCTGGTTTGTCGGGTCAGGCTTTCTTCGAAGGGGTCGATCATGTGGTGTTCGCGCGCCATGCGCCGTATCCAGGAATCGGAATGTACGCCCACGTTTGGTTCCTAAATCAGGTCTTCTTCGTTCGTATTTTTGACGCTGCCGCTGGTTTGATACTCAGTGACGCGGGTCTCGAAGAAATTCTTTTTCCAACTCCACGCCTTCACGCATGAAGGCAAGCAATTCAGCTTGAAACGCTGGCGTCCAGAGGTCTGGATTTTCTGTGATCAGTTGCCTGAGAATGTAGCGCCCAAGTGCGATGTGGTTTGATTCAGTTACTTCGTTGGTTGTTGTTTTTGGTGGCATTGTGCTCACCGGTTTTTATCTTTTTTTTGCACACTGCGCCAACAATGCGTGTTTGCGGAAAGAGTCATGAAAGCACCGGGATGCCCTCGCAACTCCCGGACGACAAAAAGAACCCGATGGCCATTCGGCCGGTCCGATTTTCGCGCGAGCGCGCACTAATCAAGCGGGCAGAAGGTCGCCGAGCATCCCATCCGGTTTTTGGCGAGACCGTTTTACCTGCGCGCTCGAAGCGAACTGGCGGCGCAGAGTTTTGAGAGGGGGCGAAAGAGCAGGTCTTCTGACTTCAGAGTCATTCTCCGGCCCCGCCTTTCCGTCCCTCTTCGGGATAGTGGCATTTCTGGGGCCTTCGTCGTCCGTTACAGCGGCGCAACCGTCCGGGATTTACACCCGGTTCTCTATTCTCCTGGGGCCGCAGCCACAGGCACTCTTTTCGCATACGGATCCACAATATTTTGTGGCACTTTCAAAGAACTATACAAGATATAGGGTTTTTCCACTTGGATTGTCAAGCAAGCAATTCAGGATGACCCTCAGTCCAAAGAGGCTGCGAACTTTTTCCATCCCAGATCAGCCCCTTCTGCACCCTCAGTTTCAGCTTGCATTCCCCGCCGGCCACAAGCACGAGAGTACGAAAGTCAGCCGCTGGAACCAATGGGAATGGGGGCAATAGGCGAAATCTGAGCCCAATTAATCCGCGCCGAACGCCGAACTGTGAACGAAGTGTGGCATCAACTGGGCGAATTGGTATAGAAAGTGGATATGACCAGGGAATACAAGCCGATCGAGAACTATGGTGTCGTCGGAAATCTGCAGACGGTGGCCCTGGTCGGTATAGATGCCTCGATCGATTTTCTTTGTTTTCCCTATTTTGACTCGCCTTCCATTTTCGGAAGTTTATTGGATGTGGAACGCGGTGGATCTTTCAGCTTGTCGCCCGTGTTGCAGCATCGACGGCCGAAACAGATCTACCTTTTAAACTCGAATATCCTTTTGACTCGATTTCTATCCCCGGACGGCGTGGGGGAAGTCAGTGATTTCATGCCGATTTCGCTGGAGGCCGAGGGAGGACGGTATGACCCCTCACACCAGTTGGTCCGTCGAGCCAAATGTGTTCGCGGCGAGGTTAAGTTCCAAATGATCTGTGATCCGCAGTTTAACTATGGGCGCTCTAAACATCAGGTGAAACTGCTTTCGGAAAACCTGGCGATATTCATTCCGGAGGGCGATGAGCATGTGACCAAGCCTATTCGATTCCGAGCCCAGACGCCTTTGGTCATCGCCGAAGGGAGGCTTGAATCGGAGTTTGTTTTACGTTCGGGAGAAAGTGTCTTTTTCATCCTCGATGATGATGAAAACGGGCCGCCGACGATTGACCGCGATCGCGAAGGCAAGGAGTTTAAGGCGACCCTAAATTTTTGGCAGTCTTGGGTCAGCAAATCGACCTACCGCGGAAGGTGGCGTGAAATCGTTGACCGTTCCGCGCTGGTGCTGAAGTTGCTGACCAGCCAGCGCCACGGGTCGATAGTGGCGGCGCCGACCTTTGGTTTGCCCGAGCAGATCGGCGGTGAGCGAAACTGGGATTATCGTTATACCTGGATCCGGGACGCTAGTTTTACCTTGTACGCTCTCAGCCGGCTTGGTTTCGAATCGGAAACCAAAGCGTTCATCAAGTGGCTGGAAGATCGTTGCAAAGAGCTGCAGCCCGGCGAAACCCTGCAAATTATGTATGGAATCGATGGACGCCGCGATCTGCCGGAATCTGTGCTCCCGCATTGGGAAGGCTATCGCAAAAGTTATCCCGTCAGAATAGGGAACGGTGCCCAGAACCAATTGCAACTCGATATCTACGGCGAATTGTTGGATTCGGTTTATCTGTACGACAAGTACGGTGAACCGATCAGTTACGAGTTGTGGCAGCAGTTGGTGCGGTTGATCGATTGGGTTTGCCAAAACTGGGATCAACCGGATGAGGGAATCTGGGAGGTGAGAGGAGGCCGACAGCCGCTATTTTATAGCCGATTGATGTGTTGGGTGGCGGTCGATCGCGGGCTGCGCCTGGCCGCCAAACGAAGTTTGCCGGCAGTGGAGCGCTGGATAAAGGTGCGCGACGAAATTTACCATCAGATTCATAACGAATTCTGGAACGAGGAAATGCAAAGCTTTGTCCAGACCAAGGGGGGCACCACCTTGGATGCCTCCTGTTTGCTGGCACCCTTGGTAAGATTCATCAGTCCAACCGATCCGCGATGGTTATCGACGCTTAAGTTAATTGAGGAAAGACTGGTCGATGACTCCTTGGTATATCGATACCGGACGGAAGATGGGTTAATTGGCAGTGAAGGAACCTTCTGTATGTGTTCTTTCTGGTTTATCGAATGCCTGGCGAGGAGTGGCGACATCCAAAAAGCGCGATTCCTTTTCGAAAAGATGTTGGGATATGCCAATCATCTGGGGCTCTACCCGGAGGAGCTCGGCCCCTCCGGCGAGCATTTGGGCAATTTCCCGCAGGCTTTTACCCACATGGCGCTCATCAGCGCGGCGTTCCAACTGAATCGAGGGCTAGATGAGAAAGGTAAGTCAACTAGCTAAGACTCTCGGGCCTATGATCGTTCACCTCAGAGAGCTCCCCCCGAAACGTCCCAAACAGTTCTTACCAAAGAGATAGTCGGAATCCACTTCCTCCTGGCGCGCTCGCTTTTTGGCGACGGTATTCCGCATAGGTTGCTTCGGCTCGTTTCTCTAGCGACACCGACTTTTGCTGCTTGGCGATCCTGATGGCTGCGGAGAACGAAGCCTCAATTTGCATCTGGTCGGCACCCATATCCGTGAGAAACACACCGCGGAGTCGGTGCAGTAGAGAGAAAACGACGCGCTGCTCAAGTCTTTCAGCCAGTGCTTCCGCCTCGCCTATGGCCTCAAGAGCTTCGGAGTTGCGACCCGCAAGATGTAAGGCTTCGGCTTTTCGTGCCAGGAAAAATGGCATGCCCAGCACTGCACCGGTTGCCCGAAGATCTCTTATTCCCCGCTCAATCCACAAAATACCTTTCGCGATGTCACCGGAAGCGCTGCGCGCCCAACCTCGGTGAATGCCTGATACAGTCAGGAAATACGCGAGGTTGTGACGCGTGGAGAGTTCAATTAAATCCGACGCCAAGCGGTCCACTTCAGCAGGATTACGCTCGAGGTAAGCGAAGTAGGCTGCCCAATTTAGCACCAGGGCTAATGCGTTCGTATCCTTTAGCTCCTTTGCTAGTGAGATCGCTTCCGCTAGGGTCGCTTGGCAAGAGGCTATCTCTCCGAGATGCCACTCGGAAACCGCTTTATAACACAAACAGCTGACGACCGGCGTATCGACGTCTTCCGGATGAGACTGGACATTTCCCGAGCGCCAGATCTGAAGACCACGCATCGCGTTTCGTCCCGACGCCTCGAAATCGCTCAAAAAGTAGAAAGTCCCTGCCAAAGCGTTGTAGGCCCAAATCATTTGGCTAGGGTCATCTTGCTCCTGCGAAAGCGAGTAAACTCGCTCGGCAATCTGCATTGCAGTAGACACCTTGTCAGTGAAAAGTGTATGGCGCCACTGACCTATGAGCGCCACGTGGAGGAGGGACGGACGACCAAGCGAGTGACACAAGGGCTCAGCTCGCTCGTAACAAATTCGGGCCTCTGGTGATCCCAATTCTCGCGTCGTTAGGTATGCTGCCGACTGCATGAGAATGAAGAGCTGATCTTCCGCAGTGAGGCTCTGGCCCTCGACGACCGTTTCAGCGAGCGATCCCCAGCATCCGTGTTCGAAGAAATGGGCCAAAACAGAGAGCAATGGCCCTGTTGCTCCAAGAACCTTAGCCGCAAAGTAGGCATTCCCTCGCTGAATCCTCGGAAGGTAAACTTCATGCAGCGCTTCTCGCAACAGACCGGCATTACAGCCGCAGATGACGGCTGAAAAAAGTGGCTCTATCTCCGTGAAATTATTCGGCAGCGGTGGCGCAAGCGTTCGATAATGATGATAGAGCCGTTTATTGCATTCCTTCCACGCATCCGTTTGTTCATCCCGTAACTGTTCGCCAAAATATTCACGAACAAGAGGATGGGTATCGAGGTGTCCAGGATGATGTGAATCTTCTACGGAGAGGAGTCTTGCTCTTCTTAACTTGGCAAGAATCGTACGCCACGCGGTTGGGCTCAAACCAGTTAATGACTCTGTGAGATTACGTATAACGGGCGGCTTCAGCAGGGTTCCAAGCGCCTTTTCGTCGGCGGGTCGATCAAATAGACCTAGGATGCGGAGAACGGATAACTCAGGACCCTCCCCAAACCAATTTTGATAGGATTCCATCACTTTCCGGGCATGGACTCCCTGTCGTACATCATTGGCAAGATGTTCTGACACTTCTTTGCGAAAGCGGATATCTCCGTTGAATGCGTCTGTCAGATAGCTGCCCAGCAGGGTCAGAGCAAGACAATGGCCATCGAACTCGTCGCTGGCGGTTCGCAAATCCGTCTCTTCTCCCTTTACTCCCAGTGCTCCGAGCAGTTTCGCACCCGCATCGTTGGTTAGCTGTTCCAAGTTACGACGAAGGGCTGAGCTGCGATCGTGATCTGCAATATCAGTGACTGGCATGCGTGTGGTAATTACGCAAAGCCCCGTGTTGAAAGCAGCAAGCTCGCGCAGGAGCGCCTGGAGAGAAGGCTCTCGCACTCTTCCTTCTTGTTGACCCGGCGGATTCTGGAGCGGCTCCAATCCGTCTAGAACCAATAGCGTTCGACGTTGCGCGACGAGCTTCGCCAATCTCTCGCCTTTCTCCCAAGCCGTTCCGACCCGTGGATCTGGATCTCCAAACCAGTTGAGAGCCGCATCGAGAAATTCGTCTGCAGACGTAGTGTCCCCGCTGGTGCCCTGTCTGTAGAAGGACCAGCCAAAAACTAGTTCTGCAGAACGATAATGTTTAGCAGCCATTCGTCGGAGCCAATGGTTAATGAGCGTGGACTTCCCGACCCCTGCCCAGGCAACGATTGTAACGACGTTGACATCCTTATTTGCCCATGCACGATCCAGAAAAGCGATGTCCTCCTCTCGACCAAAAACATCGCTTCCGGTAACCGGTAATCTGGCTACTGAAATTTTCTCCGGTCCGAGTCTTGTTAGCGGCTTGCGAGTTCCGACAGGAGAATCGGCAAGAGGGGTTTTCTGGAAGCTCTGACGAGTGATGCTACGCCGCGCGTCGATAGCGCCTGTTATCCTCGGTATCGCCTTCAAAAGTTCCGTTGGATTCTGAAAGCGCCGCGCCGGGTCTTTTGCGAGAAGCTTCTCGAGCAGAGCAACGACCGGCTGCGGCAGTTTATCCAGCTCTTGAACCGCCAAGGGTGCATGCAAGTGCCGGTACATCAGCTCGGCGGATGTGCCTCGGAATGGTGTCTGCCCAGTCAGCATTTTCCAGAGTGTCGCGCCCAGCGAGTAGAGGTCCGACCGGATGTCCACGTGCACTCCAGCGAATTGCTCAGGGCTGGCAAAATCCGGGGTCCCGGCAAAGCCCCCAGGCATTGAAATGGCGGTCTGAGAACCCGATTCATTGACTGCCTTGGCCAGCCCGAGGTCGATGATCTTTGCGGTCACAGCGCCTCCCTCCTCCAAGCTCACCATGATGTTGCCTGGTTTGATGTCCCGGTGAACGAGCTTTTGCTTGTGGACCGCAGCCAAACCGGAGGCGACTTGGGTCGCGATTTCGAGTGCCAATTTTATCTCAAGCCGCCCGGAGCGTTTGATAAGCTTCTCCAGCGTTTCCCCCTCGACAAATTCCATTGCATAGAAGTAACTCCTCCCGGTTCTACCCAGGTGCAATACCGAGGCAACGTTTGAATCCCGCAGCCTCGCCGCCGAACGCGCCTCGCGCAGAAAACGAAGGCGTGCCGACTCATCACCGAGATAACGCTCGCTGATCACTTTTAATGCCACCGGACAGCGCAAATCAATGTCGTACGCCTTGTAAGTGACTCCCATCGCACCGCGACCCAGTTCGACCGCTCTCCCGTCTTCGCCCTTCACCAGTTCATAATGCTCAAAGCGTTGCGTAGCCTGTTCCGGTGTAAGCTTAAGGATATCCTCAGACGAAGACTCTCCGGACTCAACCCTACCAGCAAGAGCCTTGCGAAGCATGCAGACCGGACAGAATTCCATTGCTCCAGAAAACTCGTTACCACAACTCGGGCAGGTGCATTGGGGCTCCTTGCTCATGGACCTACCCGCCCTCCAGCCGCAATCTTATCCGAAAGCAACACCACGTTCCATCGGTCCGCGCCGTCCGCTGGCGAACTATAGTCCAGTTCCACAAACAATTGGGTGTTTCATCGACAGTAGCGGATAAAGTCGGGTTTCGGAACAAAATTCCCCGCCGACAATTGCCCTCGGCGCTCCGGGAGGTTCTGATGAATATGGACCGGATTCAGGAGTCTGACGAAAGCGAATTGATACCACTGCTCGGGACGAACCGCAGACCCTTTCTTCGGCCTTGCACACTGGCGCTCTCGCTATTCGAGCACGAAGATGCCGAACGAAACGGGGTCCATCTCCAAGCAGCCATCCCGGAATGCCGTGCCTTGCACAAGTAATGGATGTAAGAAACTAAGTTTGATCATTTCCCTCAATGTAGCCGTACAGGCCCGCTCGGCAGGATTGATGGCGACGATGATGCGCTCCGCACCCGCTACACGAAGGTAAACAAACGGATACTTATTCTTCTTCGCGGACAAGGGCTGAAAATCTGCCGCATTGGCAAGCGCAGGATGCTCACGACGCAGCTTCAATAATGCACGGGTAAAGTTCAGCATGGATGAGGGATCGTTTTCTTCAGTTGCAACATTCGGCCGCGATTCGTCGCTATCGATTGGCAGGTACAACTTCTCGGCTGGTGCAGTCGAAAAACCCGCATTCTTCTCTTTGGACCACTGCATCGGGGTTCGTGAACCGCAGCGCATCACCTCGCCGAGGGTCCCACCCTCTTTGTTCGGAACTTCTGGAAGATAATGCATCCCAATCTCATCGCCATAATAGACGAAGGGGACACCGGGCATCGTGAGCAGCATCGCAAAAATAGTGCGAACGTCTTGTTCGTTCCGTCCCCAGGTCGGACGCGGCGTGTCATGATTGCCCGTCGGAATGGAGATGTAACCATGGGATTTCGTTACCGAGTAATGCCGGAGGTATTCGTCGACGAAACCCTTGATGTCACCACCGCCCGCTCGCTCGAAGAAGGCGTGAGGTAGACGAGCGTCGCCGTCTAGACGCGACTCCGGCCCGAGGAGTATTCGATAGGGTTCACAGAATTGGAGAAGGGAATCGATGTGGAAGCCGGCAGGAATAGCTACCGCAGGGTCGCTCCATTCGGCGATGAGGGCAGCTTCGGGATACTCGTTGTCAAGCCAGGACCGAAAGTAGCGCCAGAGAGCATTGATCGCTTGATGATCCTGATCGTTGCGGATCAGTGATGCTGCCATATCCACCCTGAAACCATCGGCACCCAGGTCTAGCCAGAACTTCATCACCTTCTGGAGTTCGTCACGCACTGCGACGCACGCGAGGTCGGTCGGCGGAAGTTGCCAGGGCTCTTTCGGGTCGGGCCGGCCATAGCCGTAGTTGAGAGCCGGTTGAAATGGAAAGAAGTTCGGCAAGTAACGATCCGAACGATTGTGATCGCCGGGAAATGGTTGGGAGCCAGGGATATTCTCGTTCGCTGGTGTCCAAATATACCAATTCGAATAATGGTTAGGCTGGTCGAGCGCAGACCGTTGAAACCATGGATGGGCGATCGAGGTATGTCCGGCCACGAGGTCCAGGCACACGTGCATGCCGCGCTTGTGGGCCGCGGCGCAGAGATTTTTCAGATCCTCGTTGCTCCCGTACCGCGGAGCGACCTTATAATAATCAGCCACGTCATAGCCCGCGTCACCAAATGGCGACTCAAAAACGGGATTGATCCAAATTGCGTTGCAGCCGACCGAATAGATGTAATCAAGCTTCGCAGTGATACCAGGTAAGTCGCCGATTCCGTCGCCGTTCGAGTCGTAAAAGCTTTGGGGATAGACCTGATAAAATACCGCTGTCCGAAGCCATTTCGGTCCCGGAGGAGGTTCGGAGAAAAGCGGTGCCCCAGCTTCAACCGCAAACCAAAAAACGGCCGGGACGGCCCAGCGTCTGATCATTGAATTCCGCATTTGTCGATAAAGCTTTCCTGAAAATCATCCAGACCCTGTTCAGAAGAGCACGGAAGGCAGATATGCCCCGGCCGGCTCGTTGTACAGTCCTGAGCTCATCAGCGTCATTGGCTGGACAACCCGAAGGCCATTCTCGAGGCACCAACGAAAAAGGGCTGAATTGCGCGTCGGCACGATGATTCCCGGACCTGCAAAGGCTTCCGCGGAGGCTATCAATGCCTGGAGATCCAGATTAGTTTCAGCGACGGCGTGCCCGAAAAAAGCCATTACCGTGGTGTAACCCGTAATACGTTCACCCCGCTCAACGACCATCGCGGTCCCATCTTTAATGGCGTCCGCCAACTCGCCGGCGCGATCATGTCCGTGAACTTGCATGCACACCCGCTGACAATTCTCAACGTCCGAAACTTTCGCCGGCCGTACCGAGCAACCTTCAACCCGTTTCTGAAGCGGCGGTCCCTGCATGACGGAGACCGGCTCGCGGGCATCAAAGCCAAGTCGGCTATAAAGAGCCAACGATCTGTTATGAAACGCCGATTGGAGCAGCCGGACCCCAGGAAAGTTATGCTCCCGAGCCCGGACTAGGACAGCATCCATTAATTTCCGGCCGACGCCGCGATTCTGGTTGTTCGGTTCGACCGTAATCGGTCCGAGACCCGCGATTACCGATCGCTCATCGAGACAGTTGCTGCCTACGATGCATCCATCTGACTCGGCCACCACGCAGTAAAACCCCGGGTGGGAAAAATTTTCCGAGAGAAGGCCAACCGCTACCTCGGGCGACGAAAAGTCGGGTGGAAAGCCGTGATCTGTGCTGATCTTATAAAAGGCGTCATAGCAGACGCGCCCGCACACTGGTGCGTCTTCGATCTTGGCTCGTCGAACTGTAATGGATGGACCGCCCGGGGGGACTGAGAGGGCCTGAGCTGACATGCTAATATCCTTCCTCGAGGCCCAGATTAGAACGGCTGGCGGATAAGGTCAACTTCGCTCAGCTAACGACTTGATCGATCGCCGCGGCTGTCTTTGATCCGATACCCTCGACCTCCGATAACTCCGCGGGCGAAGCGGTCAAGCAGGCTCTTACGGTCCCAAAGCGCTCAAGCAACTTCTTGGCACGATCCGCACCAACGCCCGGCAGACTCTGCAAGATGCGAAGCTGCCGAGTTTTTTTTCGCTTCGCTTTGGCTTGTCGATACGGCACATGCCCTGGATCGCGCAAGCGAACCAATTGCGAGCCGATATAATAGATCAGTCGAGCGGACTCAGCAGGGTCTGAGGACCTGAATACGGGCACGTCGAAGATGAGCATCAAAGTCACAAGGGCGCCTTGCAATGCCTCTCGCGATACCCCAAGTCCGGCCCATTCAGTGCTTGTTCCCTCGATAATGTAGGCCGGTCGAAAAGGCGAACTCGAGATCCGAGCGGCTTGGCTAAACAGGCGACCTTCCATTAGGGATTGGGCGAAGTCCAACGCTGTTTTTCGTTCGATCAGGACGGCGCCATCGACGCAGTAATCGCCGACCGACAGGCGCTCGATTTTGACGATGGCTTGGCCTGCCTTTTCCAGCTCAGCGACCATTCCAGAGGGGCGTTCACGATCATCGGCCACGATCTCAACCGTTTGATAGTTATCGCTGCCACAAGCTCCAATCCGGATCGGAGGAAAAACGGGGACGCTTTGCTTGCTTTCGACCACGATCCGCGCAGTGTCTTCGGTTTTTGCTGCCATAGATTTTGATGCGGGCCGGAGGCAAGGCGGGGACGCCTTGCTTACTCTCCGCCACGATTGAACGATTTCGTTCATATAGATTTTGATTCAGTCGGAAGGCAAAGTTGGAAGGGGTCGGCTTACCAGAGGCTCCGATCGAGGGCGCGGTACTGAACGGCCTCGGCCAGGTGATCAACCTGGATACCGCGAGCACCGGCCAGATCCGCAATCGTCCGGGCCACTTTCAAAATCCGGTCGTAGGCCCGGGCGCTTAGACTCAAATTTGTCACCGCGTGTTTCAACAGTTCCATGCTGTCAGCATCGAGAGGACAATGTTTGCGTAAGAGCCGCGTCGTCATCCGCGCATTACAAGTTATCCTGGTCTCGTCGCTGAATCGTTTCAGTTGCATGAAGCGAGCGAGAGTGACCCGTTCGCGGATGGAAGCGGATGATTCTTCGAGTGAAGTTGCCGTCATATCCTTGAGCTCCATCGCCGGCACTTCAACATGAATATCGATTCGGTCCATCAACGGACCCGATAGCCGGTTCCGGTACTTCTGCACCTGGGTGGGAGCGCACCGGCATTCCCTACGCAAATCTCCGTAATGTCCGCACGGACATGGGTTCATCGCTGCAACCAGCATGAATTCAGATGGAAAAGTCAAGGACCCGGCTGCTCGCGAAATCGTCACTTTTCCGTCTTCCAGGGGCTGGCGCATCACTTCCAAAGTCGACCGATGAAATTCCGGCAACTCATCTAAAAACAGGACCCCATTGTGGGCCAGGCTGACCTCGCCCGGGGCGGGTTGACCGGTCCCGCCCAATAGCCCCGCATCCGAGATCGTGTGATGCGGACTGCGAAACGGCCTGGCCGTGACAAATCGATGCTCGCCGTTGAGTAATCCACAAACGCTGTGCACCTTAGTGGTTTCGATCGCCTCGCGTAAAGTGAGCGGCGGCAGGATGGATGGAATCCGTTTGGCAATCATCGATTTCCCCGATCCGGGTGGCCCGATGCAAAGAATATTGTGCCCACCGGCGGCGGCAACTTCGACGGCGCGTTTGACGTGCTGCTGACCTTTGACCTCGCCGAAATCAAGATCCGGTTCAGCCGATCCGGCGTCGGGCCAACCGTTGATTGAGTGCACCGGATCCAAGGCGATATCCCCGCGCAAAAAATGCACCACCTGCGAAAGCGAACAGGCTCCGTAGACCTCGACACCCTCCACCACAGCGGCTTCCGCGGCATTCTCGAGAGGCACGATGAGAGTCTGCCGGCAGCGGCGCTTGGCTTCCAAGGCGATCGAGAGGACTCCCTTGACCGGGCGCAATCGCCCCGATAACGCCAATTCGCCAGTGATGCAGAACGCGTCAAGGGCAGGCAACCGATTGTTTTCTTCCAGCTTCAGCATCCCGAGAGCGATCGGAAGATCAAAGCTGGGTCCTTCCTTCCGGACATCGGCCGGGGCCAGATTGATGGTAATCCGTTTTCCGTACGGCCAGCGCAAACCGCTGTTACAAATGGCGGAGGTGACCCGATCCTTGCTCTCTTTGACCGCCGTGTCCGGCAGCCCGACTACCGCGATCTTATCGGTGTTACCCCATCCCGCGTGGACTTCGATTTCCACCTCGAACGCTTCGACACCGACGACTGCCGCAGAATAAACCTTCGATGGCACAACAGAATGTTATGCTGTTTTATTCCATATTGCAACTAAATGTTTTCCTGTGTCGATATCAAGCCCGCCGCTCCGCGAAAGCCTTTTCCAAATCGACAGGCGCTCTGTTCTTTCGGTTTTACGAGTCCGACCGGGCGGAATCAACCAAAGTCCGAGGAATAGAAAAGCATCGTCCCGGTACAGATCCGGCGCTTCGATAGGGCGCCCTTTGATTTGCCGGGACGATAATTGATCAGGGACGCTACTACGCCGCCATTGGGGCGCTCCGCCGACCACGGGCGGGGCTCATTCCTCGCCTCCCGCCAGCGCGTTTACTTTCTGGATTAACAAGCTTCTGGCCGGATTGCCGGCGCGATTTCAGTTCTGCTTTTGCACGACGTTTTGAGTTTCTGTTTGCCATTCAACAGGGAATATAGCTGTTCGCTTACCTTTCCGCCAATGGTTGCGACGCGTGGCCAAGTAACTCTCTTTGACCGGGGTGTCCGGCAGTCCGACCACGCAATCCTGTCGGTATTACCCCATCCGGCGCGGACTTCGATTTCCACCTCGAATGCTTCGACACCGACGACCGACGAGGAACAAGCCTTTGATGGCATAGCAAGACGAGATGTTGTTTTCCCATCATGGCGTTTGCAGGGAATGATTTCCCTTTGGACTTAAGCTGATGAGTGAATCATTTTGGATTCACATGAATCGCGCCACGGTCAGGGAGTTGCGAACCGCGTTTCCAAAGATTGAGGCCATGCTGCTCAACGGCCAGGAGGTGGCAATTGCTCAACGCGGCAAAATCGTCGCTTTGCTCGTGCAGCCGCCAAATCGCCTCACTCGACATCCGCCAGCGGAAGTTGGCGGCCAGCGTTGGCCTCAAACTCCTGCAGCGACTGTTAGCTGACGACGAGGACCTTGCCATGCGCGCGCGCACAATCACCATTCCACTTGGTTCGCATGGAGTCAGAGAGTTGCCCGCTCTTGTCGTCGAACCTGACTCCGACCACGCCACTGCTTCGATCTTACTTTTTCTGCACGGCAAAGGGGAAGCCGGGTCGTCACTTGGCGCACTCCCGCTGGTATGTGTTCATCAAACGCCTCCGTTTCAGGCTCTCCTCGGGCGCCTGCCCGGAACGGTGGTGATCGCACCCCAAGCTCCGCCGATTCCGACCATCGACGACTGGAACTGGCGCGAATACGTGACGGCACTAGCCGAATTCCTGGCCGATCGATATGCCAAACAACGTGTGGTCGCTACTGGTTTTAGCCGCGGCGGGCTCGGTGTTCTCCAATTAGTGTCGGCCTACCCGGATCTGGTGCAAGCGTGGGCCGTCGTCGACCCGCAACCAGCGCGCGACCCGGCGGAGACGAACGCGGTCCTCCCAAGTCCTGCACGGACTGAGCGAGGATGGCTTCGATACGGTTTCTTTCGCCACCGGAACGACGCGTGGAAAACCTTCAGCTCTCTGCTCTTTGACCGGCTCCCTGAGGAGAACCGTGACACAGCCGAACTGCAGCACGTCGAAATGGCGGTGCAGGCCTACCTTGGTTCCTCCTTGAGTGCGGGGATCGGCAAGAAGAACCTCTACGATTTTCTGGGCTTGAAATTTGCGCCTTCGCCTAGCTCCGGCTCAACTGCCTCAACACCGACGACCTCAGCAAAATAATCTTTTGCAGGCGGAAATACCCGGGCAGATCGTCATGACAGGCGGGTATTGTCGGGGGTTGCAAGCAGCGGGTCGATGGGCCTGATTTCAAGGAACAGGCCGCAGTCCAGACAGGGGTTGCCTTGGGCGATCTGCGCGGCTTCGTCGAGGTTGTGAGCGAGAATGAACCAGTAGCCGCCGATCACTTCCTTGGATTCGCCAAAAGGGCCGTCGGTGGTCATATTTTGCCGCCCGACCGTCTTACCTTCATACGTGAGCCGTTGCCCGCGCTTCATTTTTCCCTCACCAACCAATCGATCAAGCCAGTTATAGAATTGTCCGATCGCGTTCTCTATTTGACGCCGCGAGAGGGTTTTGTCCCACTGTCCCCGGGAAAATACCAGGTATTCGGTCGGAGGAGATTGCTCGTTCATGGTCTGCCATTCTCGTGCTCCGGCCCGAACTTGTCTTCGTCGTTTTCGTTCTCTGAAAAGGTGGCCTGTCGCCGTGCCGAAACGGCTTTCGATCTTCAGACAACGGGATAAAATGGAATACCCTATCCAATGCGACGGAGACTCGATCGATCCGGAATTTTCATCGGCTTCCTTGCCACGCTGATCGCAGGGTCGTCTCTTTTGCCTCGCACGTTGACGGGCGCACCTTACCCGGGCGCCACCTGGACCAGTGTCAAACCCGAGGACCACAACTGGTCGAGTGCCAAGCTGAATGACGCTTGGCTCTATGCGCAGGCAATTGGTTCCGGGGCGGTCTTGATTGTGGACGACGGTGTCGTGGTCGGTCAATGGGGTGCAGTGGATCGCAAGTGGCCATGCTACGCGATTCGCCGGGGTTTCCTGAGTGCGCTTTACGGAATTGCCGTCGGCGAAGGTCAGGTTGACTTGCAAAAAAGTCTCGATCAACTCGGCATTGACGACCTGCCCCCGAGCTTAACCGCCCAGGAAAAGCAAGCCAGCGTTTTGGATCTCCTGAAAAGCCGCTCAGGGATTTATCACCCGGCGGCGACTGACACCCCAGAGATGAAAGCGCACCGTCCAAAGCGCGGGAGCCACCCGCCAGGGACTTTCTGGCTTCACAATAACTGGGACGTTAACGCCTTAGGCACCATCTATGAGCAGGCGACCAAATGGAGTGTTTTTAGCGGATTTGATCGACTAATCGTTTTGCCCCTGCAGATGGAAGATTTTGATGCCGCGCACGATACGAGATATTTTCGGGATCCGTCCTCGCTGCATCCGGCGGACATGTTTCACATGAGCTCCCGCGACCTGGCACGATTCGGGCTGCTTTACTTACGGCATGGTAGCTGGGCCGGTAACAAAGAGATCGTTCCAGCCAAGTGGATTGATCAGAGCATCCACCCTTATTCGCAGGTCGGTTCGGTCGGCGGTTTCGGCTATCTTTGGTCGACGGCGTTGAATGGGGACTTCATTCCCTTTGTTGACCTGGGCGACGACGCTTTCGGCGTTGAAGGAAGCCACGGACATTTCCTGATCGTGGCACCTGCTTTGAATCTCGTGATCGTCCATCGTTGCGCTGACGACAGTGGAAGCCGCGACGTCACCCGAGCCGAATTCGGTCACCTCCTTGAACTGATTCTCTCCGCGAGAACGAACGTCAAGACCACCGGTGAAGTGCCCGGCGCCCGCGAGGCCGACCCCCGTTTTGCGGCAATCGTCCAGAAAGCCGTCGGAAACGCTCTGGACGGTAACGTCGATACCGCTGCCTACGCGCCGAAATTGGCGGCGAAACTGAAAGAAACCCCGGCATGGAAACGCATCCTGGAATTCAGAGGGACGACACAAGGTCAGCCGGTAGACTTATTGCGAATCTACAGAATCGCGAACTACGCCAATGAATCCTATTACTACTTGGAGGCCTTGGTCGGGAATCGTCCATTGGCGCTCCGTTGCGGGCTCAACGAAGCCGGGCAAATCATTTATTTGAATACGATCGAGTAGCAAATCGGCGCAACCATTTTCTTCCGTGGGGGTTCAATCTACACCAACGACAATGGGAACCGACCCGACGGATATGGCGCACGAAAAGCTCATTCGCCTGCTGAATTTTTTATGGCTGCTCCCAGTCTTCCCCGCTCTGGTTGCCATTCTCGTGGGGTTCCTGGGTCATAGTGCGACTTTGGGTATCAAGTCGTTTCTTCTAATTGAAGCTGGAGTCGCGATCCTAAGCCCGCTGCTCACGGCCATCCTCGGGAGCCGCGACGCCTAATATCGATCCACCGAGGCTGATCACAAGATTAAGGGCGAGCGCGATGATGGCGCTGTAGATTCCGCCCACGCCCACAATTGGGAGGACCGGTTTCAGCCCAGCCAACAAGAAAAACCAGGTTCCGCTGATCATGCCCACCGCCCAGCCAATAAAAAGCGGCCGGCCGCGCAGTGATACGCGATAGAGCCCGAGCACCACGGCGGGAAAGGTCTGCAGGATCCAGATCCCACCTAAAAGCTGGAAATCGATGGCATACTGGATCGGCAGAAAGATGATGAAGAGCAAGGCGCCCAGTTTGACGACCAGCGAGGCAATTTTGGCCACGTTCGTCTCTTCGGCGGGACTGATTTGACGCCGGACGAACGGTTTCCAAAGATTTCGAGTAAATAATTTTGCCGCTCCGATGGACATGATTGCAGAAGGCACCAGGGCCCCGATCGCGATGGCCGAGAAGCTGAATCCGACAAACCATTCTGGAAAAATATTGAGAAAGAGCGCGGGAATCACCTCGTTGGCGTCTGCCACTTTCACATTGTCGGCGATCGCCATATAGCCGAGAAGCGCGACCAGTCCTAAAAGGACGGTGTAAGCAGGCAAGAGAATCGCGTTCCATCGAATAGTTCGTGCGCTTGACGAACTGAGGACTCCGGTCACGGAGTGCGGGTACATAAAGAGTGCCAGGGCAGACCCGAGCGCCACTGAGGCAAACGGCAGCATTTGCCCGGGTTTAAGCAGCAATCCGGAAGGTCCGCCTCTTGCTTCAAAGGTTTTGGCGGCGGCTTCAAAAACCGGTCCATATCCGCCCAACTCAACGGGAATCACGAGGACGGCTGCGATTACCGTAATGTAGATCAGGATGTCTTTGACAAATGCAATCATCGCCGGCGCGCGCAAGCCGCTCTTGTAGGTGTAGAGAGCGAGGAAAATAAATGCGGTGATGCGGGGGAATTCGCCTTTTCCGAGACCCAGGCCCTCGAGGACCACCTGGATTCCGACGAGTTGCAGACCCAGGTATGGCATCGTCGCCAAGAGACCGGTGATGGCGACAGCGACAGCGAGCGCAGAATGGCCGAAGCGCGCCTGCACGAAATCGGCCGCGGTAAGATGTCCTCCTTGCCGGCAGACTGTCGAGAACCGCGGCATCACGGCAAAGACAAATGGATAAATAATGATGGCGTAGGGGACTGCGAAAAAGCCGTAAGCGCCGAAGCTGTACACCAGGGCCGGCACAGCGATGATGGTGTAAGCCGTGTAAAGATCTCCGCCCACCAGAAACCAGGTTATAAGTATACCGAACCTCTGGCCGCCCAGTGCCCACTCGTCGAGCCGTTTCAGATCACCGGCTTTCCAGCGAGCCGCCATAAAGCCGAGCACGGTGACGAATAAAAAGAGGCCGACAAATATGACGAGGGCGATCCAGTGCACTTCTCCGGTGTTCATTGAGTCTCTTTTTTTGGCCAGGCAATCGTGAAAGCGGGGAATAACCAGTCGGATTCTTACCACCGCAAAAAAAAGCGCCAACACCAATTCAAATCGTGCCAAGACCAAATTTTTGGCGCATTCGGGCCGAGGATCCGAATATTCCGGGGCCTCGCGCGTTTCGCAACAGAGCGGGCAATCCGCACTGGCCGGACTGCTGCAATGAGCCGGAAAAATCGCTGTTGAAGAATTCCGGGTAGATACATTGAGGATATCGTGCCGTTCAGGGAACGGGACGGTCACAACCGGCTTGACTTTCCGCGTTGGATAGGCTTAAATAAGCGCCTTTCAAGTCCGTAGGCCAGCATTGCAGCGAACTTTAAGAATAGGATGCATTAACAGGAGGCGTAGTACTGGGTAGGACGAAGGGAAGCAGCGTAAGACATTGCGATTAAATAATTCATCGCCGGAATCTTGCGACCGGAAAAGCCTGACATGGTGGCAAGCGAGGGCGGTAAAATGGGGGACACGAGAAAACCATTGAACGTTTGGACAGGGAACGCTGTCGAAGTTCAGGTTTGTTAATGTGGTTAACCTTTCGTTCCCTAATCGCTGCCTGGGCAGAGGTGGAAGACAGGTTGGCTGCTTAAAAGTTAACACGAGTATAATTTCTATGGCTGGTGAAGATTCTGATACGGGCATTAAAATTTATCTTCGGGAGATCGGACAGATCCCGTTGCTGACTCCGCAAGAGGAGATCGAACTGGCCGCGCGTATTAAGAAGGGTGACCGAGAGGCTCGCGCTTTGATGATCAAAGCGAACCTGCGATTGGTCGTTAAAATCGCGCATGATTACGCGAATTTAGGGTTACCTCTTCTTGATCTGATTTCCGAAGGAAACATCGGTTTGATGAAGGCCGTCGAACGCTTTGACCCTGCAAAAGGCGGCAAACTCAGCACTTATGCCGCCTGGTGGATCAAACAGTCGATCAAACGTGCGCTGGCGAACCAGAGCAAGACAATCCGGCTTCCAGTCCATCTCGTGGATAAGATCTCCAAGATGCGCCGGGTTTCGCTCCAAATGAGCGAAGAATTAGGGCGCGAACCGACCGACGAAGAACTGGCCGAAGAAATCGGTATTTCGAGCGGCAAGGTTTCGCAGCTGAAGACGGTTTCGATCCGGCCGGCGTCGCTGGATGCCCCGATCAGCGATGATGATTCGACTGAATTTGGCGAAATCGTCGGGGATGAAGATGCGCAGACTCCGTTTGAGCTGCTCAGAGACAAGAACTTGCGGGACGAAGTGAGCGAACTTTTGGAGGTCTTGGATGACCGCGAGCGGAAGATTATTTTCCAACGGTTCGGTTTGGACGGCGGCAAACCAAAGACTCTGGAAGAAGTTGGCAAAAAATTCGGGGTCACGAGAGAGCGGATCCGACAATTGCAAAATATTGCGCTCGCCAAGCTTAGACGGGCGTTGAGCAAGAAAGAAAAGCCGATTGATATTCCTCAAGAGGTGCTGAACTAGACGGAACGGATTAGTCGCGGAGCTCTCCGGCGAAACACACTTTCGTGCAGAGAACTCCTGCGGCCGGGCTCCTCTTCCTTACCGATTTGTAATTTGCACCCGTGCGGCCACGGGACGATTATTCGCGGAGAACTACAACTATGAGATCAGGCAATCCAGTTTTATCAAATTCGACTTTTACCGACGTATCACAACGCGGTTACTCACGACCGATGACGTTAACCGGCGTGATTAACCGGTCGATTCTCCTTCTTTTGCTGGTAGCCGGGACTGCGGCGGGCGTCTGGACATACTCCAATTCTCACCCCTCGGCGATTTACCCGATGGTAATGGTAGGGACCCTCGGAGGATTCGTGGTCGCTATGGTGACGACGTTCAAGAGAGATTGGGCACCGTTCACGGCACCGGTTTATGCAGTTTTGCAAGGCGTATTTATCGGAGGCATCTCGCTAGTGATGGAGCAGCGATTTCCGGGCCTTGTCCTTCAAGCGGTGTTGCTCACTTTTGGAGTGATGTTCGCGTTGTTGGCGGCGTACCAGTCCCGAATCATTCGACCATCGGAAACCTTTAAGTCGGTAATTGTCGGTGCGACGTTCGGCATCGTCGTCGTTTATTTGATCAGCATGGTGCTTCAACTGTTTTTCCACACAGGGATCCCTCTCATCCATGACAGCGGCCCGGTCGGAATAATTTTCAGCCTGGTGGTCGTTGGGATCGCCGCTCTCAACCTGGTTCTGGATTTCGACTTTATTGAGAATGGCGTTGCCTCCGGAGCGCCTAAATGGATGGAGTGGTACGCCGCTTTCAGTTTAACGGTGACACTGGTCTGGCTGTATATTGAGGTGCTTCGTTTGCTGGCAAAGATGCGACGAAACTAAGTTCGCGGAGATGGGTCTCCAAGGGGCTCCCACCCCAACGGGTCTGGCCCGGTTATGCGTCGTTAGTGGGCCGGACGATGCGATTGAGCAGTGCGTTCATAAAGCCAGGGCCGGTCGAAAGACCCTGGCTTCCAAGCGTGCGTAGAGTCTTGCCAGCTTTCCTACCTCTTAGAAGGGTCCTATGTTGCTCCGCAGTCCTGTAAGAGCCCAATGAAGGCAGTCAGGAGCACCCCAGGGCTAGCTAAGCTTAGAGCGCACGCCGTGGGGACAGGACACCAATCGATCACGACGGGGTCGAGGACTGGAGGCTCCCTTTCGCGCGACGTTCGCAGGTCCCCTTCTCGTGAAGATCGAGGCAGTTTGCCTCGATGCGGACGTTCAGTTTCAGGGGTTTGAACCCCAGGCTGTTTGCCAGGAACCGTTCGCGCAGCATAATACATTCATCCTGCACCTGGATCACCTGCGCGCAATCGGCACAGATAATGTGAAAAGCGGCCGGCGACTGCTCCCGGTTCACCTCGTAATATCGATGTTCCCGGTTGAGTTCAACCTCGCGAATCAAATGACTGTCGAGTAACATCGGCAGCGTGCGATAGATCGTCGCCAATGAAATCTCGGGATCCAATTGACGCGCCCTGGTCAAAAGATCCTCGGCATGAAAGGGCTCCGCAAATGCGATAGCGGCGCGGACGATCACTTCGCGCGGCTTAGTCAGCCGAAACCCACCTTCTTTGAGATAATTTAACGCCTCCTCGAAGAGAACATCAGGCTGCTTTTTTGGGCGCTCTCTCAAATGCAAGTGTCCTCTGGTCTGCTGTTTCCGGATCGGAAAACTTCCGGGCGAAATCTTGTGGAGGATACATTCTGTGCGCTCAAAACTCATGCAAAACCTGATGATAATAAGCCGCCTGCGCCTCGGCGTCTAGGGGAACACGTATCGGCCTGTCGTGTAAGGGAGCATCGGCCTTCACCCACCAGACGGTTTTCAGATCGGCACCAGAAGAAGCAGAGCGGATGGGCACGAAGGCCGACAAGCGTTCCCTACCTGCGTGCCAGCCGGAAAAACAGTGTTCCGCCGAGCATCAGATAGACAAAGTTCGGCAACCAGATCAGATATTCCGGATGCAGGTTGGGCTTATGCTTCACGTTGTCCGTTATCACGATGATAATAAAATAAGAGAAGGCGACGATTAGACTCAGAGCGATACCGACCGAGGTTTCTTTTCGCTGGGCGGTAATCGCCAGCGGGATCCCGACCAGGACAAAAGTAAAAACCGCCATCGCGTTGGAAAAGCGCTTGCTCACCTCAGTTTTGAAGGCTGCGTCATCCTCTTTATCATTGCTCTGCTTGAGGGCATGTTGCAGCTGATCCAGAGTGAGTTCGGTGGTGCGCTGATTGTTTCGGGCCTTACGAAGCAATTCTTCCAAAGAAATTGGCATCACGCCCTCGCGCATGGTGATTCCGTGTCGCATTTTCTTAAGGTCATCGGGAGCATTCTTATCCCGCTCTTCATACCGGGCGTCATAGACGTGTAACAAAATCTGCTCGTTCTTTTTGTCGACCTCGAGGGTGCCTCGGCGGGCGTTGATCACGCGCATCGGCAAATTCTGGGGATTCATCTCGAAGATATAAAGATCGTGCAGATTTGATCCTTCCTTTTTTCCGACATAGATCTTTCGATTCGGGAACTGGTCGATCACTTCGTCACTGCCAAACAAGGCGAGCGGATCATTCGATGCGAGGTCGAACACTGCCGACCGCAGCTTAACTTCTGCAATCGGCGCGGCATAGAGGTTGATCCAGAGACAGATGCCCAGGAACACGATTGCGATTACAAAGACGGGGTAGCAGATACGCGTCATGCCGACGCCATTGGCCCGAAGTGCCACCAGTTCGTTATCGGAGGAGAGCTTTCCGAATACGAGGAGTACCGCTACGAGCACCCCCCAAGGAATCGAGTAGGTCAATGAAAACGGCAGCAGATAACCGATGAATGTCAGAATGTAGGTGACCGGAACCTGATGACTGAGCAACAAGCTGAGCAAATCGCGCAAGACATTGCCCAGCACAAGAATCACGGTAAGCAGGCTGACGGCCCAAATCACGGCGGTCAGAATCTGTCCGCTCAAATAACGATCGATGATCTTCATCCTACCGGGTTCCGTCCGGTTGGAGGTCGGGAGTTTTGCTTAGTGTCCTGTCGCCGAAATAACATGCCTTTTGCCGTAGGTCAGTTGGCTGTTTTTCAAGGCGCGAGCGATGCGCCCATATCTGAGTCATACGGGTCGAGCGAGCAACGCGTAAAAACGGCCAACCGGCCACGGCCCAGTGGGTTGCGATGAAAATGGGCCGGCGGCTGCGTTGCTCGTCGGTCACGTATCGATTCAGATATGCTCCCTTCTCGCGCCCTGCCGGCGGCCCATTTTGATCGCAACAAAAGGCATGTTATTTCGGCGACAGAACACTAGTCAACTTGCGGGCTCCATCCCGTGAGACAACTCTTCTGCCTCCACGGGGACGCAGCTGCAGAAAAGGTTTCTGTCGCCATAGACATTGTCTATTCGGCCGACGACAGGCCAGAATTTGTGTTCTCGCGTCCATGGCGCCGGGTAAGCTGCAGATTCCCGCGAATAGCTTCGATCCCAGCTGTCAGCTAGAAGATCTTGCGCCGTATGGGGCGACCGTTTGAGGACGTTATCTTCGCGGTCGGCTTCTCCGGTTTCGATGGCTCGAATTTCACCGTAGATCGAAATCATGGCATCACAGAAACGATCTAGTTCAGCCTTCGATTCGCTCTCGGTCGGTTCAATCATCATCGTTCCAGGAACCGGCCAGGACATGGTCGGCGCATGGAACCCGTAGTCCATGAGACGCTTGGCAACATCTTCGACCTCAATTCCGGCAGACTTTTTGAACTGCCGAAGATCGATGATGCACTCGTGGGCAACACACCCGTTTTTTCCTTTGTATAAAATGGGGAAAAATGGCGCTAACCGGCTGGCAACATAGTTCGCGTTCGCGATCGCTACTTTGGTCGCGTGCCGCAATCCTTCCGGACCCATGAGGCGAAGATAAATCCAGGAGATGCCCAGGATACTGGCGCTACCATAGGGAGCTGCGGCAATTGGGCCGATGCCTGATTTCCGGCCGAAGTCCACGAAAGGATGGCCCGGCAAATAGGGAGCCAGGTGAGCTTTCACTCCGATCGGGCCAACTCCCGGGCCTCCACCGCCGTGCGGTATGCAAAATGTCTTGTGCAAATTCAGATGACACACGTCCGCTCCGAAGTCGGCTGGACGGCAGAGCCCCACCAGAGCGTTCATATTCGCGCCATCCATATAAACCTGCCCGCCGTGCTGATGGACGATTTCACAAATCTCCGTGATTCCCTCTTCAAATACGCCGTGGGTTGAAGGATAGGTCACCATCAAGGCGCCGAGTCTTTCCGAATGCTGCTCCGCTCTTTTCCTGAGATCACCGAGATCGATATTCCCCTGGGCGTCACATTGCACCGGGACCACCTGGAATCCAGCCATTGCGGCCGAGGCGGGATTGGTCCCGTGAGCCGAAGTTGGAATCAAGCACACGTTTCTCTGAGTTTGTCTCCGTTCACGATGATATTCCCGAATTACCAACAGACCTGCGTATTCGCCCTGCGACCCGGCATTGGGTTGGACAGTCACCTCAGCGAACCCCGTAATGGCAGCCAGCCAACTCTCCAGCTCAAGGATCAGCTGTCGATACCCGGCCGTTTGAGCGGCAGGCGCAAACGGATGGATCTGGCCGAGTTCCGCCCAGGTGACGGGGAGCATCTCCGCCGCGGCATTCAGTTTCATCGTGCAGGATCCCAGCGGGATCATGGAAGTCGTCAGTGACAGATCCCTGGACTCGAGCCGATGGAGATAACGCATCAGCCCGGTCTCAGTGTGATGACTATTGAAAACAGGGTGCGTCAGATAAGGAGACCTGCGAACAAACTCTTGAGGGATATCGCCAACTTCCGCCTCGGAAAGATCCGGAACGAAGTCCGACTTATCATCGGCAAAAAGATTCACCAGAGTCTGAAGATCCTCTTCGGAAACCGTTTCATCGAGACTGATCCCGATGGAGTCATCATCGAAAATCCGGAAATTGATCAAGGATGCCGCCGCCTTGGTGAGGATCGCGTTCCTCCGCTGACCGAGCTTCACCCGGAGGGTATCAAAACGCGGATCGCCCCCGACTTCCAAACCAAGTTTTTCCAAACTGAAGGCCAGCCTTCCCATCTGCCGTTGGATCCGTTCCGCGATCTGTCTCAAGCGATTTGGGCCATGATAAACGGCGTAAGTCGCAGCAATAACGGCTAATAAAACCTGAGCGGTACAGATATTACTCGTCGCTTTATCGCGTCGGATATGTTGCTCACGGGTCTGCAACGCGAGCCGGTAACCGGGACGTCCAGCCGGATCTTTTGAAACCCCGACCAACCGCCCCGGCATAAGCCGTTTGAATTGGTCACGCGTGGAAAAGAATGCGGCATGCGGACCGCCGTAACCGAGCGGAACGCCGAATCGCTGCGTCGTTCCGACACAGATATCTGCCCCAAACTCACCCGGAGGAACAAGGAGCGTCAGGCTCAGAAGATCTGCGGCGACAACAGCGAGCGCCTGACCTTCATGAAGCCGCTGGATAAAGGTCGTGTAGTTGTAGATGGGTCCGTCGGTCGCAGGATACTGGAGCAACGCTCCAAAAAGTGGTTTCTTGAAATCCCAAGTGCGGTGATCTCCAACGATCACTTCGATGCCCAGCGGCTTGGCCCTGGTTTCAACAACGGCGACGGTCTGTGGATGACAGGTTTGCGAAAGAAAAAACGTTCGGACTGAAGTCTGCTTCCGCAGTGCGAAACACATCGCCATCCCTTCGGCTGCGGCGGTGGATTCATCCAATAACGAGGCATTGGCGATCTCCAACCCTGTCAGATCGGTCACCATGGTCTGGAAATTCAGTAGAGCCTCGAGGCGTCCTTGTGCGATTTCCGGCTGATAGGGTGTGTATGCCGTGTACCAACCTGGTTTCTCCAGAATATTCCGTTGGATCACAGGCGGAGTCACGCAAGCATGATAGCCAAGGCCGATATAGGATTTTGCCACCCGATTTTTGAGAGCAATTTCTCGGAATGTTCGCAGGACTTCGAACTCGCTATCAGGCTCGGGTAGATTCAGTTCATCATCAGAGCGAATCGCTTCCGGAACCGTGGCGTCGATCAGAGAGTCAAGGGAATGGTGGCCAACTTGTTGCAGCATCTCCTGCAATTCTTCCTCGCTGGGACCAACGTGCCTCTCAACGAACGACGGAAAGCCCATGTTTGCCATTTTCCTGGAAAGCTTCCTACTCAGCATCGCGGAACATGGAGCAGAGGAGCGAGGATTACAAGTTGCCGGCGGGCGGAATGAGGATGAGAGGGGCACGAACGCGTTACCGCCCTGATTCATTCAATCCGCTCCTAACGGTTGCCCAGCGTTGGTTCCTACATATCGTGACGAGATGGTGAGTGACTCAACGAATCTGCCTGTTAAACAAACGCCTCTCTACGCGGAACATCTGAAGCTGGGCGCAAAGATGATTGGTTTCGGCGGTTGGAACATGCCGGTCTTCTATTCGAGCATTCTAGAGGAACACCAGGCAGTTCGTCAGCGCGTCGGGATCTTCGACATTTCGCATATGGGCCAGATCAGGGTATCGGGACCTTCTGCCGAACAATGGTTAAACACCATGCTCACCAACAACCTGAAGCGACTCGAAATGCGCGACGGACAATATACGCTGCTGTTGAATGAGCAGGGCGGCGTGATCGATGATCTCATCGTTTACTGTCGCGGCAGCAACGACTATTTCCTCGTCGTAAACGCCGCGAAGATCGAAGAAGACTTTGCCTGGATGCAGTCGCGGCTCAAAGGCGGAGTTGCGGTCTCCGACCTCAGTGACCACTTTGCTGGTCTTGCGGTACAGGGCCCTGGATCGGCTGAATTGCTCGAACGATTCGGGGAATTGCCGAAGCGGAATCAAATCAGGGAAACCCGAATCCAAGGTATCCCCGTTTTGCTGGCGCGAACCGGTTACACGGGAGAGGATGGATTTGAGCTTTTCTATCCCGCCGCAGCTGCCGGGGTGGTCTGGAATCATCTGCTGGAAGTCGGCACCCCGCTTGGAGTGAAGCCATGCGGACTGGGCGCGCGAGACACATTGCGAATGGAAGTATGTTACCCTTTGAACGGAGCGGACCTATCGCCCACGCGAACCCCACTCGAAGCGGGTCTCGGTTTTTTTGTCGACCTTGAAAAGCCGGAATTTGTGGGACGGGATCCCTTGCTCGTACAAAAAGAAACGGGCTTGAGGCAGCGCCTCGTGGCGCTCAAATCGGATGGAAAATCTCCTCCCCCACGGGCTCACTATAGCGTTTTCGTCGGCGATGCAAGGGTTGGCGAACTGACGAGCGGCACGCAATCTCCCAGCCTGGGGATCGGAATCGGTCTGGGTTATGTCGACGTTCCGTTTTCGAAACCGGGCCAAAAAGTTGAAATAGATGTTCGCGGGCGAAGATTTGCCGCGACTGTCGAAAAAAAACCGCTATACAAAAAACGATGCTAGTCCCCGATGATCTCAGATACGCCGAGACCCACGAATGGATCCGATCGGAAGGTTCGATTGGTACAGTAGGCATTACGGATCACGCTCAAGCGGAGTTGACCGACATTGTGTACGTGGAGTTGCCTCAGGTTGGCGCCATATTGGAATCGCGAAAAGCTGCGGCTGTCGTCGAGTCCGTCAAAGCGGCGAGCGACATTTACTCGCCGGTGAGCGGTGAAGTCGTAGAAACCAATCCCGAACTCGAGAGCAATCCGGCCCTGGTGAACACCGATCCGTACAATGCAGGGTGGCTTTTTAAGCTGAAGCTTTCACATCCGGAAGAGATCTCCTCGCTAAAAAGCGCAGCCGAGTACAGGACCCAGATCGGGACGTGAGGGATCCCTATCCGCCGGCGGGGTTTTGCGTGTCTCTGGCACAAGAGCGAGAATCGCGCGGGAGCGGTTTCACTGTCGGGGCGAAAGCGATCGCCGAAGTTGACGCGCCGCCCGCACCGAAGGAGTAAGTGTCCTATGTCTTGGATCAACTGGCTGGAAGCGCGCATCGGGTTTTTGGGCGTCCCGCGCCTCATGCAGTTGATCGCAGTGCTGAACGGCCTGGTTTACCTTCTGAATTTCTTCAAGCCAAGCTTCGTCCTGGCTCTGCTTCTGATCCCCGAAAGAATTCTCCACGGCGAAGTTTGGCGGCTGGTTTCGTACATCTTCGTACCGCAAGTCCTGATGAGCGGTGGCAACCCAGCGTCCCATCCGTTCTCTGTGGTCTTTCTATTTGTCTACCTTTGGTTTCTGGTCTGGATGGGTGATGCCCTTGAGCATGCGTGGGGCGCTTTCCGCGTGACGCTTTTCTATTTCCTCGGGATGGTTGGTGTCACCGTGGCAGCCTTTTTCTTTGGGGGCGGCGGCGTTTCTGCGTTTCTCTTGAATTCTTCTCTTTTCTTTGCTTTCGCCACTCTTTATCCGGACGTGCAGATCTACGTCTTTTTTATCCTGCCGCTGAAGCTTAAATGGCTTGCCTTTGTCAGCTTGGCACTGTTGCTCATCCCTTTGTTCGGGGGTTCCCTGAGCACAAAATTGGCGATCCTGGTCTCGTTCCTTAACTATTTCGTTTTCTTCGGGCCCACGGCCTATGCGAAATTGCGGGACCGGACTGCAACGGATATTCGCAAGCGCAAGTTCGAGAGCAAAGCGTCCCCGGAAGACACTCTTCACCGATGCGCCGTCTGCAAGCGAACCGAAAAAGATAGTCCTGAGCTGGAATTCCGCGTTTCCCGCAACGGCGAGGAATATTGTCTCGATCACCTGCCAAAGTAGAGAGGTCAGGAGTTGCCGGAATTGCTGATGCTGGAAACCGTTCGCTCCAAAAACGCAGCGGAATATTCAGGACGCGAAAAAGCGTTGAAATTCTCGGAGCTTTTCCAAAGCCCGGCCTGAATCCAGGATTTCATTTGCCAACTGAATGCCAGACTCCATCCGAGGGACTGTGCCGGTTACCACGAGACCCGCC
>Ga0210387_10000392_pt1 | contig 31176 bp, 29 predicted proteins | sample IncBWC7OmetaG_FD_160108 | JGI IMG/M metagenome (GOLD analysis project Ga0210387, IMG submission 160108) | Forest soil microbial communities from Barre Woods Harvard Forest LTER site, Petersham, Massachusetts, United States - Inc-BW-C-7-O ... | reverse complement strand
CGTTCAAATCGGTAACATTTCCACCCCATCAAACTCGATCCAACGCTTGACAGTTAGTGCTTATGGCCGCAATCGACTGTTGTTAAACCGCTTACGACAGAAGCGCGCTGGCCTCTCAAATGCACTTTGCAGACCGACTACAAGGCTCGCCCTTCGACTACGGGCGACCCGAGGGTGTGAGCGTGAGAGAGCGGCACACAAATTTGGAAGCGCGCCGAGGTGGGGACCAGGTGCGTGGCTTTTCAATGATCGAGATGTGCGTAGTGCTAGCCATTTCGCTGGTGATTGCGAGCATCGCGGTGATTCAGATACAGCCTGCACTGCAACAAGTACGCGCCAATACCGCAAAGGACCTTGTAATGACCTCTCTGCGGCAAGCGCGTGAATCCGCGATATCCGACCGCCGCGATATACAGGTGGAATTCCTGGTGAACCCGCCTGCCAATCCTCCAGGTAATTACGTGAGGCTCACGCGGCTCGGTGGCGTATGTTGCGCCAACACCGTGATTTCATTTATCGCAATTCCAGGCAACGTTGTTTTCACTACGTATGCGGGTGAGCCAGACACTCCCGATGCATTCGGTAACAATGCGCCAATTTTCTTCGCCAATGTAGCGAACGGCCCAGCGTCCGGAATGATGTACCAGAGTGATGGGACTTTTGTGAGTGGCACGGGCACTCCTATCAACGGAACGGTGTTCATGGGAATTCCGAATCTGCCGGGCACAGCGCGTGCGGTGACGGTTCTCGGCGCCACGGGCCGCATCAGGGCCTACCACATATCAGCTACAACAACATGGTTCGACTAGCCAGAAAGAGAACGAAGACGGAGGCCGGTATGCGGCGAAATTCCAGTTCGGGCTTTACGATGATCGAAACGATGATCGCGGCGGGCGTATTGACCGTCGGCGTGATCGGAATGGCTGCCATGCTTGGCGGCAGTCTGGCGTACATGGGTGTTTCGAAAGACGACTACATCGCCCAACAGAAAGCGTCCGAAGCTGTGGAATCCATCTATACCGCGCGGAACACTGGACAGAAATCGTGGAATTCAATTTGCAACATCGGATCCCCGATTTGTCCGACAGGCATTTTCACCGCAACCGCCACACAACTTTGCGATCCCGGCGCGGACGGAATCGTAGGAACCGCCGACGACAATTGTGCCCTGCTAGACAGCATCGTTACACCGGGACCTGACGGCAAGCTCGGCACAGCGGACGATGTTTTTATTGCGCTCACCAACTTCCGTCGAACGATCACGATTACCTCGATACCTGGCAACGCAGATTTGCGCCAAATCACGGTAACCATCAACTACACGTCCGGCAGGTTTCAGCGAACGTACACCCTGACGACGAATATTTCGGCGTTCTCATAGGGAACGGCGAGGGAGATCGAGGATGAAGCGCGAAGCCGGATTCAGCTTGATAGAAGTGCTGGTGGCGACTGCCGTCATGATGCTCATTACGGGCGCTACTTTGAGCATGCTAACCGACGCCATACACGCGAACGAGGGCGTTACCTTGTTGGCAGACGCGCAGGAAAATCTGCGCGCCGCGATGAACTACATGGTCAAGGACATCGTGGAAGCCGGCGAAGGCCTCCCTCAGGGAGGGATCACGATTCCCAACGCGGTTACCGTCGGCAATCCTACCCCGGCCGTCCCTTCCGCGGTAAATCGGCCCGGTCCTATCGGTGGTCCGGCAACATTCCCGGCGCCTTACATCACATTGCCGGCAATTACGGCTGGATCGCTGGAAGGTCCGAAAGCAGTCACTCCCGACCCGGCCAATTTCGGCCAAACCTTAGTCGGATTGCCGACCGATTTCATCACCGTGATGTACGCCGATAACACGATCCTCGACGCTAACAACAACAGTCTCAATTCGAACCCCATATATCTCGCGCCCGCCGGTGCAAATGCCGGTTGCGGCGGTTCGTTAGCCGCGGATGGTAGTGCGGCCACTTTTGACAAGGCTTGCATCACGCTCCCGACCGACAATACGGCAATCAATCCGGGCGACTTGATCATGTTTACGAACGCTCAAGGCACCACGTTGCAAACAGTCAGCACCGTGGTTGGACAAACATTGAACTTTGTAAAGAACGATGCGTTCGGATTAAACGCAAGCGGCCAACCAAGCGGAACAATTTTGAACATCCAGAACGGCATTGCTTCGCCCGGCGGTCCGTATCCTCCGACGACGGCAACACGCATGTGGATGATCACCTATTTTCTCGATACCACGAATCCGAATCGGCCGATGCTGATGCGTCTTGTGAATTTCAACCTTCCCGCGCAGCCTGTCGCCGAAGTTATCGAGGACCTTTCGATCTCATACGATATCAATGGCGGGCCGCCAAGCGCTCCCACGCCCGATTTCCTGTATTCGCCCAGTTCGATTCGCAAAGTGAACCTTTCGCTGGCAGCCCGCTCTGAAAATGCGTACAGCCAGAACAAGCAATATTTTCGGAACAATTTACAGACGGAGGTCAGCGTCCGCAGCCTGGCCTTCTTCTCCACATATCAGTAGAAACAGTCGCAAAGGAGAATCACCGTGAGGAATCGTCGCGAACAAGGTATGGCGCTGGTAACCGCGCTTCTGGTGCTGCTGCTGATTTCATCCATGATTGTCGGCATGTCGTGGCTGGTGCTCACAGACCAGAAACTCGGAGGCAACAACTCCGACCGACAGACCGCTTTCTACGGTGCCGAAGCCGGCATGGAAGCTCTCACGACCTCTCTGCAAGCCTCATTCGCCAACAACTATGCGTTGAGCGCGACTGACATCGCGAATATCGCAACCTCAACCCAGGCTTCGACAACGAACATTCCGCAGGTTCAATATCTGAACCCCGACGGGACGAACGGATTCGTGATCACGTTCACGCCCGATCCGAGCGCCGGCAACAAGGGAAATCCGCTCGCGCAGCAACACACCATTCTTTCGGGTACCTACGCAGGTCTGGTGGGGCTCCTTACGCCCTACACCATGCAGGTGACATCCCGAACCAGCATCGGTTCAGAGGCGAGACTGCAGCGAACCGTTCAAACCGTGGCGATTCCTGTATTCCAGTTCGGCCTCTTTTCCGATACCGATCTCGACTTCTTCGCAGGTCCAGACTTTGACTTCGGAGGGCGCCTTCATACGAACGGCAATTTGTGGCTCGCCGAGAACGGCGGCACATTGACTCTGTCGGGCAAGACGACCGCCGTCGGGGAAGTAATCCGCACCAACCTGGAAAACGGATATTCAACCGCGAGCAGCTACAACACGACGGTGAACATCACAACGAATCCCGGCTCATCCAGTTACGCAAACCTTACCACCACACAAGGAAGCGTCACCGGAAGCAGTTACGCTGGAGCCGTCAGCACTACTTTGAATGAACCTACATTCAAAAATCTCGCGAACGGCACCTACAACGGCAACCTCGGCAATGGTTACACAGGCGTCCTGCCGCTCAATCTTACGATCGCCACCCCGGCGATTGGCGGTACACCTATCGATATGATTCGCATGCCGATTGTGGGGGAGCTGGTTTCCAACCCGGGCAAGCTTGGTGAACGTTACTACTCGCAAGCAAGCTTGCGCATCTTGCTCGCAGACTACGGCCCGTCAGGCACCTGCGCTGACAGTGACATCGTCAACATGCCGTACGCGTCGGGCGTAGCGCCGATCGATTTGGCCAAGTTGGCATGGGACACATCGAGTCCCGCAGCCTCAGCTGGGCAAGTGGCAAAGACGCCCGGCATTGCGGGACTGCCAAATATCGGCACCAGCACTTTCCCGATGCCGGTGTCGGCAGCAGCGAGCGCGGCTGGTTACACGGCCAATGATGGCTATTGGGTCAAGCAGTGGTTTCCAATCGAGATTGGCTGCCTGAAGGTCGACTATCAGACGAAAGCAGGTCTCGCCTGGGTCGACGTTACCACTGAGATCCTCAAGCTTGGCTGGACCGGTCGCAACATTAATCCTCTGACCGCACCAGTCGCGCCTGCGCGAGCAGCCCTGCCGGGCGGACAGCAGAAAGCATCAGGTCCGACGATCAATGCAGGCGTCGCCACGATTGGTTGCAACGACCCGAGTCCGAACGCAGTGATTCGGCTTTCAAGGGTTCGCGACAACCCGTCAATTGGAGCCACTTGCCCGAATGATCTTCCTGGTACCGGCGTAATTCAACACGGAACGGACATCTGGCCGAACGTTCTCTACGACACTCGAGAAGGGCTCATTAGAGATAACGCTCTGACTGGCAACGTAGAAACTCTCGCTGGTGCGTTCCACTATGTCGAACTAGACGTGGCGAATCTCGACAAGTGGTTTAGCGGCACCCTGGGCGCGAGTGGCACCCTTGCGAATAACACGACCGGCTACTCGGTTTACTTTTCCGACCGCCGCGGCGATCGGCATGACCCGAGCCCTCCGCCGTCTGTTGGCGCGGTGTCTGCAAAGACGGGTGCGTTCGGATTCGACGATTTCGTCAATCGGACAGACCCCAACGGATGCCCGAATAACACGCTCGAAAACGCTGAAGATTTCGAGTCCGATTTCACTATGGGCACGGACACGAATCCGCCGGCTACTCCCCGCAAATACGGCGAATTCTTTCCGACCGACGCGGCCACTACTGCAAACGATCCTTATCTCTGGACCGTCGCGAATGGAACCGTTTCCATGGCGCTCCCCAACGTTTTAACGCTGGCTTCTACCGCGATTGCCGCGAACCCGACCTGCGCTGCTCCTACAAAGGATTGGCCTTTCGCAACGGCTGTGAATGCACAGGACCTTCGCGAAAACCCGCCGGTCTTCTTCCGGCGCGCACTGAAGCTGGTGAACGGAAGCACGCTGAGTATCGGGGTTTGCGATGGCGTGGCTTGCGGACTTACGATCGTCGCCGAGAATCCTGTTTACGTTCAAGGCGATTACAACGCAGGAACGAACGGCAACTTCGCCACCTCTTTCGTTGCAGCCGCCGTAATTGGCGACGCCGTCACGCTCCTGTCCGACAACTGGAACGACGTCAATTCCTTTGCGTTCCCGTACAATCTGGGCTCTCGTACTGCGGTTACCACTACGTACCGCACAGCTGTCGTCGGCGGCAAGACGATTCCGTTTCAGCAGCCGACCGTCGCTTGCGGATCATCGGCCTGCTCGGCTGACTTCGGTACGGACGGCGGAGCGCACAACTTCCTGCGTTACATCGAGAATTGGGGCAGCACGACCCTTTATTACAAAGGATCGCTCGTGAGCCTCTATTACAGCCACCAGGGCGCCGGCACATTTAAGTGCTGCAACACCGTTTACAGCCCGCCAACCCGCGGCTACAGCTTCCAGACGGAGTTCCTTACTCCGAGCTTGCTGCCGCCGCGAACGCCGATGTTCCGAGCTATTAACACCATCGGCTTCACGCAGATCGTTCTACCAACAGCGAATTAAGTTTGTACCGCAACACCCTAGCGGCTCCCGTTCCCCCCGGGAGCCGCTTTTCTTTTGATGCCATCCCTTCGGGAGCGTCAGGGGGACGCCGGCCTCGTGCGCGGATTGAAGTTCGCGTTCGCCACAGGTGTGTTGCACGGCGAAGCGGCATTCTGTGAGCAGAGGTCAGAAAATACGTCGCTGAAGTCCGCTGGCGACACCAGGCCTCCGATCGGTTCAGCGTAGACTTTGTAAGTACGCTTTAATGGCAGGCGCTGAATCTGATACGAACCGTCGAACTCCAGTTGCTGACTCGCTGCATCGCAACTCTATCCGCCGACTGTCGCCGCAATCACGGCTCCGCTATTTGCATCGACCGCCACTACTTGCGCCCCGAAGATTCCCGTCACAAACGATCCAGCGGATAGCGGCGGCATCAAAGCCAGCGCGAAAGAATTCGCTGGAAGAACGCGCCCGGCAATCGCGCCCGCATTGATTGTGTCGTTTGGGTCGGGATACAGCGAACGAATGCCTGCACGATCGTCGTCCGATAGCGGGCCATCGGGCGCTTCCGCGGTGGGACGGTCGCCTAGGAACTGTCCCGGCGGCGGTGCAAACGGAAACATCAGCGCGCGCCAAACGGCGGAGTGGCCGAGTCCGAACCAGTGACCCAGTTCGTGCGCGAGCAGCGATTCCAAATCATACGCGCCCTGGCCCTGCGGAGTAGAAAGAGCGGCGGGCGTGGCGAAGATTGCCTGTCTGTCATTCCGGAAAAGTATGTCGGCGTCGAGGATCTGTCCCACGAAAGAGGCTGGCCCACTCGCGCCGACGGACGCCCCTGGAGAGGTCGCCGTAATCACACGGGTAAATGCCAGTACACCACTTGTAAAAGCCATGCTCGATTGGTTGAAGCAGATTGTGTTCAGTCCGTCGATGTTGTCATTCTGATCGTCGGAGCACGAATTCGGGGCACTTGTTTGTGTAATCGCAGCGATCAGTCCGGGATGGGCCGCACTGTTAATCGTCGTACCGAAAACTCCCGCCCAGGCTCCAAGAGAATCTGAAATTGCCTGGCCGATTTCGGCCACTTGGTCTGGAGTTCCTTGTCCGGCCGCTGTCAAAATCGTCACACCTATCGTTGACAGCGACGTGCTCCAACGGAGGTTGAGCGGCGAAGCAAGGGAAGGATTCCAACGATTCGGTTGCGGGCAGCCGCCTGTCTGCGGAACTGTGCTGCCGGTAGTATACGCGAGCGCTGCCGGCACTTCAGTGGAAGCGAATAGAAACGGCAACAACAGAATCAGGGTGATGAACCGCTTCATTATTTTTTCTCCTGCTCGGCTTCAACCGACGCCGCCACCAGCTCTCGAAATGCGCTGCTGCGCATGTTGCGTATGCCCGCTGCCTGAAAACGACGCGAAGCTGGATCGAAGACCGCGAAGCCGGCGGTATCCTGCGTGACGATTTCGCTTCCTGTGCTGCGCTCACGCGTGATTCGGAATGTTCCTTGCACCCAGCTCACAACTGAGAAATCTCCCGCAGAAGTTTTCTCCAGGAACAATACGAGTTCCTCTCCGCGATCGAATCGTGGAACTCCCGAAACAGTCGACTTCAAATTTCCGGCCTCACCGCCAATGAGCCTCACAGTGATTCGCGCGGGCACAGTCCCTTTCCATATTTCCTCCACGTCAAGCGTAGTAAAAGTCCAAATCTCGCCTGCGTCCCACCGCGCCGAAATTGATACACATCGCGCACGCACGATCGCGTGAGCTGCGCGAGACAAATCAGCGACGGACATCCGCTTCAACGTAGTCGCGCGGACGATTCCGCAGCTAAGTAACATTGTGCTGAGTGCCAAGCCGGCAAGCTTGCGAGCTTGAATCATCACTTCACCTCCAAGATTCCCGTCGCCACTGCAAGATCGTTGTTCAATGTGGAAATGAAAAGCGAGCGGACTCCCGGCAGTGTGGTGCTCGATACTTCAACATCGAGCTCGATCGTGTTCGAAAAAAGCCCGGTGACGGTCGAGGCTGCCACACGGATGTCGCCGGGTGCCGTTCCGGGTCCGGTGAACTCATATGTAAAGGTGGGCTCGAGGCCGTTGCCATGAATGCAAAGACGTGTGATTGCCGACCCAGTCAGCGGACGAGTCACGGTGATCGGCGTTCCTTCCACTTCGCAGGTTCCACTCGTCAGGAATCCATCGAAGTCCACGTCGATGGCAGCAGAAGAGGCGGCTGTAGTGGGTTCGACCACCGTGACGTCCCGCGCCGGCGCCGATGATTGCGATGCGTTCAATGTAATTACATCTTCGGAAACGTCGAACGGGACGATGATGAATGGAACCGGATTCGAAAACTGTGGCGGCATCCCCGGATTCTCCAACTGCAGGGTAATCGTCGCGGCCGACTGTAGATCGGACGGATTGAGCACAGTCGTGCAGCTCGTCGTTGTTGCCTGGCACGTCGTCGCGCGCGCGACGCCATTTATGAGAATCACTCCACCCGCATTTCCGCTGCCGGGAACAAAATTTGCTCCCTCGACAGTGAGCGGAAAGCTTTCCACGGCACCTGCCATTACGCTGGAAGGCAAAATCGTTTCGATCACTGGGCCGGAAGTAATCGCTATCGCCGCAGCCGACGTTTTCGTCGTATCGGCAACGCTCGTCGCGACGATTGAGATTGCGTTCGGATTGGGAGCAACCGCGGGCGCGGTGTACAGCCCATTTGCATCCACCGAGCCGCAGGCTGAGCCGCCGCAGCCTTCTCCCGGAACGCCAGTCTGGACGCTCCACGTTACGTTCGCGTTCGTCGTGCCCGTGACTGTTGCAAAAAATTGGCTCGTGCTAGGCGTACCGAGTGGAGGCGGTACGAATGCGTATAAAGGTGCGATCGCGATCGACACGGGGGTGGTGACGGCAACGGTCGCTGTGCCGCTTTTCGAAGGATCCGCTTGGCTGACGGCGGTGAGAACTACGGGATCCGTTGCGGGTAATGACGCTGGCGCGAGGTAGTCCACGCTGCCGGGGCTGGCGTTCAGCGGCGGAATGCAGGGATTCGAACCGGATTGACATATCTGGCCAACGGCTACGGTTCCATTCAATATGCCGTTCACGAGCCATCTGACCGACAGATCAGAAGTATTCGTCAGCGAAGCCGACACCGGCATTCTTTCGCTGAGCAGCAGCGTTGATGACGTGGGCGACACAGTCACGCTGATGTTGCTCGCGAGCGTAACGGACGCAGTCGCCGCAGTGCCACCGCTGGCTGTGCCATCCTTAGCGTGGATCGTAACCGCCGTCGGCGATGGCATTACCGAGGGCGCGGAGTAGACTGCTCCGCTCGCGCTACTCGGTGCAATCGTCCCAATCGCCGAATTTCCGCCTGCAATCCCATTCACGTCCCACAGGACTGAATCGCCTGCCGCCACGCAGAATGACGCCGTGAAATTCTGCGATTGCGCGAGGTCGACAGTTGCAGTCGCGGGCGAAATCGAGTTCGTTGCGGAGCATGTGACGGTGACGCTCGCGCTAGCAGATTTCGAGGCGTCGGCAACACTCACCACAGAGACCTGCACCGTGGATGGCGTCGGCGGTGCGGATGGCGCTGTGTATTGTGCGCTGCTGCTTCCGCTGGAAATTATCGTGCCTAAAATCGGATTGCCGCCCGCGACGCCATTCACGTTCCACGTCACCGCTGTCGATGGGCTTCCGCTGCCCGTCAAGGTTGCGACGAACGATTGGGACGAGCTGTTAGCCACCGTGGCCGATGTCGGCGAGATACTCACCGCGATGTCGTCCTTTAGCGTCACAACGGATGATGCAGTCGCCTGCGGATCAGCAATGCTGGAGGCTGTTACGGTTAGTTCGCGATAGCTGGCAGAACGCCCGGCGCCGTGTAGAGACCCGTCACTGAAATTGTTCCCACCGTCGCGCTGCCCCCAGCGACGCCACCGGCTGCCCAAGAGACGTTCGTGTTCGCGGTTCCCGTTACCGTTGCTTGAAATTGCTGCGTCTGACCTAAGAATAAGTTCGCGCTCGCGGGCTGCATATCCACCATCACATTGGGAGGGGGGACAACTGGGGAACTCGTGCTACCGCATCCCGGCATCAGGATCGCGACCAAACAGAACAGTGCGAGTAGAACAAATTGAATTGAGATTCTTGCTCGACAGGAATTTGAAGCGGCATCGTCGTTGCGGCCTGCATTTCGATACCGCGATTGATTCGCCTGACTCATTGTCGCGATGGCATAACGCACGAGGTGTGCCATCGCGGAGCATTCGGCGAGAAGACCAACACTGGCTTACGGCAGCCCGTTATTCAGACGGTAAGTCTCGCATTCTCATCGAGCTGCGAAATGGCCATCGGCATTCGGCAAACTCTGTAAGTGATTCTGTGACGGCAAACTATCTAACGGGTCGTATCGTCCCGTCCCAGTTCGGAACGCAAAAAATTCAATCTGGAACTCGATCGCGATCCGTTCGAACTTCTCGCACGTTTCATAAGCGCGCACTCAAGGTTGACACGCGGCCAGACCTCGCCGAATAATGCCGGCATGGCAAAGCCGGAAACAGTTCGCAGAATCAAGAGCTACTCAGCGGAGAGCGGGTACGTCTACCAGTATCAGTTTCAAGACGTACACGCGGCCAAGCAGGGAAGCGCACCCGGGAATGAATATATTTATTACGTCTCCGCCGATCGCAAGAAAATGTTTCCCGTTCGCATTTTTGTAGGAAAAGATGCTGTCGAGCGCTGGGCGAAAGCCACGAGTCGTGCGCTGACAGGCACAGAGGAGTACGCTGTAGCAAAAATGCGGCTATTTCAAGCCTTTGACGACGGGCAGGAGCTTTCGGCTACCGGCCCGGCGCTCACTGTTGACGAATCAAATCTCAACGCACTGCTCGAACGGCTCGATCTCTAACCTCATCACTACATCCGCGAAAGCACGGCCGCTCGCATTGCCGGCTCCAAGATCTGAAATCGAAACGAGTAACCCGCCCCCAACAGCCGCTCCGGCTGCACGCGTTCGCTTCCCAGCAAGAAGGCATCGGCCATTTCTCCCATCGCCAGCCGCAGCATAAAAGCCGGAGCAGGAAATATTGCGGGCCGATGCAGCATTGCGGCAAGAACGCGAGTGAATTCCGCGTTACGAACTGGAGTGGGCGCCACCAGGTTTACTGGCCCACTCACCTTTTCATCGGCGATCGCGAATCGAATGATTCCTACCACATCCTCGATTGCGATCCACGACATCCACTGCTGGCCGCTTCCGAGGCGTCCGCCAACGCCAAGCTTAAATGGGGTGATCATGCGCGGCAATGCGCCGCCTTTCCCCGAAAGAACCACTCCGAAGCGAAGCATCGTCGTTCGAATCCCCATTGGCGCGGCCCGTCTTGCTTCAGCCTCCCAATCGCGGCACAGCAAAGCCAGAAAATCGGAACCGTTCGCGCTCGATTCGGTGAGGATTTCGTCGCCGCAGTTACCGTAGTAGCCAATCGCAGATGCAACCAGAAGAGTCCGCGGCTTTTGCTTCAGGCGCGCCAGCGAGTCAACCAGCACCCGCGTAGTGTCGATGCGGCTGCTGCGAATCAGTTTTTTTCGCTCGCTTGTCCAGCGGCCGTCCGCGATTCCCGCGCCGCTCAGATGAATTACAACGTCTGCGCCCTCGAGCCCCGCTAGATCGACAGTCGCTTTCATCGGATCCCAGCGGACATCTCCCGATTTCTGCGCCGTACCGGGCCGAACCAGATGCGCCACAGTATGACCATCCGCTTGCAGCGCCGCCGTCGCTGCCGAGCCTACAAGCCCTGAACCTCCCGACATCACAATCTTCATGTTTCGCTTCTTTCTCCTGCGAGCACTTTGGATTCTACCCTATGGCTGACGTTTTCCTGCGTCAAGCGTCAGAGTTGCAGAGACTACTTGTTGTGGCTCCCACCGGAAGCAAAGAAATTCAAAAGGGTCTTAGAGTCCATGCCGCTATGTACGATAAACTCGTCCGCCTAATTCCGAGGTGGAGATGATTCCGGGAATACCGCGCCAGTTGATCCTATCGGTAGCACGACTCGGCGCCGCGGCAACTCTCTCGCTTTGTCTCTTGTCCTCGTTCGCGATCGCCCAAGAAGGCCCGGCCGGCATTCGAGGATTTTTCCCTGCGCACGTACAAGCCGAACGCGACCTCGAACTGAAGTTCCGAAGTATCCCGGACGCTGCCCGCGCCGAAGCCGCCCTCCGTCATCTAACGAGCCAACCTCATATGGCCGGCACAGAGGCAAGCCACCAAGTGGCCGAGTGGCTCCGCACTCAATACCAAAGCTACGGGTTTGACGCCGAAATCGTCACATACAGCGTCTACCTGCCACAGCCTCGCCAAATCAAACTCGAACTCATCGCGCCGGTGAGAAAAACTCTCGCTTCGCCCGAGCAGCCATTCAGCGCCGACAAGGACACTTTCGATTCCCGCGCCGTTGTGGCCTTCAACGTTTACTCGCCATCAGGAGAAGTTACAGCGCCCGTCGTTTACGTGAATTACGGCGCGCCGGAAGATTACGCACAACTCGCGACCCTCGGCGTGAGCGTCGAAGGCAAGATCGCGCTTGCTCGGTATGGGCACAACTATCGCGGCATCAAAGCAAAATTGGCTGAAGAGCACAAAGCCGTCGGCCTCGTCATCTTCTCCGATCCGGCGGACGACGGCTACATCGCGGGAGACGCTTTTCCAAACGGTCCATGGCGTCCTAAGAGTGGCATCCAGCGCGGCTCCGTCCTCTACACGGAGAATTATCCCGGCGATCCGCTCACGCCTGGAATAGCCGCCACGCGAGATGCTAAACGCCTCGCGCCAGCCGATGCCGGCAATCTTCCCCGTATTCCGACGATGCCCATCAACGCACAGGACGCCGCCATTATCCTGCAAAATCTCAGAGGACAGCACGTTCCCAGAAATTGGCAAGGAGGATTGCCGTTCACGTACCACGTTGGAGCAGGTGGATCGAAACTTCACATGAAGCTAGTCATGGACTATCAGCAGCGGCCAGTCTACGACGTGATCGCAAAACTCCGCGGCGCCGATGACAATCAATGGGTCATTCTCGGCAATCATGCCGACGCGTGGGTCTTTGGCGCCGCTGATCCTAGCAGCGGCACCGCCGTGATGCTCGAAACGGCGCGAGCACTTGGCGAACTGAAGCGCAGCGGATGGCAGCCGCGCCGCACAATCGTTATGTGCGAGTGGGACGGCGAAGAACCGGGCTTGATCGGCTCGACGGAATGGGTAGAAGAGAATCGAGCAGAGTTGCAAGCCAAAGCCGTTGCCTACCTCAACACCGACGTCGGCGTCACGGGCCCTACTTTCAGCGCATCTGCCACACCGTCGCTGAAAGATCTCATTCGCGACGTGACTCGCGAGGTTCAGGATCCTGTCGCGAGCCGCCCTATCTACGATCTTTGGCGCGAGCACGCAGCGCAAGCCGGCGTCGCACCCACCGGAATCGCCCGCCCTGAACTCAAGGCGGAAACTCCCGGTGAAGTTCCCATCGGGGCGCTAGGAGCTGGCTCAGATTTTTGCCCCTTCTACGATTTCGCCGGTATTCCTTCGTTGGATATGGGATTCAATGGCGATTACGGCGTCTATCATTCGCTCTACGACGATTTCTATTGGATGAAACACTTTGGCGATCCCACTTTCGTCTACCACGCGACGCTTGCACGCGCCCTTGGCACTGTTGCGCTGCGCCTCGACGAAGCCGACATCCTGCCATTCGATTACTCCGCATATGCTTCAGAGATTGCGCGGTCGGCAAGCGATCTCAGCGACCTCGTCCATGATGCAAAGGGAAATGAACCCGCCGGTGCGAAATCTGTAGCTGATGCGGCGGCCGAATTCACTGCTTCGGCTTCCCGCTCATCTGCCGCTCTCGCTGCGATTGCGCCAGCATCGCTCACACTCAGCAATCAAGAAAAGCTCAATCACGCCTTGGCAGGAATTGAACAAACTCTTCTCGCCCCCGAAGGTCTAGCCGGCCGGCCGTGGTACAAGCACACGATTTTCGCCCCGGGCAGTTACGCCGGTTACGCAGCGGAGGTTCTTCCCGGCGCAAACGAAGCTCTCGACCGCAGCGATCCCGCGACATTCCAATCCGAGACGGCAGCGATAGCAGCCGCACTTCGTAGAGCCGCGGCGCGCCTCGATGAAGTAACGCGCCTCGCTCAATCCGCAGCAAAGCCGCCTGCAGGCCACCGATAGTTTCATCCGCCGAGGGCCGTCAGGATAGAATGCTACCGTGCGCGTACGCGTTTTATTCTTCGGCCAATTAAAAGATATCGTCGGCCTCAGCCAGGACGACGCCGAACTCTCCGACGGCGCCCGCGTCGAAGATCTCTTCGAGCGCTACGGCCGCCAATTCCCAAAGCTTGCCGAATTCCGTCCGTCCATCGCCGCGTCCGTCAACCAGGAATATGCTGGCTGGCGCGCTCCTCTCGCACCGGGCGACGAAGTTGCGTTCCTTCCGCCCGTGAGCGGCGGCGAGCAAACCGCAATCGCGGAAGATGTATTTCGTCTCACACGCGAGCCGATTCGCGCCCAGGAATTGGCCGAAAGTCTGAAAGCTCCTGAGGATGGTGCGCTCGTCGTGTTTGATGGCTTCGTACGTAATAATTTTCGCGGCAAGAAAACACTCTATCTCGAATACGAGGCCTACGAATCGATGGCCTATGCCAAGATGCGCGAAATAGGAGCGCAGATACGCGAGAAATTTTCTGTGCACCGCATTGTCATCGTTCATCGGCTCGGCAGGCTCGAAATTGGCGAGACCAGCGTCTGGATTGCCGTTAGTTCGCCGCATCGCGCCGCTGCCTTTGACGCCTGCCGATTCGCAATCGATACCCTGAAACGTTCCGTTCCCATCTGGAAAAAAGAATACTTCGTCGGCGGCGCGGTATGGGCAGAAGGAGAAACCCCGTCCGAGAAAGCCATTTCCCGCCTGGATGAATCTATCTCTTAGATGAAAATATCCCAGCAAGCTTCAGGCGCACTGCTAGTAGCAGCGATCGTGGCGTTTGCCGGTTTCTCTGCAGGGGTTGATGCGCAGGACCAGAAAAAGCCCGCCGGAATTCACATCGAAGTCAATCTCGTGAACATTCTCGCCAGCGTAATCGGTCCAAATGGTGAGCCGGTTCCGGATCTCCCTCAGGACGCCTTCGAGCTGAAAGAAGAAGGCGTCACGCAGAAAATCGAGCGATTCGAGGCTCAAACGAACCGCCCGCTCGATCTCGCGCTGATGGTCGATTCGAGCATGAGTACTTTCAAGGACATGAAATTTGAAATCGATGCCGCGGCGCACTTCATCAAGCAAGTTGTGCGGCCGGGCGACTCACTTTCGGTCTTCGAATTCTCCGATTCTGTGACGCAACTCTCCGATTTTTCTGACAACATTCCAAAATTGCAATCGGCTACCGAAAAAATCACTTTGGGGGCGGGCACTTCAATCTACGATGCGGTCGTGCTGGGATCAAACGCACTTCGCAAACTTCCCAGCGACCGGCGCCGCGCAATTGTCCTGGTCACCGACGGTGGCGAAACAACGAGTCTCTCAAAGTTTGACGATGCTCGCCGCGCTGCGATCCGCTCCGGCACGCTGCTGTATTCGATCATCATCCGTCCCGTGAAAAATGAAAACGGACGCAACACTGCCGGCGAGCATGCTTTGATCACAATCACGGACAGTGCCGGCGGAGCCCTTTTCATCCTCGATGAGCTGTCGCAACTCGATGCCATGTTCGATCGCATCAATCGTGAGCTGCGCACGCAATATTTGCTAGGTTACTACCCGAATCCGGTTCCGAAGCCGGGCAGCACGCGGCACGTGCAGGTGGCAGTAAAATCGGGAGATCTTGTGCGCTATCGCAAAGAATACGTCGCCGCAGGAGCTGCAAAATAATGAACCAGTTTCTGGAAGTCGCGGTTGACGCAGCTCGAGAAGCCGGCGCGCTCCTCCTCGCCGAGTCAGATCGCCCCAAGAAGATCACCTACAAAGGCGAAGTCGACATCGTGACTGAATCCGATCGCCGCTCGGAAGCAATCGTGGTCGGTCGCTTGCGCCGCTATTTTCCTCAGCACGAAATCGTCGCCGAAGAGGGGAGTGGTGGCTCTTTAGGCAAAGCGCGCTATCGCTGGCACGTCGATCCTCTGGACGGCACAACAAATTTCGCCCACGGCTATCCCTGCTTCGCTGTCTCCATCGGACTGCTCGAGGATGGTGAACCAATCGTCGGCGCTGTCTTCAATCCTGTAAGCGCTGAAATGTTTACGGCGATCAACGGCGAAGGCGCATACCTGAATCAAAAGCGCATCCGCGTCTCGCCAATAGAAACTCTATCTACAAGCCTGCTCTGCACCGGATTTCCGCCCGATCAGCGTCATCAACAAACGAACATCGCGTACTACGCGGGCTACACGCTTCGTTCGCACGGCGTGCGTCGCGATGGCTCGGCCGCGCTCGATCTTTGCTCGGTAGCGTGTGGGCGTTTCGAAGCTTTTTGGGAATTTGGACTGAAATCCTGGGACACAGCTGCCGGTATGCTACTCGTGAAAGAAGCCGGTGGAATGGTCACCGATTTTTCGGGAAAACCCTACCATCCGGGCGATCGCGAGCTGCTCGCTTCCAACGGCCGAATCCACTCGGAGATGCAAGCTGTTGCGGCCGATATCGCCGAGCACATCCCGGCTCGTTAAATTTGCTTGAATCATGGGCGTCCCGTAGAATTCTAGCTGAAGCCATAAAATGGAACTGTTCCTCAATCTTTTGTGGGTTTTGATCGCCACCGGAGTCATAGCCGTTTGGCGTAACTGCTGGCTGCCTGAGGCTCAGGTGAGCCGCCGTGAACCGTTTCGGGAATGGACGGCCATGGGCTGCGCGCTCGTGCTGCTTTTCTTTGCGGTTTCGCTCACGGACGATTTGCACTCCAACGTTTCACTCCTCGAGGATTGCTCGTCAAGCCGCCGTCACTCGATGTGCGGGCACCATTCCGACCAATCAAACCGTACCGTCCGGGAAATTGGTCCTGCCGCATTGCCTCGGATCGTTGAGATTGACTCGCCCCAATTTGCTGCAATGGTTTCTTGTTTCGTCAGCGCTCCGTCGTCAGAATTTTTGTTCGAATTTACCACCGGGCGTGCGCCTCCCATCGCAGTTCTCTGAACTCTGCTGTAGCTGGTTCATTGAATTTTCCTAGTCGGTCCCTATATTTTTTCTTGCTATCCCATGGGTTATTGCGGCGCAAAGTTTTTTTGAAATTTATGATGGGAGTACGCGGCGGCCTTTAAGAAGTAGCTAGTTCACCGAACTGGAGCGTAGCGAAATGAAGTCAGCTGTTTTGATTTTTGGATTCGCAGTCGCGATTGCCGCCGCGGGTTGCGGTAGCTCCGGGACTGCTTCCGACCAGCCGAAACCCACCGCCAAGACTGCGAACGCACAAGGATCCGAGTACGTCGCGTCCGACGCCAAGGGCATTCAGACGATGACGGTAAAATCCGCTGCCGTGCCCGAATACCTCGAACTCGCAGCCCACATCGAAGCCGACCCGACCCGCGTCGTTCACGTGTTCGCTCCCGCTGGCGGCCGGATTACGGAGCTGAAGGTTCGTCCCTGGGAGCGCGTCGAGAAAGGTCAAACGCTTGCGCTCCTCGAGAGTAGCGACCTGGCCCGCGCCATGGCCGATTTTCACAAAAGCGTCGCGGACAACGACGTAAAGCAAAAGCAACTCACGCGCTCAGAAGATCTCCTCGCCCATCATGCAATCGCTGAAAAAGATTATCAGCAGGCGGTAGCGGATGCGCGGTCGTCGAAAGCAGCGCTCGAAGCTTCACGCGAACAAATCCTGTTGTTTGGCATGGATCCAGACAAGGCCGCTTCGCAGCTGCGCGTTACGGCGCCGCGCTCAGGTGTCATCCTCGACGTGGGCGCTGCCCAAGGTGAATTCTCCAAATCGCTCGACGCGCCCATGCCGCTGTGCACAATCGCCGACATCTCGACCGTTTGGGCGCTCGGTGACGTTTACGAAAAAGACCTGAACGCCGTAAAATCTGGCCAGGACGCCCTCATAACACTGAATGCCTATCCGGATCAGCACCTCTCCGGAAAAATTAGCGTTGTTTCCGACACAGTTGATCCCGTCACTCGAACGCTCCATGTGCGAGTGATCCTTCCGAATAATGATGGGCGCATCAAACCTGCGATGTTCGGATCAATCCGCATTCTGCGCTCCACGTCGCAAGGAATTCTGGTCCCAACAGCCGCCGTCATTCGCGAAGGAACGGAAGCCTATGTATTTGTAGGGAAGGGAAACGGAAAATACGAACGCAGGAATGTGAAACTCGCGCGCACGTTTGACGGCTCCGTCGAAATCACATCTGGTCTTTCAGCTGGCGACACGATCGTCTCCGAAGGTGCGCTGCTGCTGCGCGAAGGCGCTCAGGATTAGCCAACGATGCGCAACCTGATCGCCTCGCTTCTTCGCTATCGGCCTCTAATGATTGTGGTTCTCGCGGCCTGGATCATCGGTGGCTTCATCATTTTTCTTCGCCTGGATATCGAAGCGTATCCCGATCCTTCGCCGCCGCTCGTTGAAGTAATTACGCAGAATCCGTCCTGGTCCGCCGAAGAAATGGAGCAACAGGTCACTGTCCCCGTCGAAACGGCCCTGTTCGGCATTCCACATCTCGAGGAGGTCCGCTCGATCAGCATTTTCGGGCTCAGCGATGTGAAAATGTATTTTAGCTACAGCAGTGACTATTACTGGGACCGCCAGGAAGTGCTGAACCGCCTACAGTTGATTCAATTGCCTTCAGGGCTTTCACCGCAGCTTTCGCCCTGGTCACCCGTCGGCGAAATTTATCGCTATCAACTTTCCGGCCCTGCCTACAGCTTGAACGAATTGAAGGCTACGCAGGCTTGGTTCGTCACACGCGAAATCAAACAGGTCTCCGGCATCATTGACGTAACTTCGTTCGGCGGCACCACGCGCCAATATATCGCTGACATCGATCCGCGAAAGCTTTTGCAGTTCAACGTCACGCTTCCGCAAGTGGTTGCTGCCGTCGGCGCAAGCAACGCCAATGCAGGCGGAAATTACCTCACGATGGGCAGTCAGAACGTGAATGTCCGCGGTTTGGGTTTGCTTCACAACATACCGGAAATGCAGAACGTGATGATCACGGCGCGCAATGGCGTCCCGGTCTACCTCCGCGATGTGGCGGACGTAAAGGAAAGTTTTCAACCGAGGCTCGGGCAAGTGGGCATCGACCACAACAATGATGCCGTCGAGGGAATCGTTCTCTTGCAGCGTGGTGAACAGTCTGTTCCGGCGCTTCGCCAGCTCGAACAAAAAGTCAAAGACCTGAACAATGGCCTGCTGCCAACCGGAATGAAGATCGTCACGCTTTACAACCGCATCAACCTCATCAATCTCACTACCGAAACGGTACGCCACGTCGTCCTCATGGGTCTGATTCTAGTCACCGCGATTCTGATCGTGTTTCTCGGCGATATTCCGATTTCGTTGATCGCTGCATTAACGATTCCATGCTCGCTCTTGTTCGCTTTCTCGCTGATGGTGCTTACCGGACGGTCCGCCAACCTGATCTCGATCGGCGCGATCGATTTTGGAATTCTTGTCGACGCTTCTGTGATCGTCCTCGAAAATGTTTACAGACGTTTCCAGGCGGCCTCGTCGAACGCTTCGACGCTCGACGTAGTTGCCGAGGCCACCGCCGAAGCGGTGCGTCCGGTCATCTTCTCGGTGCTCGTAATCGTCGTCGCGCTGATTCCACTGTTCACTATGCAAGGAGTTCCCGGCAAGATTTTTGCGCCGATGTCTGAAACCTACGTTTTTGCGCTCGCCGGCGCTCTGCTGTTCGCCGTTCTGCTGGCTCCGATCCTTGCATCCTTCATGCGCCCGGAGAAAGTTCGCGCTCACCACACAGTTCTGGTTACATGGCTCGGCAAGCATTACGCCAGAGCCTTGAAATGGACGATGTCGCACCTTAAATCGACTCTCGCAATCGCGGGAGCGGCGCTCCTGATTACGCTCTTCCTCACCAGATTCCTTGGCGGCGAGTTCATGCCCAAACTCGAGGAAGGGAACCTCTGGGTGCGCGCCACACTCCCGCAGGACGTCTCGTACGAAGCCTCCGCGAAAATGGCGAGTGATATCCGCGAAATTCTACTTGGATACCCCGTCGTAACGCAGGTCGTTTCGCAACTTGGCCGTCCCGATGACGGCACCGACGTCACCACGTTCAACAACATCGAATTCATGGTTTCGCTCAAACATCTGAATGACTGGCCGAAGGGCCTGACGAAAGACAAACTCGTCGGCCAAATGGATGCTCAGCTCACTAAATATCCCGGCATCGATTTCAATTTCTCGCAAAATATTCAGGACAACGTCGAAGAGGCCATGTCCGGCGTGAAAGGCGAAAATTCGCTGAAGCTATTCGGCGACGATATCAACGTGCTCGTCGATAAGGCGGACCAGATTCGCGACATCATGGCCAATGTCCCCGGCGTCGCCGACCTCGGTGTCTTCCAGGAAACCGGACAGCCGCAGCTTTTAATCTCAATCGACCGTGCTGCCAGCGCCCGCTATGGCCTAATGGCGGGTGATTTGAACGCAGCCGTCCAGGCGGCCATCGGCGGACTTGCCGCCACGCAGATTCTCGAAGGCGACCGTCGCTTCGATTTCGTGATTCGCTATCAACCCGAGTTTCGCCACACTCCCGAAGCTATCCGCAACATCTTGCTTTCTACGCCCGACGGCAATCGCGTTCCACTCGCGCAGGTTGCCGACGTGTCGCTCCGTGAAGGCGCCTTCATGATCTACCGCGAGAACGGCCGCCGTTACATTCCGGTGAAGTTCAGTGTGCGCGGCAGAGATCTCGCCGGGACGATTCAAGATGTCCAGAGCCGCATCGCCAAAAAAGTTCATTTGCCCGAGGGCTATCACTACGAATGGGCGGGCGAGTACGACAGTCTCCAAAAAGAGCAGCGTCGCCTGATGATCATTATTCCCATCAGCCTCGTAATAATTCTGGCTCTCCTGTTCACCGCATTCAATTCTCTTCGCCACGCTCTGCTCGTGCTAGCGATGCTGCCTTTCGGTTTAATCGGCGGAATCCTTTCTCTCCTCGTCACTCGCACTCCGTTCAGTATTTCCGCAGCTGTGGGGTTTGCGTCGGTCATCGGAGTCTGCACGCTCGGCGGCGTCGTTTTCGTTTCAGGAATTCGCCGGAAGGAAGGCACCACGCATTCGAAGCTCGGCGCAATCGAACTTGGCAGCATGGCCGAAATGCGCCCTGTGTTGATGGCGTGCGCGGCTGCCGGGCTCGGTTTGCTGCCCGCCGCGATGTCCTCCGGCGTCGGCGTTCAAGCGCAACAGCCTCTCGCTCGCGTTGTGGTCGGCGGTATGGTTACGTCACCGCTTGCGATCCTCTTCATTATTCCAGTGCTTGCCATGTATTGGCTGCCGTCTCAGCCCCCTGCTCCCGAAGCGGAAAAAGAATAACTGAGCGCTATCGCACGCACCGTCCCCGCCTACGTTGACTCCACTCCACTGGAATGCTAGCCTCGCGCTCGCTTCCAAACTATGCGCGCTGTCGACATCATTCGAAAAAAACGCGATGCCATCGAACTCACCCGCGAAGAAATTAATTTCCTCATCGACGGCGCCACGCACGACCGCATTCCCGATTACCAACTCGCTGCCTGGTTGATGGCCGTCCTCTGGCGCGGCATGACGCGCGCCGAGCTCGCCGCCCTCACCGAAGCCATGCTGCACTCGGGTTCAGTTCTCGATTGGTCCGACCTTCCAGCACCCAAAGTGGACAAGCACTCAACAGGCGGCGTCGGCGACAAAACTTCGCTCGTAATCGCTCCCGTTGTAGCCGCCGCAGGACTCTACGTGCCGATGATCAGCGGCCGCGGCCTCGGTCATAGCGGGGGCACACTCGACAAACTCGAATCCATACCCGGATTCAACGTCAATCTCAAGCTCGACGAGTTTCGCCGTGTTCTCGAAAAATGCCGCTGCGGCTTGATCGGCCAGACGCCAGAAATCGCCCCTGCCGACAAAAAGCTCTACGCCCTTCGCGACGTTACCAGCACTGTCGAAAGTCCCTACCTGATCTGCGCCTCAATCATGAGCAAAAAAATGGCGGAAGGTATCGACGCGCTTTCCTCGACGTAAAAACCGGCGTCGGCGCATTCATGAAGAAACAATCGGACGCCGAATACCTCGCCGAATTGATGGTCGAAACCGGCACGCGCATGGGCAAAAAGGTCGTCGCACTCATCACCGATATGGATCAACCTCTCGGCCGCAAAGTTGGCAATGCTCTCGAAGTGGAAGAGTGCATCGAAATTATGAATGGCAAAGGTCCCGCCGACCTTCGCGAAATCTCCATCGAACTCTCCGCCTGGATGTTCTTGCTCGGCGGCAAATCGAAATCCGTGGCAGACGGCCGCGCCCTTGCCGCGGAAATGATTGCTTCAGGACGCGCTCGTGATACATTCCGCGAGATCATCCGTTTACAGGGTGGCGATGCAGGAGTTGTTGACGACCCGGGCCGCTTGCCACAAGCTCGGCACGAAGCGCGCGTGATCGCGAAAGCGGACGGATTCATCACTGCAATTCAGAACGAGCAGGTGGGCGTCGCCAGCATGATGCTCGGCGGCGGCCGCGAAAAGAAAGAAGACAAGATCGATCCGGCAGTTGGCCTGATTGTCGAAAAGCGGCTCGGCGATCCCGTGAAATCGGGCGAGACGCTTTGTACCGTGCGCTACAATCTCGATTCGCGTCTGCCCCATTCAATGGCACTGCTCGAGAAGAGTTTTGAAATTGGACCGAAAGCACCGCCCGTCTTGCCCCTCGTGCGAAAAGTAATCGGCGCCGAAGGCAAGTCGTAGCCCTGTCCGCAGGGCGAGGAGAGTGCATCGCATGCACCGCATGATCGGTCTCGTAGGAATGCTCGCGATGATGGTGCTGGCATTCCTTTTCTCCACGAACCGCCGCGCCATCCGAGGGAAAACAGTCGCCTGGGGGCTAGGACTTCAAATCGTCTTTGCCTTCCTTGTAATGCGCTGGGAATACGGCCGCTGGCTTTTTCAGGAAGCAGGCGCGGGCGTGAACTGGATGCTCGATTTCGCATTTTATGGCTCCTCCTTCGTCTTTGGCGACCTCGGCAAAAAAGGTTCGCCGATGGGTTTCTTCTTCGCTTTTCAGGTTTTGCCGACAATCATTTTCATCGCAGCGTTTTTCGCCGTCCTTTATTACTTCGGCGTGATGCAGTTCATCATTAAAATCGCCGCAATCGTGATGACGCGCCTCATGGGCGCAAGCGGCGCCGAATCCCTCAACGTTGCCGCCAGTATTTTCATGGGCCAGACAGAAGCGCCCCTCACGATCCGGCCTTTCTTGCCCGAAGTTACCCATTCAGAATTGATGACGATCATGACCAGCGGCATGGCCCACGTTTCCGGCGGAATGATGGCTGCCTACATTGCCTACGGGGTCGAAGCGAAACACGTTCTCGCCGCCGTCATCATGACGGCCCCAGGAACGATCCTGCTTTCGAAAATGCTCGTGCCAGAAACCGAAAAGCCCGTCACTTCGGGCCGCGTCGAAATGGCGGAGATGGAACGCGACCGGAACGTTCTCGCCGCGTTAACCCGAGGCACAACCGACGGTTTAAGCCTCGCGCTCAACGTCGGCGCGATGCTGATCACTTTCATCGCAATGATTTATCTTGTCGACGGTTGTTTTAGCGCCGTCCACAACTTCTTCGCGATGCACGGCTTCAACTGGTTCCCGTCAAGCATCGAAGGAATTATTGGCTGGATTCTCGCGCCCATCGCGTGGCTCATCGGAATTCCTTGGCATGACGCGCACACAATCGGCAATCTTCTCGGCCTTCGCATGGTTACTAACGAACTCGTCGCTTTCCAGCGGCTCGGCCCGATGAAAGACGCGCTTGATCCGCGCTCCTTCACCATCGCCACTTTCGCTCTTTGCGGCTTCGCGAATTTCAGCTCCATCGGAATTCAAATTGGCGGCATCGGCGCTCTCGCTCCCAATAAACGCACCGACCTTGCCCGCCTCGGCATTCGCGCCATGTTGTGCGGCACGATGGCCAATTTCATGTCCGCCGCAATTGTCGGAGTCATGCTGAAATGACGTCGTCTCGTCCCGCGCCGGCAGCGCGCACCACTGAATTTGCGCGTGCCGACCGTGCCGCGAAGTACATCGTCGCAAAAACAAAGCTCCGGCCGAAAATCGCGCTCGTGCTTGGCTCCGGTCTCGGCGCTTTTGCTGACAAGCTCGCCGGCGCTACGAAAATCCCATATCAAAAGATTCCCGGCTTTCCGCGCTCCACTGCAGAAGGCCACGCAGGGCGTCTGGTCATCGGCAAAGTGGGCAATATTGAAGTCGCAGCGATGCAGGGCCGCGTCCACGCCTACGAAGGCTACTCCGCGAAGGAAGTCGTCTTCCCGATGCGCGTACTTGGACGCCTCGGAATCCGCACCGCAATCCTGACAAACGCCGCCGGCGGCATCGATCTCAATTACAAACAGGGAGCGCTCGTCGCGATCAGCGACCACATCAACCTACAAGGCACGAATCCGCTCACCGGTCCCAATGACGCTCGCTTCGGGCCGCGCTTTCCCGACATGACGCAAGCCTACGCGAGGCCGTACCGCGAGATCGCGCTAGCCGAAGCGAAGCGCCTCGGCATCGATTTGCGGGAAGGTGTTTACGCCGCGCTTTCCGGCCCCAGCTACGAAACGCCCGCGGAAATTCGTTATCTCAGGACGATTGGAGCCGATCTGGTCGGCATGTCCACGGTTCCCGAGACAATTGTCGCGCGCCACATGGGAATTCGGGTTCTCGGAATTTCATGCGTCACGAATATGGCCGCGGGAATTCTCGATCAGCCAATTAATCATGCCGAAGTGATGGAAACCGGCGAACGCGTGAAAACGCATTTTATAGCGCTGCTTCGCGCCGTAATTCCGCGCATCGCAGCCGATGCAAAGTAGAAGCACCTGAAAGGCGGCCTCATGACCGAATATGACGCATTAATTGCAGCGGCAAAGCAGGCTCGTGAAAACGCTCACGCGCCGTACTCTAATTTCCGAGTCGGCGCAGCACTTCGCGCAAAATCGGGCCGTGTATTCACGGGCTGCAATATCGAAAACGCAACGCTCGGCCTCACCTGCTGCGCCGAACGCACCGCCATATTCAAAGCCGTCTCCGAAGGTGAGCGCGGCTTCGAAGCAATTGCAGTGGTGGCTGACACGGATGTGCTCACGCCCCCGTGCGGCGCCTGTCGCCAAATCATCTGGGAATTTTGTGGCGACGTTCCGGTCATCCTCGCGAATCTAAAAGGCAAAGTTCGGCATGAAACAATGGGCACCCTATTGCCGCACGCTTTCGATTCGTCGTTCCTTTAGAGAGCGGGTCTCGCCAATGCGATTTGGACATCAAACGATGACTTGCTGGACCCGACGAGCGGTAGCAAGAAGCTTTGTTCCGGCGATAGCCGCGATTGTATTCGCTGGACCTTTCCAAACGAAGCCAACTGATGGAAAACTTCTTTGCCAAGGGCAATACTCTCGCAAAAATACAATTAGGGGAGCTGCGAACGCTTGGCTCCCGACTGACCGATGGCGCGTGTACATGTTGCCGGACAGGTCGTATGCGGTACAGACGGAACTTGAGCCGTTCGATAAGGAAACGAGTATTCGGCAAACCTTTACGCTAGCCAGCGATTTCAGACAGACGGGCTTCAGTTCAAATAGCAAATGGCACAATATTTCTTGCGAATTCAATGCTACGAGGCTTCAATGCAGCATTCGCGTTACGTTCCCAAACAATTCGTCCGGGTCCGCATCACTAGATCAAACCCCGCCTTATGTTTTCATGCCTGTTGCAGACGCCTTTCCCTTCGACTTGACCTGGTTTTGCCAAACGTTGGTTTCGCAGTTGGACCACACAGCCGGTCGAAAAATCAAGTTGCCTGTTATAAGCATTCGAGAGGGCAAATCGAAAGACGAAATCGAACTTGGGATAGAGGAATGGGAGCAAGTCGAATACTTGGGTCAGGAAAAGATAACGATTCTGAATCGCGAGATTCTAGCGCACAAATTTCGGGAAGACGATGCAGAAAAACCAGGCGGCGAAAACAGACTCTTAATCTGGATGTCGGACTCGGGAATTGTTCTCCAGATCTCGAGCGCGGAAGAAGGCCCTGACATCCTCCTAACGGACTATCAAGGCCCTCCCCTCTAGGATATCGCTTCCATTTGATAACCAATGCGACTGCAAAGGCACAAAATATGACACGACAAGAATATGCATTCGACAGCTCGAAGAGAGGCATGTTTCATATTTTCCGCGCCTTTCATCTGCGTTCGTCTGTGTTCATCTGTGGTTTCGCATTTCTTCTCGCGTGTACCTCCGCACTAGCGCAGGGCAAAGACAAAGCCGACCTCCTCGTCACCCACGGCACAGTCGTCACTATGGACGCCCAGCGCCGCATCATCGACGACGGCGCAGTCGCAGTCCGCGCAGATTCGATCATTGCCGTCGGGAAAACAACCGACCTTGAGGCTCACTACGAAGCCGGGAAAACAATCGATGCGCACGGCGCCATCATCATGCCCGGCTTGATCAACGCCCATGCTCACGCAGGCATGAGCCTCTTCCGGGGCATCGCCGACGATCTTTCCCTCGACGAGTGGCTCAACAAATACATTTTCCCCGCCGAAGCGCGTAACGTCACCGAAGACTTCGTCGTCTGGGCTACGCGCCTCAGCCTTCTCGAAATGGTGCGCGGGGGCACCACCACGTATTGCGACATGTACTACTTCGAAGACGCCGTCGCCCGCGTCACGAAGGAAGCAGGCATGCGAGGTGTCCTCGCCGAAACCATCATCGATTTTCCTGCACCCGACAACAAGACCACGGCCCAAGCCTTCGACTACACTCAGAAGTTCCTCGATCACTGGAAAGGCGATCCGCTCATCACCGCCGCCGTCGGCCCCCACTCGATTTACACGCTGTCGGAAAAAACACTGCAGGATTCAGCAGCACTCGCGCGCCGCAATCAAGCGCCCATTGCGATTCATATCGCTGAAGCTGCGTTCGAGCTGCAACAAAGTCGCGAGAAGCATGGCGTCACCCCTGTCGCGTATCTCGAGCGCATCGGCCTCCTCGGCCCGGATGTAATCGGCGCGCACTGCATCTGGGTCGACGCTGCCGACATTGCGATCCTCACGCACTTCGGCGTCGGCTGCACTCACAATCCATCAAGCAACATGAAGACTGCCGCTGGTGTAATGCCCGTCGTCGATATGCTCGCAGCCGGACAGGCAGTTGGCCTCGCCACCGACGGCGCTGCGAGCAACAACGATCAGGACATGTTTGAAGAAATGGATCTCGCAGCAAAACTTCAAAAGATTGCGCGCCGCGATCCGCGCGCCCTGCCCGCTCAACAAGTGGTTGAGATGGCGACAATCACCGGCGCACGAGCGTTGCACCTCGAAAAGCAGATCGGTTCGCTGGAAGCCGGCAAAAAGGCAGACCTCATCATCGTCGAGACAACCGCCCCGCACACGATTCCGATGTACAACGTCTACTCAGATCTCGTGTATGCGCAGAAAGCTGCAGACGTGAGAACCGTGGTCATCAACGGAAGGATCGTAATGGAGGATCGCCGCCTGCGTATGCTCGACGAGCCGGGGATCATTCAAAAAGCTCAGGAGTACAAGAAGAAGATCGAAGCATCACTCAACGCGCCGCCAGTCAAATAAGGTCTTAAGCCGCTCTCACTCTCTCACTTATTCTGTGCCACCGTTCGCTGTCGCTGAAGTTTCAGCGCGATCGATCGCAACGTATCCGGGATGTTCTTGTTCGTCGACAAGATTTTCAAATCGGCCGCAGAAAGTCTCGGCAGCAAGTGCAGGGAAATATCCAGCGGCGTTTTGGGATTGTTCGTCAGGTTTTTCATGATCACATAGCTCTTCATGAATTTCCGAGTCAGCGAAATCACCCGAAAAACTTCCTCCGAGAGATTCGTCATCTTGCTGAAACTTTCCACTTCCGAATCCGTGAGCCGCGGCGATTGCAGCACACATCGTTGAACCAGCTTGTTGGGATCTTTGATCAGGATCATCCGGGCTTCGCGATTTCCTTTGAGCGCCATTGTGAGCCGCTGGACCACGTTCATTTTCGTAATCTGCTTCAGAAGTGTGTCGCGCTTCACCGGGTCGGGTTCCGCTTCCTTCGCGGCATCTTCCAGCTCTTTAAGGGAGATCGGCTCGTTCTTGTGGATTTCAGCGAGCAACAGCTGCTGTTCTGCGGATGCCGCTTGCGATTGGGTGAGCGCCTCCGCCAGATGCCAGTCAGAACTGAGCCGCTCCATATTGTCGAGTAGCGCTTGAATTCCCGCCGCCGTCAGATGGCGCGCGGCACGCGTTACGTGCGCCGCAGGACATGACTCATTTCTCGCCAGCGCATCTGCGACGCCCGGTTTATCAGCAGCGTATTCGGCGCAGTATTTAAAAAGATGCGGGTCGGCGTCAGCGCGCGTCAGCGCGGCGACAAAGGATGCAGGAGGAAGCGTCAGCAAAACCCCTTGTGCCCTCTCAGCAATCGAAGCATCGGCGTCGGCAGCCAGCACCGCGAGCAATTCTGCGCGATCCTCGGGCGCAAGTGGAACCCCGCCCGAGCACACCGCAAGCTTTCGTTCCGGCCGGGCTTGTCCCGAACGGATCTCTGCCCGAACTTCCGCGCTAATGGGAATCTCCGGATGGAGTTTTCAGATCATTACGCGTTAATTTGATACTGCCGGGCACGCCGGGCTGCCCGAATGGCGGAACTGTCTGACCGTTCAATTCCAGAACGACGCCGCCCGAATCACTCGCCGTGATTTCCAGCCATTCACGCGCCTCGAACTGCTTCGCTTCGTCCGTCTCCACGAAATGATTGAACACCGTATTTCCATCGGCCACAATCGTCAGAATCACCGCTTTGCTCGTCTGCACCTTCAACTCCAGCGGATCCGCTGCCGGGGCAGGATTGGTAACCACATTTTGCGCCGCAGAATCGGCCGCGACCGGTGTCCCTTCAGAAACCGAAGCGGGCGACGTCTTGTGAAAATGCGCCAGAATGCGGCTGCCGAATCGCACATAGACCAACGCCGCAACCCCCAGAATCACGAGCAGCGCAATCGCCGCCACCGCCACCGGCTTCCAATCGCGCGGCATCTCCATCGGTGGGTCGGGAACCACCCCTGCGTCTACTCGGCCTTTCGTCTCAAGAGCGTACTCAGCCACCATGCTGTCTTCGTCCAGCCCGAGAAATCGCGCCACCGAGCGAATGAATCCCCGGTTGAACACCCCTCCGGGCAACTTGTCCCAGTGCTCGTTCTCGATTGCTTCCAAAAATCGCGTGCTGATGCGCGTCGCCGCGGACACTTCTTCCAAAGAAACGCCTCTCATCTCGCGTTCGCGCTTCAAGTGTTCGCCGAATGGTGTCGATGACATCTCTGAGGGACCCGAAGCCCACGAAAAATATAGGCGTCGGTGCAGGGTGTGTCAATCGCGGCCGCTCGATATCTCAAACATCGCGGAGAACCACCCATTTGCCTTACGTCAATCGCCCCGCGATGCCCATTGCGGTAACTGAAAACGGTTCACTATAATGTCAACGTTGCCCGATAAGATCCCAGACCCGATTCCCCGTCTTCCGGCTGAACCGGTCCGAAGAGCCAATGATGGCAAAGTCTTCGGCGGCGTCGAGCGGCGCCGAAATCCGCGCACCGTGCCCGAGCCCGCTGAAGCCACGGAAGTCACGGTTTTCCATGAGCTTGGGAAAGCTCTCACATCTTCGCTTCAGCTCGACCAGGTCCTCCGCACCATCATGGAGAAGATCAACGAAGTTCTCCGGCCCGATACTTGGTCGCTCCTGCTAATGGACGCCGATAAAGGCGAGCTCTATTTTCAGATCGCGACCGGCAAAGGCGCCGAAGCGCTGAAGGATGTGCGTATCAAATTGGGGCAGGGACTCGCAGGCTGGGTCGCGCAAACAGGTGAAGTCGTCGTCGTCCCCGACACCTCGAAAGATTCTCGCTTCTTCGCAAAAGTTGACGAGCGCACAAAGATGGAAACACGCTCGATCGTCGCCGTCCCCGTGCGCTTTCGCGATCATTGTCTGGGCGTCATCGAACTCATCAACTGTATCGGTCCGGAAGGTTTCAGCCAGCGCGATCTCGCTCTCCTCGAAGCGCTCGCTGACTACGCTGCAATCGCGATCGAAAATGCGCGCCACGTTCAGCGCATTCACGAACTGACGATCACCGACGATTGCACCAGCCTCTACAACGCGCGCCATCTGAATTTCATGCTCGATACGGAGATCTACCGCTCGCACCGGTATGCGTTCGAATTTTCGCTGATCTTCATCGACCTCGACCATTTCAAAAACGTCAACGACACATACGGCCACTTGATGGGCTCGAAGCTCCTCGCCGAAATCGGCGCCGCCATCAAAGAGAAGTGCCGCATGATCGATCTCGCTTTCCGCTATGGAGGCGACGAGTTCGTCGTCCTGTTGCCGCAAACTTCGAAGGAAAATGCCCTCGGCGTCGCCCGCCGCCTCCACAAACTGATTCGCGAAGCCACGTGGCTCGCGGACCCCGGCATCAGCGTGCAAATCACCGCCAGCGTCGGCGTTGCCTCGTACCCGACGGACTCTCGCACAAAAGCTGAGTTGCTGCATCTCGCCGACGAAGCCATGTACCTCGTCAAGAACACCACGCGCGACAGCGTAGCCGCTGCCGGCGTCGGGCTCCTTCCTCTTTCTGCTCCTATCCCTCAAAGCTGATACCACCTCGCGCTCCGAGTCATCGACCTTCGGCATTTTCCACAAGAACCATAGCGCTCCTTGATTCACCCGTGTCACCGTGTTAGTCTGCGCGCACATCAACATTTGCAATCAGCACACAGAGATAGCGGAGGCGAGCGAAAATTCATGGCCAATGAAGCGCTGGGAATGATCGAGACCAAAGGACTGGTGGGCTCGATTGAAGCTGCCGATGCCATGGTGAAAGCCGCCAACGTGATTCTCATCGGCAAGGAATATATCGGCGCAGGGTATGTCACCGTGATGGTTCGCGGCGATGTAGGCGCCGTGAAAGCTGCCACCGATGCAGGCGCTGCAGCCGCGCGCCGTGTTGGTGAACTTGTTGCCGTCCACGTAATTCCGCGCCCGCACGAACTCGTGGAAGAAATTTTGCCGGGCGGCGGACTTTCCCGCACTCCGAAGAAGTAGCCAGGTGGTTCTTTGAGCCTGCGCGATCGCGACCTGATTTCGATCCAGGAAGCCCGTCAAGCCGTCGAGCGGGCGCATGAAGCCCAGAAGAAGTTCGCCGGATTTTCCCAGGAACAGGTAGACGCCGTCGTCGAGGCTTGCGCAAACGCAGCAACCGAAGCAGGCGAATCGCTCGCGCGCCTCGCCGTCGAAGAAACCGGTTACGGCAACGTCCCCGACAAAATCACGAAGAATCGTCTCGCCTCGGTTAACGTTCCGCGCGCGATTCGCGGTATGAGAACTGTCGGCATCATCCGCGAAGACCGCGAAAAGGGAATCATCGAAATTGCTGCGCCGGTCGGCGTGGTCGCCGCGATCATCCCGTCG
>Ga0210387_10000391_pt1 | contig 31213 bp, 32 predicted proteins | sample IncBWC7OmetaG_FD_160108 | JGI IMG/M metagenome (GOLD analysis project Ga0210387, IMG submission 160108) | Forest soil microbial communities from Barre Woods Harvard Forest LTER site, Petersham, Massachusetts, United States - Inc-BW-C-7-O ... | reverse complement strand
GTCGTCACCGGCGCGGTCGTGTCGATGCCGGGCGCTATCGTCGGCGCCACGACTGATTCGGCGACGGTCACCGGTAGTCCCGCAACGGTCACGGCGGGCCAGGTGGCGAGCGTGAACGTCACCTATGGCGCTCCGTCATCCAGTGGTGGACTCTGGATCGCGAATTACGTCGGGGGGACAGGATTCGCGGAGCTCGCGGCCAGCACGCTCGGGGCGTCGACGACCGCGCCGTCGCTGACCCGGCACGTGATCGCGACCTCCGATGCGGATGGACCGAAATCGATTGCCTTCGATCCCGCTGGCAATCTCTGGGTCGTCCTCACGCGCACGCCAGTCGAAGACACCGTGCTGCCGGCCGTCTTGGAGCTCACGCGCGCGCAGCTCGACAGCGCGGCGCCGACTCCGAGCGTCGTGCTCGCCGACACGAGCCTGACGCTCACGGGCGGCTTGGCGTTCGATACCGCGGGTAACGTGTGGATCGCGAGCGTTGATAACTGCGAGATCGTCGAGTACGCGGCCGGGCAGTTGGCCGCGCCGACGCTCAAGCTCACGCGGCACTGTGCATCACCGGTCATCGGCCCCAACGCCCTCGCGTTCGACGCCCACGGGAATCTGTGGGTCGGCGACATCGCGACCCATACGCTCTACGAATATCCCCGCGCCGCGTCCTCGCCCACGATCGTCATTGGCCTGCCGAGTATGGCGATGCCGGCCGCCATCGCGTTCGATGCCGCGGGCGATCTGTGGGTGACATCGAACGACTCGACGGTTTATGACTACACGCCGGGGCAACTCGCGGCCAGCGGCAGTCCGACGCCCACGACGACACTGGCGATCTCGGGCACGCGTCTCGTGAGTCTCGCGTTCGACAACAGCGGCGATCTGTGGCTCGCGAACTTCGCCACGAGCACGATCGATGAGCTGTCGGCCAGCCAGCTGAGGAGCAGCGGGACCGTGACACCAGTCACCGTGATCTCGGGCCCGGGCAGCGTGAACGCACCGACCGGTCTGGCGTTCAGTCCGCGCGTCTCGGGATTGCCCCTCTTTACACGGCGGCGGTAGGCCGCTCCATGGTGCCCTTGTACGCCATCGGTGGCTCGTCGATGCCGAAGTTCGCGGCCGCGAGCTCGGCGACGCGCTGGAGCTGCGCCTTGGTCAGGTCTGGCGCGTCGCCGGCGGCCGCGAACTCGGCGAGCTGCGTGGCGTCGTAGATATTGGGCAGCGTCGACATCACGAGCGGCTCGGCGAGGAGCCACTTGAGCGCGGCCTGGCCCAAGGTCATCTCGGTCGTCAGGAAATCCAGCGTACGGATTTTCTGGAGGCCGTTGATCAACCACGACCGCGGGCGATGGCGGCGGTGGTCGTTCTCCCCGAACACCGTGTCCTCGGTGTAGTGACCCTCGAGCATCCCGGACGCGTGCGTTACGCGGATCGTGAATGCGCAGTGCGGGGCCGTGCGGCGCGCGGCGTCGATCATCGCGGTGCCGGGATGCTGCTCGAGAATGTTCCAGATCATCTGGATCAACCCGATATCCGGCTCGCGCTCACACAGCTCGATTGCCTCGTAGAGCCAACCGATCGCGGGGCCGAAGGCGGCGCCCCACACGCGGATCTTTCCCTCGCGCTTGAGGTCGCGAAGCGTGGCCCAGAGCTCGGGGTCGCGAACGTGCTCCATCTTTACGTTGTGGATCTGGAGAACATCCAGATAGTCGGTCTCGAGACGCTCCAGGCACCGATCAACCGCGAGGCGGAGATAGGCTGGATCGGTGCGCATCGGCAACTCTGATTGACCGCGCCGGGCGCTTCGCGCCTCGGCGTCGTAAATGTCATAGCCTATCTTCGTCGCGTACACCACGGCTGAACGGTGGCCCCGGAAGGCGGACGATAACTGCTTCTCGGCGCGGCCGTTCCCGTACGCATCGGCGGTGTCGAAGAACGTAATTCCGTGATCGTCCAGTGCCTTGCGGTGGAGTGAGATCGCATCCGCATCCGACATCTCGCCCCACCAGCCGGTCGAGGTGGTCCAGTTGCCGAACCCGACCTCGCTTACCGTGACGTCGGTTCCCGGGAATGTGCGATAGCGCATGTTACTCCCAGCCGCGCCGAATGAGGCGCGCGGCATTCGTGGCGAAATACGTCAGAATGAAATCGGCGCCCGCGCGGCGGATGCCGATCAGTGACTCCATCATCGCGCGATCGCCATCGAGCCAACCCCGCTCGGCCGCCGCTTGCAACATCGCGTACTCACCGCTCACCTGATACGCCGCGACCGGGTACCCGGTGGCTGCCTTTACCCGGTGCACGATGTCGAGATACGGGCCCGCGGGCTTGACCAGGATCGCGTCGGCGCCCTCGTCGATGTCCAGCGCCACCTCCCTCAGCGCCTCGGCGCCATTCGCCGGGTCCATCTGATAGCCGCGGCGGTCGCCGCTCTTCGGCGTCGACTCGGCCGCCTCGCGGAATGGGCCGTAGAAAGCCGAAGCGTACTTGGCCGCGTAGCTGAGGATCGCCGTGTCCGAGTGGCCGGCCGCATCGAGGGCAGATCGAATGGCCGCCACGCGACCATCCATCATGTCGCTCGGCGCCACGATATCGGCGCCGGCCTGGGCGTGCGAGAGAGCAGCGTGGGCCAGCAAGGGCAAAGTGGCATCGTTATCGACCGCGCCATCGCGCAAGATCCCACAGTGGCCGTGCGACGTGTACTCGCACATGCATACGTCGCCGATCACGACGAGCTCGGGAAATTCGCGCTTGAGCGCGCGGATACCTTGCTGCACGGGGCCGTATTCGTCCCATGCACCGGAGCCCTCGTCATCTTTGGTGTCGGGGATACCGAACAGGATCACTCCGCCGACGCCCGACTCGGCCGCCGCGCTTGCATCGCGCAACATCTCGTCGACCGACGTCTGGGCGACGCCGGGCATCGTGGAGACCGGGAGCCGGACATTCGCGCCGGTGCGCACGAAGACCGGCAGGACGAGCTGCGCGGGGTCCAAGCGGGTCTCGCGCACGAGGCGCCGGAGCGACGCCGTGCGACGCAGCCGGCGTGGCCGGATCGTCAAAGGGGCCGTCTCGCGGTCAGTCAGGAACGCGTCCATTCCCTCAATTTAGCGGCGAGCGCCAGTCCGGCGGCGGCCGGATTCGCGGGGTCGACGGGCTCTGAGGCGCGCACCACCCGGGCACCGTCGACGTCGGCGATCAGCCCATGGAGCACGCCGCGGATCACGAGCCCGCCAATCGGCACCTGACACCCGCCATCGAGCGCAGCGAGCATCGACCGCTCGGCGGTCACGTCCCGCATGGTGTCCGGATCGTTGAGCGGCGCGAGCGCTTTCGCGGCATCGCCACCAACACGGGCCTGAATGGCGATGGCACCCTGCCCCGGGGCCGGTAGCCAGTCCGGCGGGTCGAGGTACGCCGTGATATGCTGGGTTGCGCCCAGGCGAATGAGGCCTGCGGCGGCCAAAATGGCTGAGCGGACCTGACCTTCGGCGACCTTGCGGAGTCGGGTGGGGACATTGCCCCGAAACTCGACGAGCTCGAGATCCGGACGGATCGCCCGGAGTTGCGCCCGGCGGCGCAGGCTCGACGTTCCCACGCGAGCTCCTGGGGGAAGATCGGCGATCGCGTCGCCGACAACGACATCGCGGGGGTCCGCGCGGGGTAGCACGGCGACCACTCCCACCGTGTCCGTGGGCAGGTCTTTGAACGAGTGCACCGCGCAATCGATCGCCCCTTCGGCGAGGGCGACTTCGAGCTCCTTCGTGAACAGGCCTTTGGCGCCAATCTCGAGGAATGATGCGTCGAGACGCCGATCGCCGAGCGTCGTGAACGGCACGAGCTCACTCTCGATGCCGCGCGCGGCTAACGCATCCTGAACCTGATGCGCCTGCTCCAGCGCGAGCGCCGACTTACGCGTGCCGATTCGCATAGTACTGCTTAATCGCTTCGACGAGCGCTGGTATCGACGCGGTTGGAGACTCGATCGCGACGGCGATTCCCGCCGCGCGCGCGGCCTCGCTCGTGATCGGCCCGATCGTCGCCGCGGGCGCCCGGCGGGCTTGCTCGTCGCCTACTGCTTCGACATAGCCCGTCACGGTCGACGCCGACGTGAACGTCACGAGATCGAGATCTTCCGGAGTTACGGCGCCTTTGATCGACTCGGAGCGATACATGTGTACCACATCCACCGTTGCACCCGCGGCTCGCAGACCTTTGGGCAGGACATCTCGGGCGCCTTCGGCCGTGGGATACAACATGCGCGCGCCACTGACTCGATCGCGCAATGCGTCGACCACACTCTCGGCGACAAACCGATCCGGGATGACGTCCGACGCGATGCCATGGGACAGGAGCGCCTCGGCCGTGGCTGGGCCAATCGCGGTCACTGTGAGACCGGCTAGCGCCCGAGCATCCAATGACGACGCACGTAGGGCATGCCAGAAATAATCGACGGCAGTTTTGCTCGTGAACAGCACGTGTTGGTATTGGGAGAGACTACTAATCGCGGCACTGAGGGCCGACTGGTCGAGCGGCGTGATTTGAATGGACGGCATCTCGACGACGTCCGCGCCAGCGTCACGGAGGCGCACAGAGAGCCAGCCTGCGCGTTCGGACGCACGCGTCACGAGAATCCGGCGGCCGAAGAGGGGCCGCTGCTCGAACCACGATACCGTCTGGCGCAAGGCGACCGTCTGGCCGATGATCACGATCAGGGGCGAGGCCACATCGGCGGCCGCCAGCGTCGACAGTGTGGCGACCACCGTGCGTTGCGTCGGGAGTGTGCCCCATTGAATGCCGGCGGCCGGGGTGTCCGGGCTCAAACCGCCTGCAATGAGACGATCCGTGATCTCGCGGAGATGGCGGACGCCCATGTACAACACGATGGTGCCACCCACGCGCGCAAGAGCCGACCAGTCGGTCTGCGTGTCGGGCTTTGTGGGATCTTCGCTGCCAGTGACGAAGGTGACCGAGGTGGCGACTCCGCGGTGCGTTACCGGGATGCCGGCGTAGGCAGGGGCGGCGACACCCGCCGTCACACCCGGGACGATCTCGAACGGGATGCCAGCCGCCGCCAACGCCTGGGCCTCTTCGCTGCCGCGGCCGAATACGAACGGGTCGCCGCCCTTCAGGCGAACGACTCTGTTGCCCTCCTGGGCGAGGCGAATGAGCAGCGCGTTGATATCGGCCTGGGACGTCGAGGCGTCGTCGCCGCCGCGCTTCCCGACGCTCCGCGCATCTTTCACCCTGGCGTAGAGCGCCGGATTCACCAGCGCATCGTAGACCACGACATCGCACTCGGCCAGGAGTTCCTGCCCTCGCACGGTGATCAACTCCGGATCGCCCGGCCCTGCACCGACGAGATAAACCATCACCGCCGGAATCGTGCGGCACGCCACCAGATACTCACGGCGTACGCGCCGTAGATGATGGCGGCGGCCGCGTACGCGACCTCGAAGTAGATGGCGTTGTCGGGAATCATGGCGCGTCCTCGACGTGGGCGCGCACGAGCGCGAGGCGGTACCGCGCGCGCACGAGGGCGATGTAGAGGATGATCATCGCGACGCACGCGAGGAGGAACGTCGTCAGCATCTCTGGCGGCAGCGACGGGGCCGATGGCTTGGCGACGATCGGCATCGGATGCAGCGTGCGGAAGAAGTAAACGCTGAAGTGAATGAAGAACATGAGCGGCACGGAGAGCAGTGCCAGGACAGCCGAGTAGCGCGCGCGCAGCTCGGGATCCTCGATCGCGCCGCGAAGGACCAGGTAGCCCGAGACGAGAAACCACAAGAACAATGTCGACGTGAGCCTCACGTCCCAGGTCCACCACGTCCCCCACACGGTCTTGCCCCAGATCGGTCCCGTGATGAGGGCGACCGTGAGAAATACGAGGCCGACTTCGCCGGAGCTCTCGGCGAACGCATCGGCTCGCTCATCGCGCAACCAGAGATACACCCCGCTCGCGATCGCCATGAGGCCGAACCCGATCCATATGCCCACGAAGGCCGACGGTGGGTGAACGTAAAAGATTTTTTGGGCCGGCCCTTGTCGCGCCTCGATCGGCGTGAACCAAATCGCGCGCACGGCGACGCCCGCCACCGCGAAGACGGCGAGCGCGATCGACCAATCGAATGGCCAGAGCGTTAGTGTTCGAGAGTCGCTGGGAAGGCGAGCGTACATGCGTAGACGAAGACGAGGTCGAAAGATGCCAGCACCTCCAGCCATCCCGCCACCTCACCCACTGGCCGACCGCTCAGCAGTTTCGCGGTCGATTGCGCGGCGGCAATGACAACGGGAACGAAAAATGGCAGCGACAGCATTGGCAGCAGCAACTCGGCGAACCGCGTGTTCACGGTCATCGCGCTGAACAGCGTTCCGACCGCAACGAGACCGATCGCGGCGAGCATGGCGATGCCCGCCAACGGCCCCGCGATGTGCGTGAGCGGCACGTTGTACATGATGCCGACGGCCGGGATCGCGAGCGCCTGCACCGCGAGCACGAAGACGAGGTTGGCGAGCGCCTTGCCGAGGAACACGGCCTTCGGGTCGATGGGCGCCACGAGTAGTCCATCAATGGCGCGATCCGCGACTTCGGCGGCGAACGAGCGATGCAGGCCGAGCATTCCCGCGAACGTAAAGATCACCCACAGGACGCCGGGCGCCAGATCGGCGGCGGCGACGGCGGTGGGGTCCCAGGCGAAGAAGAAGATGGTCGACGCGAGGACCGCAAAGATGGCCGCCGAGAAGAATGCGCTTCGGCTACGGAACTCGATGCGCAGGTCTTTCCGCGCGATGAGCCACGCCGCGTCGAGGAGCCCGGGCGGCCTCATGGAGGGCAAAGTAGGGCCCGATATCGCGCGGCGTAAGTGACCGGATCGATGGCGGTTCGGACGTCGTAGCTGGCGAATCGGCCCTCGTTGAGAACCGCGTCCCACGTGGCGAGCGCGAGCCCCTCGTCGATGTTGTGCGTGACGAGGATCAATGCGGCGCCGGCATCCTTGAGGTGAACGAGCGCCTCGGTCAGCACGCCCGCGCCTTGCGCATCGAGGCCCGTGAACGGCTCATCGAGCAACACGATGCTCGGACGATGCACGAACGATCGCGCGATCGACACGCGCTGTTGGAGACCGCGACTCAGCTGCCGCACGAACGTGTCGGCGCGATCTTGGACGCCGAGCGACGCGAGCGACGCGAGCGACGCGGTGCGAGGCTCGGGCACGCCGTAGAGTCGCGCCGCGAATTCGACGTTTTCGAGCGCCGTGAGCTCCGGGTATAACATCGTCTGGTGCGAGATCAGGCCGACGGCGCTGCGCGCGGCGAGACCGAACGGCGAGACCGAGCCACTATTCGGCGCGAGCAAGCCGGCCACGATTTTGAGCAGGGTCGTCTTGCCCGCGCCGTTCGGCCCGAAGATCGCCAGACACTCGTGCGGATCGAGCGTGAAGCTCACGCCCGCGAGCGCGGTGCGACGACCGAAACGACGAGTAATGTTGTCGACGACGACAGCCGGTGGTGCCACGCGGCGGAATCTACTCGACCGTGAAGAACGTCGTCATTCGCGAGAGGATCAGCATCTGCCGGACACGATCATTCGGGTGCCGGAGCGTGATGTGCACGTTGTTCAGCGATGCCCGCTGTTGCACCGCCACCAGCAGCGCGATGCCGCTCACGTCCAGGTCCTCGGTCAGTGCCATATCGAGCGTGACGTCGGTTTCGCCCTGCGCGATCGCATCGTCGATCCAAGCGAGCAGCGCACGGCGAAAGTCGTCCCGGTTCTCGATCGTCAAGCGGGCCGGCACCACGAGGACCATATGGCGTCAGAAGGCGCGATAACGGTGCCGTCGCCGTCCCAACCGAGCTAACGTGAGAAGTCACCAATGGTTGGCGCTTCCGACCGGGTCCGGTGAGCGCGAGCCTCGCTACCGCACTTTGCCGACATCCGTGATTTATGCGAGATTGCGACGACGATGACCGACATCGACGTCCTGCTCGAAGAACACCGCCGTTTCCCTCCCCCGGCGGCCTTCTCGAAGTCGGCAGCAGTCGCCGATCCTGCCATCTACGACAAGGCCAACGCCGACCCCGTGGCGTTTTGGAGCTTGGAAGCCAAACGCCTCGAATGGTTTACCCCATGGCGGACGGCACTCGAATGGCGGCCGCCGCACGTGCGGTGGTTCGTGGGCGGGACGCTCAACGTCTCGGTCAACTGCCTCGATCGCCACATCCGCGCCGGCCTTGGCAACAAAGCAGCGTTCATCTGGGAAGGTGAGCCGGGCGATCGGCGCACGTTGACCTATTGGGAGTTGTCGGTCGAGGTCAACAAGTTCGCGAACGTGCTGCGCGCGCACGGGGTCAACCGTGGGGATCGCGTCGCGATCTATCTGCCGCTCGTGCCCGAAGCGGCGATCGCCATGTTGGCCTGCACGCGGATCGGCGCGATTCACTCCGTGGTATTCGGTGGGTTCTCACCCGACTCTCTGCGCGATCGCATTCAGGATGCGAGTGCCAAGGTGTTGATCACGGGTGATGGGGGATTCCGGCGCGGGCAGATCGTGCCGCTCAAGCGAAACGCGGATCGCGCGCTCGAGGAGTGTCCGTCGGTCACGCGCGTGTTTGTCGTGCAGCGCTTCTCCGGCTCGGCCGCCGAATCGACGCCGATGCATGAAGGGCGCGACATCTGGTGGCATGACGCGATGGCCAGGGTCGGCATGGTGTGCGAACCCGAGCGCATGGACGCCGAGGATGTGCTGTACATCCTGTACACATCCGGCACCACCGGGAAGCCGAAAGGCATCGTGCACACCACCGGCGGATACCTGACAGGCGTTGCCTCGACGATGCGGATGGTGTTCGACCTCAAGCCAGACGACGTGTTCTGGTGTACGGCCGACGTTGGGTGGGTCACCGGGCACTCGTATCTGGTGTATGGGCCATTGGCGAACGCGGCCACCTGCGTCATGTACGAGGGGGCGCCGGATTGGCCGGACAAAGATCGCATGTGGGATATGTGCGAGCGGCACGGCGTCACGATTTTTTACACCGCGCCGACCGCCATACGGGCGTTCATGAAATGGGGGGATCAATATCCCGCGCGGCATGATTTATCCCGGTTGAGGCTCCTGGGATCAGTTGGCGAGCCGATCAATCCCGAGGCCTGGATGTGGTATCGGGAGCGTATCGGCGGTGGCCGGTGTCCCGTCGTAGATACATGGTGGCAGACCGAGACAGGCGCGATTGTGATATCACCGTTGCCCGCTATCACCGAGACGAAGCCCGGGAGCGCTACTATCCCATTACCTGGGTATAGTGCGGAGCTGCTGGATTCGCAGGGGTCGGTCATCCCCGTGGGTGGCGGGTTTTTGGCGCTGACCCGGCCGTGGCCGTCCATGCTGCGCACGATTTGGGGCGACGACAAGCGGTACGTTGACACGTATTTTTCGAAATGGCCCGGTCGTCCGGAGCTCTACTTCGCGGGTGATGGGGCGAAGCGCGACGACGACGGATATTTCTGGATCCTCGGTCGGGTGGATGACGTGCTCAACGTCGCCGGACATCGCATCGGTACGATGGAGGTCGAGTCTGCTCTCGTCGGGCATCCGGCGGTCGCCGAGGCCGCGGTCGTGGGCCGGACGCACCCGATCAAGGGCCAGGCATTGGCGGCGTTTGTGACGTTGCGCGCGGGTCGGGAGTCGACACCGGAGTTGCGCGACGAGCTTCGCGAGTTCGTCGCCGACAAGATCGGGGCGATCGCGCGCCCGGACGACGTGCTGTTCGCGGCAGATCTGCCGAAAACGCGGTCCGGGAAGATTATGCGGCGGTTGTTGCGCGATATCGCCGAAGGACGGACGCTGGGGGACACGACGACATTGGCGGATCCGAATGTCGTCGCGACACTCAAGGCGCAGTACGACGGCCAGGAGTAACGTGTTCACGAAACTCTTCCCCGAGTCCATTTTCCCGCGCAAGCTGAGCGCGGCGGCGGAACGGCGCATGCGCCTGGCGATGGCCCGCGGCGAGGAAGCCATCATCCGCGCGCACGTCGACAACGCGCTCATGTTCGTCGACACGCTCGCCGAGGAGCTGTCGTTCGATCGCGCCATCGACACGTATATACGAGTCATGGGAGTTCCCGAGCCTTTGGCCAGCACGGTCGCCACACGCGCGCTGGTCGCGCTCGGCCAGGATCTCGTCCCCTATCGCCGCCGGTCTCGCGAGCTCGAACGCGCCGCGGCGGCGGCTAGCGGGGAGGCGGGAGTGCCGCCGATCGAAGAAGACTCGAAGCCGCGGCTACGGCTGAACGACGCGTCCGAGGCTCGCGGTCGTGTCAAGCGGGCGTAGCTCGCGATAGTCCGCGACGCTGGCGATCAGGATCAGCGTCACGATCGCGGCGGACGACAAGCAATAAATACAATACGCGTGGATCACGAACGCTTCGAGCGACGTGAGATAGGCCGTGAATATGAACCCGAGTGCTGCCTCGGCGAGCAGGATCGCCGAGAGTCGGCGAGACTCGGTGAAGCGGGACAGGGTACCCGCGATCGCGGTCGCGAGAACGGCCACGTAGTACGCGACGCCCCATGCGGCGACCGGTAGGCCGAGGAACTTCGCCCATCTGCTCATCTGCACGGTCTCGCACGAGCCGATCGAGCAACTCAGTTGGCCGATGTACCCCAGCTTGTACAGCGTGAGATAGGCCGAAATGAAAACGCCGCCCAGTGCGAGGACGGCGATGACCATGCGCTTGGTCATTATTTCGTGGCGACTCGCTTCGCCGGGACGGCCGCCGAGTCGACGAGGGCCTTGAACTGATCGTAGGGAATCACGCCGGGGATCTCCTTGTCGCCGATCACGAACGTCGGCGTCTGGCTGACCTTGCGGCGCTCCCCTTCGGCCTTGTTCGCCTGGATGTCGCGAACATGGGCCTGCGAGGTGTAGCATGCGCGCCATTTGTCGACGTCGAGACCGAGGTCCTTGGCGTAGCCCTCGAAGATGGACGACGGGTTGCCAGTCGCCTGCGTGTTCCATTGGTCCTGCCCTTGGAACAGGCGGTCGTGCATCTCCCAGAACCGTCCCTGATCGTTCGCGCAGGCGGCGGCTTCCGATGCGAACCACGTGTTCTTGTGCATCGGAAGCGGGAAATCGTAGTAGTGATAGCTCGCCTCACCGGTCTCGACGATGCGCTTCCGGACGTCCGGTTCTGTGACGACCGCGAAGTTGCCGCAGGCGGGGCACTCGAAATCCGCGAACTCGATGATCTGCACCGGCGCGTCGGGCTTGCCGAGCAGATAGCCCTTGGCGGGGCCGAGCGATGCCGGGTCGGCGACGGTCGTGGCGATCGGCGGCGCCTTTGGCTGGTTCATGACGTAGACGATGGCGATCACACCGACCGCGGCGAGCAGACCCAGCGCGGTGAGAAAGCGGGCGTTCGACTGGCGCGCGGGCGGTTTGCGGCGCGTGGCTACCATGATGGGGGTCCGTCTTCGTCTTCGGGTGTCCAGTCGGTCGGCTCCCACTTGGCCTCGCCGGCCGATTGCGCCTCGGAGACGATCCGCCGGCTTTCGGCGATCTCGGGCGTGTCGTACGTGGCGCGCACCTCGTAGTGAAAGAGCTCACTCTTGGCGTCGCCGATCAGCTTCATTAACTCGGGAGCATGGGCCAGGAGCTCCCCTTTGGCCTGAAGCGCCTGAATCCGCGCGGCAAGCGTGAGCAACAGTCGCTCGAGGTTCCGCCGTCGTCCGTCGTCGTACGTCTCCTCGGCCATATTCGCAAGATATCTGATAGATTTGCCCGCGTGAAGATCGATCTTCTGGCCGAACTAGAGTGGCGTGGCCTTAAATACCAGCATACCGCGGGACTCGCTGAGGCGCTGGCGGCCGGACAGGTGGCTGCCTATTGCGGCTTTGATCCGACGGCGGACAGCCTCCACGTCGGTAGTCTTGTCCAGATTATGGGACTGGTCCATCTCGAACGGAGCGGGCATCGGCCGGTTCTTCTGGTGGGTGGCGGCACTGGGCTCATTGGCGATCCGAGTGGCAAGGCCAATGAGCGGCAGCTGGTCGATCAAGCGACGATCGAGACCAATGCTCAGCGCATCGCGGATCAAGTCCGCCGATTCGTGACGTTCGACCTGGTGAACAATGCCGAGTGGTTGACATCGCTCAACCTCGTTGAGTTCCTCCGCGATGTCGGGAAGCACTTCACGGTCAACTACATGCTCCAAAAGGAGTCCGTCAGCGCGCGGATGGACGCTGGCATTTCGTTCACCGAGTTCTCGTACATGCTGCTCCAAGCGTACGACTTTCTGGAGCTGCATCGGCGGCAAGGGGTGACCTTGCAAATCGGGGGCAGCGATCAGTGGGGGAACATCACGGCCGGCATTGAGCTCATTCGCCGGACCACGGGCAACGAGGCGAACGCGCTCACGTTGCCGCTCGTGACGAACTCCGCGGGGACGAAATTCGGGAAGACCGAGTCTGGCACGGTCTGGCTCGATCCGGCGAAAACGTCACCGTATCAGTTCTATCAGTTCTGGATCAACATCGACGACCGGGACGTTGGCCGGTACCTGCGCTACTTCACGCTGTTCGATCGCGAGGAGATCGAGTCGCTCGAGGCGCGAGTCGCGCAGTACCCGGAACGACGCGAGGCGCAAAACGCACTCGCGCGCGATGTGACCACGCGCGTGCACGGGTCGGACGCGGCCGCGAGCGCCGCACGGGTGTCGGCCGTCTTGTTCGGCGCGAGCCCGAGCGACCTCACGGTGGACGATCTGGCCACGCTCCGGAGTGAGATGCCCTACGTGACGGCGAACTTCGACAAGGCAATCGACGCGGTCGAGCTGACGGCGGGACACGGCATCCTCGCCTCGAAGGGTGAAGCGCGGCGGCTCATCCAGCAGGGCGGCCTCTACGTGAATGACCGTCGTGTGACGCCCGAGACGACCACGATCGGTACCGACGATCTGCTGGCGGGGCGTTACGTGATCCTGCGCAAGGGTGCGCGGAATCGCACGCTCATCGAGTTCGTCTAGACCGTGGATCGAAGGCGTCGCGGAGCGCGTCGCCGAGCAGGTTGAACGCCATGACGGCCGCGCCGATCGCGAGGCCCGGCGCGACGGAGGTCCATGGTGCGTGGCGCAGCTGGGCGAGGTCGCGGCCGTCGGCGATCATCGAACCCCACGACGGCGTCGGCGGTTGCACGCCGAGTCCGAGGAATGAGAGGGCTGCTTCGGCCATGATCGCGCCCGCGATGCCGAGGGTGGCGGCGATGATGACGGGCGCGACGACGTTCGGGAGCACGTGGCGGACAATGATGAGACGGTCGCGTGCACCCAAGGCGCGGATTGCCTGCACGAACTCGAGCTCGCGGACGACGAGCACCTGTCCGCGCACGAGGCGCGCCATGCCAGCCCAGCCCACCAAGCCAATCGTCGCGAATACGACGACGAGTGAGGGGGAGAGCGCGGCGACCATCGCGATCAGCAGGAGCAGCGTGGGGAATGCGAGCGTCACATCCGCCAATCGCATGATGATCTCGTCGACCCAGCGGCCGTAGAAGCCGGCGAGCAGGCCAAACGTCAGGCCGAGCGTGACGGCGATGCCTTGTGAGATGAATCCCACTGCGAGCGACACACGGGCGCCGTATATCAATCTCGCCCACACATCTCTCCCCGCTCCGTCCGTACCGAGCCAGTGCGCGGCAGATGGTGCCTGCAGGCGGATCCCCAGGTCCTGCGCAATCGGGTCGCCTCGGGCGATGAGTGGCGCAACCAACGCCGCACCGGCTATGGCGAGAATCAGTGCCGCGCCGACGACCCCACGAGGGTCAGACCTGAGGCGACGCCACGCGTTCACACTTGCTGTCTCAAGAGCGAGAGTCGCTCGGCGGCGCGCTCCAGCGTCTCGCGCTTCTTGCAGAACGCGAAGCGAACGAGTTTCCGGCCCAATTCTTTGTGATAGAAAAAGCTGGTCCCAGGCACCGTCGCCACGCCGCCTTCTCGCGCGAGCCATGTGGCGAACGTCGTGTCGTCGTCCCCCGACAACTCCGAAAAATCAGCCAAGATGTAATACGCGCCCGCGGGCTCGGTGAAAATAAAACCCGCTTCCCGCAGCGCGGCCGAGAGAATCGTCCGCCGCTCGCGATATTCCTGCGCGAGATGATTGAAGTAATCGGCATCAAAGGCGAGTCCAACCGCACCGGCCGCTTGCAGCGGCGCTGGCGCGCCGACCGTCAAAAAATCGTGGACTTTGCGAATGGCGTCTGTTGCCTTCGGTGGGGCTATCGTGTAGCCGAGCCGCCAGCCGGTGCAACTGAAGGTCTTTGACAGTCCAGATATCGTGACGGTTCGATCGCGCATACCAGGGAACGCCGCGAGCAGATGATGATGACCGCTGTAAATAATGTGCTCGTAGATCTCGTCGGTGAACGCCCAGGCGTCATGCTCCTGACACAATGCCGCGATCACTGTGAGCTCATCTCGGGTGAACACGCGGCCGCTGGGGTTGTGCGGCGTGTTCAGAACGATGGCTTTGGTTTTGGGCGAGAAGGCGGCGCGCAGCTGATCCAGATCGAGCTTCCACCCCGGCGGCTGGAGTGGCACGAATTTCGGCTTCGCGCCAGCGAGGATCGCGTCGGGCCCATAGTTCTCGTAGAACGGCTCGAACACGATGACCTCGTCGCCGGGATCGATGAGGGCCAGGAACGTCGACGCCATCGCCTCCGTCGCTCCGCAGGTCACGGTGATCTCGGTCTCCGGATCGACCGGCATATCGTACCAGCGCCGATACTTCTCGGCGATCGCGATCCTGAGGGGCGCCGAGCCCCAGGTGATCGCATACTGATTGATGTCGCCATGGATCGCGGCGCACGCCGCGTCCTTCATGGGCGAGGGCATCGGGAAGTCGGGGAATCCCTGCGCGAGATTGATCGCGCCGTACTTTTGCGCGACCCGCGTCATCTCGCGGATCACCGACTCGGTGAACGTCCCCGCCCGCTGCGAGCTCTTCACGTCGCACTCCCTGCAAGGGTTCTGAGCGCCTGTCTCACAATATCCGCTACTGTATCGCCCGCCGCCGCCCGCACCGCCCGCTCGGCATCCGGCCGCGCGTAGCCGAGCGACACGAGCCCACGGATAGCGTCTTCCGCGTTGCCGCGCAGCGGCACGCCTACGGGCTCCTCGCCGGCCACATCGTCGAGCTTGTCCGCGAGATCAAGGACAAGCTGCTCGGCTTTCTTTCGTCCCACCCGCGGGACCGTCTGCAATGTCGCAATATCCTTCTCGCGAATCGCCCGAACCAGCCGATCCGAGTTGAGCGCCGAGAGTAACGCGAGCGCCAGCGCCGGCCCGACGCCTTTCGCGCCGAGCAGGGCTCGAAAGATGCGCCGATCGCGCGGCGTCGAGAAACCGAATAACTGCCACGCGTCCTCTTTGACGACGAGATGCGTGCACAGGGCGACCTCTTCGCCGACCGCAGGCAGCTTCTCGTAGACGCTGAGGGGCACGGCGATCTCGTAGCCGACGCCGGCGACCATGATCTCGAGATGATCGATCTCTTTGGCCGCGAGTCGGCCGTGAATGCGACTGATCACGCTCGGACCGTCGTGAGACAATAGGTCAGCGCGGCGGCCACCCCGTCGGAGGCATCCGTCGGCCGCGGCGCAGTCTTGAGGCGCAGCATGCGCATCATCATGTATTGCACCTGCTCTTTCGTCGCGCCACCCGCGCCTGTGACCGCCTTCTTGATTTCCCGTGGCGGGTACTCATGTACCGGAATCCTGGCCTGTGCACCGGCCAATAGGATAACGCCTCGCGCGTGGCCGAGGACGATCGTCGCTCTGACATATCGCGCGTAGAAGATGTCTTCGACCGCTAGCGCCGAGGGCGTGTGACGATCGATGAGATCGCGAATGCCCTCGTAAATGTCATTGAGGCGCTGGGGGAGGGCATCGCGAGGATTCGTGCGTATCACCCCGCACTCGACAAGCGATGGCCCATCGCTTTGCACCACGCCGTATCCCGTGACGGCCGTGCCGGGATCGAGCCCCAAGACGATCAGAACCGCTTACGCGCCGGCGAGGTCCGGCACGTCCATGTCGAAGTTGGCCTCGACCTTCTGCACGTCGTCGAGGTCCTCGAGCTCCTCAAGGAGCCTGAGCAGCGACTCCGCGGTCTTGCCCTCAACGCGCACCGTATTCTTCGGCACCCATGCCAGCTCGGCTTCTTTTGTCGGGATGCCATGGGCCTCGAGCGCTCCCTTGACGGTGCCAAGCGACGCAGGATCCGTTGTCACGACAAACAAGTCCCCCTCGCGCTCGACATCCACGGCCCCCGCGTCGAGCGCCGCTTCCAGCGTCGCGTCTTCGTCGCGGCCCGTGGCGTCGATGCTGATCTGCCCTTTGCGCTCGAACATCCACGCCACCGAGTTCGTCGCGCCGAGATTTCCGCCGCCACGGGAGAGCTTGTGCCGGACTTCGGCGACTGTTCTCGTTGGGTTATCGGTGACCGCTTGGATCAACAAGGCCACACCGCCAGGCCCGAAGCCCTCGTACATCACGTCGGTATAATCGACACCCTCGAGCTCCCCGGTGCCCTTCTTGACGGCGCGTTCGATGTTGTCCTTTGGCATCGAGGCGGCTTTGGCATTCTCGATGGCGGTCCGAAGACGCGGGTTACCCGCCGGGTCGCCGCCACCGACTTTGGCCGCGATCGTGATCTCACGAATCAGCTTCGTGAACTGCGCTCCGCGCTTGGCGTCGGTCGCGGCCTTGTAGTGCTTGATTTGTTTCCATTTACTGTGGCCCGCCATGCCACAAATCTAATCCAGCAGATCCTCGAACCGCAGCCACTGCTTGTAGAAATAGAGGTCGATGTACCCGGTCGGCCCGCCCCGGTTCTTGAGCGCCGAGAGCTCGGTCGCGCCTTCGACCGCCTGCCCGCCGCCGTACATCTCCTCGCGGAACAACCCGAGCACTATGTCGGCGTGTTGCTTCACCGTGTGTTGTGAGCCGAAGTCGTCGAGCCTTGGTCGGGGGTCGGCCCGGGTCTTATCCAGGCCCGGAAGATGTGCCGTCACCAGGAGCGCCACGCCGAGCTCCAACGCCGCCGCCTTGAGCCCACGCACGGCGTCTTCACCCTCGGGGAGCCCTTGCAACGAGTCAATGATGCCGAGCTTCAAGCCCTCGACCGCGCGCAGCGCGTCGCGGATTTCGGCCGGCAACCGGTCGACCATGAGCGGTACGTCGCGCATCCGCAGCGTCGCGGCGGCGACACTTGCCCGCGTCACTTCATCCAGCGCGCCGCGACGGAGATCATCGATACGCGCCCGTCCCTCGACGGCCAGCATGCGCTCATACACCCGTTCAGCGGTCATCTCGGCCGTGTAGTACCGGACGACGCACCCGCGCATGGCGGCCCTCATCGCGATACCGAGCGCCAGCGCTGACTTGCCGCTACCGACATCGCCGCCAAGCACCACCAGGTCGCCTGTTCGGAGGCCGCCGCCGAGCATCTTGTCGACGGTCGCGAACCCCGTAGGTACGGTATCTCCCGCCGGCGCCCCGTCGGCCAGGCCGTCGATCCGGCGGAGCAATTGGGACAAAGGCGAGATATCTGGAGGCCGGCTCACGCCCATAGACGACGGTGAGTCGTGTAAGTCAGATTGGGGCGTGCCGGCGGCAGCCCAGTCCCCGTACAAGCAGATCCCTGGCCCGGTCGACCGGGTCACGTTTTTCACGATGCAGCGCCGGCACCGGCGTGCCAGTTGGCGTTTCTCGGCGGCGGCGATCGCGGCGGTTTTCCTGACGGGCCTGCCGCTCAGCATTCTGATCACGCCATTGCTCTACGCCGTGGCGCTCCTCGTGGGCGAAGTGACGAATGCGCGTTGGCTGGCGCAGCTTCACGATGTGCCGCTGCTGTTCCCTCACGTCCTGGCCTTCCTCGGCGGCACGCACGTCGTCGTACCACCCCGAGAGCTCCTGATCGTCTCGACGATCCTGGTGGTTCCGGGAGCGATTCTGCTCCTCGGCTTTTGGGCCATGATCCGCGTGGTGTTCCGTCGGGCCGGAGTCGGCGGAGTCCTGTTGACGCTCGGAGCACGGGATCCGAACCTCAACGACTTCGAAGAGCGACAGCTCATGAATCTCGTCGAGGAGATGGCGATTGCCGCGGGTGTTCCGCCACCGCGCGTCATGCTCCTCGACGCGGCGGCCGCGGGCGGTGCGACCAATGCCGCCGCCGTGGGCTGGTCGATCACTGACGCGACGATCGTCGTCACGCGACCGCTCTTGGATGGATTGGGTCGGGACGAGACGCAGGCGATCATCGGCCGATTGATTGGCGCGGTCGGCAACGGCGATCTCAAGATCGCGCTCATCATCCTGTCGATCTATCAGACGATGGGAGTGGTGAGTCTGCTGCTCAATGCGCTGTTCGGATTCCGTGCTTGGCGCATTCTGTTCCGGTTCGTGCGTCTGGCGATTCTGCCGCACGGTGCATCGGAGCAGGACGCGGTCATGACGTCACTCGCCCGAGCCGCTGATTCGAGCGAAGACATCGACCGATTCACGAGCCGCCACCGCAACAGCGGCTGCCTCACGCTCATCACGCTTCCGATTCAATGGTCGGCGATGTCCATCGACATGATTGTCGGCTTGTCGAGCGGACTGTTTGTGGGTCAACTGATCGGCGCGATGTGGAAGCGTCGTCAACTCCTCGCCGATGCGACGGCTGTGCAGCTGACGCGGAACCCGGATGGGTTGGCCTCCGCGGTCGAGCGGTTGCGCCACTATCCGGTTGCGGTTCCGAAGGCCGGGCCGGTCTCCCACTTGTTCGCGGCCTGGTGGGGGTCATCCACCGGCGACGACTCCTCGAGCGTGACCGCGCTCTCCCGGTCTATGAACGTGAGCGCCGAGCGGCGGCTCAAAGCGCTACGCGCCATGGGGGCGCGCATCGCGGATACGACGCGCAAGCCCTCGCTCGTCGGCGCCATGCTGATGACGGCGCTGCTCGGGCCATTTCTTGTGCTCATAGTCGGGCTCCTGGCCGTTGCACTCGTGCTCATCATGATGCTCGATCTATTGTTCATGATGTTGTTTCTCCTCGCCATCTATGGCGTGTCCCGGCTGATCATCACCTACGGGCCAGGCGTCGTTCATGTCATTCGATCCCGTTGACTGGGGGGAATTTCGGGCGCTTGCTCACCGCATGGTGGACGACATGCTCGATCATCTCTCGACCCTCAACGCGCAACCCGCGTGGCGGCCCATGCCGGCCGAGGTGCGGCGCATACTCAGCACGGAACCCGTCCCACGGACCGGTCAGGGCGATGCAGACGTGTACGAAGACTTTGTCGCCAACGTCATGCCGTACACGAATGGGAACTTGCACCCTCGCTTTTGGGGCTGGGTCCAGGGCAACGGCACTCCGCTGGGCATGATGGCCGACATGCTCGCCGCGGGCATCAATCCGCACATGGCGGGTTTTGATCAAGCGCCCGCTTTGGTCGAACAACGAGTGATCAACTGGTTGGCCGAGCTCCTCGGCTTTCCAAGTGACGCGAGCGGGTTGTTCGTCTCCGGCGGGTCGATGGCGAACCTGCTCGCCCTCGCTGTCGCGCAGCACTCGTCCTCGAGCACCATCTGCTATGGCTCGACGGAGACGCACAGCTGGGCGAAGAAAACCGTCAAGTTGCTCAAGCTGTCGTTTAAAGAAATCGCAGTCGGTCCCACCGATGCCATTGATCTCGACGCGCTGCGTCGCGCGGTAAGCGCTGAGCGCCCATTCGCGATCATCGCCACGGCTGGGACGGTGAACACGGGTGCAATCGATGATCTCAATGCGATGGCTGATATCGCCCGCGAAGAAGGCGTGTGGTTCCATGTCGATGGCGCCTTTGGTGCGTTGGCGTCACTCTCGAAAACGCTCAAGCCACTGGTCGCGGGACTAGAGAGAGCGGATTCTGTGGGATTTGATCTGCACAAATGGGGCTATCTCCCGTTCGAGTGCGCGTGTGTATTGGTGCGTGACGCCGAGCGAGTCCGTTCGACGTTTGCGACCAGTGCGAATTACTTGGCGCCGACAACGCGAGGCGTGATCGCTGGCGGCCTGCCATTTGCCGAGCGCGGCATCGAGCTCACGCGCGGATTCAAGGCGCTCAAAGTCTGGATGTCCTTCAAGGCCCATGGTACTGATGCGCTCGCACGGATGATCGAGGAGAACGTAGAGCAAGCGCGCTATCTGGCCAAACGCATCGATGCCGAGCTACTGCTCGAACGCCTCGCGCCGGTCGCGCTCAATGTCGTGTGCTTTCGCTACACGCCTGGCGACGACGCGGTCAACGAAGAGATCCTGCTCCGGCTCCAAGAGACTGGAGTGGCAGTGCCGTCAGGGACGAAAGTGGCCGGCCGGTATGCGATCCGTTGCGCCATCACCAATCACCGTACACGCCGCGAAGATCTGGATGCGCTCGTCGACGCAGTGGTCGCGATTGGCGCTACGGTTCTAGCTCGCTGAACAGCCGCTCCAGCTCAGCCCGGCAGGGCGCATCGAGCATCGGCCCCGCCGTGTCGATCACGGCACGGAGGGCCACCCGCACGTCGACCGTATTCGCGCCGGTGGCATCGGCAAGTCGCGTAAACGGCGTCCGAACCGTCTGCGGCAACGCCAGAGCTGACAACCACTGACGAGCCGCGGTCGCGCGCGCCGCGCGCGCTGGAGCCGGCAAGGCGTTCGGGGGTAGCAAACCGTTCACCAATCGCGCGGTCGTAAACGCGGCCAGCGCGACTTCGCGATCGCCGCCGATCTGTCCACGGCCGGCGAGCGCGGCTAACGCCGGAAACCGAAACGGCGTCTCTCGGACAGCATAAGGTGGTCGCGAATGAGTGCTCAGCGAGAACACATGACGAATGTACGGCGTGCGGGTACATTGCGCAGTACGATGGCACCGAGTCCCAAGGCCGTTTTGTGGGTCGATGACGAGGCCGAACTCCTGGAATCCCACCGGATTTTCCTTCGGGAGAGCGGCTACGACGTCGAGGCCGCAACGAACGCGGACGACGCCGTCGAGCTCCTCCGCCGCCGGCCGTTCGACATCGTTCTGCTCGATGAACAGATGCCTGGGAAACGCGGACTCGAGGTCTACCGCGAGCTGCAGGCGATCAGTCCGGCGTTGCCGGTCGTCATGGTCACGAAAAGCGAGGAAGACGCGACGCTGAACGAGGCGATCGGCGCCAACATTCGTGACTATTTGATCAAGCCGATCAACCCGCGGCAGGTCCTGACCGTCGTTCGCCGCATTCTGGAGGGTCCGCGGATCCGCCAGCAAGCGCTGGCCCGGCGGTTCGTCGAGCGATTCCGGTCGATCGAGCTCGAGCGAGCGCGCCCGCTCGACTGGCGCGGGTGGATCGCGCGGTACAGCGAGTTGATGTCTTGGGACGTCGATCTGGCTGCTGCCGGGGAGACGGGCCTCTACGAGTCGCTGCACGGTCTGTACGCCGACATGCACCGCGAGTTCGCGGCGTTCATGATGGAGGCCTATCCGGGTTGGCTCCGCAATCTCGAAGGCGATCGGCCGCCGCTCTCGGTGGACGTGATCAGCGAGTTTCTGACGCCGATCTTGTCGCGCGAGAAGGCCGCGGTGTTCGTCGTCATCGACTGCTTGCGGCTCGACCAATGGCTGGTCTTGGCACCATTGCTCGCGCCGTTGTTCGACGTCGAAGTCAACTATCATTTCGCGGTCCTGCCCACCGCGACGCCGTACTCCCGCAACGCACTATTCAGTGGTCTCTTTCCGGGCGAGATCGCGGCGCGGTTTCCCGATTGGTGGGGCCCGGGCGATCGGGAAGACGAGTCTCTCAACGCCCACGAGCGGGACCTCCTGGAAGCGAATCTCAAAGAGTTGGGCCGCTCCGTCCCGGTGCGTTACCAGAAGATCTCCACGGCCGTCGACTCGGATGAGCTGGATCGCCGCGTCAATGCGGCCATCGCGCCGGAAGGCGTCAGTGCATTTGTATTTAACTTCGTCGACTTGCTGACTCACGGCCGCAGCGAATCCGCCATCTTGTACGAAGTGGCGCGCGACGAAATCGCGCTGCGGCAGCTCACGCGCCAATGGTTCCAGCGGTCGGCGCTGTTCTCCGTGTTGAAAGAGGCGGCACGAAGAAAAATCTCTGTGTTGCTGACGAGCGACCACGGCTCGATCCATTGCCAGACGCCGGCGACGGTGTACGCGAAGCGCGATGCGACGGCGAATTTGAGATATAAGTTCGGAGAGGACGTGCGGGCCGAGCACGCGGAGCATGCTTTGCTGTTCCCAAATGCCGATGCGTTGCGACTGCCAAGGAGAGGATTGGGAGCGAATACGTTGCTTGCCGCGGGGGATACCTTCTTTGTGTATCCGACAAAGCTCAGGGAATATCAGAGCCGGTATCGCGGCTCATTCTTGCACGGGGGCGTCACGCCCGAAGAAGTGATTCTCCCCGTCGCGCTGCTGACGCCGCGACGGTGAAAGCAGTCAACCGCCGCCTCCTGAGCTTCCTCCGGCCGCACGCCTGGCGCATGGCGTCGGCCGTGGCGTGCAGCATGGCGGCGGCGGTGCTCGACGCCTACGCGTTCGCGCTCTTGATCCCGTTCTTGAACGCGCTGTTCGGGCTCAAGACGCTGTTGCCGCCCAATAGTGGCTGGCTCTCCAAGATCCTGGGCGTGACGATCGGCACGCTGCTCGATCCGACCGACAAGATGCGGTCGCTCGAGATCGTCATCCTGATTATCGTCGCCACCGTCGCGCTCAAGAACGTGTTCGCCTGGCGCGGCGGGACCCTCGGCGCGCAGCTCCAAGAGTACGTGGTGCGCGACATGCGGAACGCGGTCTATGCGCACCTGCAGCGCCTCCCGCTGCGCTACTTCACGCGCACCCGCGCCGGTCAGATCCTCACCAAGGTCCTGACCGACACCGATCTCACCAAAGCGCTGATCACGCAGATCGTCACGCAGGGGTTGCAGAACTCCTCGCTGATCATCGCCTACATCTGCTTCCTGTTCGCCATCTCGGCGCACCTGACGTTGCTGGCGCTCGTCGTCGCTCCGGCGATCATCGGCGCGTTGCAGCCACTCCTCCGCCGCCTCCGCAAGGGCGCGCGCCGGACGCGCAACGACTACGGCGAGATGATGAGCGTCGTGCAGGAGTCGGTGAGCGGCATGCGCCTCGTCAAATCATTCGGCGCCGAGCCGTACGAAGAACGGCGGTTCGTGGAGGCCAGTACGCGGTATTCGCGCGAGATGGTCAAACTGACCAACCACGCGCTGCTCTCGCAGCCGATCACCGAGACGCTCGGCACCGCCGTTGCCGTCGGCCTCCTCTGGATCGGCGCCCGGCAAGTCCTGGTCGCTGGGACCTTGCAGGCATCGCAGCTCATCGTCTTTCTGTCGGTCGTCATGCGGCTGCTGCAACCGCTCAAGCAGCTCACGCAGCTCTGGGCAACCGCTACGACCTCGTCGGCGGCTGCCGACCGGGTGTTCAGCATTCTCGACGAAACGCCGGAAACCGTTCTCGATCGCGGCACACGCACGGTCGATGGCCTTCGCGAGAGCGTCGTCTTCGACCATGTCTCGTTCGCTTACTCGCAGGATGACCCGGTTCTCACCGATGTCTCGTTCGTGGCCCGGAAGGGGGATGTGGTCGCGCTGGTCGGGCCGAGTGGTGCAGGCAAAAGCACGCTGGTGGACTTGATCCCGCGATTTTATTCGCCCACCGCAGGCCGCATTCTCTTGGATGGCGTTGACGCAAGCGAGATCACCCTGCGCTCCTTGCGTGAGCTCACCGGAATCGTGAGCCAAGATACGGTGTTGTTCAACGACACCGTCAAAAACAATATCGCGTATGGTGCCGAAGGCGCCTACAGCGATGACCAGATCATGGCCGCGGCGCGCGCGGCGAACGCCCACGGGTTTATCACCGAGTTAGAACATGGCTATCAAACGGTGCTGGGCGAGCGCGGAACGAGGCTGTCGGGTGGTCAGAGACAACGCATTGCGATTGCTCGGGCGTTGTTAGTTGATCCGCCCATTTTGATCCTGGATGAAGCCACGTCGGCTCTCGATACCGAATCCGAGCGCCTCGTGCAGGAGGCGATCGACCGGCTCCTCGCGGGCCGCACGGTGTTCGTCATCGCGCACCGCCTCTCGACGGTGCGCCACGCCGATCTGATCCTGGTGCTGGAACGCGGACGAGTCGTCGAGCGCGGCACGCACGATGTGCTCCTGTCCGCGCGGGGCGCGTACTACCGGCTGCACGCCGCGCAGGAGCGCGACCCCATGCGGGAAGGCGTCGAGGCGGCCGGCGCGCTCTAGCGAACGGTGCGCGTCCTCTTCTACTACTCGTCCCCGGTCTGGACCGGGAGCGCACGTATGTTCGCGTCCTCCGCGCGCGGCCTCGCCGATCGGGGGTACCAAGTCACCTATGTCTGCCCACCGGGCGGCGCCGTCGAGGCCAGAGTGGCGGCCGAGGGATGCGAAGTCATCCCGTTCGATCCGGGTGGGAGCGTCGCGCTCGAGAGCTGGCGCATGCACCACATCTTTCTCGAACGCTTCGTCGAGACCGTGTTCGTGCACTCTGATCGCGAGCATCTGGCGGTCGCGGGCGCCGCTCGACTGGCCGGCCGCGGCGGCATCATCCGACGCACGCCCGCCGGCGATCATCTGATCGCCGATCGCGCGACCCGATTCGCGTCGCGCATGGCGTCGACCGGCCTTCTCTTCACGACGCCGAATGAGGCCCAAGCCGCGCCGCCGTTGCCGCGCGTCCGCGGCGCGCTGGTCGCCGAGCTCGGCATCGATCCCGCGCGATATGATGAGCTTCGCCCGGCGTCACTCAACTTGCACAACGGCGCGCCATCGCCGCGGTTGATCGTCTGCGTCTACGATGCGGGCGGCAAGCAGCGCGCGGCAACCGTACTGCGTACCATGGGCATGCTCGCGCCGCGGCACCCGGAGCTGCATCTCCTCCTCTTCGGTCCGGGCGCCGATCACGAAGATTTGCGCATGCAAGCCGCGGCGCTCGACATTGGCCACGCGGTCACTCATCTCGTGGCGCGGGACGACGATCTTGCCGTGTTGCGGGCCGCGGATTTGGGGTGGGTGGTGGCGAGCGACGATACTGCTGTCTATGGTGTCCTCGACTTCATGGCGATGCGGGTCCCGGTGCTCGTGGACCGGGGCACCGTCGCGAGTCGCTACGTGGCCGATGGCATCAGCGGCATCATCCTGCCGCCCAGCGATACCCCCGCGACGGCGGCCACGATCGCCGAGCTCCTGTCGCAGGACGAGCAGCGGGCGGCGATGGGGAGCGCGGGGCGCGCTCGTGTCGCGCGCGAATATACCGAGCGGATGATGCTCGATGCGGTGCAACGCGCGGCGGACGAAGCACGCGATCGCAGCCGCTGGAAATGAGCGAGCGGCATGTGTTCGTCACGCAGGATTACGGACCCGACTTGGGTGGTATCGCGCGGGTGAACGTGGAGCGCTGCCGCCGCTTGGCTCACGCCGGCGGCGTTCTCGTCTCGACCGTCTCTCACCCGGCTGCCTCGACGTTCGACGCGGCCGAGCGGTATCCCATCTCGCGTCAGCCATTCACGCTCACTGGCGCTAAGCGAGTCGCGAACCAGATTCGCTGGGCGCGAGCGCTCCCACGCACGGGCATCTTGCACTGCGGCAATATTCGCCCTGCCGGTTATCCAGTCTGGTCTATGCGGCGCCCGTACGTGGTCTACGTCTACGGCTTGGACCTGCTCAAAGAGCGCCGCAAGATCTCGGCGAACCCGCTCAAGCGCTGGACACTGCGGCGCATTCTCGACGACAGTCGCGGCGTCATCGCGATCTCGCGCTGGAGCGCCGAGTTAGCGCGGGCGGTCATGCGCGAGGCGGGCATCACGCGACCGCCTCCGGTTGCTGCCATCGATCTCGGTACGGATCCCGCGTTTTTCCGACCCGGCCGCGATACCGGGCTTATACGCCGGCGCTTCGCGCTCGGCGACTCTCCGCTCATGCTGACGGTCGCTCGTCTCGTTCCTCACAAAGGTCAGGATATCGCGATCAAGGCTCTGGCGTCCTCGTCGCCTGATCTCCGGTACGTGATTGTGGGCGAGGGACCCGACCGGGAGCGTCTGGAAGCGATCGCTCGCGAAGTGGGCGTCGCAGATCGCGTACTCTTCACAGGTGCGCTCTCCGATGACGAGATTGCCGAGGCCTATGCGACAGCAGACATCTACGTAGGCTTGTCGAGAGAAGAGGGATTGCAAGCCGAGGGGTTCGGGATCTCGTTCGTCGAAGCCGCGTCGAGTGGCACGCCGAGCGTCGCCGGCAACTCGGGCGGAGTCTCGTCGGCGGTGCGCGATGGTGAAACTGGGCTGCTTGTGCCCCCGACCGATGTCGCGGCCGCCGCCGCCGCCATTCGCCGCTTGCTCGACGACCGCGCGCTCCGCGAGTCTTTTGCCCGCGCGGCGCGCGGCGCCGTCGAGTCGTACTACAACTGGGACCGCGTTGCCGCCGAGACGATCGCCTTCGTCGACGAGGTCTGCGCATGACCACGCTCGCGCAGGCGGCCGAGTTCTACGCGCTGCGCGGCGCGGTCCGCGCGATCGAGACGCTGAGCTGGCCGCGCGCCGGTGCGTTTGGTGCGTGGATCGGCGGCCTCGGATACCGCCCACTCGGCATCCGCCGCGCGGTCGTCGAGCAACAGATCGCCGCGGCATTCCCGGAGATGACTCAATCGGACGTCGAGCGGACCGCGCGGGCTGCGTACCGGCACCTGGGCCGCAACGCCGCCGAGATCGCCCTGGCGCCACGACTCGGCCGTCAGGGTCTCGTCGATCTCTTTGAGCAAGTCGATAACTGGGACTGGGTCGAGCAGGCGATGGCCGCGGGACGAGGCATCATCGCCGTGACCGGCCACGTCGGAAACTGGGAGCTCGGCGGCGCCTACTTCGCCGCGCGCGGCATTCCGATCGACGCGATCGCGCGCAAGCAGGCGAATCCGCTGTTCGATGAGTATATCACGCGCACGCGTGCGGACATGGGCATGGTGGTCGTGCACGACCACGAGGCGGTGCGGCGTACGGCGCGGTCGTTGCGCGATGGGCGGCTGGTTGCGTTTCTCGCCGATCAGGGCGTGAAAGGCTTGGCCTCGACGTTCGTGCCATTCTTCGGGCGCCCGGCGAAGACCCCGCGCGGCCCGGCTGTCTTCGCCAAGCGGCTCGGCGCGCCCGTCGCAGCCATGGCGGCCATGCGGCTGCCGAGCGGCCGATTTCGCATGCACATCGAGGGCATCCCAGTCCCAGACACCGGGGACCGGGACCGGGACGTCGACACCGTCGTCGCCAGCTTCACGGCCGCGCTCGAGCGCGTGATTCGCCAATACCCGGAACAATATTTCTGGCACCACCGTCGCTGGCGCCGTCAGCCTCCACCAGACTCTTCGGCTTATATTCGAGTGCATGGCTAGGCCCGAGATCACGACTCCCGAAGAGCTCGCGGAAGAAGGACCCGTCGAGCTGTCGCTCAGGCCGCAGCGGTTGTCGGAGTTTATCGGGCAGCAGAAGGTCAAAGACACCCTGCAGATTGGTATCGACGCGGCGCTCGCGCGGCGTGAGCCGCTCGATCATACCCTCTTCTTTGGCCCGCCTGGACTCGGCAAGACCACGCTGGCGGAGCTTATTGCACGGGAGCTCGGCGCGAATATTCATCAGAAATCCGGGCCCTCGTTGGAGAAGCCAGGGGACTTGGTTGGCACTCTGACGAATTTGAGACGAGGGGACGTCCTCTTCATCGACGAGATCCATCGCCTCCGGCCGGTTATCGAAGAGTTTCTGTATCCGGCGATGGAGGATTACAAGATCGAGATTCGCCTATCGGAAGGACCCAAGGCGAACACCATCACGATGCCGATCGAGCGGTTCACGCTCGTTGGCGCGACGACGCGGCTCGGGATGATTACCGCGCCGCTCAAAGCGCGATTCGGCATCGAGCTACGGCTCAATTATTATCCCGACTCGGATCTCGAGCAGATCGTGAGACGGACGGCCGAGGTGCTTGGCGTGCCAATTGACGCCGCCGGGACGCATGAGATCGCGCGGCGGTCGCGAGGCACACCGCGCGTGGCGAATCGGTTGTTGCGGCGGGTGCGGGACTTCGCGCAGATGCGGGCGCAAGGGCGCATCAGCGAGAGTGTCGCGGCGCAGGCGCTGGCGATGCTCGACGTCGATCAGATGGGGCTGGACGACATGGATGCGCGCATCCTCAAGGCCATCATCGACAAGTTCGATGGCGGGCCCGTGGGACTCGGGACGGTCGCCGCGGCCGTCGGCGAGGACGCCGAGACCATCGAGGAAGTGTACGAGCCGTTTCTCGTGCAGAACGGATTCTTGCAGCGGACGCCACGCGGCCGGGTCGCGACCAAGCGTGCGTATCAGCACTTCGGGTATACGCCGCCGACTGCGCAGCCGGAGTTGTTCTGACGGCGGAGGGGTCTCGCACGGCAGATTACGAGTATGCGCTTCCGCCGTCGGCGATCGCGCAATATCCGGTCGAGCCGAGGGACGCAAGTCGGCTCATGGTTGTCGAGCGCGCGACCGGAGCGATCACGCATCGGCATTTTCGCGACCTCCCCTCTCTGGTAGCGCCGCGAGATCTTGTCGTTGTCAATACGACTCGGGTCATCCGAGCGCGGCTCCTCGGCCATCGTGATTCAGGGGCGCCGGCCGAGATCTTCCTGCTGCGACCGATCGACGAATATCGATTCGAAGCCATGGTGGCGCCTGGCGGCAAGCTGCATCCGGGACGCGTTGTGCACGTCGCGCCCGAGCTCGACGTCGAGATCGAGGCGATGACAGAGCGACGCACTCGCATCGTGCGATTGATCACAAAGCTCTCGGCGCCTGCGGCGCTCGAGCGCTTTGGACACGTCCCGCTGCCACCGTACATCTCGCGGTCAGACGTGGCGTCGGATAGCGAGCGATATCAGACCGTTTATGCGCGCCAAGACGGGTCGGTGGCGGCGCCGACGGCCGGGCTGCATTTCACGAGCGAGTTGCTCGGCCAGCTCAATACGGCGGAGATCGTGTTGCACGTGGGAGCCGGGACGTTCAAACCCGTCGAGACGGACGATCCGGCCGAGCACCCCATGCACGAGGAGCGATTCGAGATCAGTGCCAACACAGCCGACGTGATCCAGCAGTGCAAAGTGAGATATGCGGCGGTGTGGGCGGTGGGCACGACCACGGCTCGGGCATTGGAGAGCAGCGGGGGAAAGGCCGGCGCCGGAGAGACGCGGCTGTTCATTCGGCCACCGTATCAATGGCGCGTGGTCGACCGGCTCATCACGAATTTTCATCTGCCGCGATCGACGCTGCTGATGCTCGTCGCGGCGTTCGCGGGATACGAGTTGACCATGCACGCGTATGACGTAGCGATACGCGAAGGGTATCGGTTCTACTCGTACGGCGATGCCATGGCCCTTGTATGAGCTTCGGGTTTCGGATCGAGGCCACGCATGGGGCGGCGCGCGCCGGCGTGTTCGAGACACCGCATGGGCCCGTGGAGACGCCCGTGTTCATGCCCGTCGGGACGGTCGGCACGATCAAGGCGCTTGATCCCGCGGAGGTCGAGGCGGGTATGGTGTTGGCGAATGCGTATCACCTGCATTTGAGGCCCGGCGAGGAGGTCGTGCAGCGCCTCGGCGGGTTGCATGCGTTCATGGGATGGAACCGGCCCATCCTGACTGACTCTGGCGGGTTTCAGGTGTTCTCGCTCGAGACGTTGCGGACCGTGGACGAGAATGGCGTCGAGTTTCGGAGCCACATCGACGGGTCCAAGCGCTACTTCACGCCCGAGTCGGTCATCGCGATCGAGCGGACGCTCGGCGCGGACGTGATCATGCAGTTCGATCACGTCGTCCCTGGTGGCGCCGACCTCGCGCTAGCGCGCGAGGCGGCTGAGAGGAGCGTGCGTTGGTTAGCCCGGTGTCGCACGGCATTCGGAACGTCGGACACACAGACGCTTTTCCCGGTGTTGCAAGGCGGAACACACGCCGACTTGCGACGGGAAATGGTGAGGGCCGTGGATGACCTCGGCGAGTGGGACGGGTATGGCATTGGGGGCCTCTCCGTGGGGGAGGAGAAGCCGGTCATGTATGGCGTTCTGGATGTCATGAACGAGGCCGTGCGAGCCGATAGGCCCCGCTATCTCATGGGGGTCGGCTACCCGGAGGACCTGCTGGCCGGCATTGCACGCGGGGTCGACATGTTCGATTGCGTCGCGCCGACTCGTATGGGACGGAACGGCACCGCGTTCACACATGCGGGACGGGTCAACATCCGGAATGCGGAGCTACGGGAAGACAAGGGTCCCGTCGATCCCGAGTGCGACTGCTCGACCTGCCGGCGCTTTTCGCGCGGCTACATCCGCCACCTGTTCGTGGCCGACGAGATGCTCGGGCCGCGCCTATTGTCCCTGCACAATGTACATTTCTTGGTATCCCTCGTCCGGCGCGCCAGAGCCGCGATAGTTGCCGGTACGTTCCGCTACGCACACGCCCTATGACCTCCGCCACAAATCCCATCGCGCCGCAACTCGTCATGTATGCGGCGATCTTCCTGATCTTTTATCTCGTCTTGCTGAGACCCCAGCAGCAGCAACGCAAGAAGCACGAACAATCCATCCGCGCCGTGAAGAAGGGGGACGAGATTGTCACCGCGGGTGGAATCGTCGGCGAGATCGTGCACATCAAGACCACGTCGGACACCGCACCCGCCGACGACGATAGGATCACGATCAAATCGGGCGACACCCGCCTCGTGATCGAGCGCGGACGGATCGCCCGTATTATCAAGCCGGTGGTTCAGGAGGCAAAGACTGGCGCGTCCGGGGGCACCGCATGAGCCTGCTGGACATTCACGTCCTCGGGTCGCCCATCCTGCGCAAGGAGACGGCACCCGTGAAAAAGGTCGACGAAGAGCTCCAGCGCCTGATCGACGACATGTTCGAGACCATGTACGCGGCTCGCGGCATCGGGCTCGCGGCGCCGCAGATCGGGCGCACCGAGCGGTTGACCGTTGTCGACGTCGATCGCGAGCGGCCGCTGGTGCTCATCAATCCCGAGATCCTCGTCGCCGATGGTGGCCTGGCGAAGGCCGAGGAAGGGTGTCTGTCGATCCCCGAGGTATACGG
>Ga0210387_10000390_pt1 | contig 31241 bp, 43 predicted proteins | sample IncBWC7OmetaG_FD_160108 | JGI IMG/M metagenome (GOLD analysis project Ga0210387, IMG submission 160108) | Forest soil microbial communities from Barre Woods Harvard Forest LTER site, Petersham, Massachusetts, United States - Inc-BW-C-7-O ... | reverse complement strand
TCCGATCTGGTCGTGGCCGTGACCCGTCAGGGACGCGTCTATAAGATCGACGCTCATTCGGCAACATGCACTCAGATCGTTAGAGCTTCACGATAAGGGTAGTTAGAATAACGAAGAGGATAGCCAAGAATGCCTCTAGGGCTTCTCGTGGTATAGGAACAGCATGGAAACCGAGCATTGAAGTTGTGACCATCATAATGAAGATGGTTACGATCATATAGAACACTTGTCGTGCTCTATGGATGCTCTTTTGATTGAGTGCCTCGATTTCGTGTTGTGATTTAGAACGTTCATGCTTGATTGTTCTATCGACATTCTCAGCGAGTTCGACTCGTTTGATTTCAACGTCCTTGGCGATTGCCTGAGTCTTTTCCTCAACTTGTTGAGCTACTGCCTGAGTCTTTTCCTCGACCTGTTGAGCTACAGCCGCAGTCTTCTCTTCAATCTTCTGGGTAACGGCTTCATCAACAACGGCTTTTGATGCCTCGATATGTTTAACTTCTAGGATTTGTGTAATTTCTGAGGTCTTGCCAGCCAGTAGCTTAGAGCGAAGCTCAAGCACTTCTATTCTTTCTCTGAGTTCTCTTATCGCTTCCGCGTTAGCATCATATGCCATAGAGCTTCCTTAGATAATAAACCCTACGATCAGCATAATAAGCACGACAAGTAGGAGAAGGTTGATTAGACCACCATCATTAACTGTGGGGCCGACACCACCGAGTCTTCCCGTAAGGAGAAGGATCAGGATGATGACTACAATGATTGTGATCATTTATATTCCGAACGCTCTGGCAATAGCCACGACACCGATCAGCACAAGAATGATCTTGATGACCAATAGGGCGGTTGCGGGCAGTGCGATACCTAATAGGGGCAGAGCCCATAGAAGTAGGACATAGCAGAGCACCAATGCTGCGACGGTAATGAGTGCGTTTGCGAGATTTGACAACATAGTGTGTCTCCTTTGTTATGGGTATTTATTACAACGCCTAGGAAGGAGAAAAGTTCAAAAAAAAGAGAGCCGAAGCTCTCTTTTATAGAAACCAATGAATTGGTTATGGAATTACATCAAGTTCTGGATGATCACTCGATTGTAGAACAAGTTACTGTCCTGAATAAGTGCTCCCTGACCCTTTGTCAAGCCCTGAGCAAATGGGTTCGCAACAACGCCGTAACGAGTCTTGAAGCCAATCTTAGGCTGCAATGAGGTAGGATCAACAGCCTTTAGAAGCTGTAGAGGAACGTATGGGCAGTAGAAGATGCCCGCATCAAAGGCGTTTGAACCCTTGAAGCCCATAACAGCATAGTCGCCTGTACTATATGGGTCGATATAAACCTTGTAGCGTCCGTTTAGAACACCAGCGAATGTGTTGCCAGTATCGTCTACCTGCAAGTCATTCTGGTCAAGGCGAGGGGTGAACTGTAGAACACCAGCGGCGTTCAAAGCAGCAGCCACGTTACTTGAGCAAAGGATGACGTTACCCTTACCACGACGTGTGTTCTTGGCAATAGCGTTCGCCTCAAGGTCGAGACGGAACATCATACCCTTGAACTTCTCAACCAACCAACGACCGTCAGAGTCAACGTCGAGGTTGAAGATACCCTGTGAGGTTGTTCCAGCCTGAGCACCGATTGAAGCGGTAACGATGATGGTACGAATGATTTCGCGGTTGATTTCAGCAAGCAACTCAGCAGAAAGCAAGTTTGTCAACTCAGACTCAACATCCAAGCCATGAATTGCCTTCAAGTCCTGAGCAAGTTCGATTGAATACTCAGCCTTCAAAGCACGCTCACCAGCGGTAACCGTAGTCTTCTCGATTGAGATACCCATCTCAGGGATAACTGAAGTGCCGTAACCAAGGTCTTCACCAAACGCAGTAGACATAGCCTGTGCGTAGTTATAAACTGAGTTACCAGCGTTGTTTGACCAGCCTGGAAGGCCAGAGATGTTACCGTTTGAACCACCTGGGAATGTTGCAACACCACCAGCAACCGTGTTGCCAGCATATGTAACACCAGCTACGTTAGCTGTTGAGTTCGCACCAGCGAAGGTTGAGAAGCCAGTGTTAACTTCGTTATAGAAGTTCTCTGTGCCTGTCATGTTGTTGTAGCGAGTACGTAGAGCGAAGATCAAGCCAGTTGGGCCAGACATTGGCTGCACGCCGCAGAGGTCATAAGCAATGAGGTTAGGCATTGTACGACGAATAAGTGAGATAAGGATAGGATCGAACGTGTCGATGTTACCTGTACCTGAAGTTGAAGAAGAAGTGCCCATAACGTTGGTTGGCTGCTCTTCAGTCAAAAGGTTCTCAGAAGCCAAAATCTTCTTTGACTCGATCAGGAATGGCTTTGAGTTCTCAAGTAGCTGAGCTAGAATGCGTTGCTTGCGAACGTTAAGAGGAGCGTAACCTTCCTTTACAAGGACTGGTGCCCAATCTTCCACGAGTTGCTTAATCTTAGCCATTTTGTTTTTAATCTCCTTGTTATCTTTTGTTTTTATTTATTATTTGAAATCTTTTACCGTTAGATTAGGTTAGCAACGGCTGCAATACTAGGATCGCGTGATGCTGCCTTATCTGTTGGCTCTGGATTAGGTGCAGTCTCGGTTAGAATTCCTGAGTCAGGCTTAGCCTCACTCTTCAAGAAACCTTCCTTGATTACAGCGACTTTTGCGGCGAACTTATCAGCACCCTCGAACTCTACAGTCTCAAGAAGCTTAGCAAGCTGAGCCTTCTTAGGAAGTGTTAGTCCTTCAGATAGCTTAGCTACCTCAACTGTCTTTTCCAATACAGTGACCTTCTTTGCAAGTTCCATCTTTTCAGATACGACCTTGTTGACCTTTGCTTCAAGCTTCTCGTTCTCTTCAACGATAGCCTCAAGCACGTTTACCTTGTCCTCAGGAACGTCAATGTATGACTCTGCGAATAGGGTCTGAAGCTTGCCAAGGAACTCCATGGTAATTTCAGTGCGTAGTGTTGACTGAGCGTTAACCTTGTTTTCCTCAAGCCACTCTGCAACGGTTGCGTCACAGAACTCGTCCATCTTTGCCTCAAGCTTAGTTGTCAAGTCTGCGAGGCCAGCGTCGATAGCTGCATCATACTTTGCCTGAAGCTCTGCTTCCTTCTCAGTGATGGCTGCTAGAACTGCTGTCTCGAACAATGTGTTGAGCTTTGGTAGAACTTCTTCTGAAAGACCAGCTTCCTTGAATACGGCTTCTGCCTCTGTCTTTAGGAACCCATGGCCTTCAGCGGCAGATGGCTTAGCAACGATTGTTGCACGGTTGGCGTCAACCTTACCGTCTGTTGCGTGCTCAGGAGCACCACCGATTTGAGCTTGCTGCATTGCGAAGTGAGCAGCCTCGATTGACTCTTCTGAAGCAGATGCTAGAGCACCGATAACCTGCTTGATCCACTCGATACGTGTCTTTGGGTTGCCGTCAGCTTCTGCCCCAGGAGCAGTTGTTGAAGTGTGGGCAACGATTGATGCTTGAGCAGGAGTTGTTGCGTCTTCGGTCAACTCGACTTCCTCAACATCATATCCGTCTTCCTCAAGTAGTGAAGCTAGGTCTTCATTTGACATTTCGTCAATTCGCTCATCTTCCCAATTGATGCGGATGTTATTCTCGTCAACGTCACTGACAATACCAGTAACAGAGTTACCCTTGTCTGTGATCATGAATGCCTTGGTTGTCATTACTTCAATCTCCTGAATGTCTTATGTGTGTTATTTATTATAGCGAAGGTCTTGGAGGAATTTCTCGATCAAAGCCACCTTCTTGTCCTCAATCTCTTTGAGAGACATACGGTGAACTTCGTTCTTTAGGTCAGTTGCCTTCTCAGCAATATAACTTCCATGTGCTTCATCGTAGTAATACTCGACGCCTTCCATGATGCCAGCCATAATAGCACCATGTGCTGATGGGTCTGACACTAGGTCTGACGGAGTGATAATTCTATAATCTCTCTGGACTTCAAGCACGCCTTCAGTCATTTCCTTAACAGAGCCGACGCCACGTGAAGATGATCCGAGATTACCGCCAGTTGCCAATAGACCCATAGCGATCTTGCCCATGCCTTCGTTTGAAAGGATAGACTTACCGAACCAGTTTGAACCATCCTTATACATCTCAACGATGCGGTGGGAGACGTTCTTTAGATTAATGGTTGCACCCTCTGGATGGTCCAATTCGCCCCATCCACGCTTGTCTTCCATCTTTTCCTTGATCCAAGTCTTTACAGCATCGTCATGGAATTCAGAACGATAGATGCGTCCGTTACGGTTTGGACCGTCGAACTCTAGGAAGAGACCCTTGAGGTAGTGCTTCTTCTCGGCACCTTCGCCCTCAGTGATCAATTCAAGTGGATCATGGACTTCTGTAATGAGCTTCATGTTACTTCTTTCCCTTCAGAACGAGGCTCTTGACAAAAGCCACCTTTTCTGCTAGGTAGTCCTTGTCCGAAATTTGTATACGATTTTCGGACAAAGCAGCCTTCTTCTCAGCGATGGTTCTCAACCAAGGAAGGGTCTCGGACTCGCCCACAGCCTTAGGCTTAGGGAATTCGTAACCCATGCGTCGTGAGAAGTCATTTAGTCTCTCTGCACCCTTGTTCTTGTTCTGAAGAGCGAAACGCTTTGAAGGAGATAGTCTGTTCTTGGCAGGATGATCAAGGACTACGCCCTCACCTACCTTGCCCCAACCAGTCTTCGCACGGATGGCGAAGTCGATTTCCTTGGCACGCTTGCCAGTGGCAGTCTTATGTGCCTTATGAAGGTCTTCAAGGCTATAGCCGTCCCACATGCCACGCTTTGACTTAGGTGTCTCGTAGTCAGATGACCACTTCTCATTTCTGAGGTTGGCGATGAATTCTTCCTTGAACGCAGCCTTTTCGCGGCCACGCTTTTGCATCTCCTTAGAGAACTTGGCATGACGCTTGAAGTCTGAAGTGTCGTGGATATGGTCTGAGTTGACACGCTGGCGAGCAGCCCAAGCACGCATTGCGTGATGGAATGAAATCTCTCCTGTACGGTCAGGATCAGTTGGATCGTCCTTACCCCACATTTGCTGGTCCATCTTCTTACCCATGTTCATGGTGTGATAGATTTCGAGACCACCGAGGTCTTTCTTACCGACCTTTGAACCTAGAGCTTCGATAAGCTCTTCCTTGACGTGCTTCTTAGCCACAGGCTTCTCGTCAATGAAAGCACGCTTCTTACCAAGAGTACGCTTGAATGAACGGACATGTACTGCCTCGTTTTGAGATGCACGTGGATCATAGCCAGCGATAGACTGAGCCATGTCATTACCGAAGTGGAACTTCTTACGAGGAAATACCTTGACAGACTTCGAAGCTGACTTACCAGTCATGCCATCGTCGCCCTTATTAGCTAAGTCCTTGACAGTAGGCGTAACTGTAGAGTCACGACTAATGTTGATGAAGTTACGATCCGCTGGAGAAGGCGGACTGATTGATGTTAATGACGGATTTGACTTAGCCATCTAACTGTTCTTCTTTCTTTACTCGCCTGTCTTGTCGTCAGGGTGAATTGTTGCATGGATTGCATTCTCATGCTGTGTTCCGACTTCGCCGTTTGGACGGAAGTCAGCTTCACCTGTAGAACTGTGTACTGAAAGAGCAGGAGCCTTACCGTTTGGCCAAGCCTTCTTTTCTGCCTTAGCAGATAGAAGCATCTTTGACTTGCAGTTTACGCCCTCTTCCATGAAGTTGCCCTGAGTGTGATTGAATACGAACTTACGAAGTTCATCCTTCATTGCCTCGATGGCGTCTGTAAGCTTTGGCTGAACTGCGTTAGCGAAGTGCTCAGAGAATGTAGCTGGCTTGTCTTCGAATGCTGCCTGGATCATGCCGAGCAAGTCCTTATGCAATTCGTCGTCAGTCTGATCAATTACAGGAGCCTCAACGTTCTCGTTGATTGACTCGTTCTGTAGGTTGTCGCGATGAAGAGCTTCCCAATGTGAAGCAGCCTGCTTGCGATCAGCGGTAGAGAACATCTTATGCCAAACGCCCTTGCCACCTGAATGCTTACCGCAACATGACATAGCTGCACGGTCAGCATGGTAACCCCAAAGCTTAGTAGCCTTTTCGGAGTCATAAACACCGTTAGCGTGCTTCTTTGCAAGGTTCTTGATAATAGGCAGGTGAGACTGTCTCTGAAGGTCTTTGTCATTATCAGCGTGCAACACTATGTCGCGTGCTGCCTTTGACATACTGTCCCAATCCTTAGCTTCTGAAATTACGGTCATAAATCTGTCTCCTTGATATTCCTAAGTATTTATTATTTGGCCTTCTTGCCATTCCACTTCATCTTTGCCATGCGAGCAGCCACATCTCTAATCTTGCGAGTATCACCCGATGTTCTCTTCTCCTGAGGGATTTGACCAATAGCCTTCAAGACGCCTTGAGTTGATGCCATCTTCTCTTCGCGATCTTGCTGCTTCTGTGCCATCTTGTCCTGCATAGCCATTTTCTGCATCTCTGCATCTTGCTTCTGCATATCAGCATCAGCTTGCTGCTGTTGCATTTCGGCTTCCTGATCCTGCATACCCTGCTCATGTGCCTGATCTTCCTGAGCCATTGCCTCTTCAGGAGTTGGCTGGTTATAGATTGGGTTCTGCATCTCTTCCATAATCTCCATTGTCTGCTCGTCAATATCGTCATCTGTCTGCTTGAAGATGTTGCGACGGACCCAACGGTTTGAGTAATATTTGCCAATGATGCCTGTTTGCTGTAAAGCATCATATGCCTGAGCACGCATTGTGTTAATTTGCTGATCCTTAAGCTCAGCGAAGTGATTGTCTTGAGCGAACTCGTACTTGATCTGGCGTTCGATTGACTCGAATTCCTCAAGTGACATGATCCCGCGAAGGACGCACTGCTTCTTGAGAGTGTCGCGGAACAGAAGCGAGAAGTCGTGCTGGATACGCTTGATGAATTTGTTGAACTTGACTTCCGCTCTTGAAATCTCAGATGAGTTGCCGATATCGAATGGGTCTGATTGAAGACGCTCGATAGGCACGTTCAAGGAATTATATAATAGCTTCTGGAAGTACACGATGTCATCGATCTGGCCGAGTGTCTGGCCAGCGGGAAGGGTCTCTACCTTCGTTCCAGAGCCGTCTGCACGGCGAGGAAGCCAGTAGTCCTCAGTCATGGTCAAGAACTTGCGACTGTCCTGTATGGCCCCTGTGTCGGCGTCATAGATCAGCTTGTTCTTCTGGTTGATCATGATGTCTCGAACAGCTTGGTCAGCCTTCAAAGGTGGCAAGCCAGTCACGTCAACGTACCAGACACGACGCTCAGGAGCACGAGCTAGACGATATATAACTAACGAGTCTTCAATGGTCTTAAGCTGTGAGAGGATTTTGATTGCTTTTGTTAGATAACCCAATCCCATGGTCGTGTTGGTATCTGAAAGTCCAGATGGAACGTGGACAACTGAGTCCTTCGAAATGCGAACGCCCTGAGTTGCCATGCCACCGAAGCCGACTTGATAAGGAGCCTTGGCCGCGAAGCCTCGATCATTATATAAGTAATAGAGGGTCTTAGTCTGATGGACTGCGGCAACCGCATTCATGTCGGCACCACCTTCGATACGCTTAGGTGCTACCTCTTTGATTTCTCTAATCTTTCGAGGATCGACATAACGCATCTCCTTGATACCTTCCTCAAGATGCTTAGGGTCAGTCACCGCATGATAATAGAGACGACCGTCAACGTACCAGCGACGGAATACCCAATAGCCCTTGCGATTGAAATCCAGCATCTCTAAGATTTCATTGTGAAAATCCTGTAGGACACGCTTGCCATTTTCGTCTAATATCTTGACCTCTGAAAGATCAAGCTTGACAACGTAGTCATCTTCTGTTGTAATAGCTTCATTAGTTATCTCATCGACGGCGTTGTCGATTTCGGTCTGGGTACACATGTCACGGTACTTCGTAACAAGGTCTGCCTCTGCCTTAATAACACCCTGCATATCGAGGAACATGCCAGAAGTAAAGGATGAGGCAATTACTGCCGCTGTACTTTCTGAGTCTCGATCAACGAATGAAATTGCTTGATTGGCAACGGGTTCGTTCTTGAGGTAGGAGGGGTCTCTTCTAAAGAACTCAAAGCCCCAAATTTTCACTGCCATTGGTTTTCCTTCTGAATTTGCTGAACTTATTTATTAGAAGAGGGGTTGACATGGCTTAGGGGCTGTGCTACATTCCATCCTGTGACAGACTTAACCCAAACATGGAGATTGATTATGGCTGACTTTGATAACGACTTCGCGGCTGACGGCTGCGATTGCCCTGCCTGCCGCCCCGAGCTTTATCCCGCCGAACCAATGGACGTTCCGTTCGCCGTTCCTGAGGGCGACACCTATAACAAGGAACTAGCCGACGAAGACTCGGAAGTTCTCGGTGCCACCGATGGCGATATCGACCGCATGTTGGACGACATTTTCGCTGACTTCGGCGGCAAGGTCATCAAGATCGATGGTCCCGCCGATCTGGACGCGATCTTCGCCCAAATCTTCGGCAACGACGAGACATTGAGTGACGAAGAGGTTGCTCGCCGTTATCCTTACGGTCCCGTCAACTTCACCCTTGATGAAGTCAAGATGATCAGTTCCGCCCTTCGCGTTAAGGGCACGAGCCTCGCCCAGGATGCCCTCAACATTCTCAACGATGACGCGTTCATCGAGGGTCTGTCCGACAAGGGCGAAGCTTTCCTCAACGAGCTTCTCACGGCGGCTGCTGACGAAAGCGTCAAGTGTCTCAATCTCTATGACTGGTTCGATGACCAGTTCGACGTTCGCCAATAATGCGTCTCATCGAAGAGGCTCGCTTCCTTTCCGCAGAGGTTGAGAAGCGAGCCACCGCCGAAAGGCTTGCTGCCGAAAAGGCACAGAAGGAGTGGGAAGTAGACCACGCCTTTGATATGGTTGACAATATGAAGGGCGAACTGAAATCAAAGGTTCTTGATGCTGCCCGAGGGGGCAATCGTTCGACTACAGTTTCGATCTATTCGTGGTCAAGCACAGGACGCCCAACTTGGGTGAAGTATTTCCGTGAGCCGTTCGAGGATTATCTTCGCTCCGAGGAATTCAAGTTTGAGTTCAAAGAGCAGAGGGATGATAGGAAACGAGACCCCGATATGCCTCAGGATGACTCAGGCTGGTACACCATATCTTGGTAAAGAAAAGGCGGCTCGAAAGCCGCCTAATAAGTTCACCACCCTGTTATATGTTTTTATGTGGGGGCTTGTATTCTTATTTATTACGTAGCTGAAGCATACGTTGTGGCATTGCCCTTTGCACCCTCAAGTGCAGGAACCATCGTATCGAATGACACGGTGACAGGGAATTCCATAATGCGGTTGGTGTTGTCCCAATCGAGAGTCATTTCACCAATAACACGAGGCCAAGCACCGATCAGCGTATACTGACGGATAATTGACGTGTCCTTGCCGTAATGACTGATCGTCCAGTTTGACTTGTAGTTCTCTTCAGTGAAGCCCGCTAGGGTATTTGAAGGAGACGTACTGTCTTCTGAAGCCAACATGTCGTTTGAGACAAGAGCGTTGATTGAGTTATTCCAAGCCTCAAACATCGCACGAGTGTTATAGTCCTCGTCCAACATAACCTGAATACGCCAGTCGTCCCACACACGGTCACCAGATGACTTGATCTTACGACCGAAGTAAGGAATTTCTGCAACGCCTAGGGCGAAAGCAGGAATGGATGCAGCCTTGCATGTGAACTGAAGCTTCGCAGTTGACGAAGGATCGATAGCCCCTGCTAGAGCGGCAGGTAGAGTTGCCTGAATGTCGAACTTACTTGGACGTGCTCCACCGTAAATCAAACCCTCTGCCAAGAACTGTGCTAGATCAAAACCCATGTGCCGTTATCTCCTTTTTGTCTTATTTATTGAGTTGGCTCAATGGTTGAGAAACTGATACCAGTTGGCGTGTTCACGTAGGTGATCTGGATGAAGTTAATACTCTTCGCAGGCTGGATGTAGATAGAGCATAGGAACTCATTCGCATCAATTACCGTTGGAGTGTTTACTGTTCCGTCACATACCACCAAGAAGTTGATGATGCCACCAGCACCCTGAATGTTGCTCAAGTAAGGTGTTACTAGGTTCTTGAACTGGTTCTGAGTGAATACGTCGTTTAGCTCGAATAGAGTGTACTGAGCAGCGAACTTGATAGCTCTCTCAACAACCAAGAATAGACGACGAACGTTGATACGACTGAAGCCTGTTGGCTCAATAGTGAACGTCTTGTCTCCGTACAAGAATGTGCCCTGTCCTGGGAAGGTAACAACAGGGTTGATACCTTGAGGATAGATAAGGTCACGGTCAGGCTCTTGTGGGTTGTAAGCAAGCTGGATAACGTTGCTGATCTGGCCACGGTTGAAGCCCGCTGGTGACTCCCATGGGTATGCCACGTTGTCGGTGTACACACATAGGCCAGCAATATCGCCGTTCAGAGGAACCCAACGGTTAACGTTGTTGTAGCGGTCGTACTGAAGCTTGTAGCCTGAGTCCATTGCCGCATAGGTTGTTGAAGGAAGCAATGAAGCCCAATTGATCAAGTCTGTTGACTCGTTGCCTGCGTTGTTGATAACTGTTGCAGAGTCAGGTGAGAAGCACAACATGCAGTCACGACGTGTTTGAACGATGTTTGAAATCAACCATTGAGCCATGCCGAAGTTACTGTAGGTTGTGCCTAGCTGGCCTGCGGTTGCAGATTGACCAACTGGCTTACCAGCGATAACAAGGTCGATAGTGATTGACTCGACGCCCTGGAACAACACCCAACCGTTGATTAGGGTTGCCATAGGAGCAGAAGTTTCTGAGTCGCCGTCCTGACCACCACTGAATACCTGATCGAACGGAACTGAGCCGTTTGTAACAGCAACCAATGAACCTGAGTTCGCTGATAGAGCACCAGTTAGGTCGTTGACGTTCCAAATCCACTTTGACTGTTGATTGATTACGTTTCTGTAGTAGTTTGTTGTACCATCAGGGTTCAACGCATCGATAGAGCGAGAAACGTTCTCGTAGATTTCAAGAACAGTGTTTGGAACACCAGAGATATTACCAGCATTGTCCACAACGATAACCTGAACAAGGTCAGGAACGTTTGGATTTGTTGAGTGAACCTGATAAGGTGAAGTCCAAGAAGAAGGAGGGGTAACCTGTCTGTAGTATTCCCATAGACGCTCAACAGTTGAAATCTGAAGATTTCCGCCACTGTTGTAAGGCTTACTGAAGTTAACAGTCATACTTGTTACAGTTGCGTTTGTAACCGCATTAGAGAATGCAGTTGTCTGAAGATACTGTGATGGGTTACCACGAATGCCTGTAGCCACCTTCCAGTAGTCGCCTACTGAGAATGAGTTGACCAAGGTGTTGGCGAAGGTGTTGCCAGCGGCAACAGATGAACCACCCGCAGCGATGAATGAAAGCGTACCAGTGTTTGCACCTGAGTTCAATGAAAGCGAACCAGTGTATGAGTTACCCTGAGATAGACCAGAAGTAATCGTACCTGATAGTGCCACGTTTGAGTGGTACTGGTTAGCAGATGAGCACTGTCCGACAGCCAAAGCGTTGCCGATGAAGCCTGAAGGCCACTTCGCAACGTAGTTAACAGTTGAAGGCCAGCCACCTGTCTGAGCCTGATGAGCCTGAGTTGTCTTGTTCAAGATAACTGAAGAAAGGATATCGTTCGCAGAGAAACCTGTGCCTACGACAGCGTTTAGGGCTGAGTTAGGAGTTGTTGTTGTTGTGTTCGCAGTACGAACAACGTATAGGTTGTTGCCGTATTCAAGGAAGTTGAAAGCTGAGTACCAAGTCTCATAGTTCCAAGATTGAGGGTTACCGAAATAGGTAGCCAAAAGTGTCTGAGAGCCGACAGGGAAAGGCTGAAATAGTGGACCCCAAGCGAAAATGCCAGCGATAGCACCAGTTGTTGAACCAAGATTAGGTACGGTAACACTGAAGTCTTTTTCGACATTATAAACGCCTACTGAAATTGGGTAAGTCAACTTACTCTCCTTTTTATAAATATGCTCTTCTTTTTATTTATTAAATCGGAGGTTTCCTCGTTAGCTGCCACTGTTGAAGGCAATAGGCACCGCATAGATGTTGTTCGCGACCGAGTTACTTGAGAGTAGTTCAGTTGGTTCCTTGCGGAAATACATCTCCTGCCCAGGAAAGAGGGTCACTGAAGCGATGTTAACCGAAGAGTTGACTGCTCGTGTCAAAAGGAAGGCACCAGCCACACCCGCTGTAGTGTTTGAGTTGTAAAGACGGATCAATGGACTGTTTCCGAACGTACTCTGGGTAGTGTTGCAGAACGACTCGTTTGCTACTGGCTTCAAAATCATTGTCATTTGGTCTAATCTCCTGTGGTATCGTTATATTTATCAGGAGCTAGAAATTGTGCATATGCAGAACAGGCATCTCACGGTCTTCCCAACTATCGAACCTATCTCGCGGAATGTTCATGTTGTGGATAGGCTTAAACTTCTGGCCACGGATATCGGTATAGTCGTTCGTGTCTTCAGCGATATAGCCAAAATTCAAAAGGTTAGCCTGGACCTGAGCCGTAGATACCTCACTGAGGTTCTGAACTGTATTGATTGAAGTCCATTCGTAGAAGAACTTCTGATCTGACAGCCAGGAGAACAGAACAATTCCCATAACTAAGTCGTCATTCTTGCCCTTATCGGCTGACCATGAGTTTTTGTCCTTGACAAAGGTCAACAACTCGTTTACGGTATCAGCATCGACAATTGATAGACGACGCTCTTCAAGCAATAGCTTCATGAGTAGACAGCCTGAGTTCTTTAGGGTCAGCGTTGTACGAACGCCCTTGTCTGCCTTTGACATATTGAAGGTGACAGTCTTGCCTGCTCGACCATTTGATTGAGTACAGAGCACGTTACCGTATTCAAGCTCATCCATCATATAGGTAGAGACCTGTTCACCGATATCGTTAATCTCGACCAGTACTATCGCTTCATTATATAATTGCCCTACCTTATATAAGTAGTGGGCATAGTCTGTTGGCGTGATGTTGTTGTCTCTGAATGTTGCCACTTGTCTATAAGGCACTTTGGTAATATTGAATACGGAGAATGCAGAATAGTCGAGTCCCTTACCTCTTGAAACGTCAGCCACAATAGCATACTTGTCAGGCGGGATCGTGTATTCTTCCATAATAGTCTGGCCGACTTCTTTGATGTTTCTTTCATAGATGCTGTTTTGGCGTGTTACGTTCTCGATCTTCTCACGCCACTCCTTTCTTTCTTTGATTGGGGGTTCATAAATCTTCAGCTTGTCAATCACGTGTACTGGCGTCTGAATGTCAGTTTTCAAGACCTGTAGGCAACCACCGTTAATGAGTGTGCCTGCCGATCCGATGAAGGAGCAGTTAAACTCCTGATCGAACTTGACCATATCGAAGTTGATAAGCTCAAGCTGTTCTTTTTGCCATTGCTCGTCACGTCCTGGCACGACATGCCAAGGAACGAATGTGGCCTGGAAGTTGTTCGTCTTCTTGCCGAGGCTTGATCCCTCATAGAACTCATAGAAGTGGTTCAACCCCTTAGGCGTCGAAACCATGACGAGCTTGGTTGACTTACCCGCTGAAATGGTTGGTGAAACGGCTCCGTAGAACTCGTCCCAATTCTCAATATGTGCGGCCTCATCGATCACGATGATATGGCAGGTATAACCACGGAGGGCGTCAGCACTGGTTGCCGACGCGAATAGGCGGGAGTTGTTCTCAAGGACGAATGAGCCCTTGTTGAATTCGGTGACTCCCAATTGAAGCCACAGAGGCAAATTCTGATATGATATCTGAAGCTTACCGATGATTTCCATCGCCGTGTCAAGCTTGTTGGCGACGATGGCGACAGTCTTGAAATCGTTGAAGAGAATATACCAGATGAGGAAGGCACGAAGAGTTTCAGTCTTACCGCTTTGACGACTCATGCAGGCCAGCGTAAAGCGGCCATTCAGCATGTTGTCGATCATCTCTTTCTGATAAGAACGGAGGATCATCTGTTCGAGACCGTTCTCGGTCACGATCTTGAAGTAGTGCTCAATGAAATAGTAAATGTCTTCCTTACACTTAATATACTCTTCGACTAATTCTGGTGTCCAGTCATACTTAACATTCTTACCCTTTAGGAGAGGGTTATTTCGAAACTTTGCCATATACTGAGTCTACTACTTTCATATGTTCGAACATCTCGCGGTGGGCTTTGTCATTACAGCCCATGGTTCCATAGACTAGGGCAGCATGTCGCCATATGGCCGCTTCCCTTAGTAGGTTAAACAGAAAGGGGTTATCTTTCTTGATGCTCTTCATGTTTAACATCTCTAGCCACCCGTAAGTTATTGCTAAATCAGGTCTCAATCCATCAACTCCACGTGATGTATCTTGTATGTATTTATATTTCCTGTTGGTTTTCCAGAATAATGGTGTTCTGGAACGTCGAAACTTTCTGATCCGTGGTACTTAAATTTAGCTCCATGGCTGAAAAGCATCTCGCGTTCTTCGGTATGACTATTTAACTTCGGATGAGAGACGTATAGGCCGCGACTGCCCGCAGGAGCATGGATTGCCATGATGTCTTTTGACTTGGCGAAGTGGGTGGCTCTTTGTGGATCGAGGGTCGCAGACGAGAAGCCCTTTGAACTGATAATGTCTCCAGGCTTGGACGCATTGAGTTTGGCTGACGTGTTTCTCTGTGTGCCTCGATAGGCATAAGTCGAATTAGGTAATCTGTGATTACGGACAGCACCAGTCAAGTACTTGATATGCTGATCAGTTTCGCGATTGTCATAATCGTCTGAGTTCGAGTCGCCAGTCTTTAGGCGGTTGTTGATTGCCTTATATCCTGTCGGAGAAGTCCAAGTCGAAATGGCGTCCTTATGTTCGTCATGGATATGTGAGATATCGCCTGTCAAGTGGGTCTGAGCCAGCTTGTGAACGAAGTCGTAATTCGGACGGATGCCGTTGTGCATGTCCTGCTTGAAGCGATCTGGATGGATGCCGACTGGACCCGTTGTCTCTTCCGCTTCCTTGATCTTCGCAGGACGCTGAACGTATTCTTTGTGCCATGGCTGACGCTCGCGTTGAGTGCGAGTTTGGATATTGGTGCCCAATGCTCGATTAGACATGTCTACGTCGCCAGGAGTGTTTAGGTATTTGCCGATACGAGAAGGATGGACAGCGGCTACGCCTTCAGACTCCCAATGGAAGTCATGTGGGTGCCCTGTTTCGCGGACGCCATGATAGAGGCGTGTGTGGGCGAAGTGGCCCTCACGGTCCACCGCATGGCCTGTAATGCGAGCCTTGAGGCCAGTCTCTTCGTATAGCTCTTTGATGGCGTTCGCCTGAGGGTGCAGACCGCCCTCGACGTTCCCTTTGGGGATCGTGTGGTCATAGCCTGCGAAATTGTTTGTGGGCTTGGCGAGCCATACGTGGCCTGATGGCTCGTGCATGATGATGCCAGTTTTGAACTGCTTGCCAGGATGGACAGGAGGAAGGCCGACCTCGATGGAGTGGTCCTGACCAGATACGTTATTCCACTCGTGTTCTGCTGGTGGCTTCCATGACTTGAAAGGAATGCCGTTCATATGGGAAGGAGCTTCCTCACCCTTTCTGAAGTGATAGTCGTTATCGACCATCTCAGGCTTGAGTGGAGCTATCTCTCTGAGCAGTTTCACTTAACTAACTCCATGTGGTGCTCGTGTACATAGTTCGAGCCGTATTTTGTCGTGTCCGTCTTATTGTATTTTAACTTTGAGTCACGAGGCAGGACAAATTCTCTTTCACCTTCTTGCTTGGCTATATGGCTTATATAAGCTCCAGGGCTTCCCTTGGGAACCTTCACGTGTAGGATATGTGTATCTACTCCACCTTCGGGGGCATAGTCTCTATGCATCGATCCGAAGAAGTGAGCCTGATAAGGATTGGTTGAAGAACTCATATAAGCTGGATGATGAACTACCCCTTCCGCATTCTTGATCTTTCGAGGATCGTGAACTGAACCAGAATAAACGGTCATATCCTCTGGCGTCTTATGAGCATGAACCGCTGAGTCCATTTTGTCAATGGTCCCTTGGTGCTTTTCTGGAATATCCCATCCTGCCTTGAACTGACTCTTTTTCCAAAGGTGATGATTGACATCTCGGCTTTGATCGGAGTATTTGTGGAGGGCTGTCTTTTCCTCTGGGCCGTAATTGTAGTGTGGTGTCAAACGCTTATGAAGAGCCTCTGACGGACCCTTACCGATATGGTCGTAGTGGAAGTTCTCGTCTTCCTCAGGACGCACTTTCATACTTTCACGTACCTGAGATACGGGAAAGTTAGACTCGGTGATGGGAGTGTCCATATGCTTCTTCAGATAATGAGGGATTGTGCCGTCGTAATCAGGTCTGTTCATTTCAGGAGGTAGGAGACCCACCTTCTGCTTTGCGAAAATTGTTTGCTTTGGGTCGCGGCCTTTGTTGACGCCTGAGTAGTTGACCCATGAGTTCTGGCCACGTGTCTCGGTTGACATGGCTGCTCGTGCGAGAGGCGAGAATGTCTGTTGATGAGCGTGCCATGCTGTTTCCTCACCTTTGGGGCCGAAACCGTTCTTCAGGATACCATGACCGAAGGCGTCGTGTACAGCACGAAATTTCTCATTGCCGTTTAGGCCAGTCTCGTGATCGCGTGTGGATAGAGCCTTGGCTTCGTGTTCCTCACCGCCATTGAAGACGTGTAAGTGGTTGTTATTATGGAGGTCTTGACGCATTGCGTTCGAGTCAGGGTAGTCTTTGTCACCACCATGGAATTCGAAATTGATGTGCTTGCTTAAGAGGGCGTGCTGTTGGCTAGTCTCGTGTCCGAAAGCATTGTAGGACGCATGGGCAAGACTATCGTAGTCCTTGGCACCAGCATTCTTAACCATATCAGGATGTTGGTCTTGATATGCCTTGAAGACGTGCTTCTTATACTCTGGGTCTTCGTTAGCCAAATGATGAAAAGCAACAGCAATAGGCTTCTGCTTCTCTGCTGAAGAGGTTTGCATAGATGGCTGCATATGAGGCATACCAACGGTGTTGGTATATTCATGTGAATACTGAAGCATCTTCTTGCCGCCATCCGTCAATGAGTGGTCGTTTGCGTCCTCGTTCAGAGACTCACCGAAAGTGAACTCTCGTCCACTTGGCATACGAGTGAACATCTGGTCGTTGTTTCTTTTGCGATATTTGCCAGCCGCAACAGTTTTGTTCATTCCAGGCCAAGCCGCCTTATTTGTGCCATGAAGTGATGCTACATCTGAGTTGTGAGGCTTGTGAAGGATCGAGTCCTGATCATACTTGCGACCTAGAGTTGTAAGAGTCTTCTTGACAGCACCCTTGTCATCTCCAGGCTTGTTATGCATGACGATGAAGGAACGCTCACGTGTTTCTTTTGCATCAGGCGTGTTGTGGTTCTCTATGTAGCCACCGAAAGCAGGAATGACCTTATGGCCTGCGGCCTTGAGTTCGCCATGCAGAGTCTTTGAGCGACGGTCGTTCTCTTCGGAAGACAAGTGACCACGTTCCGCTGACATGATACCCATGGCACGATTATGGAAAGGATCAGTCCCTTCGGTTAGAAATTGGTCGAACCTAATCATGGTTTTCGTTCTTCAGGGTCTTGAGAGCTTCCTTAAGGTCATTCGTTGACATTGATGGGAAGTGAATGTGATTATGCAACTCGCCTGGAACATTCGTCTTATTTGACTCAGGTGCGTCCAAGTCTTGAAGCTGGCGGTGAAGTCTAAGGGCGTTTGAATTGGCGTCCGATACGCTCTTGATTAGGGAACTCAGAGCCAAATACGCATTGACATCTTGAGCCTGAGACGCCATTGCTCCCAAGTCTGAGATTGCCTGCGAACCAACCGCAACTATATTCATCATTGAGGCACGTGCCTGCGTGAAGTCCTTTTTGGCACTGTCTGCACGAACCTCTGCTGATAATTCAGTCACCATGTCGGGTGGAGTGACCACGAGGTTGAACTTCTTGTTGAGGTCTTCTGACAAATGGATATCTCCTTGATTATCTGATATTTATTAGATGGCGAAGCCCAAGGCTCATTTTTCGCTTGACATGGCCTTCGGCCTATGTTAGCTTCTGGACATGACAAAACGCAAGCTATCTCTAATCCAACGTAAGAAGGAACTGCGGAACCTCATTCGCAATGTTCCTGTGATGGCTGGCGGTAAAGCATGGATGAACCGCATCTATGAAGAGCTTGAAGAACTTCGAATGGAAGAGGCTAAAGTCAAATGAATAATCAGAAGCTTGGAAAGGACATTGTGGTTGGCGATACGATCAAGCGTGCCAAAGGCGGTAACGTGACGATCAAGTCAATCAGCAACTTCTCCAACGTCGAGGGCAATCGCCTGAACCTTCGCATTGGGCTTGGCTCGAATGGCTTGCCTATTCCGCTGGAAGGTGATAGTCTTTATGAGTTGGACTTAACCAAGAGGCCGTAACATGGACTCGCTCAAGAAGATCAACGGACGAGAAGTGGGAACACTCTCGCAGAACGAATTTTGGCTGTTCGAAGCAGCCTGTCGCGAAAATAGGGCGACACGGGTTTACGAAGGCCCAATGGGCTTCGCTGGAAAAGCAAAGGTGAAAATCTATGCCCAAGAGCCTACACGATCATTTGCACCTAGTCGTTGATATCGTCTTCGTGCTGTTTTTTGCTGCCGCAGTGGTTGCAATGTGCGTCCATTATTTTGGACATTAGATAACTTAACGTTCACATTCGTGGACATAACCAAGGAGAAGACCTATGTCATTCAATCTGCATATCCCCACAAGTCTCGATGAAGTCAAGAAGCTCGCTGAAGCTGCCAAGGGTGCCGCTTCCAATGCTGCTCATTCCGTTGCCGACAAGGCTCTTGCCGTCGAGCACGCTGCCGTCGATAAGGCTTCAAACGTTGCCCACAACGTCGCCGCTCAAATCCCAACCGTGACGATCACGAAGAACGGTTCGAACGACTGATATGTGGTGGGTCGCAGCGGTTATTGTCCTTCTGATCTTGCTCGCCTATTAGGATAGGAGCGTGCCATGCCATATTTGTCTGTTCATATTTGGCTGCTGATCCTCTTCTTCATGGGTCACCAAACAATGGAGACTTCTGCCTTCTACTTTCCAGAGAATGAAGTCAATCAGTGTGCAGCAACGGCTCGTGATGCAGATGCAGAACTTGGTCAGTTTGGGCTTTATCTAGCCTGCGAACGATTTCATTCGTTAGACGTGGAGGAATAAAATGGCTGGAACTGGCAAGGTGCTTCCGAAAGAGCTTGAGTGGGACAATGGTCTTCATACCGATCTGAGTTGGTATGTGAATTACACCGTCCTTGGTATGGGTGAAGTCGAAGGCTTGAAGTGTCAGGCTGGCCCATATCCCTTCGACGAAATCGAGGGTGAGTACAGCGACATTCGCGGCTACTGCGGGATCGTTGACTGTTACAAAACAACGGTCAAGGACAACACCCGCCACAACTCCTGTGGACAATCCTGTCATGAATGAGGAAGAGATTAGACAATTCATGATCTTCCTCCACAAGTGGAAGAAATTGCACTTTGCCAGTGGCTCCTTCGGTGCGAAGATCATGGATATCATCATCGATGATGTTTCCAAATACTTCTTCAGTGGTCGAGCATCCTTCATAACCGATGTTCAAAAGAACGGTTTCGACGCTCAGCCATTTGAGGTTCATGCCAAGCCGGCGAAACCCACATATACGAGAGACGACTTCGATGTTTGAGCACTTCCAGCAACCATTTCCCGACTATTGGGTCATCATGGCTCTGGTCGTGCTTTTCTTCTTCCTGAACGGCAAGGGGCCGACACCAAGGACTTGATAATGGCCGACATGTTAGGTAAGCTGATCATTCAGGTTAACTGCGATGGCTGTATGGCTGAAGACCATAAGATCATGCAAGTTGGTCGAGTGGTCGCGATCAGGAAGGCCAAGGATATTTGGGGAGTAGAAGACCCCTATGAAAATCGTTATGACTTCGCCCAATGTCTGGTGATCAATTCCCACTTGGATGCAAAGGATGAATATTTCTACGTCTGCATTCAAGACAGTTCCCTCCAGCCATCCAAAGGACATTGGATGGTCTACTTCCACTACCAATGAAAGGATTATATAATGATACTCCAGATCGACTCGGTTGACCCACAAACTAGCTCTGAACGCATTTCTTATATCGAGAACATTTCCGCCTTCTCCGTTGACAAGAGGCCGTCTCAGAAGAATTTGGAAGTCACCTTCACCCACACCAACTACACGGGAGTGAACGTCCAGAAGGTTGAGAATGTTGTTTTCGTTCGTGCTGAACGAAACAATGGCGATGAAATCCAAGCCTGGAGGGCATAATGGACTTCTACACCATGAAACCAGACGAACCGATCTTCCTCAAGCAGGAAGAGCCAATCTTTAACGACACGAGACATTTCGAGGGTGTCTTCGAATACGTCCTATGTATCATCGCCGCCATTGTGGCTGGCTGCTTCGGCATTGTCAATCGCTCATGGACAAAGGATGACGACCAGCAAGACAAGTGGTGGCAGGCAGAGCAGCACTATTGGGACAACGAATACACAGACCCAAAACAGCATTGGGACGGTCATGAGTACCGTGCGATCAGCAATGATTAACGAAGAGCCTGGAGCTTTCCCTTGGAAGGAGAAGCCTCAAGTCGAGAGGTCTTCAGACGAAGGTGAAATTCATCTCTTCCCATGGGGCGAGATTGCCAAGAGGTTCAGCGACACCCTGATAGGTTGCTCCCAATGCGGGAGGACCAGTCGAGACTGCTTGGACCATCCAAATTGCCCCTACAAGAAGGAGAAGAGTTGTCCACAATATGCTACATTCTGTGGACAACCAAATGACGATGACAACGCCAGACCTTAAGCTTCAACTCATCCAACTGGTTGATATTGCTGAGAGTCGCAATCGATCAGCGAGAGAACTGCTAAAAGTTCTTGACAATACCCTATACTCAGAATATGAGCAGGGGGTGGCACAAGTAATCTTGCAAGAAATGCTCCCAATGTATCAGGAATTCGTGTTAGGAACCGATAGGAAGGCGAAAGCTTTTATGCGAGGGTTCAACGGTTAGATGACGTGGGACGTGTACAGATGCTATGATGAGAATGATGTTCTCCTATACGTTGGTAGTGGCAACACGAACGATAGGTTAGAAGAGCATAAGATGAAGTGGTGGGGTCCGTCTATATATCTCACTGCCTTTGAAATATATGATGTTGAGTCAGACGCTCGTCAAGCCGAGATAAAGGCCATACGAACAGAGCACCCGTTGCATAACAAAGTGCATAATCCTGATTGGTCTACGATTGGTAAAAGGCTTTGGAAAGAACATTTTAACCTTGCCGAACTCAAGGCTTCCCCCGTTCGTCGTAAACATTTATTACCTCGTCCTTGGTACAAGGTGGCTGGTAAAATTAAAAAATTTTGAAAGAGGGGTATGGGGGGTCTTTTCCTAATAAACTGCTGACCAGTATAAAAAAAATATTTGAAAGAGGCCGATAGGCCCTCATCGTCATTAGGAAAGGTGAAGTGAGAGGAAGCAAGGGACTCCTAACCTTTGGCCTGGACAGGAGATTACAGTGAAAGACTGGACAATGGATTGCCTAATGCTCGTGTGCCTTATGTGCATTTGGACAGGGCAGATGCAACGTGTGCCACCAGTCAATGCCCCACAACTGCCATGTCCTATATCAGCGTCTCGATACCACAAGGATAGCTAATGAATAAGCATTTGTTTGCCATACTCTTGGTTATATGGCTGGTCATCTATTGCCTAATCGCTGCCTATTGCATTACGCATGGGTTACATTTCTGATTGTTAGGCCAATGTATATCATAGTCAAAACATTCATCTAGCATACATTTCGGAATAGCACTTGATTAGCGAATAGTCTGTATGTTGATCTGTGTACCCATGTTGTTATAGGTCAGTGCATGATGCCCTAATCGAGCAGTTAATGTACTCTGCGTGTAGCCTAATAGGTCATCAGCGGTTAGAATGAAGAGTATGTTACCTCTAGCATCGTACACATAGATGGTCTTATTAGCCTTCGTGTACACTGCACTGGCTATCTCTGGGGCTCTCATGGGGGCAATCTCTCTTAGGGGCTTGTTCATGGTCTATTTATAACCCCATCAGGTGGGAGATTAGGTCAGCCAATAATGCAGCCAATGTGAAAGCGATTGCAATGAAGATTAGATAAGTGAATACGTTAAGTGCGATTAGACCAAGAAGGAATTGAGCATTTAGAATAGGCGAGCGGAGCGAGCCTTTAGTGGCCTGCGGCCTAAACAAGTCATTGGTCAGAAGACGTATATCATCTGACCCATCTCTGGGCGACGATCCTTTGGGGCAATCCGAAGAATTGGCTATGGGCTGGTCAGCGACTTCTTTACTCTTCACCTGATCCTCCACTCAATCCATACGGCCTACGGCCTATTATAAGGCATTTTAACTGGCTTAAAAGGCCAATTATAGGCATTAAAATAGAAACCTTCTGCTTTGTAGAAGAATATCGAACAGATATTCCATTCGTGGTATTATGTGGACAACACTTCATCGCTTCGTTCCTCCGCTCTTCATTTGATTAGCTCCATATGGTGGATATGCTCATGCCTAGACCCATTGGTCGAGGTTTCAGTGTGAAGATATTTGAGTTTCTTATCTCTTGGTAGAACGACTTCCTTGTACTTTGGGTTGATTGAATTCTCATCATGAATGAAAGCTGCATTGGTGCCTGAGGGAACTGATACCTTGAGCACATGATGATGGGAAGCGATGACGTTATGATCCTTATCATACTCATGGACTGCGTTTCGATCCTTCAGGTAATCAGTGGCGGCATTCTTATGCAGTGAGGTACTCATATGTCTGGGGTGCTCTACAATGCCTTGTGCATTAGCTTTCTTGCGGGGATCGTTCAATGTCTTAGACCAGACGGTGGCTTTGATTGGGGTTGTGTGCTTCTGTATAATCTGGTCCATATGATCACGCTTCCCCTGATCATTGTTCTTGATAGCCTCAGAATTCGTTGTCCATTGATGGAGGGTGGCTTTATCATGGGGAGTATATGAGTCGAAATGATGCGTAAACATATCAACCGCATGGGCTTCTTCTGCCTTGCGTTCTGATTGTGCTTTCAATTCAGCAGTGTAGTCCTTAGGCACGGGACATCTTCGTGATTAGCTTATCCCCATGCACTTCCCACTGAAGCAACATGACAGGGGAAGAGAATAGGTCAATTGGATGTATCAGGCGATGGGTCAGTCCATTATCAATGTAAAGATCAATGCACTCCTTCAGCATACGCACAACATCAAGCTTATGCTGTCTGAACATATCTCTTTGATAGTCGTAAGAGTATGAGAAGTTGATACCTCTATAGGTGACATCAGTTGATGTTGTCTCCTGAGGGACATATTTGGTAATGAAGTTACTGACTGAGATGTTATCTGAATTCATGGTCTCCTGCGTCCTTCTCTGGGTTTGGTGAATAAGTGAAATCACGTGATGCGAGGTTAGATGATGCACGGACTATGCCTTGTGCTCTGTTTCTTACCTTGCGAGTTGATATGCTGTCCTTAATGGGCTTCTTTTCCATTGAGTCCTGGCCAAGCTTGAAAGCTCTGTTTCCCATGTTTGGAACTGACTTCTTGATATACTTCTGCAATAGCTTGGTTGATATCTCATTGATCCCTGTGTCTCCCAATGGAGCAATGACTTGCTTATATCCTGCCTTTGCCTTCACAGTCTTGTTCGTGTCATATGGTTGATTGCCGCCTGAGACTACCTGCTCATTGTTGATACCGTAATCGTTCTTGTCGGGATCAATTGCAGCCTTGCGGTCAGCCATTGCCATTCCTTTATCTCTTCTGCTCATACGTCTCATGGCAGTTGATCGAGCCTGATATTGGTTCATTCGAGCAGATAGATTGCCTGATGGGATTGAGACTATGTTCTTGTTGGCATCTGCGACCTTATCGCCTTGGTCTGACCAGTCCTTATCAGCGGCGTCTCTGTATGTGGCAAGCTTGGCATTAGATATCTCAACCACTGGCACAATGTCTCTTAGGTTCTTCATCTCTTTTACTGATCCTCCTGCCCATGGCTTATATGTTCTGCCATCTTGCGGCTTGTAGTTTACTGGCTTCTTGGTATTCCATGAGTGGTTAGCATATGATTTCACAGGATGAGCCTTTGCTGCCCTATCTGCGGCTGCTCTCTCATGCTCAGGTGTTCTGGGATCATTTCTCATACGCTCAATAGCTCTGCGAGCATTGTCTGATATCTCACTCAATGGTGTTGAGACATCATAGTTGTTTGGATCAATCTCACGTGTTCGCTTCTTCTTATGGGGTGATGTATGGAAGTCCTTTGGGTTCTCTGCTTCTCTTGTTGCCATTACCTTAGGCTTGAATTTCGATTGTCCTACTTTCTGCTGAGCCACTACGTGTGACTTCAAACGTGTATCCAATCTATCTGGATCAGAGAAGTATCGACCCTTGTCTTGTGTTTTGTTGATGTATGAGAGCAATGTAGCTCTTGATACCTCATTAATTGACTCACTGAAACCAGTGTAATCCGCATCATGCACGCTACGAAGATTGTATTTTGCCTGTCTCATTCCTTCGATATCAGTAAACCCATGATCCCTAGTGCGAAGACCTAATGACTTCTTCACATGATCATGTGTTGCATCGCGGCCTGCCCATGCATATAGGTCAGTCCCATGCTTCAGTGTTCTCACAGTACCATAAGTGGGATGTCCGCCTGTCTTGACTATATGATTAGCCAAGTCTCGTGCATCCTTGGTTGAGGGGTTCTTATAGACTTCAAATCTCTCTGCTTTGTTCTGATGAGGCACCAAGTGAATATCATCGGCCTCATTCTTCAATCGAGGTAGGTCAGCCGTACCATGCTTCTTATTGATTGCCTCTACCTCATGATGAGGGAGAATACGATTGACTTTCATTTGACCTGAGATGATCCAATTACCAGTCATGTTTGGATTGGTCTTGTATCTGTAATGTCCGCCATTGGGCACTTGGTCTGTAATGTGTGCGTGCTTTCCCTTGCCTCTGGAATTGGCCACTGACTGCCAGTCGTGATCCGCAGGGTGCTCAACCTCTGCCCACTCCTGATGAGCGGGTCTGTGGTCAGGCTTATTCAATCCTGGCTGGCTCTTGCCACCTATGTGCGTTGCCACTGGTAGGTCACCGCTATGCCAGCCAGGACGCATTGCCAATGGGCCTAGCTTGGATTTGACATGTGTGGGCTTCTTTGGGTCTGCACCGCCCATATCAGCGTGCAGCCACTTGCCCATTGGGACTTCCTTATCGTGATTGACGAATAGAGGATATAGCTTGCCACCTTTGACATTGAATAGCTTGTATGCCTTCACCGTCTTCTTTGGTTCATATTCTGCCTCTTCCCATAGCTCAACCTGTTCCTCGATTAGAGGTATGCCGCTAAGGAATTCACGGAATGAAGGCCAGTCAAATGCAATCTCTGTATGTACGCAGTCCTTAGCACGACCATTCTCTAGCTTATCCATGCGTCTATTGATCTTCGCATAGTGCTTGGCATTGCCCTGATCCATGATCTTCAATCTCTTTAGGTCATCCAATGCCTGATCGACCTTACCAATTAAGGTCACTGACTCAACACGATTGTCTGGGTCTAAGTTATTAGAAAAGTCCTGTTCTCCAGGCGTGCGTGAGGCAAAGAACTTTGTTCGAGCCTTTGTGCCTACTTCCTTAGCCTTATGTGAAGGCGTAGCATAAGGAGCTATCTCTCTAAGATTTCTCATGACTCGCCTCCTGGGTTGATAGTTGTTATTGTGCCATACTCTGTATTTGACATCCAATTGGCTGGTGGGATTACAGTGGTCACGGCACCATTGACTGTTAGATATGTATTTGTGCTCAAATCCAATGTCACTGTGTTTGATGAGTCGAGTGTCATGATGTTGTTGTTGACACCGAATGCATGATTGTTGACCACAATCTCATCTGGACCTTCACCAGCAAAGAAGTCGATAGTGGTTACATCAATTGGCTTAGCCTGATGGATAGGGCAATAGAATGCTCCCTTCAATGTGAAGTGCAGTTCCCAGACCAATATGTCTCTATCCTTGAAGTTCTCGTTCTGACTGTCCACATGGGTAATCTCTTTAAGTGTAATCGGGATATCCATTGCTGGTCTGCCTGGAATAAGGAATGCTCTCACTGTATATGTGGGTGAAAAGAATGGTACAACCTGTTCCAATATCTTGGTTGCATCCTCATTGTTCTTAACATATATCCACAATGAGAAATGAAAGTCCCATGGCACTTCAGCATATTGGAAGCCCAATGAGTTATTAGCCTGTTGCATTACATATTTCTGGTTCGAAGTGATCTTACGCTCGGGTGCATATGTGAAGCCATCCATGAAGAAGGATATACGAGGCAATAATACACTATCCTTACGATCAATAGCAGGATCACCAAGCACGCGTGTTAGCATCTTCTCATGTTCAGCATAGCTCAATGGCACGTTGATGATTTGAGTTAGGTTACCAGTCGCCGTATTAGAGCGTTGAATGATGATATCATTGAAGCAAGAACCGAAGAGGTTAATGTACTTTCGGATTAATGCGAAATAGTAGTAGTCGTTAGAAAGAATGGAAGCCTCCTGTGATTAGGTATTTATTGGGTAGGCTATCCGAAGCGATTGATCAGAGCACTAAGCTCAGGGGGCATATTGGACTTGGGTTTGGTAATGACTGGCACGATAGGCTTGGGCTGGTCCTCAGGCTTGATCCTCTTCAGGAGCTTATCGAGTGTGGCTTGTCGTTCTGCTTTAGTCTTCATTGGGCACCATATGATGAGTGTGGATTGGCTGCGGTCTCTTGTAAATGCGTGAGTAGCCCATTTGTGTGTCCACATGGCTGCGTTTCAGGTTGAGACCATGAGGCATGACAAACTCTCTTTCGGCTGGCACGTGGCTTGTATGGCCCACATATGCCCCGCTATGGCCCTCGGGCACATGGATAGCCAGAATATGCTTGGCACCGCCTCGACTGCCATTGGCGAAGCCCTTGGCAACCTCATGATCGAGGGACGTGGATATATAAGCAGGGTGATGAGCGGTCTCGCCAGGATCATGCTCAACGCCTGAATAGACAGTCATGGCATGTGGTGTTTTATGTGCCTTCATTACCTCATCGATCTTATTCACCTTATGATTTAAGTGAGAGTCTGATCCCTTATTCCACAGATGCTCATTGATATCTCTTGAGTCGTCAGTGTAATCCTTCATTGTCTCATGATGTTCAGGGGTGTAATTATAGTGATTGGCAAGCTTCTCGTGCAGACCCTCGGGATAGTCATATTCCTCAGACAATCCAATGGTCCCGTCACCTGACACAATTGTGCCAATAGGATGTTTATCAGTTTGAGGGGATACGTTTGTTGCCTTTTTCATGAATGATTTCGTGGGCTTAGTACGCACAACAAGCATTTGATCCTCACCTGACTCCTTCACGAAGTATGGTTTGAGGATCAATTCGAGGCTATTCTCAATGTTCTTCTCAAGCTCATCTGCCTGTTTCTTGGATAGCTTGAGCTTGAATGGTAGCTGTGCCTGAGCGGTCACGCCAGTATCATTGATACCAATAGAATATTGGGTGTTAGGTGTCTGACATGCTGTGGCTAATTGCTCGCCCATTGTCATATTGTCAGCCTCTTTAGGCGTTATATCAGACTTGTGTATGTTGAACTTGTGTAATCGATCTATAGTTTGATGGTGAGACGCTGGATCGACATGATATGTATAGCTATCATCGTCAGAATGATGATGAATGAAGCCTGATGTTGATATCTCATCACTCATTTGACTATGTGTATGATGAAATGCATCACCTGCTGTCCATTGACCTTCAGGATCAATATTAAATCGAGTAGTTTTTGAAGGGCTATTCTTAGCTATATTCTTCATTGTGCCTATAGATGGATTATAATGCACTTTCTCTTGCCCAAAACTCTCACCAATAGACGCAGTGGCACCGACAGTTGCCTGCGGTGCTCCCCCATCTTGGACATTGACGTTATCAATGTCTGTGGTCTTGTGCTTAAACCCTTTGAAGCGTTTGAACTTTATCATATTCTCGTTCTTTTCCTGTCCATGACTTTCTGTTCCTCTCACATGTAGTGCATTTGCAGCCCTTTGTTGGAGTGAAACAATGCTGCATGGTAGTTGTACATGCAATGCCGCCACTATTACCTATGTATATGACTCGATCCATTATTGTGACTCGTTTACATTGATGAAGCCAAAGGCATTGTTCTCGGACTCATCAATGATGTTGTTGGCAAACTTAGGCACTTCATCATTCCAGGCAACAGGATCAACGTTCTGCACGTCAAAGTTAGGTAGTGTAATCTGTCCGCCACCTTCTGTTGTAATGATGTTGTTTGTGTTGTCCTGAGTGATACTGTGATCGAGGATGTTGAGTGAGCCCTGTGTCTGAATAGCATCAATCTCAGGCACGCCTGTATTGAATGTCTCATCGGAATAGGCAAACAACTCACATGTCATCTGATACGTTGGTAGCTTACCAAGCTCATAGAATATCTCTTTGTTGTTGGTGAACTTGCATTGAAACACCTTCTTATTCAGATCGAAATAGATTAGGTCACCTTCCATTGGTCGTTCTTGCTTGGTGATTGGTTGTATCTCTGTCTCGAATATGCGTGTACTCATGCATACGGTGATGTTGTCTCTAATCTCAAGGCCAAACTTGGTGAATATGTTCTGCTGTGGGCCGAAACCATCGACACTCTGTAAATACACAGTGGTTCTAATAGCTTGTGAATATGTTGACTGGTCATCTGTTAGGTAAAGCTGATCGAAGTTGGTCAGATTACGTGGCACATATATAACATCAATGCCATAAATCTGAATAGCCTCAGTGATTAGGCTCTGGATTAGAGCCTGCTCGCCACCGAAATGAAACTTGTTGAAGAATTTGTTTGTCATTAGGTCTTCTTACGTAGGTTCAATAGGTCACAGACCATCCAGAATACGAGGATACAGATAATGATTTGGTCAGGGTACGTGAAAAAGATAGCCATTATGCCATGAACACCGCGTTGGTCATCATTGGCACTGTTGACTCAAGGCGTCTTACATCTGCCGTCGAGTCTTCAAGTATCTTCTTGCCATCCAATTTCATGCCTGAAGGCAGAACAACATCGTACTTAGATAATACGCGGCCCCATACCTGACCAAGCAATGCTGTTGCGTAATCCTGCACCCAACGATCACGCCATACGTCGGGCACTGCTGTTGGGTCCATTGCTTGCTGGCACTCGACCACAATGAACGTGCCAGGACACATGATGGTCCAATCGGCATCGATCCATAGCTGGTTCTGGTGACGGTTATATCTAATAGGCTGCTGACCAACGAGCACTTCCTCAAGCAATGAGATATGCTGCATGGTCATATAGTAAGGAACCAATGACACGTTGGTAAGTGAATAGAGGTCATTCATAATGAATTGGTATCTCATATTGAATAGAGCGTCAGATGATATAGCCTGACCTATTGGGAATATACGTACAGCACCAATGATGTTCTCAGGCATTGTTATATATTTGTTGGTAACATCTGTTGGTGTTAGCTGATATGAGTAATAGAACTTCATTGAGCCATTGTAATGCCACTCCTGCCAGAAATAGAGGGCACGATCAATAGCGTCATCCAATGCCTGCTCGGATATGTTTATCTCTGTCACGCCACCAGTCAACTGGCGAACGATGAAGGCTGCGAATTCTGCTCTTGTTGCTGGTACGGTCATGTTTATCTCTCAGTTGCGACTGAGGTATTTATTAGACGACGAAACCCCTCGGCCCTGAGGCCAAGGGGTGGCATCGCTGTGGGTAACGTTCCACACGAGCCAGTTAATCGTCAGGCTTGGACGTTGCGTGCTTTTAGACATAGAGTCCTACCATGCAGGGGTGAGCGACTGGCTGCACAGACTCGGCTCATTGCCATATTATAGCTCGCCCCCCATGGGATAACTCTCACCATTCCCCATGGGCTTAAAAGCTACACGACTTACCTCATAACGTGGAGGAACAGGCACGCTAACGCGACCATTGCCACCACGAGAATAATTGTACGACCAAAACGTGGTCCAATATCGAATGCTTGGTCTCGGCTCATAGGTGCAATCCAATGAGCACGATCATGCCTGCGACTGCCCATGAGACCAACGCCATGATGAGGACTGTGGATAGGCTCGGGCCAGTGTGGATAGGCTCAGGACGCTTAGGCATTAGATATCCCCCATCTTGTCGTATTGGACACTCCACGAGGCATTGTGCTGCCTGTCACGTTCCTCACGCTCTGCGGTGGCTCTACGCCTCACGAATTCGTTCCTGAGGGCCACGGTACGCTCAGCAGCGAGTTGCACGGCAAGCTCAGCATGTTTAAGAGCCTCACGCGTGGCGTAGAGGGCTTCATTGCAGCGATTGGTGTATTCCTCGCTCTCAGCCAGCATGGCCTTCAGGGGCTCGTCTCTGAGGCTTCCAGCGGGCACTTCGAATAGGAAGGGGAACGAGGGGCTTGGCGAAGTGGCTGGCTCAGGAGCCTTCACAAGCGGTTCCTGACCATCAGGACAAATCGCGTTGAAGGCTTCCATGCCTTTGTCCTTCCAGAATTGATCCACAAGGGGCGTGGCTCTGAAGGCACCGCAGGACACACATTTCTCTTGCAATCCATCGGTCTCGGGCCAGATAGCCCAACGGTGCTTGCACGAGAAGATGTTGACTTTCGTACAATTCGGATTGTCGCAGGAGGAATATTCAATCTTCTCCCTGCCACAATGGCAACCTCGGTCGTGGCTCATTGGTCTGAGACCTCCTTGAACACGCGATAGGTATGGCGTGGAATACGCAGGAGCACAGCACTTTCCACGAAATGGCGAGCCTCGTCTTCGAACAGCATGAACTTGCCTTCAACGTCCGTGACGATGTAGTTCTCCTGAGTGGGCCATGCGACCCTGCGTGCATCCAGGGCGTGCTGGAGGATATCGCCAAGCGATTGACCCT
>Ga0210387_10000388_pt1 | contig 31251 bp, 28 predicted proteins | sample IncBWC7OmetaG_FD_160108 | JGI IMG/M metagenome (GOLD analysis project Ga0210387, IMG submission 160108) | Forest soil microbial communities from Barre Woods Harvard Forest LTER site, Petersham, Massachusetts, United States - Inc-BW-C-7-O ... | reverse complement strand
GCCGTAACCGCTGTTCAGAACCTTGGAGCCGGATTGCGGCGGGTGCTGGCGGAAAAAAAGATCGCGGGCCGGGCTGGTGACAATCTGGTGGAGCCAGGGGTTGGCCTTTTCGTAACGCCGGGCGACAGCGGAGCGCCAGGGAACGCCGATGCGCAGCTCACGGACGATTTCCAGAAGTTCGCCGGCCGGGGCATCGCGGTAGGAATTTTCGCCAGGCGGTGCGGTCCACAGGCCGCCGCGCTCCATCGCAAACTGTTTGCCGCCATGCCAAAAAGTGATCATGCTTTGTTGAGTGGGAGTTTCTTTAACCGCAGATGGACGCAGATAAACGCAGATTCAAACAAAAGGAGTCGGTACGAGGCAGGGCTGCGTCCTGCCTTTTTAAAGAAAATATCCGCGTCCATCTGTGTTCATCTGCGGTTAGCTAACCTGTCTTGGAGGCCACTGGTCGCGAGGTAATCGCCGCCTTGAGGTTCGCGATGCCAAAGGTCCGGTCAAGGCCATGGATTTCGATATTTATGGCGTCATAGCGTCGATGCAACACGACCAGTTTTTCGCCGACGAAATGGATGAAACCGAAGGAGAAAAAGTAGTGGCCGGGCATGAGATTGAGATCGAAGGTGAAGTCCACTTCGTGTGGTTCGCCGGCTTTGAGCGCAGGCGCCGGTTGTTGGCTGAAAAGGGTGTTGGTGCCGTAGATTTCCACCCCGGCGGTGTTTTTGATGGTGAGCGCGAAAATGGGTTCGGGGCAGGCGTCATCCGTTTTCACCACCATGCGTACAACGATGCGCTCTCCGGTGGTAAACCACGTGCGTGCCTTTCGGGTCACGTCCAAAACCGTGATCGAAAGGATTTGTCCCAGCTCTCCACCATAGGCGAACTCCTGGCCGCTGAGCTGAAGATGCGACCGTTCCTCGGCCAAAAGCGCCTCAGCTTGATTACTCGGTGCTGCGTCGCCGGCCTGGGCGTCAGTGACCGGCCCGGCTGCTTTGGGCGATGGCTCCACCGCATCGGCCGGGCGGGCAGAAACGCAGCCTTGGGCCGCACGCAAGGCCGCAATGTCGGCTTTCAAGGAATCCACCGAATTGCCCTCGATGGTGAGTTTCGAGTACAAGTTGACCACGTCGTTCGGCCTGCCGGCGTATACGACGCAGCCATGTTCAAGCAGCACCGCGTGGTTGCAGAGCCGCTTGACCATGGAAGCATCGTGCGAGACGAATAACAGCGTGACTCCTTTGGCGATGAAGCGGTCGATGGTGCGGGCGCATTTGAGTTGAAACCGGGCATCACCGACCCCGAGCGCTTCGTCAATGATAAGGATGTCGGGCTCGACGTTCACGGCCACGGCGAAGGCGAGCCGAACCACCATGCCGCTGCTGTAAGTTTTGACCGGCTGGTCGATGAAATCCCCGATTTCGGCGTACTGCGCAATGTCATCAAACCGCGCATCGACCTCTTTGTGGGTGAAGCCGAGGATGGCGGCGTTGAGGTAAACATTCTCGCGGCCGGTAAACTCGGGATTAAAGCCGGCGCCGAGCTCGAGCAAAGCCGCCACGCGGCCGCGCGTCTCGATCCGCCCTTGGGTGGGTTGCAACGTGCCGGCGATGATCTGCAGCAAGGTGCTTTTGCCCGAGCCATTGCGGCCGATGATGCCGACAGCTTCGCCGCGGCGCACGGTGAGGGAGAGGTCGCGCAGAGCATAGAAATCGCGCCAGCCGCGGGCCGCGTGCTTTTGCAGGGCGCGTTGCGGCGGGGAATCCTTTGGCAGCATGCCGGCGGCGCAGGAGAGGAACGGGCTTTTCAGGCGGTCGGCCGGGGACTTCCAAATGCGATAGGCTTTGGAGAGGTTTTCGGCGGTGATGATGGAGTCGGACACAAAAGGATTTAGTAATTGGTGTCTGGTCGCTGGTGACTAGCCGGATGGCTTTCGTCACTTGTCTGTTTCTGCTGCTATTCGCGCCAAGGTTGAAGGTTTAAATTTCCAGTGTTTCTGGTGTTTGGGCACTGGCATGTGTGATGTGCGCAGCCGGTCAGAGCACGTCAGCAAACGCGGGCTGGATTTTTCTAAAAAACCAGCCGCCGGCAAAAAACACCGCGGTACCGACGGCGTAAGTGTAGCCGAGGCAAAGAAAATTGATCGGCTGGTGCCAGAGCAGGGCAGAGCGGGCGAGCTGCACGGTTTGCAGGAAAGGGTTCCATTTCAGCACGGACCAGATGGAGCGGTACGCCTGAACCCTGCTGATCGGGTAAATAACGGCGCTAGACCACATGATGATATTCGAAACGAAGGGCACCACCTGGCTGATATCACGGAAAAACACGCCAAGTGCAGCCAGGAACAGGCACAGGCCGGCGGTCAGCAACAGGTGCGGCACCAGAAGGACTGGCAGCCAGAGCAGGCCCATGACAGGGAGGCTGCGGCCCATGGCCATGATGCCGATAATCAATAGCATCAGGCTGACGAGCAGATGAAACCAGGATGCCCCGATTTGCGAGAGCGGCAGCACCTCGAGCGGGAAGACGACTTTTTTGACGAGGTTCGGGTTGCCCACGATGAGCGTGGGCGCGATGCCGAGTGTTTCGGCAATGACATTGTACAGGGAAAGCCCCAAAAACAATGCGAGGGCGAAGTCGACGGGAGTTTCCTTGGCCAGTACGCCGAACTTGTTTGGAAAAATAAAACCGAAGACGAACATATAGAGCCCGAGCATAAGTAACGGATTGAGCACGGACCAGAGCAGGCCGAGATGGCTGCCGCGATGGCGCAGCTCGACCGCACGCACCGTGAATTGCCACCACAGATCGCGCTTGCGGGCAAAGTTGGTGAGGAAAGATGAGCGGGGAGAGTCGGCCATGGAGGGGGTTGGCGCTGGTAATTTGGATTTGGTAGTTAGTGCGGACGCAAGCGTTGGATCGAAATTAACCACGGACTACGCCTCGTTGCCTAAACAAATTTTAATTTCCGGGCGGCAAAAACCACCATGCGCAGCAGGAGCCAGCCGTGGCTCCAGCGCTGGATGTTGGTCGTGCCGTAGGTGCGTTCGCCGTAGCGGATGGGCACGTCGGCGATCTTGAGGTTGAGTTTGCCTGCGCCGAAGAGCAGGTCGAAGTCGCCGAAGGGATCGAAGTCGCCGAAATAGGCGCGTTGCGCGGCGATTTTTTCATAGTGGGCGCGGCTTAACACCTTGGTGCCGCACAGGGTGTCTTTCACCGACTGGCCCAGCAGCCAGGTGAAAAGCAGGCTGAATGTCTTGTTGGCGCAAAGGTTGAGAAACTGCATGGCGTGGTGCTCCATCGGATAGACGAGGCGCACGCCGTTGGCGAATTCGGCGCGGCCGTGCGCAATGACATCGTAGAATTTGGGCAGCTCCTCCGGCGGCATGGTCAGGTCGGCGTCGAGGATCATGAGAATGTCGCCGGTGGCGGCGGCGAAACCTTCGCGCACGGCGTTGCCTTTGCCTTTGCCGGATTGACGGAGAATTTTGATGCGGCGTTGCGGAAAGGCCGTGGCGACGCGCTGGATTTCCTCCCAGGTGTTGTCGTGCGAGTGGCCTTCCACAAAAATCAGCTCGGTCCCTGCGCCGAGTTCGGGCGTGCGCTCGACCGCGGCCTGGATGTTGCCCGCCTCGTTGCGGGCCGGGATGATGACCGAGGCCGTGAGTGGGCGCGTGGCCGGCACGGGACGCCGTGGACGGGCGACAAGAAAAACCGTCAGGCAGAAGGTTGGCAGCAGGGGCGCGAGCAGGCGGTTAAAAAACTTTCCCACGAAGCCGAGCGGCAGCGGCAGAAGCAGGCGGGGCTGCATTTGCAGCGGCTCCCAGTCGGCCAATTGCAGCAGATTGAGCATGTCGGTGGTCGCGATCCAGCTGCTTTGCGGCTCGGGGCTCTTGAGGCCCAGCAACCTCCCGACTGAAAATAACGGCCGCCATAGTGCCGAGGGAAAATTGAGGAGAAGGCGCGTGTCCTCATGGGCGACCGGGTGCAGCTTCTCGAGGAGCTGCTGCACATCAGTGGCGTAGTTGAGCGTGTCGGAGACGATAATGGCATCGAATTTTTCTGTGAGGGAAAGTTCCTCGCCGGCCTGCACGTGGAACTCCGCGCCCGGCACGCGCGCCCTCGCCGCCGCGATCCGGCGTTCCGAAAGATCGACGCCAACTTTCCGGGCCGCGCGCAACCCACCCAGCAGTCCGCCCGCCCCGCAGCCGACCTCGAGCACGCTCGCGCCGGGCGAGATCAGCAGGTTGTAATAATGGGCGAGAATCCCGTGGTAGCCGCGCGACACCCAGTTGGGTGTGGATGGGGCGGCATCGTAGAAGGCGCGCACCTTGTCGAGGTGGTGGCGGGTGATTTCCGAGCCAGTGGCGGCGGGCATGGTTTTATTGAGGATTCATACCTTTGAACCACTGATGAACACTTATAAACACTTATCTTTACCGCGGATGACCAGGTATTCGATCGGTTTTTTAACCGCGAATGGACGCAAATGAACGTGAATATTTTCCCGCCGATAATCGCGGATATTAACAGGCTGCTGAAAAAGTCGGCCGGCCGGCGTTGCGCGCAGAAAGTGCCTTGGAGGCGATTTCTGGCGCAAACCGACGGCCTTGGGCCGTGTGCTGTGCTAGCAGCACAGTTTTTCCGCAGCCTATTCGTGCCCATTAGTGGTTAAAAACCTGCTCCGAATCCGCGTCATCCGCGGAGAAAATATCCTCTTCTGCTGTCGCTGCGACCTTTGCGTTAGAAAGGATCAGTGCGCAATTTCCTTTTCCAGCACCACGAGCAAGCGTCCAGCAAACGCCCTCGGGCAAAACGCGGCGATCCGGTCGAGTCCGCGCATCAATCCTTGGGTGAAACGTCCGCCGAACCGGGGCCCGGAAAAACCACCGGCGGCAAAATAGGCGAAACACGGCAGGGGCGAGACCTCACGCAAGCGCCATCCCCCAAGCTGGTCGTGTGCTTCGCCCCACCAAAAAAAACGGGTGGCCGAGCCCTGGGCTGCATAGTAATCCACGGTTTCTGGCGAAAACTCCGGGGGCGCATGCCAGGAGATCTTGTCCTTCAAGCCAACCGGCTCGTGATGGAAAAGTCCATAAACGAGACGCCCGGTCCAACTGGCTGCGGGTTCAAACAGGATCAGGCGGCCGCCGGGCGCGAGCACGCGGTGAAACTCGCGCAGGGCTGTGCCCGGGAAACGGAGATGGTGCCAGACGTCGAAAAGGATCAGGTGAGACACACTGCCAGCGGCGAAGGAGAGCCGGTAGGCGTTTTCCTGCCGGTCGAGCCATGGGTTGGGAAACAGGTCGGTCGTGATGCAATGAGGAATGACTTCCTTGATGTTGCCCATGCCCGAGCCCAGTTCGACGACAACGCCGGGCAGGCTTGCATCGGTGCGCGCCGCGATCAACCGGTAGAACCGGCGGTAATTTTCCTGCAGGTGCGGCTTGCGCGCCCACGCCTCGCGATTGCGCTGGATTTCAACGTTGTGTTGTTCGACCGGCAAGGCCGTGGGCTTTTTCATCGCTGGTTGGTGAAGATTCCGATCCAGGCAGTGAAATGGCGCAGTTCGATAGGCATAACATTGGCAACCATGCCGAGGTGGGAGGCGGCTGTAAATCTTATGTGGTCGGTGGCGATGGCCGGGCGGGAAAGGCTGGAGTGTCTCGGGCCTTGGGCGTGGCGGCTCAAGCCTTTCTGGCGGCGGCGGATTTTTTTGCGGGGCGGCGGGCAATTTTTTTCCGGCAACTCTTTTTTACCCGCGGAGTCACACCAACTGCCCGTCTCATCTTTCAGGATTGCCATCGCCTCGAAAATGAAACGGGCTGACTCTTTCGTTCCCAAAACTTGGCTGCGTCTACTGTGCTTTATCGTCCCTTGAAGCTTATTTTTTTTACGGTGCTGGGGGTCTTGCCCGCGGTGTTAAGTGCGCAGACCCCGCCGTTGTCGGCCACCTTGCCGGAGAATTTTTTGCCCGGTCTGCGCGATATCCTGCACAGCGCGCTGCAGCAATCGCCGCAGATGATCGCACGCGATATCGACCTCGCGGCACAGGAGGCCTCCCGCTATCAATCGGCCGCGCAGGAGTGGCCGAGCCTTAATGGTAGCGCCAGCTATTTCGAAAGCAAAAGCGCGGTCGCCACCGGCGTCGGCGCCAGCACCGCCACCAGCAACAAAGGGGTCATCTACAGCCTTGGACTCAGCCAGCCCATTTACCACTGGGGTGCGCTGCAAGCGGCAACCGACATCTCGCACTTGCAAATAAAAATCAGCGAGTGCCAATACGCCGACGCCTATCGCCAGCTTGCGACGATGATCCGTGCACAGTATCTCTCCCTCATCATGCAAAAGCTGCAGGACCGCAATGCGCGTTTTTCGCTCGATCAGGCCAAGGCCTCTTTGGCGGTGGTGCAGGAACGGTTCAAAAACAACTCCGCGGTCGCGGGCGAGATTACCAACGCACAATTGGCCGTGGATGACGCCAGCCTGGCGGCGGATCGCCTGGCGGAGGAGTTTGCCCATGCCAAGAGAGTGCTCCTGTTGATGGCCGGTTTGCCTGAATTGAGCGACGACAGCGTGCCGGAAGAAATTCCCAAGCCGGTTTATTCAGCTGGCACGACAGGGGCGCTCATGCAGGACTTTGGACGGGAAGGACTGGACAAAACCTTCCAGGCGCAGGTTTACGATTACCAGATCAAGCAAAGCGATCTGAACTACAGGATCGCAAAATATCGCCTCTTGCCGCGTTTAGACTTGGGGTTAAGCGTCAGCGAGCAAAACCAGACCCAGATCGTTGGGGCACTCGTTATCCAAAGCCCGATTTTGTCCGACAGCGTTGCCCTAACGGCCAATTGGAGCATCTTTGACGGCTTTGCGACGCGCGGGGCCAAGCTCGGCGCCCTTGCCAGCAAGCGGGCGGCAGAGCGGAACCGCCAGAATTATCTCGACCAGACGCTTGAGCAGGCGCGCTACCTCGAGCGCCAGATAGGGTTTGCCGCGCGGGCCATGGCTCTCGCGGAAGTGCGTTTTAGCTCCAGCGAGACAAGCTTGCACCAGGCGGAGGATAACCTTAAATTACGAGTCGGATCACAGGCCAGTGTGGACCAGGCCACCGCCAGTTTCTACCAGTGGCAGAGCATAGCTTTCAGCGCCCGTGTCGATTTTTTTTCGCGCTGGAGCGAATATCTCTCGCTGCTCGAAATCGACCCGGCGCTGGGCAATCTTCCCGCCCACTTTAACAACAATGCCAAATAAACGCTCCGCTTTTCGTGCCAAGTTAGCCATCGTGTTGCTCGCGTTGGTTGCGCTCGCCGGCGCGTGGTTCTATTTCAACTGCCCGGTGGCAAAAGTGGTGCGGGCCATGCGCGGCCAGGCTGTCGATGCGGTGCCTGGGAGTGTGATCGTGAATGCAGAGTACCAAATGGATCTCAAGAGCGAAGTCGGCGGCCGCATCATCAAAAGTGCGCTCGATGACGGCAAGCCGGTCAAGGAGGGGGAATTTCTCGTGCAGCTTGACCCCGGGGATCTCAAGCTCGAAATCGAGAAAATCCAGAGCGACTACGACGCGCTCAAGAACCGCCTTGCCGTCGGCTCGCAAATCCAGCTTCAGCTCGACAGCGCGCGGGCCGATCTGGCCAACAGTGAGCGCCTCTTAAAACTTGGCAGCATGGCTGAGACGGATCTGGAAAAGCAGCGCCGCTCGGTGCAGCAGGTCGAGCAGCAGCTCAAGCTCGAGCAAGTCGCAAACCAGAACGAAATCGACACCTATGAAAACACGCTCAAGGTCAAAAATCGCCAGCTCGAAAAGATGACGATCAAGGCGCCTTTTGACGGGGTGGTCTCGCAAGTTCTGGCCCGCCCGGGCGATCTCATTGGCGGAGGTGCGCCCATCGCCACGGTCATTGCCACCAGCCGCACGGTTGTGGCGCGCATCAGTGAGGAAAACTTTGCGGGCATTCGCATCGGCCAGAAGGCGATTGTGCGGTTCCTGACCTATGGCTACGAGACCTATCCGGCCACGGTAAACAAGATCCTGCCCACGGCCGACCCGGCCACGCAGCGCTACGAAGTTTTTCTTAAAGTCGATCTCCCGCTGGAGAAACTTGTGCCCGGTCTTACTGGCGAGGTCAGCATCACGGTCGGCGAGCACGGCAACGCCCTCATTGTCCCGCGCCGGGCACTTTTCGGCGACAGCCTCTTTGTGGTCAAAGACGGCCGGGTGCGGTTGCGCAAGGTATCCCTCGGCTATGTCGGTCTCAACGTGGTGGAAGTCACGGGTGGAGTGGACGAGGGGGATGAGGTCATCACCGACGAGTTTGACAGTTTCCGCGCCGGTGATCGCGTGCGGACCGTGCCCGTCGCTCCATAACTTTCCCCCCCCATCGCAGCTTCCCGTCGTGTCGCCTAATCTGCAAATTGCGTTTCGTTTCCTCACGGCCAAGAAGCGCGCCATGTTGATGAGCCTTGCCTGCATTGTGCTCGGCGTTGGGCTTTTCATCGTCACCCAGGCAACGACGAGGGGGTTCGAGGAATTTTTCATCAAAACCATCCTTGGCACCGACGGGGCCATCCGCATCCAGGATGAAATCCAGGCCACCATCCGCTCCATGGCGGCCAGCAACAGCGGTTCCGGTTTCCAGATCGCGCAGAAAGAGGGCCGCAAATACGTCGAGGGTATCCAGGAGCCGCGGCTCCTGATCGAGGCCCTGCATCATTTTCCCAATGTTTCCGGCGCGGCCGAGGTGCTGCGTGGCAATCTTACCTTGCAAAGCAGCTTCAACAGCGCCTCCGCCCAGGTCTTTGGCATCACGCTTGAAGAATATCTCAAAGTCTCCGATCTCGCTTCGCAGATTGTCCATGGCTCGCTCGAGAATTTTCGCAATGAGCCCGAGGGTGCGTTGGTGGGCCAGGTTCTGGCCGAACACCTCCAGCTGGCCGTCGGCGACTCCTTTATTCTCAAGACCAATGACCAAAACTGCCGCTACCGGGTTGCCGCCATCTATGAAACGGGCGTATCCGAAGTCGACCGCATTCGCGTTTACCTGCATCTCAGCGCGACGCGTTCACTCCTGCAACAGGCGACCGGCGCTTCGTATATCCAAGTCAATGTCTTCAACAAAGATCGCACGCCCGAGGATGCCCTCCAAATGGAGCGAACGCTCAATCACAATGTCACACCCTGGCAGGAACGCGAAAAAACCTGGCTCGAAACCTTCCGGGCCCTGAGCCTTTCCACGGCTATCACCGTTTCGGTTTTCACGCTTATTGCCGGTCTGGCGATGTTCAATACCCTGGCGATGATCGTCATGGAGAAAACCAAGGAAATCGCCATCCTGCGCTCGATGGGATACACCCGGCATGACATCTCGTTCATCTTCATCTGGCAGGCGGTCATCGTGCTCGCAATCGGCGCGATCCTCGGCTGGATGCTCGGCGCGGGCGTGACCTACGGTGTCAGCAAAATCCCCCTTCCGCTCACCGGTATTTTTAAGACCGACACCTTTGTCGTGTCCTGGTCCATCTGGCACTACGTCGAGGCCACGGTCACTGCGGTGATCATGGTCATGGTCGCGAGTCTCATTCCCGCGTATCGCGCTGCGCGCCTCGAACCCGGCGATGTGATTCGTGGCACTGCGCAATAAAAAATGACTGCGTCCGCCGACAATCTCACCCTGCGCTGCGAAAACCTGCATCGTTTCCTCGGTCAGGGCGAAGGCCGCGTGCACGTGCTCAAGGGCGTTTCTTTCGAGGCGCACCGCGGCCAGGTCTACGCCATTGTCGGCCCGTCCGGTTGTGGCAAGAGCACCTTGCTTTACCAGCTCGGCCTGCTTGACCAGCCCGACGACGGCCGGATCTGGATCAAGAACCAGCTCATGTCGAACAGCGACGACGCCGCCCGCACCGCGGCGCGAGGCGAACATATTGGCTTCGTCTTCCAGTTTCATTTTCTCATGTCGGAGTTCACCGCGCTCGAGAACGTGATGATGCCCATGCGCAAACTCGGAAGCCTTTTGCCCGAGGCCATGTCCGAACGCGCCCGCTTGCTCCTCGATGCAGTCGGCCTCGGCGGAAAAACCCACCGCCGGCCCACCCAACTCTCCGGTGGCGAGCAGCAACGCGTCGCCATCGCCCGCGCGCTGGCCAACCAGCCCGCCATCCTGCTGGCCGATGAGCCCACGGGCAATCTCGACCAGGCCAACTCCGCGCTTGTCTTTGACCTGCTGATGCGCCTGGCCAAGGAAAACGGCCAGGCCATCGTCCTCGTCACGCACAATCCCGATATTGCCAACCGGTGCGACATTGTCCGGCCCATGCGCGACGGGGTGTTTGTCTGAGCGCTGCTTCGTGGCGAGTAGTTGGTATTTGGGAATTGGTAGTTTGTGGGTGGTTTCGATCCAACGCCTGCCATGCCATCGGTAGCTCGGAGAGAGAGAAGGAGGGCTCCGCACCAACTACCAAATGCAAATTACCAACTACCCGGATGCCTATCGGGCAGCCGATTAGAAGAACCACGCGGGTGTAGCGTTGCAGCTTATTCTTTTGAAATGGCAAAAAATGCGCAATTTTTGGTTTACATTCAAAAAGTGCGTCCCTTGTTTCGGCGACTGCCTTTCAACCCATCCAATCGCACGCCGTGAGCCACGACCCGTCGCGCAAGACTTTCTTGCTGAAATTACTCGGTTTTACCGCCGGTGCCGGCTTTGCCGCCCGGTTATTTAACCGTGCCGCGAAGCGCGCTGCAGCCAAAGCCCGGGCTTCCGCGCCCATTGTGCTGCGCACCGAGCCCCGTGCCATCGCCCGCCGTGGCGATACGGTCTAATCCGCGCAGCCCGCGAATCACTCCACGGCCATGTCGAAAATCTTCCCCAAGTCGGTCAATTCGCTTCCGCTGCAGATTGTCATTTATCTCTTTGTGCTCGGTGGCATTGCGGCGGCGGCGGTCACCTACTACATGACGCCGAAATATACGCGGGTTGGCTATGCGCCGGTGCAGCCCGTGCCTTTCAGCCATGCGATCCATGCCGGGCAGCTCGGCCTCGACTGCCGCTACTGTCACAGCAATGTCGAGAAATCGCCCAACGCCACGGTCCCCACCTCGCAGACGTGCATGAACTGCCACAGCCTGGTGAAGGCGAACAGCCCGCTGCTGGCCATCGTCCGCGCCAGCTACCAGTCGGGCGACCCCGTGCCGTGGGTGCGCATTCACCAGTTGCCCGACTTTGCCTACTTCAACCATGCCATCCATGTGAACCGTGGCATCAGCTGCGTCGAATGCCACGGGCATATCAACCAGATGGATCGCGTGCACGAGGTGCAGTCGCTCAGCATGGGCTTCTGCCTCAACTGCCACCGCGCCCCGGCGCAGTTCGTGCGCGAGCCCAAGGATGTGTTCAACCTTGATTCGCCGCGCCTGGTTGAGGCCCAAGGCGAAGAAGCCGCCGGCAATTTCGTGCACGACTGGAAAATCAACCCGCCGCAAAACTGCTCCGGCTGCCACCGATGAAACGCAAAGTTATCCATCCCGCACCGACCGAACGCGAGCTCACCGGCCCGCGCTACTGGCGCAGCCTTGACGAGCTGGCGGACACGCCCGGTTTCCGCGAACACCTTGAGCGGGAATTTCCCCAGGGCGCCTCGAACCTCGACGGCGTGGACCGCCGCCAGTTCTTCAAGCTCATGGCCGCCTCGTTTGCGCTCGGCGGCATCGGGCTGGCTGGCTGCCGCCGTCCGGAATCCTACATTTTGCCCTACGGCAAATCCGTCGAAGGTCTCGTGCCCGGCCTGCCGCTTTACTTCGCCACGGCGATGCCGCTGCGCAAATCGGCCATCCCGCTTCTTGCCGAGACACACCAGGGCCGCCCGACAAAACTCGAGGGCAATCCGACCTATGCGCCCCACGGTGGCGCCAGCTCGCTCCTCGCCCAAGCGTCCGTGCTCGACCTTTACGATCCTGATCGCGCCACCGCCCACACGAAAAACGGCGCCGGGCTCGATGTCGCCGGGTTGAACGACCTGCTGGCTTCCATCGGGAAAAACTATTCCGCCGCCGGTGGCGCCGGCCTGGCGTTCCTTGCCGATGAATCGAGTTCGCCCACGCGCGCGGCACTCGTCGCCCGCCTGAAGGCGAAATTCCCCAAGGCCATTTGGGCCGAATACGAGCCGGTGCAGGACGAGCCACCGATCATGGCTGCGCAGGCCGCCTTCGGCCAGGCCGTCAAGCCGCTCTACCAGTTCGCCAAGGCCCGGCGCATCGTCAGCCTCGACTGCGATTTTCTCGCGGCTGAGTCCGGCAGCCTTTATTATTCGCGCGAGTTCGCGAAGGGCCGCCGCGTCCGCACGAAGGACGACGAGATGAACCGGCTCTACGTGGCGGAGAGCGGTTTTACCATTACCGGCGGCATGGCCGACCACCGCCTCCGCCTCGCCAGCAGCCACATGGTTCTCCTGGCCGCCGCGCTCGCCTCGAGAATCACCAGCAATAGCGATTACGCCAAGTTTGCCGAAGGCCTGGACGTCGATCCGAAATGGCTCGATGCCTGCGCCGATGACCTTCTGGCCAACAAGGGAACCAGTCTTGTCGTCGCCGGCGCGCACCAGCCCGCGATCGTGCATGTGCTCGCCTATGCGATCAACGCCGCACTCGGCAATATCGGCGAGACCGTTGATTTTGTCGCCGTCGAACCGTCTGGCGCCGCCACGCTCGCCGACCTCGCGCCCGCCATCACGGCCGGCCAGGTCAAAACCCTGGTCATCCTGGGCGGCAATCCCGCCTACAACGCGCCCGCCGACCTCGAATTCGCCACGCTGCTCAAAAACGTGCCCGAGGTCATCCGGTACGGTGGTTACGTGGACGAGACCTCGCAGCTTGCGGGCGTGCACATTGCCGCCGCGCATTACCTCGAGTCGTGGGGCGACGCGCGCACGGTTGACGGCACCATCGTGCCCGTGCAGCCGATGATCCTGCCGCTCTTCGGCGGCCTGACCGAAATTGAAGTGCTCGCGCGCATCGCCGGCGAGCCGACGGTTGACCCCTACGCGCTCGTTTTTAACACGATCACAAAAATCGCCGGAGGCGATGCCCAGGCCGCGTTCAACAAATTGCTGCACGACGGGCTGCTCGAAAACTCGGCCTACGAAAAAATCCCCGTCGAATTCAGCGCCTTGCGCACGGGCAGCCTGTTCGCCAGCGCATCCAAGCCGGCCGTGTTTTCCAAAGCCAGCCTCGAGGTCCGTTTTGCGGCCGATTACAAAGTCGATGACGGCCGTTTTGTGAACAACGGCTGGCTGCAGGAATGCCCCGATCCCATCACGCGCCTGACGTGGGACAATGCCATCCTCATCAGCCCGCGGCTCGCGAAGGAACTTGGGGTCGATCCCAAAGGCTCGTTGTTCCAGGTGGCGCGGCGCGAGCTCGCCGATTTCGACAAGGGCAATGAAAATGCCTTCATCGCCGAAGTGACCGTCGGCGGCCGCAAGGTCCGCGGCCCGCTGCATATCCAGCCCGGCCTGTCCAATTACACCATCGTGCTTCCGCTGGGCTATGGCCGCTCGGCGGTCGGCCATGTCGGTCTCGGCACGGGCTTCAATGCCTATTTGGTGCGGACGAGCGATGCATCGGAGTTTGTCCCCGGCGCCACGATCACGGTCACCAGCGAGCGCATGATCCTGGCCAACACGCAGGAGCATTGGTCGATGGAAGGCCGCGACCTCGTGCGCGAGGACAACTTCGACGATTTCCAAAGGAATCCCGGTTACGTTCACGCCATCGGCCTCGAGGCGCACAGCCCGCCGATCTACGGCGAGGATGGCGCGAACATGACGCCGGCCGAGCGTGCGGCGGAAGGCCCCAAGATCCGCGGCAACTCGCTCTACGTCACGCCGGAGTTTACCGGTCCCCAGCAATGGGGCATGAGCATCGACCTTAACACCTGCACCGGTTGCAACGCCTGTGTCGTGGCCTGCCAGGCCGAGAACAACATTCCCATCGTGGGCAAAGACCAGGTTTCGCGCGGCCGCGAGATGCACTGGATCCGCATCGACCGCTACTACTCGAGCGGCTCGGCCGACAACAACGACATCCCCGAGGATCCGCAGGCCAGCGTGCAGCCGGTCGCCTGCTCGCAGTGCGAACTCGCACCGTGCGAGATGGTTTGCCCCGTCAACGCCACCGTGCACGACGAGGAAGGCCTCAACGTCATGGCCTACAACCGCTGCATCGGCACGCGGTATTGTGCCAACAACTGTCCCTACAAGGTGCGCCGCTTTAATTACTTTGATTGGAACAAGCGCTCCATCGGCCATTTCTACGAAGGCCCGCTCGGTCCCGATGGCATGCCCGAGCTGCTCAAGATGGTGAAGAACCCGGAAGTCACGATCCGCATACGCGGCGTGATGGAGAAATGCACCTACTGCGTGCAACGCATCGAGGGCGCTAAAATCCAGCACAAGGTCAAGGTCGCCCAAGCCGGCGATCCCGCCGACATCGTCCTGCCGGATGGCGCGGTCCGGACCGCCTGCCAGCAGGCCTGCCCGGTCGAGGCCATCGTGTTTGGCAACATTCTCAATCCCGACAGCGCGGTGTCGAAGGCCAAGGCGCAGGAACAGGACTACGCACTGCTGGCCTATCTCAACACCCGCCCGCGCACGACCTACCTCGGCAAATTGCGCAACCCGAATCCCGCCATGCCCGACTACACCGTGCCGCTCAGCCGCAAGGAACTGCAGCAGCATAACGGCACGCCGGCCGAAGGCGAGGGGAGTGGCGATGATAAATCGCCGGGCGATCCTAATGCCGTTGCGCCCGCCGCAAAAATTGGAGGATCCAGCTAATGTCCCACATTGAAGACGCCACGGCCGAAGCCCCGGCCATCCTCGCTGAAGTCGCGCCCGCGCACCTGCCGCGCCCCGTGCTGGTGGCCAACAACCGCAGCTTCGGGTGGATCACCGAAAAAATCTGCAACATTGCCGAAGAGAAGACGCCTGTTTGGTGGTGGTGGTGCTTCGGTGTCGCGTGCTTTGTCGCGTCGTTCACGGTCTTTGGCCTCATCTACCTCGTCTCGACCGGCGTCGGCGTGTGGGGCCACCGCAACCCGGTTAACTGGGCGTGGGACATCGTCAACTTCGTTTTCTGGATCGGTATCGGCCACGCCGGCACGCTCATCTCGGCGATCCTTTGCCTGCTGCGCCAGAAATGGCGCACGTCGATCAACCGTTCCGCCGAGGCCATGACGATTTTCGCGGTGGTCTGCGCCGCGATCTTCCCCGTGTTCCACGTCGGCCGCATCTGGTACGCGTGGTTTCTCTTCCCGCTGCCGAATTCGAATTTGGTCTGGCAGAACTTCCGCTCGCCGCTGGAGTGGGACGTGTTTGCGGTTTCGACCTACGGCACCGTCTCGGTGTTGTTCTGGTATGTCGGCATGGTGCCCGACCTGGCCACCCTGCGCGACCGCGCGGTGATCAAGTGGAAGCAGATTTTCTACGGCGTGCTTGCGATGGGCTGGCGCAATTCCAGCCGCCATTGGAGCAACTACGAGATGGCCTACCTCATCCTGGCCGGCATCTCCACGCCGCTGGTGCTCTCGGTGCACACCATCGTGTCGTTCGATTTCGCGGTGTCGTTGATTCCCGGCTGGCACACGACGATCTTCCCGCCTTATTTCGTCGCGGGCGCCATCTTCTCGGGCTTCGGCATGGTGCTCACGCTTATCCTGCCGCTGCGCGCCGTCTACAGGCTCGAGGACCTGGTCACGCAGTACCACATCGATTGCATGTGCAAGATCACCCTGGCGACCGGCACCATGGTCGGCTACGCCTACGCGATGGAGTTCTTTATCGCGTGGTACGGCGCGAACCCCAATGAAGGCTTTGCCTTTATCAACCGCGCGTTCGGTCCCTACGCCTGGGCCTATTGGATCATGATCACCTGCAACGTCATCACGCCGCAGCTCTTCTGGTTCAAGAAAGTCCGCCAGAACATCCCGCTCGTCTGGATCCTTTCGATCTTCGTCAACGTCGGCATGTGGTTTGAGCGCTTCGTCATCATTGCCACGTCGCTGGCGCGCGACTTCCTGCCCTCGAGCTGGGGCTACTACTCGCCGAGCTTCGTGGAAATCTTCACCTTCTTCGGCACGTTCGGCGTGTTTTCCGTGCTCTTCCTGCTCTTCATCCGCTTCCTGCCCATCATGCCGATGGCCGAGATCAAGGCCGTCACGCCGCAGGCCGACCCGCATTCCGGCCACGACCACCACTAATTTTCCACCGCCATGCCCGCACAATTTCACGGTTTGATTGCGATGTTCGAGACCACGCCCGAAGTCGTGCGCGCGGCGGAGAAGGTGCGCGAAGCCGGCTACAAGTGCTGGGATGTGCACTCGCCGCTGCCCATCCACGGCATCGACCGCGCCATGGGCACGAAACGCTCCCGGGTCCCGCGCATCTCGCTCGCCGGCGGCATCACCGGCTTCTGCACCGGCATGACGATGATCTGGTACACGGACGGCTTCGATTACAAGCTGACCGTCGGCGGCAAGCCGTACTTCAGCCCGCTTTTTGCGTTTCCCGTCTCGTACGAGCTGACGATTCTGTTCACGGCCTTTGCCACCATCATCGGCATGTTCATTCTCAACGGCCTGCCGATGCATTACCACCCGGTGCTCAAATACCCGAACGTCGATCGCGCCACCAACGACCTTTTCTACATCGTGATCGAGTCGCGCGACCCGAAGTTCGACCCGCAGGCCACCCGCGCGCTCCTCGCCGAAATCGGCGGCCAGGCCATCACCGAACTCGAAGACTGACCTCCATGCGCACGGTTTACCTTATCACTTTTTTCCTCGTGGTGCTGCTGCTCGCGGCCTTCGGTTTTCGCGGCACGGTGTTCACCAAGCCGCCGATCGACGTCTTCCCGGAGTGGGCGTTTCCCGGCATGAAGCGCCAGGCCAAATACAAGGCGCAGACGGCCAGCCCGCTGTTTGCCGATGGGCGCGCCGACCGGCCGTTGCCGGTCGGGGTCGTGCCCGCCGATTACGGCCCGGTCGCCCAGCCGTTGCATGATGATTCGCACCTCTACGCCGGCAAAAATCCCGATGGTTCGTTCGCACCCGGCTTCCCGGCGTCCATCACCATCGACGAGAAATTCATGGAATGCGGCCGCCAGCGCTACACCATCTATTGTTCCCCCTGCCACGGCGGGCTTGGCGACGGCAAGGGCATTGTTTCAAAATACGGCATGGGTCCGGCCAATTTCCAGGACGACCGCATCCGCAAGATGACCGAAGGCGAAATTTTCAACACCATCACCCACGGCAAAAATACCATGATGCCCTATGCCGACAAACTCGTCCCCGGGGATCGCTGGGCCGTGATCGCCTATGTGCGTGCGCTTGAGCGCGCGCGCGCCGGCACAGTGGCCGACGTCCCGCCGGAACACCGCCAGGAGCTTGGCCTCAAATGAGCACCGAAGCCGTACCCATCCCCGCCGACCTTCCCCTCGACGTGCCCGCGTCCAAGACCAACTGCGCGCTGATGGCCGGCCTCGTTGGCATTGGCCTGACCGTGGTTGGCGCGGCTGTCTGCGGTGTGCCGGTCGTCGCCTTTTCGTGGCTTGTCGGCATCATGTTCTGGACGGCCATTGCGGTCGGCTCGCTGCTTTTCATCATGATCCAGCATGTGTTTGATGCCGGCTGGGGTGCGGTCATCCGCCGCCAGTACGAGCACGTCATCGCTGCTTTCAAGTGGCTCGCCTTGCTCTTTCTGCCGCTGCTGGTGCTCGCGGTTTTTTATCCCAAACTTGCGCCCTGGCCATGGATGGACCTCACCCGCGTGGTCGAGGGACACACCGTCGCGCAGGATGTCGTTTACCACAAGAAAGAGGCGTTCCTCAACCTGCGGGCGTTTGTCATTTGCTCGGTGCTTTTCTTTGCCATCTGGATGTGGCTGTCCGCCCGCCTGCGCCGGGCCTCGTTTTCCCAGGACGCCGACGGCGATATTCGCTGGACGCACATGAACCGCGTCACGGCGGCTTTCGGCATCCCGCTCACCGCCCTCTCGCTCACGTTTGCCGCCATCTTTTGGATGAAGAGCCTGGAGTACCACTGGTTCTCCACGATGTACGGCGTTTACTATTTTGCCGACTGCATGCGCGGCGCCCTTTGCAGCGGCCTGCTCATCATGCTCTGGCTGTACCGGCGCGGTGACTATAAGGGCATCCTGAACACGAACCATCTGCATTCAATCGGCCAGTTGATGTTCGCCTTCACGGTTTTCTGGGGCTACGTCGCGTTTTCCCAGTATTTCCTGATCTGGAATGCCAACGTCCCTGAGGAAACCTTCTGGTTCAACGAACGCGAAACCGGCCAGTGGTGGTATGTCGGCATGGCCCTGGTGTTTCTCTATTTCCTGTTTTCGTTCCTCTTCCTGCTGTCGTACCGCAACAAGGTTGTCCACCAGCGCGTCAAGTTCATCGCCGTTTGGAACCTCACATTCCTTTTCCTCGACATCTGTTTCAATGTCCTGCCCGCGCTCAAGGCGGCGAACGGCGACCCGCAGCCCTTCCTGCACCCGGCCCTGCTCTGGTCCGTCACTTCCATCCTCGGCATCGGCGGCGTGTGCGTGTGGGCCTACCTGAAAAGTTTCCCGACGACCAAACTCATTCCCATCCGCGATCCGCGCATCGGTGAATCCCTGACTTACCATGAGCCTTCCGCCTGAAGCCAAATCCAAAACTGTCTCTTGGGTTTCCGTGGCCGCCGTCTTTGGCTGCTTCGCGCTTTTCCTTTTGATCATTTACATCGCCTACCTGCCGCAGCGGGAGAAAACCGACGAAGCCGATCTCTCGCAGGTTTCACCTGATGATCAATGGCAGTATTCGCCCGACGGCCGCGCCGCCAAGCTCCAGGATCTGCGCGCGCACGAACAGACCGAACTCACCAGCTACGGATGGATCGACGAGAAAGCGGAGGTCGTTCGCCTGCCCATCGACCGGGCGATGGAACTCACCGTGCAGTCGCTCCAGCCCAAGAAATAAGCATCCGCCGTCCTCCCGAGATGACCAGCATTCCAACCAACGTCGCCCAGCCGGAAACCAGTGGCATCGACACTTCCGCCCGCTGCCCGCTGCTGATTTTGATCGGCTCGGCGATTGCCTGGCTCGTGGTGGGCGGCGGGCTCGCGCTCATCGCTTCCATCCAGTTGCATACGCCTGGATTTTTGGCCCATTGCCCCTTCCTGACTTACGGCCGCATGCAGGCCGCGCAGGAAACGGCCTTCCTTTACGGTTGGGCCATCAATGCCGGCCTCGCCGTCTCGCTTTGGCTTCTCGTGCGCCTGGGTGGCGTGCCGCTGCGCGCCACCGGTCTCGCCGCGGTCGGCGCGATCTTCTGGAATCTCGCATTAGCCCTTGGCGTGGCGGGCATCCTGGCGGGCGACCTGACGGGATTCGCCTTCTTTCAACTGCCCGCCTATGTCCAGCCCGTCATGTTCGTGGCTTACGCCGCGGTCGCGGTGGCAGGCGTATTGGCGTGGACGGGCCGCCGCAACGCCTTCACTTTTGCCACGCAATGGTATGCGGTGGCCCCGCTTTTTGTTTTTCCGTGGGTGTTTTCTGTCGCGCAGGTTACGCTGCTGTTTGCGCCCGTGCATGGCACGCTGCAGGCCGTCGTGGCCGCGTGGTTCGGCCAGAATCTCGGCGCGCTCGTGCTCGCGCCGTTCGCACTCGCCGCAATTTATTATTTGTTGCCGAAAATTTCGGGCCGGCCGATCCATCACTACGACTACTCCGCGCATGCCTTTTGGGCGCTGCTGGTCATCGGTGGCTGGGCCGGCGGGCGCCAGCTCATTGGCGGGCCGGTGCCGGTTTGGGTCGCGACGACAGGCATTATTGCGAGCGTGCTGCTGCTTTTCCACTATGTGATTGTCGGGGTGAATCTCGCCGGTGCCTGTTGCCCGCGCGGCAGCCTGGCGCTGCGCTTCAGCGCGATTGGCCTGAAAGCCTATGTGTTCGGTGGCGTGCTCAACGCGGTCACCGCCATCCGCGGCGTGGCCATGCTCACCCAGTTTACCTTTTTCTCCGTCGCCCAGGCCCAGCTCCTGCTCGACGGCGCGTTCACGTTCATGATTTTTGGCGCGATTTATTTCCTCGTACCGCGGCTGGTGGGCAAACCCTGGCCTTCGTCCGCGCTCATTCGGGTCCATTTTGCCGCGGTTCTGGCCGGCCTGGTGCTCAAGGTTGGCGGGCTGTTTGTGGCGGGATGGATCCAGGGCGGTGATCTCAATCATGCGGCGGTCAATTTTCCCACCATCGCCGGGGATGTGAGCCTGTGGCTGATCGCGGCCACCGCGGGCCAGGCGCTGACGCTGCTCGGCAGCCTTGCCCTCGCGCTCAATTTCACGCGGCTCCTCGTCGTCCGGGCCGGGCAGCCCGCCTCGGAACATTTCCGGACGCCCGCCGCCTTGGAGGTGCCGGTGTCATGAAAAGCTCGCCGCTGTTTTTCCTCGGCCTTTTTTCCGCGCTGGCGCTTTCCCTGACTGCGCTCGTGCTCGCCACCAACGCCCAATACGGCAGCCTCGCACCCTTTGCCGACGCCACGGCCGGCGCGGCGTTCCCGCAGGCGCCGCTGGGCCTCGCCGCGCGCGGGCACATGGTCTACCGGGACCTCGGTTGCGCCGCCTGCCACACCCAGCAGGTCCGCCGCGCCGATTTCGGCAGCGACAAGGAACGCGGCTGGGGCGACCGCCAGAGTGTCGCGCGCGATTACGTGCACGAGGACCGCGTGCTGCTGGGTGAAATCCGCATCGGGCCGGATCTCGCCAATTTCGGTGCGCGCGCCGCGGCTCATGGCCTGGGCGCGGCGCAACTCCTGGCCTTCCTGCACAATGGCCAGGGCGCGATGCCCGCTTATCCGTTTCTCTTTGTGAAGCAGCTGGTCACCGACCAGCGCTCGCCTGATGCATTCGCGATTCCGGGCTTGCCGGACTACGAACTTGTCCCCACGCACCGCGCCGAGGCTCTGGTGGCCTACCTGCTCAGCTTGAAGGCCGACCATGAGTATCCCGAGACCAGGCAGCCCGCCACGCCTGCGGCACCCGAGAAAGGGACCAAATGAGCCCGCCGCCCAACGATCCCCGCCTCGAACCGGCCGCTCTCACCGATGACAGCCTGCTGGTTCTGCATGAAAAAATTTTCACGGAGAAACCCGACATGCAAGGCGGCTACTCCGCGCTGCCGCTGGCGCTGCTGTTCTTTTTCAGCGCGCTGATCTTTTTCTCCGGCACCTACCTCAACCGGTTTTCCGGCGGCTTCAGTGCGATGATCTACAATGAGAACTTGAGGCCGGTGATCGGCGGAGCGGCGGTGCCGAAGATCGATCCGGTGGCGATGGGCAAGATATTGTTCAACACGGGTGGCGCGTGCGTGACCTGCCACCAGCCCAACGGCCAGGGCGTCCCGGGCGTTTTCCCGCCGCTGGCAGGTTCGGAGTGGGCGGATGGCAGTCCCGACCGTGTGATCCGCATCGTGCTGTTCGGCCTGCAGGGACCGGTGCATGTGCGCGGCGCCGACTTCGGTGCCGCTGTCATGCCCGCCTTTGGACCGACCGGCACCTTTGGCTGGAGTGACGAGAAAATTGCCGCCGTGCTGACCTACGTGCGCCAGGAGTGGGGCAACAAGGCTCCGGCCATCACGCCCGGGCAGGTGACGGCCATTCGCACCGCCGAAGCCAGCCGCACCAAGGCGTGGATGCAGGACGAATTGCTGAAGATCAAGTAGGGGGCTCTCGCCTCCGTAGTTGGTGATTAGTAGTTGGTACGGGCGCCTCCTTCGCCCTCCGAGAGGGGAGGGCAAGAGTCGGATCCAAGCCAACGACGAGCCACCACCGTCCACCGTCCAACGACCAACTACCAAATCCAAACTACCAGCTACTCATCGTCCGACTCGTGTCACCGCTTGCGCGCAGTTTGGTGATGCCGGCCGGCGTGAAATACCGCGCTCGAGTTTGTCAGAACGCTGGACCTGGCGCTGGTATTCGCGGGAAAACGGTTGGCAAAGCAGATGACACCGGGCACATGTTACGGTCAAAATCCCCATGATCGGTATATCGGACGTTTTAAAGGCCAGCATCCTGATCGTTGACGACCAGCCGGCCAATGTTTTCCTGCTGGAGGAAGTCCTGCTCGGCGCAGGCTACGCTTCCGTCGCGTCCACGAGCGACCCGAAAGAAGTCTGCGAACTTCACCGCAAGAACCGCTTCGACTTGATCCTGCTCGATCTTCAGATGCCCGGCATGGACGGGTTCGAGGTGATGGAAAACCTGAAGCAAATCGAAACGGGCGGCTATCTTCCGGTGCTCGTGATTACCGCCCAGCCGGATCACAAGCTGCGTGCGCTGAAAGCCGGGGCGAAGGATTTCCTCAGCAAGCCATTCGACCTGACAGAGGTGCTGATCCGGGTTTACAACATGCTCGAGGTCCGCCTGCTGCACCGGGAAACGCAGAAGCTCTACGACCAGGTCCTGGCGGAGCAGAAGGTTTCGGAGCGACTGCTGCTCAACATCCTGCCTTATTCCATTGCGGAACGCTTGAAAGGGCATCCCGAAGCCATGGCCGACAGCTTCACGAAAGTCATCGCGGACAGCTTCGCGGAAGTGACGGTGCTGTTCGCGGACATCGTGGACTTCACGAGGTTTTCCGAGGGCGTGAGCGCCGAAGTCCTGGTGAACGTGCTCAATGACATCTTCACCCGCTTTGACCGCATCGCCGACCACCGCGGCCTCGAAAAGATCAAGACGATCGGCGATACTTACATGGCGGCCGCAGGACTGCCCCTCCCGGTGGCGGATCACACGGCGCGTGCAGCGCACATGGCGCTGGACATGATCGAGGTCATGCACGGCTTCAATGAGCAAAGCTCCTGCAAACTGGATATCCGCATTGGCATCAGCTCAGGCCCGGTCGTGGCCGGCGTCATCGGCAAGCGCAAATTTCACTATGACCTGTGGGGCGACGTGGTGAACGCGGCCAGCCGGATGGAATCCCACGGCGTGCCCGGGCGAATCCAGGTGACGGATTCGACCCGGCAGCGGTTGGATGAATCGTTCAGGTTCGAAAAGCGCGGATCTATCGAGGTCAAAGGCAAGGGCGCGATGCACACTTGGTTCCTGGATGGCAGGAATGGCTAGTGCCCTGTAATACCAATCGCCTTTTGCCTTTGGACTTTGGTCGGGCGAGATCCTCCGGGCGAGCCGTGTTATCTTCGGCTCGCCGGGGACACCTCGCCCCATCACTGATGCGTGGCTCAAGGGCCTGATTGCGAAGGGATGCTGATATTATTCCCCCAGCTTTTTTCCGGGGACGAGGTAGCCTTGCACGTAGTCGCGCACGGCGTCGGCGAGCGGGGTGAGCGGCTTCGTGTAACCGCTTGCGCGCAGTTTGGTGATGTTGGCCTCGGTGAAATACTGGTATTTGTCGCGCAGCACCGCGGGCATTTCGATGAACTCGATCTGCGGTTCGCGTTTGAGCCCGGAGAAAATGGCGGTGGCCAGTTCGATCCACGTGCTGGCCTGGCCTGAGCCGAGGTTGTAGAGGCCGCCGGCCGAGGCGCCTTTGTACGCGAAGTGCAGGGTCATCTCGACCGCGTCTTTCACGTAGAGAAAATCGCGCTTCTGCTCGCCGTCCTTGAACTGCGGATGGTAGCTCTTGAAGAGGCCGACCTTGCCGGTCGCGAGAATCTGCTGGTAGGCCTTGTGCACGAGCGAGCGCATGTCGCCCTTGTGATCCTCGTTCGGGCCGAAGACGTTGAAATATTTCAGGCCAACGATGCGGTCGAACCAGCCGTGATGCTGCGCATGGAGATCGAACTCGTGCTTTGAATAGCCGTAAAGGTTGAGTGGGTGCAGGTGGAGGATATCCTCGCTTTGGTCGTCCATGCCGGCCGATCCGTCGCCGTAGGTTGCGGCCGAGGAGGCGTAGATAAAACGTGCGCCCTGGAGGAGGGCCCATTCGGCCATCTCCTTTGTGTAGAGAAAATTATTGTCTTCGAGATAGGCGTGGTCGCTCTCGGTTGTCGATGAGCATGCGCCGAGGTGAAACACCGCCGAGAAGTGGCCAAACGCGCTGGCTTTCTGCGCCATCCGGCGGCGGAAGGCGTCTGCCTCCACATAGGTGGCAAATTTCAGCGCCTGCAGGTTCCGGCGTTTTTCCCTGAAATCGGCCTCGGTGCTGTTCCGCCTTTTGGCTGAATCGAGAACATCCGTGATAACGATGTCCGTCATCCCGCGCTGGTTGAGCGCCCAGACGAGGGCGCTGCCGATAAAGCCGGCGCCGCCGGTGACAAGGATGCGGGCATGAAGGGTGTTCATTGCGGAAAACTTGACCACGGATCACACGGATTTACACGGATAAATTTTAACCGCGGAGCGCCGGAAGAGTTTTCCCGCGGATGGCCCTCCGTTGCCATGGCTTTGGCGGGCAGGCGCGGATTTACGCGGATGGGTTAGACTCGAACAATTTCCGTGATGCGTACCTCGCGGGAAGCATGATCAACCCAGTAGGTGAAGAGATATTCCTCGAGCAAAAGGTTCTCAATGCTCCGGCCAGTGGCATCCAGCATTTGGTAATCACCAGTCTCGAATGGCTGGCCTGCGATCTGGTCGGCCAAATCCAAAACAATCCGTTGGCGCCGCTTTGAAAGAGAAATAATGAAGGCCGCCGCACGACTCGAGAGATGGCTCTCGTAGCCCGATCAATTAGGCATGGCCTAATTGCTTGCGCAATGCCGCGACGCTAATTTTGCGGCCTTTTGCCATCGCATTCAACCGTTGTGCGGTCGAGCGCTTCCAGGCCGGCCGTTCTTGTCCCAACCTGATCAAATAAGCTGACAAACGCCGGCGTTCCGCCTCGGAGAGCTTCGAGGCGCGCTGCTTAAGGTCGAGAAATGCGATGGCTGTCATGAGAAAAATCTAGTTCAGCATTTCGGCAGGTCAAGGGGCTCTTTTGTCGGGCAGAAAGGAGTCTTTGACCACGGATAGCACGAATTTACACGGATAACTTTTTGTTTGTCATTCTTGAGCGCAGCGAAGAATCAGAGCGACTCGGTTGGCAATGCCAAATTGGATTCTTCGCTGCGCAAGAATGACAAGTCAGATTCTGTGCCTACGGCTGGCGTGGTTCTTGTGGAGCAGGAGACTCGATGGCCGTGGGCGTTGATTCTGGGATTCGGCTGGATGTTTTTCGATACTTGTCGGCAAGTTTTGCGAGCAGGTCAGCGCGAAGAAAAACGAAGCATGCGGCTGCCAGCACAGCCCCATCATAGAGTAAGGCCTCCTCCTTCTTTTGTATCAATTGCACCGTGTTTTCTCCGGGAATGGAACGGCTTGTATTCGCTTCAAGCGCGAACCATCTTACGGAGGTTATTACGAGCGAAGGTAGATAGGTCACGATGAAATAGAGACCCAGTAATGAAATTCCGATTGGCAGGAAACAGGGGAACGAGATTCCCTCGATCTTTTCGTCAGCCCCAATTTTTGCGAAATACAGCAGAGCTTCCGCAAGCAATCCTGACTTGCGGATTATGAATGTCGCCAATCCGCCATAAAAAAGAACAGTGAAGGTACTAATACCTAGTGAGATCAGAGCCAATGTGCCCTCCCTATCGCGAAAACTTGCTGCAAAATAACCCAAGACGCTGTTAAGCACGCTATAAAGATTCAGTAATCCCTGGAGCATGAGCCAGGCTCCAAGAAACGCTATCAATAGTGCGGTGAATTCTTTTTTTGTCATGTCATCCATCCATAGTTGGATTAGACTCTACCCCTCCTTCGACAATTCTTCCGAGCGGATCTTGGCGGCGAGGACGGTCTCCTTGACCAGGCCGCGAAAATCGCGCGCTTCCATGCGTTTCAGCCCGGCGAAGGTGGTGCCGTTGGGCGAGGTGACCTGGTTGCGCAGTTCCTCCGCCTCCGCGTTGCTTTGGGCCATGAGTTTGGCGGAGCCGAGGATGGTCTCGAGGGCGAGTTGGTAGGCCGCGGCGCGGGAGAGCCCGACGGCTTCGCCGGCGTCGCGCAGGGCGGCGGCAAATTCAAAGACATAAGCCGGGCCGCTGCCGCTCAGGGCGGTGACGGCGTCGAGCTGGGGCTCCTCGACCTCGACCATTTTGCCGAGCGCGCCGAGGACCGTGTTGACGAGGGCGCGGTCGGCGTCGCTGAGCGGCTTGAGCGCGCACCAGCCGGTGATGCCGGCGCCGATCTGCCCGGGCGTGTTGGGCATGGCGCGGACGAGGTTGCGGGCCTGGGGAAAAGTTTGCGCGAGGCGGGCGAGGCGTTTGCCGGCGAGGATCGAGAGGACGAGCTTGCCCGCGGTGAGCTCGGCGAGGCGGGCATCGAGGGCGGCGAGTTGCTGGGGCTTGCAGGCGAGCACGAGGGCATCGGCATTTTTCAGCAGCGCCGCGAGGTCGGCGTGCGCGGCGATGCCGGTGCGGGCGGCGAGGACTTGGGCGGTGTCGTCGCCGCCGCCGATGCAGGCGAGGTCGGCCGGGCGCGCGGCTTTTTTGGCGAGCAGGCCGTCAACCATCGCGGAGGCCATGCGGCCGGCGCCGAGGAAGGCAAGGCTACTCATTTTCAAGAAGCGGTTCCGGCGGTTGTTCGGTCGGGTGGAGCAGGATGGCGCTGGTGCCGCCGCCGTGGCGGTTGGCCAAAACGAGCTCGCCGCCCATGCTTTGGAAGGTATGGCGCGCAATGGTGAGGCCCATGCCGACGCCGACGGTGCGCTTGGTGCTGACAAAGGGCTCGAACATGCTGTCGCGTATCTTGGGGTCCACGCCGCAACCGTGGTCATCGATGCGGATTTCCACAAATTTGCCTTCCTTCGGCCTCTCGATGAGCTGCGTGGTAATGGTGACGGGATGGGTTTTGACTTTCAGGCCGTCGTAGCTTTCCCACGCGTTGATCAAAATTTTGGCCACGGCATCCTCGAAGGCTTCGACGTGGGTTTCGATTTCCAGCTCGCCCAACGGATTATTCAGCGTGACCGCTTCCGTGATTTCGTTGTCGGCCTGATAACGGAGGATACTGCCTTCAAGAAGATGTTGCAGGTTGCATTTTGCAAATGCGACGGGCCCTTTTCCCGCCACGGTGCTGAGTTGCTTGATGATGGTGATGATGCGCTGGCCGGCGATCTCGGCCTGCCGGGCGTTTTCTTTCACCTCGCTGGGTTTGTCACAATGGCTCTTGACGAGATCGAGGTAGCCCATGACGACGCCGAGAAGATTGTTGAGATTGTGGGCGATGCCCTGGGTGATCGCGCCAATGGTGGCGGCGCGCCGGGCTTCGACCAGGCGGCGCTGCAGGTCGAGCATTTCCCGGTTGATCACGACGAAGCGGAGCTGCGTCTGCACGCGGGCGAGGGTTTCGTCGAGGTCGATGGGCTTGGTGATGTAATCGACGGCGCCGACGTTCAGGCCCTCGAGTTTGCCTTCCTTCGAGCTGCGCGCGGTGATGAAAATGACGGGAATGGAGCGGGTATCTTCGCTTTCCTGCAGTCGATGGCAGACTTCGATGCCATCCATGTCGGGCATCATGACGTCGAGCAGGATCAAATCGGGTTTCTCGGCTTTGACGACTTCAAGCGCCTCCTGCCCCGTGTAGGCTGCGGCGACGTGGATGCCTTCGCGCTCCAGTTTGCGTTTGAGAAGCTGGACGTTGATCGGCTGGTCATCGACCACCAAAATTTTCGGAAGGGACATCTTGGAGCAAGGAAAGGGTACTGGCGGCAGCGTGGCAACTCTGCGATGATCTACTATTATCAACGAATTGCGTTGCCGGATTATCCGGTATTTTGCTGCCGGCGGGCTTTCAGGGTGTTTTTCATCAGCATGGCCACGGTCATGGGACCGACGCCGCCGGGCACGGGCGTGATTTTGCCCGCAAGGGGCGCAACGCTGGCAAAATGGACGTCGCCAGTGAGGCGGTAGCCGGTTTTTTTGGTGGGGTCGGGCACGCGGTTGATGCCGACGTCGATGACGACGGCGCCGGGTTTGACCATGTCGGCCGTGACAAACTCAGGCCGGCCGATGGCGGCGATGAGCACATCGGCGGTGCGCGTGATCGCGGGCAGGTCGCGCGTGGCCGAGTGGCAAACGGTGACGGTGGCGTTGGATTTTTTCTGCAGGGCGAGCAGGGCGACGGGCTTGCCGACGAGCAGGCTGCGGCCGAGCACAACGACATGCTGGCCCTTCAAATCCACGCCGCTGCGCGTGAGCAGTTCGATGATGCCGGCGGGTGTGCAGGAAACGAAGCCGTTGGCGTCATCCTGGGCGACCTTGCCCAGATTCATCGTGCCAAGGCCGTCCACGTCCTTCCCCGGCGCGATGCGTCGAAAAACCTGCAACTCGTCGATGTGCTTGGGCAGCGGCGATTGCACGAGGATGGCGTCCACGCCGTGGTCGGCATTGAGCTGGTCGATGAGTCCCTCGAGTTCGGCCTGCGTGATCGAAACCGGTGGCAGGATGACGCGGCTGTCGATGCCGATGGCCGTGGCGGTCTGCTCCTTTTTTTTCACGTAGGAGACGGACGCGGGGTCGTCGCCGACGCGGACGAGCACGAGGCAGGGCTTGCGGCCGGGCAGGCCGGCGGTTTCGGCCTTCAGCTCGGCAATCAAGTCAGCGGCGATTTTATTTCCGTCGATGAGCTCCATGTGAAAACCTTAACCACGGATTTCACGGATAAGCACGGATGAAACACAATCCGTGAAAATCCGAATAATCCGTGGTTGAGAAAAGAAGGGGTCTATTTGAGCTGCAGGCTTTCCGCCGTGATGACGAGATCGTTGCCGCCATCCATGGGTTGGACGGTGCCGTAAACATCGACGGTGTGGTCGATGTAGTTTTCCATATGCGCGGTGAGGAGCAGGTGGCTGACGTCGACATAGGCGAGGCGTGAGCCGGAGGCGTCATTGAGCTGGAAATCGTAGGGCCGGCGGGGCATGAAAGGGTGGCGGGTCGAAACGATTTTGCCTTCGAGCAGGCGCGGGAGGGTGTTGGCATCGCTGTTGACGGCATGACCAGGGGCGTTGCTGTTCACCGGGGCGGGGGCTGGCGCAGGGGCCGTGGCGATCTCCGGGGTTGGCGCCGCCGAAGGCATGGCGCCGGGAAGCTGGATGTAGCCGACGATTTTTTTCGAGAACTTGACCTGTGTCCACTTGCCGAACAGGCCGATAATCTCGATGGCATCGCCTTTTTCCGCCTTGGTGAGCACGGGAGCATCGCGTTTGGGCGCGATGCGAATCGGCGCGCCGGGATGGATATCGAGGCTTTTTAGGAAATCCTTGTTCTGCACGTAAGCCTCGTACGGGCCGGACAGCTCGACCGCGAGCCAGCCCGACGGCGCGGTGACGCCCGCGGCGGGGGTGGGCTCGGTGCCGGCTTTGAGTACGGCGAGGGCAGGCGCATTGGCCTCGGGGCGCGCTTGGACGGCGGTGGTTTCGGTGAGCGGCGCGGCGCGGAGACTGGCGGCGGCGAGCGCGGCGGCGAGAAGCAGGTGGTTAACTTTCATCGTCGGGAGTGGGTCGGGAGGGTTTGATTTCACGGCGGAGGCTGGGCGTCGCGAAAAGTTGTTGGATTTCCTTCGTAGAAAGTTGTTTCGCTCCGCGCAACGGGATTCCGCGCAGGGGGAAGGCCCCGATCTGGTAGCGGCGGAGGCGTTTCACGCTGTAGCCGAGGGCGAGGAAGAGCTGGCGGATCTCACGTTTTTTGCCGTGGTGCATCCAGACGTCGAGATCTTGCGAGGTATGGTCGGGGCGCGGGTTGACCAGCGCGGCGCGTTCGACTTTCAGGCGTTCGCCCTCGATTGTCAGGCCGCGGATGAGGAGGCGCATGCGCGCGTGGGGAAAGGGCTCCTCCAGGCGCACATGGTAGCGCTTTACGACGACATTCGACGGGTGCATCAGGCGGTGGGCGAGGGCGCCGTCGGTCGTGATGATGAGGAGGCCCTCGCTGTCTTTGTCGAGGCGCCCGGCACAGAAGAAACGAAATTTCCTCAGCTCGCGCGGCAGCAGGTCGAAGATGGTGTCGGGATTGTGCGGGTCGTCGTTAGAACAGACGAGGCCGCTGGGTTTGTTCATGGCAAACGTGAGGAGCGGCTGCGGCAGGGCGCACACGGACTTGCCGCGGACCGTGACCTTGTCGATGGCGGGGTCGACGCGCTGGCCCAGCTCGGCCAGGCGGCTGTTGACCCAAACCTCGCCCGCGGCAATCAGCACCTCGGCGGCGCGGCGTGAGCACACCCCGGCCTCGGCAAGGAACTTTTGTAAACGGATTGGCCCGGCGTCGCGCATCGTGAACCAGATTGGGGTCAACGTCCTGCACTAAGCAAGCCCGCGTCCGAGGCGGTGGACTCGAATTACGCAAAATTCAAAATGGCTCATTTTCAAAATTGAGATATGTTTTGGCGCATGTCTGTGCCTGCTGCCGTCTCCACTTACAATAAGGATCATCCTTTTCCGGCCAGGCTGAAGGAGAACCGTCTGCTCAATAAGCCGGGCGCGGCGAAAGAAACGCGCCATTATGTTGTTGATATCGCGGGTAGCGGACTGGCTTACAAGGTTGGCGATTCGCTGGGCATTTTCCCCGTGAACCGCCCGACGGAGGTGGCGGAAATCATCGAGCGGCTCGGCGCGAGCGGCGACGAACCGGTGTCGCCCGCAGCCTTGAGGCTGCAGGCGCCGATTTCGCTCCGCGAGGCGCTGGCCTCGAGGCTCGCGCTGTCCAAGCCGGCGCCCAAGATTTTGGAAGCGCTTGCCGCCAAGGCCGCCGATGCCGCCGAAAAGGCAAGGCTCGCGGGGCTGCTCGCGCCCGAGGCGAAGGAATTATGCACCCTATTTCTCGATGAGCGCGAGTTCGTCGATTTGCTGGCGGAATTCCCGAGCGCGAAGCTCACGCCTCAGGAATTCACCGATCATCTGCGCCGGCTGATGCCACGGCTTTATTCCATCGCCTCGTCGCCGAAACTTCACCCGGACGAAGTCCATCTCACGGTTTCGACCGTGCGCTACACGATGAACCATCGCGAGCGCGTGGGCGTTTGTTCGACGTTTCTGGCCGACCGGGTGCACGTCGGCACGACCCCGGTGCCGGTGTTTGTTTCTCATTCGCACTTCGGCGTGCCCGAGGACGACGCGCGCGACTTGATCATGGTTGGGCCGGGCACGGGCATCGCGCCCTTCCGGGCATTTTTGCAGGAGCGCGTGGCCACGGGCGCCAAAGGAGGCCACTGG
>Ga0210387_10000387_pt1 | contig 31285 bp, 27 predicted proteins | sample IncBWC7OmetaG_FD_160108 | JGI IMG/M metagenome (GOLD analysis project Ga0210387, IMG submission 160108) | Forest soil microbial communities from Barre Woods Harvard Forest LTER site, Petersham, Massachusetts, United States - Inc-BW-C-7-O ... | reverse complement strand
GGCTCTCGCCGGCGCTGCGCAAGGAGCTGGCGGCCGTGCTGCAGAAAGCCGTGCGTGAACTGTCCTAGGCCGGATGGTTCCGCGTGACAGCGCCGCCGAAAATGCGCAAGAAAACACGATGAACGAGAAATACAGCGGACGCTCCATCCGGCGCCTCGAGGATACACGCTTCCTGGTCGGCCACGGCCGCTACGTCGACGACATCGACGTTCCGGCCTGCCTGCAGGGCCACGTGCTGCGCTCGCCGCATGCCCATGCGCTCATCCGGCGCCTCGACGTTTCGCCGGCCGCGTCGCTTGCCGGCGTGCGCGGCATCTATACCGCCGTGGATCTCGCTGCCGACGGGCTCGGTCCGCTGCCCTGCATGGCGGCGGTGAAGCCGCTGATCGTGCCGCCTCGTCCCGCGTTGGCCGAGGGTCGCGTGCGCCACGTCGGCGATCCGGTGGCGTTCATCGTCGCCGACAGCGCGGAGATCGCGCGCGAGGCGGCCGAGCGGGTCGAGGTCGATTACGAGCCGCTGCCCGCGGTCGTCGACGGCACGGCGGCGCTCGCGCCCGGCGCACCGGCGATCTGGGACGTGGCGCCAGGCAATCTCGCCTTCCATCTGAACAAAGGCGACGCCGAGGCCGTGGCGCGGGCGATGAAACAGGCGGCGCACGTCGTCGAGATCGAGGTGATGAACAACCGCGTGGTCGTGGCGCCCATCGAGCCGCGCGCCGGCATCGCGCGCTACGACGCAGCGACACAGACGATGGAGCTCGAACTGACCGGGCAGGGGCTGCACGGCATTCGTCGCCAGCTCGCCGAGTTCGTCTTCAAGCTGCCACTCGAGCGCATCCAGCTGCGCGCGCCCGATGTCGGCGGCGGCTTCGGCATGAAGAACTTCCTCTATCCCGAATGGGTGCTGCTGCTGTGGGCGGCGCGCAAGCTCGGGCGGCCGGTGCGCTGGCTGGCCGAGCGGACGGAAGAGTTCGTCACGGCGGCGCAGGGCCGCGACATCGCGGCGAAAGCCAGGCTTGCGCTCGACGCGAGCGGCCGCCTGCTGGCGCTCGACGTGGCGATGGTGGCCAACCTCGGCGCCTATCTGTCGGCCAACGGTCCGGGCGCCTCGGCCGTCGCCGCGTCGACGGCGCAGGGCGGCGTTTACGACATTCCGGCGATCGCGGTCGATGTGCGCGGCGCCTTCACCAACACCGTGCCGGTCGATGCCTATCGCGGCGCCGGCAAGCCCGAGGCCAACTACATCGTCGAGCGCGCCATCGAGGCCGCGGCGCGCGCGCTCGGCCGTGATCCGGCCGAGCTCCGGCGGCAGAACCTGATCGCCGCGTTTCCGCACCGCACCGCGATGGGCATGGCCATCGATTCGGGCGGCTTTGTCGCCAATCTCGATGCCGCCGTGGCGCGCGCCGATCTTGCGGGCTTCGCTTCGCGGCGTGCGGCGTCGCAGGCAAGCGGCAAGCTGCGCGGCATCGGCGTCGGCTGCTTCCTCGAGACTTCGCGCGGCGCGCCCAACGAGGGCGCGGAGGTGCGTTTCGAGAGCGACGGCACGGTGACGGTCGCGGTCGGCACCGAGTCCAACGGCCAGGGCCACGAGACCGCCTATGCGCAGATCGCCGCCGACCGGCTGGGCGTGCCGCTGCAGGCGATCCGCTACGTGCAGGCCGATACGCGCGCCGTCAAAAGCGGCGCGGGCCATGGCGGCGCGCGTTCCATGCACATGGGCGGCGCGGCCGTGGTGAAGGCGATCGACGCGGCGCTGGCCAAGGCGCGCGGCCTGGCGGCTCATCTCTTGCAGGCCTCCGAGGACGAGCTGGCGTTCGCCGACGGAAGCTTCGCGGTGCGCGGCAGCGCCGGGGAACAGGGGCGCGCCATCGCCCTGCCGGCGCTGGCGCGAAGCGCCGACGATCCGGCCAACCTGCCGGACGGCATGACACGAGGTCTTGCGGTCCACGTCATGAACATGACCGACGTCTTCACCTTCCCGAGCGGCTGCCACGTCGCCGAGGTCGAGATCGATCCCGAGACCGGTGCCGTGGCTCTGCTGCGCTACACCGCCGTCGACGATTACGGCCGGCTGATCAATCCGCTGCTGACCGAAGGCCAGGTGCAGGGCGGCGTCACCCAGGGTATCGGCCAGGCGATGGTCGAGCACACGGTCTACGATCCCGACTCGGGGCAACTCTTGAGCGGCTCGTTGATGGACTACGCTCTGCCACGCGCCGACGACCTGCCGGGCTTCGATATCGCGCTGATCGAGCGGCCGACCGCGGCCAATCCTCTGGGCGTCAAGGGCTCGGGCCAGGCCGGCTGCATCGCCGCGCCGCAGACCGTGATGGCCGCCATCCTCGATGCGTTGCGTCCGGCCGGTGTCGGGGCGCTCGACATGCCGGCGACGCCCGAACGGGTGTGGCGTGCTCTTGCCGGACCGCGGGCCTCCAGGCCCGCTCATGACTCATGAGGCGGACCTGGAGGTCCGCGGTCCGGCAAGACGTCACCCCACCGTCACCGGCGAGAAATCGACGTACCAGCTCTTGGGGTGGACGTAGCCCTTGACCTTGCTCGAGATGGCGTTGGGCCACACGTCGTGGACGAACCAGACGAACACCGCCTCGTCGACCATGCGGGTGTTGATCCTGGCCAGCACCTTGTCGAGTTCCTTCGGATCGGACGTGCTGCGCGCCTCGTTGGCGAGCTTGTCGAATTCGGGATCGTTGATGTAGCCCCAGTTCGACCCCTTGGGCGGGACCTGCTGGCTGTCGATGAAGCGCATGAAGGCGTTGTGCGGATCCATCGTGTTCCAGCTGACGTTGATCGCGCCATAGGGCGCGCCTTCCGTCGACTTGGCGCCCTGGCGCATCATGTTCAGGAGCGCGTTCCAGTCCATCACCTGGAATTCGAGCTCGACGCCGATCTCGGCGAATTGCTGCTGGATGAACTCGTTCATGATCAGCGGATACATCTGGCCCGAGCCCGAGGTCGAGATTGCGACCTTCATCTTGAGATGCTTGTCGGGTCCGTAGCCTGCCGCCGCCATCAGCTTCCTGGCCTCGGCGGGATCGTACTTGATCTTGAAGGAGGGCGTGCCGAACCACGGATGGTCCGGCGGCACGCAGCCGACGGCCGGCACGGCGAGGCCGTTCAGAAGCTTCACCATGGCATCGCGATCGATGGCGAGATTGAGCGCCTTGCGCACGCGAATGTCGGCCGTCGGCGCCCCGGGCAGCATGCTGAGCGTATAGGGCCACATGTGCGGGATGGCGTTGGTTTCGATCTTGCAGCCGCCGGCCCTGAGCTTGTCGAGCGAGTCGGGCGCGGGCGCTTCGATCCAGTCGACTCTTCCCGACAGCAGCGCCGCCGTGCGCGTCGAGACGTCGGGCAGCGGCAGCAGCACCATGCGTTCGGTCTTGGGGATGCGATCCTTGTTCCAGTATTCCGTGTTGCGCTCGAGCTCGGCGCGTTCGCGCGGCGACCACGCCTTCATCTTCCACGGGCCGGTGCCCGACGGCGACTTGCGGTAGGCCTGCCAGTCCTTGCCGACCTTGTCGAAATTGTCGGCGCTGGCGATGGTGAAGCGGTTGAGCAGCGAGGGCATCACCGTGTCGACGCCCTTGGTCTGCAGCTCGACCTTGTAGTCGTCGATCTTGCGATAGCCGACGATCGGCCAGACGGCGGCGATCAGCACGCTGCGGCCAAGGCGATCGAAGGCCGGCGACTTGTCGTCGAGGGTGCGGTCGAGGCTGAAGATCACGTCGTCGGCCGTGAACGGCGCGCCGTGATGGAACTTCACGCCCTGGCGCAGCTCGAAGATCCATTTCGTCGGGTCGGCCGGGTCCTGGTACCACTTGGTGGCAAGGCCGGGCACCAGCTTGGCGGGCTCGGTCGCCGAGCTGAGGTCCCACATCACCAGCGGGTCGTACATCGTGTAGCCCATGAAGCGAATACCCTCGGTGCCCTGGTCGGGCGCTCCATCCGTCACCGGGATGTCGGCCAGGGTCATGGCGATGCGCAAGGTCGAGGGTTGTTGCGCCTGGACCGGGCGAACGAACGGAACGGCGGTGCTGGCGAGAAGAGCGGCACGACGCGTGAGCATGCGAAACCTCCATGGTTTCGTCTGGAGAAGCAGGAACTGCGCCATGCTCTTGCCGGACCGCGGGCCTCCAGGCCCGCATCATGATCATGATGCGGGCCTGGAGGCCCGCGGTCCGGCAAGACTGGACGCGGCATGTTTCTTGCTGTTCCATTGCGGAACATGTCCGCGCCGAACACGCTCACCGCCACCGAGCTCGCACACAAGATCGATGCCGGTTCGCTGACGGCGGAGGCGATCGTGCGGGCCCATCTCGAGCGCATCGACCAGCGCGACGCCCAGGTGCTGGCCTGGTCGCACCTCGCCCGCGCGGCTGCACTGGAACGCGCCAGGGTGCTCGATCGCGGACCACGCCAGGGCCTGCTGCACGGCGTCCCGATGGGCGTGAAGGACATCATCGATTCCTTCGACCAGCCGACGACCTACGGCTCGCCGATCTACAAGACGCACCAGCCGCTGGCCGATGCCGCGACCGTGGCGCTGGCGAAGGCCGAAGGCGCGATCCTGCTCGGCAAGACGGTGACGACGGAATTCGCCAACCGCCATCCCGGTGTGACCAAGAACCCGCACAATTCGGCGCACACGCCGGGCGGCTCCTCGTCGGGTTCGGCCGCCGCTGTCGCCGACTTCCAGGTGACCTTGGGCACCGGCACGCAGACCGGCGGCTCGGTGATCCGGCCGGCGGCCTTCTGCGGCATCACGGGCTACAAGCCGAGCTACGGTCATTTCGCCGTTGCCGGCATGAAGGCCAACACCGAGTGGCTCGACACGATCGGCGCCTATGCGCGCAGCGTCGAGGACATCGCCCTGTTTCGCGCCGCGCTGATGGCGATGCCCTACGTGCCGATCCAGAAGCTCGACAAGCCGCCGCGCATCGCCGTCTGCTTCACCCATCACAAGCCGGAGCTGTCGCCGGAAGGCCTGGCGGCGGTGCAGGACGCCGCGGTCCAACTCGCCAAGGCGGGTGCTGCGATCTCCGAGCTCGAACTGCCGGCGCCGGTGCCCGACATGACCAAGGGGCAGCAGACGCTCAGCGCCTTCGACGGCCCGCGCGCCCACGCCGATGAGGCGCGCCGCTTCCCGCATCTGCTGAGCGAGAGCCTGAAGAAGCACAAGCTCGCGGCGGGCACCGCGATCGATTACGCGACCTGGGTTGCCGCCCGCAAGCTGGGCGAGACCGGTCGCGCGCGGGTCGACGCTCTGTTCGCCGACTTCGACGCCATCCTGACCGCGCCGGCGCCGGGCGAGGCGCCGCCTGGCCTCGAGATGACCGGCAAGGCCACGTTCAATCTCCTGTGGACCTATCTCTGGATGCCGTGCGTCGCCTTGCCGTTCACCAAGGGTCCGACCGGCCTGCCGGTCGGCATCCAGCTGGTCGGCCGGCAGCACGAGGACACCGCCTTGCTCAACATCGCCGCCTGGGTGCGGAGCGCGCTCACGTGAAGCCGCTTTCCGCCACCGAGGCCGTCGCCCGGATCGAAGCCGGCACGCTCACGTCGCAGGCGCTGGTGCGGGCCTGCCTCGAGCGCATCGCCGCGCGCGAGCCTGCGGTGAGGGCGTGGGCCTATCTCGATCCCGACCTCGCTCTGGCGCAGGCCAAGGCGGCCGACGCCGCCAAAGGCGGCATCCTGCGCGGCGTGCCGGTCGGGGTGAAAGACATCATCGACACCCACGACATGCCGACCGGCCACAATTCGCCGATCTTCAAGGGCAAGGTGCCGTTCGGCGACGCCGCCTGCGTGGCGCTCTGCCGGACCGCCCATGCCGTGATCCTGGGCAAGACGGTGACCACGGAGTTCGCCAACCGCCATCCCGGTCCGACGACCAACCCGCACAATTCGGCGCACACGCCGGGCGGATCATCGTCGGGTTCGGCCGCGGCGGTGGCCGACGGCCACGTGCCGCTGGCGTTCGGCACCCAGACCGGCGGCTCGGTGATCCGTCCCGCCGCCTATTGCGGCGTGATCGGTTACAAACCGACCTTCGGCGACTTCTCGCGGGTCGGCATCAAGATGCAATGCCATTCGGTCGATACGCTGGGCCTGATGGCGCGCACGCTCGACGACATTGCGCTGCTCCGCGCCGCCGTGCTCAAGCTGCCGCCGGTCCGCATCGACCGCGGCATTGCGCGGCCGCGCATCGGCTTCTGCCGCACGCCGATCTGGGGCGAAGCGTCGCCCGATACCAAGGCGCTGCTCGAAAAGACCGTGTCGAAGCTCGCCGACAAGGGCGCGTCGGTGGTCGATGTCGCCTTCGCCGCGCCCTTTGCCGACATCCTCGACGATCACGGCGCCATCACCGACTATGAGAGCACGCGCAACTACGCCGACGAGCGGCTGCGCAATCCCGACAAGGTGAGCCGGGAGCTGATGGATGGCGCCATGAAGCGCGGGCTGGAAGTGTCCTTCGAGCGCTATGTCGCCGCCCAGCGCAAGTCGACCGCCTTCCGCGCCCATATCGATTCGCTGTTCGACCGGGTCGACGTCCTGCTTTGCCCCAGCGCGCCGGGCGAGGCGCCGGCAGGCGTCGAATTCACCGGCGATCCGCGCTTCAATTCGATCTGGACCCTGGCCGGCACGCCCTGTGTTACGCTGCCGGCCGGCACCGGCGCCAAGGGCCTGCCGCTCGGCCTGCAACTGGTCGGGCTGCGCCACGAGGACAACCGGCTGCTCTCCACCGCCGCGTGGGTCGCGGCGCATCTCGACTGAGGGCTTCGTCATGCCGCGCATCAACGGCGAAAGGCTTCTGGCCGATCTGCGCCGCATCGCCGATTTCGGCCGCTATCAGACCGGCGTTCATCGCCCGCATCTCTCGCCTCAGGACGTCGAGAGCCGCCATTGGCTCGCCAACCGCATGAAGGAGGCGGGCCTGGAGCCCGTGATCGACGGCGTGGGCAACGTGATCGGCCGCAGTCCCAAGACCGGACCGCGCCTGCTGATGGGCTCGCACACCGACACCCAGCCGAGGGGCGGCTGGCTCGACGGCGTGATGGGCGTGATCTACGGGCTCGAAGTGGCGCGTGCGCTGGCCGAAGACCCCGACACCGCGCACCTCGCCGTCGACGTCGCCTCGTGGGCCGACGAGGAGGGCCACTGGGGCGGCATGATCGGCAGCAAGTCTTTCATCGGCCGCATCACCGATGCCGACATCGACGCCGCGCGCCATCGCGACGACGGCTCGAAGATGCGTGACGCGCTGAAGACCGCAGGGCTGGAGAATGCGCCGCGCCTTTCGCTCGAGGACGGCCGCTATCGCTGTTATCTGGAAGCGCATATCGAGCAGGGCGGCCTGCTCGAGGCCAGCGACAAGAAGATCGGCGTCGTCACGGCGATCGTCGGCATCTACCAGTACCGCCTGGCCTTCAGCGGCATCCAGAATCACGCCGGGACCACGCCCATGCCGATCCGCAAGGATGCGGGCGTGGCCATGATGCGGCTCTACAACGAGGTGATGGACAGATTCCCCGCGCTCGCCGGACCGCGCAGCGTATGGACCGTGGGCAAGCTGTCGGTCGAACCCGGCGCGCCCGCCATCATCCCCGGCAAGGCCGAGATGATCCTGCAGTTCCGCGACGCCGACCTCGCCGTCCTGAAGCGGCTCGAAGCCTGCCTGCTCGACATCGTTGCGGGCCATCAGGCGCGCGGACCGTGCAGCATCGAATGCGTCAATCTTTCGCGCACCATGCCGGCGCCCATGGAGGAACGGCTGCTCGAGGCGATCGATGCCGCGGCCGAGCAGCATGCGCCGGGCCAGAATATGCGCATGCCCTCGGGTGCCGGCCACGATGCGCAAATCCTGGCGCAGCGGCTGCCCGCGGCCATGATGTTCGTGCCCTCGATCGGCGGCATCTCGCACCACTTCACCGAGAACACGGCGGACGCCGATATCGTGCTGGGCTGCCAGGTCTTCGCCGACGCCGCGGCGAAGATCTTGAAGAGCAATTAGCCCATGGTCCTTACGGCTCGATCGGCTCGGGATCGAGCACGAAGCGGCGACGATCGTTGCATTGAGCAAAACAGGGCATTGTGGGAAAAGACGGTGACGGTCCGATCGTCAGAAAACTTGCGACCCTGCAGGAGGATCCGCCTTGCCGTTCCAGACTTTTTCGCCCCATGGTGATGCATGGCGGGTCCACTAGAATGGCTGCGCGCACGGTGGCTGCGCGCGCGGGCGGCGAGGAGCCAGCAGAAGACCGACACGTCTCGCCCGGCGCCAAAGACGCCGCTGGCGGCGACGCTGATTGTCGCCGTTTCCATTGCCCTGATCGTCGCCTTGGCGGCCTGGTACCTCGTCCAGCCGCAGCCGCTGCTCGTCCAGGGCGAGGCAGATGCGACGCGCATCGACATCGCCGCGCGAGTCGACGGGCGTGTCGCCGAACGCCTGGTCAGCCGGGGCCAGAACATTCCCGCTGGGAAGGTCCTGATCACCATCAGCAATCCCGAATTGGTGGCACAGCTCAAGCAAGCCGAAGCCGCGCGCGACGTGGCCATCGCCGACTTCAAGCGCATCGAGGTCGGCACGCGTGCCGAAGTCGTCGCCCAGCGCCGGGCGGCCCTTGCGTCCGCCGAAGCGAGCGAGCGCCTGGCCCAGCAGACCTACGATCGCACCAGGCAACTGACGGCAAGGGACTTCGCCTCCGTCCAGAAGCTCGACGAGGCGACCGCGAGCCTTGACGTGGCGCGTCGCGCCCAGCAGCAAGCCAAGCTGGCGCTCGAGGAGGCGATCAACGGATACACCGTCGAGGAACGCGGCGTGGCCAAGGCCGCCGTGGTCAAGGCCGAGGCCGCCATCACCACCCTGAAGGCGCAGGTCGCCGAGCTCGTGGTCAGCTCGCCGATCGCGGCGCAGGTCTATCACGCCAACGTCGATCCCGGCGAATATGTGTCGCCGGGCGTCCCGCTGCTGTCCCTGGTCGACATTTCCGATGTCTGGCTGCGCTTCGACCTGCGCGAGGATTTGACCAAGGGCCTCAAGATCAACGATCGCTTCGACGTGCGCGTACCCGCCCTCGGCGACAGGACCATCACAGTCGAGGTCCGCAGGATCGCCACGCGCGGCGAATACGCCGGCTGGCGGGCCACGCGGGCAACCGGCGATTTCGACCTCAGGACCTTCGAAGTCCGCGCCTATCCGGTCGAGCCCGTGCCTGGCCTGCGACCGGGCATGAGCGTCTATGCGGACTGGAAGAAACGGCCCTGATGGCGACGCCGCTCAGCCCGGGACTGGTCAGCGTCGCGGTGCGCGAAGCCCGGTGGATCTGGCACGACCGCGTCGCCTTGCTGCTCACCGTAGGCGTGCCGCTGATCGCCTTTGCCGTCCTGTCGCTCACCTTCAGCAATGCGGTGGTGCGCGACCTTCGGGTCGATGTCGTGGACCGCGACATGACGCAGACCTCGATGCTCTACGTCCAGGCGCTGAACGCGGCGCCCAATGTCAGCGTGACCCGGCGGTCCACGGACCTGACCGCCGCGATGCACGCCGTTCGCTCCGGCGAGGCGATCGCGACGGTCTATCTGCCGCGCTACCTCGAGCGTGACATCGCCGACGGCAAACGGCCGCAGATCGTGATCTTCTACAACAAGCAGTATTTGACGCCTGGCAACATCGCTTCGGCGGCGCTCGCCTCGGCGGTCCAGGCCGGTACGGCCGACTTGCCAAAGGTGCCGGGCCCGGCGGGCTACTCGCCAAGCGCCTTGGACGTGGAACAGTATGTGCTGACCAATCCGGCGCTGAACTACGGCCAGTTCCTGCTGCGCGCGCTCCTGCCGACCGTCCTGCACATCGTGACCGCCATTGCGGCGGGCTACGCCGTCGGATCGGAATTCGGCACGCGCAGCCTTGGCGAATGGATGGAAGCCGCCGGCGGCAGTGCCCTCACCGCGCTGGTCGGCAAACTTGCACCCTATTTCGGCATCTTCGCGCTGATGTTGGTGGTCGAGGCCGTCACCATGCATGGCGCCTACCAGGTGCCGTTCGCCGGCAGCGCCGTGCTGCTGGCCGCTTCATCCTGCCTGATGATCGCGGCCTACCTGTCGCTCGGCGCGCTGTTCCAGCTTCTCGTGCGCAACCTCGCCTTCGGTCTCTCGCTCACCGCCATCGTCTGTTCGCCGGCCTTCGGCTTTGCTGGCGTCGGCTTTCCGCTCGTGGGCATGAGCGGTTTCCCGCTGGTCTGGGGCGCGTTGCTGCCGTTGCGCTGGCACCTCCAGGTCCTGTTCGACCAGGCGGCGCGCGGCGTGCCGCCTGTCGTCTCGCTCGAGCCGTTCGCCGCCGTTGCCGGCCTGGCGCTGATCTTCTTCGGTCTCGCCCTCCTGCGCCTGCGCCTTGTCGCGCGCACCTGGCGGCCGCCGCAGGAAGAGGCGGGCCCGGACGAAGGATCGGCGCGACCTGGCATCGTCGGCGCCTTTGCCGAGGAATACCGCCGCGTGCTGGGCGATCGGGGGGCGTTCGGCCTCTTCGTGCTGGCGCCTCTGCTGTACGGCGTGCTCTATCCCCAACCCTATCTCGGCCAGCTCATCCGCAAGGTGCCGATTGCCGTGGTCGACAGCGATTCGACCGAGCTCAGCCGCACCATCATCCAGGCTCTCGACGTCTCGGAGGCGCTGCAGGTGGCGGTGCGGGCCAATACGCTCGCCGAGGCGCAGGATGCCTTGGCGCGGCGCGAGGTCTTCGCCATCGTCGATATACCGGCCGGCATCGAGCGCGATGTTTTCGCCGGACGCCGGGCGCGCCTGCCGGCCTATGTCGACGCGGCCTATTTCCTGGTCCGCAGTCGCGCACTGGAGGGCATCCTCGATGCGACCGGCGAGGCGACGGCCCAGCTGCTGTCGCGTGAGGCACGACGCGACGGCAGCCTGTACCGCGCCGCCCTGGTCAAAAGCTCGCCGGTCGAGGTGCTGAACCAGCCGCTGTTCAATCCCACGGGCGGCTACGCCAGCTACATCGTGCCGGCGGCTTTCATGCTGATCCTGCAGCAGACGGTGCTCATGGGATCAGCGACGATCGCGGGCCTCGCCTTCCAGCAGGGCGGGTCGAGCGCGCGCCGCCGGCGCGGCGCCGTTTCCGCGGTGCTGGGCCAGGGTCTTGCCCATCTTCTCCTGGCCCTGCCCGGCGCCGTGCTGTTCCTGGTCGTGCTGCCGCGCATCTACGGCTTCTCCGCCACCGCGCACGTGCTCGACCTTCTGGCGATGCTGATACCCTTCATCCTCTCCGTCAGCTTCTTCGGCCAGTTTGCCGGCATGTGGTTCAGGCGGCGTGAAACCGCGGTGCTGCTGTTCATCGCCTCGAGCCTGCCGCTATTGTTCCTGGTCGGCGTGTCGTGGCCGGTGGAAGCCATTCCGCCTTACCTGCAGGCGGTGAGGTACATCTTTTCCAGCACATCGGCGATCGACGGCCTGGTGCGCATCAATCAGATGGGCGCGAGCCTGAACGACGTCTTCCGGGACTGGGTCGTACTCTGGGGCCTTGTCCTGCTCTACGGCATGCTTGCCGTCCTGGCCGCGTGGCGCCTCGGCGCCGCCGAAGGACCTGCCGATGCACGAGCGGCGTAAAAGAAGCTTGATCCTGGGGGGCGTCGTCGCGGCAATCGTCGTCGCCGCGCTCGTCGCGTTCCTCATGCAGCAGCCGGTCGCGGCGCCGCCGATTGCCGGCATGGTGCGCGAGACCGAGATCCGCATCGCGCCGGAGATTTCCGGGCGCTTGGTGTCGCTCCCCGTTCATGCCGGCCAATCGGTTCACAAAGGCGAGCTTCTCGCGGTGCTCGACAATCCCGAGCTCGCTGCGTCGTTGGGCGAGGCGAAGGCCGCGGCCGCCAGCGCCCGCGCCGACCGAGACAATGTCTACGTCGGTGTGCGCGCCGAAGAGGTCGCGATCATGGCCAAGGACGTGCAAACCGCCGAGGCCAACCAGCTGTTGGCCGAGCAGCAGCATGTGCGCGCCGTCGACCTCGCCGCCAAGAACTTCGCCAGCCGCCAGGAGCTCGACGAGAGCACGGCCTCGCTGGACAAGGCCAACGCCGACCTGGCGCTCAAGCGCGCCTCGCACGCCGCCGCTGTTGCCGGACCGATCGCCGAGGAGCGCGCTCTGGCCGCTGCCAAGGTAGCCCTGGCCGAGGCGACCGTCGCCGACCTGCAGGCCAAGCTCGACAAGACGCGGCTTTCGGCGCCGGTCGACGGCACCGTTGGCGTGCTGGTCGCCGAGCTGGGCGAAGTCGTTCCGATCGGCAAGCCGGTGCTGACCCTGGAAGTGGGCACCGAACGCTGGTTCGCCTTCACGCTGCGCGAGGATTCCTTGGGCAAATTGACCGTCGGAAGCGACGTGACGCTCGGCACGAACGACGGCCGCGCCATCGCCGCGCGCGTCACCGAGCTCAGGGCGCTGGGCGAGTTCGCCACCTGGCAGGCCGCCCGCGCCGTCGGCGACCATGACCTCAACAGCTTCCGCCTGAGGCTTGATCCGCTTGCCGCAACCGAGGGTCTTCAGCCGGGCATGACCGTGTGGTTGCCGCGATGATCAGCGACCTGAACATGAAGGAGTTGGCCGCCGATCCGTTCGTGCAGACCGGATTGCTGGCCCTGGTCGGCGCGCTTCTCACCCATGTCCTGCTGCGTCATTATCCGGCCCGGCGCCTGATCGTCCAGGTCACGTTCTTCGTGGCGCTGACCGTCCTGCTGCTCCACTACGACATCATTCCCTACGAACTCGCTCCCGCCGACACGCCAGCCTTCGAGCGGGTTTTCGTCGCCCTGTCGAAGATCATCTGGTGGACCAACGCGGCCTGGGTGCTGATCGCCTGCGTTCGCGTGTTCCTGATCTTCGAACGGCTGCCGCGCCGGGGTCGCCTGATACAGGACCTTCTTATCGGCACGATCTATCTCGGCGCCGGGCTGTCGGTCGTCGCCTACGTATTCGGCGCGCCGGTGGGAACCCTGATCGCCACATCGGGTGTCTTCGCGATCATCCTCGGCCTGGCATTGCAGAGCACGCTGTCCGACGTCTTTTCCGGCATAGCCCTCAATCTCAGCCGGCCTTACGCAGTCGGCGACTGGATCGTGCTGGATGACGGCATCGCAGGAACGGTCGTCGAGACCAATTGGCGGGCGACCCATCTCCTCAATGGTTCGAACGATCTCGTCGTGCTGCCCAACAGTGTGCTGGCGAAGGCCCGGTTCACGAATCTCAGCAGTCCCAGCCGGAACCACGGGGTGACGCTTCATATCCGCATGATGCCGACGACGGCGCCCTCGGCCATTTCGGATGTCATGCAAAACGTGCTCTTGAGCACCACTTCCGTCGTCGCGGTGCCTGCTCCTTCTGTCGTGATCATATCGCTGGATGCGCAAGCGATCGAGTTCGAGCTGTCGTTCAGCGTCAGGGATTTTGGGACTGCTTCGACGGTCAAGCACGAGGTCTACGACCTGATCTACCGCCATTCGAAAGCAGCCGGGTTGGCGCTCGCTCCGTCCCGGCAGGCTTCGGCGGTGTTTGCCGCTCCGCCCCAGGCGGGACCTGCCCGGGCACCGCGAAGCACGGCGTTCAGGCTCCTCGATGCGGTTCCCCTGTTCGTAGCCTTGACCGAGGATGAAAAAGAAGCGCTCGCCGCAACGATGACGCGACGGACTTACCGCAAGGGCGATCTGGTGGTCGAGCAGGACGCCAATATGAAATCCCTTATGATCATTCGCAGCGGCGTGCTCGTCGTTTCGCGCCACGAGCAGGACCGGGAGGTCGAACTGAGCCGCCTCGCGCCCGGCGACTACTTTGGCGAAGATGGACTGTTTACCGGTTCGTGTGAGGAAGGAACTATTAAGGCACTGACGGCCGTCGTCGTCTACGAAGTCGAGCAGGCGGCGCTGGCCAAACTCGTGCACGACCGGCCGAGCATTGCCGACGAAGTCAGCATCACCCTTTCACGCCGCGCCAAACGGGGACAGGCCCTGCTCAGCGACAAGGAGAGGACTGCGGCGATGGCTGCGGTTCCAGGGTTGGTTGCCCGGATCCGCCAGTTGTTTGAACTGCCCCACAGCTAAGAGCTCTCGCGGCCCGCGTAGCCTTGTCCTTGCCGAACAGCTTGCGCAACTCGCCTTTGGCGGTCTTGGCGGCGGTCTTTTTGCGGGTTGCCTTGGGCATGCGCCAATAATGACCGGCGGCGGACGTTTGTTGCTCTGGCATTTGTGGCGGCACGACCCACATCTGCACGAGCCTGTCGGCCCCGACATCGGAGAGGGACATGCCCGCCAAAGCCCACCAGACCCTCAAAGCCAAGGTCGACGACAAGCTCGACCAGGCCCTTGAGGACAGTTTCCCGGCGAGCGATCCGGTTTCCTTCATCGAGCCCGGCCGGGTGAACGACGGCGACCGTAAGTTGCCCGTCGTGGAGGCTGCCGCCCGCGGCAAGGCCGGCCGCCCGGGGAGTCGCCCGCGAAAAGGCAAGGCAACCCGTTCCTGATTTGTCCGTTGGTTCGCAGGAACCCAGGGAGATTGCGCATGGCCGATACTTCTCGCACCGCCACGGCGGAGGAAGATGCGCTGGAGGCGCGCGAGCCCGCCGGCTATCGACATTCCGACGCGAGCGTCAAAGAGCGGATCCTTCGCCAGCTCGCGCTGGAGAAGGGGCTCGACGCCAGCAGCGTCACGGTCGAGGTAAAAGACTGTGAAGTCACGTTGAGCGGCAGCGTGCAGTGTTACGCCGACATGCAGAGAGCCGAGGCGCTTGCCTGTGCGATCGAAGGCGTGAAACTGGTGCGCAACGGCCTCACGTCTGTCGAGCCGCCGCCGCAGGCCGTCGCCGGCGGGCCCGCGGGCACCGCGTCCAAGATGGGCAAGCCTGGATACGAGCGCTAGCCCGCGGAGAGCCAAAGGCACGCTGCTGACAGGACGCTGTCAGCAGCCGGTCGATAGGATCCGGCCTCGGTAATTCCTCGGGAGGATGTCATGGCTTCGACGCATGTCGATTACACGGCGATGGAATGGGCGTCCGCGGTGGCGTTCTACGGGCCGGCCGCCGTGCATGACGGCAAGGATGTCGTGCAGCTCAAGGTGCTGAGCGATCGCCGTGCCGACGGTGGCGGCATCGCCTGGCTGGTCAAGTTCTCGCCGCCGCCCGGCAAGCTTATCAAGATCGTGGCGACAGCCTTGTCGGACGAGCACATCTTCTCGCTGCAAGGCGGCCGCAGCACCAAGAGCGGACAGCGGGCACAGGGATCGGGCGGCTACGGCTTGAATCCCAAGGGCCAGCCGCACAGTGCCATGATCAGCAGCGAGACCGAGGCGCTGGTGATCTATGCCGGCGAGCCCGACGAGATCAAATCGATGGAGATCGTCAACATTGCCCCGGCCGGCTGACCGGCCGGGGAAATTGCGCCGCACTAGGGGTGAATGACCATCCCGGTGAAGACGTAGGCCTGCAGCATCACCAGCACGCCGACCAGGCAGGCCAGCACGACAGAATGCAGGAACACGAAGCGCAGGATCGAGCCCTCGTGGCCGAACCAGTTGGTGGCGGTGGACGCCACGACGATCGACTGGGCGTCGATCATCTTGCCCATGACGCCGCCCGACGAATTGGCCGCGGCCATCAGGATGGGCGAGAGGCCCAGCTGCTCGGCGGTGATCTTCTGCAGGCCGCCGAACAGCACGTTCGACGCGGTGTCCGAGCCGGTGAGCGCCACGCCCAGCCAGCCCAGCATGGTGCCGAAGAAGGGATAGAGGAAGCCCGCGTGGGCGAAGGCGAGGCCCAGCGTGGCGTCGATGCCGGAGAAGCGGGTGAGCGTGCCGATCGCCAGCATGGCGGCGATGGTCATCAGCGAGTAGCGCAGCGCCCAGATCGTCTCGCCGTAGGCCTTGATCAGGCGGCCGGGCGAGAAGCGCATGACGATGGCCGACAGGATGGCGGCGATCAGCATGCCGGAGCCGGTGTAGGTGAGCCAGGTGAAGGCGAACACCGCGCCCTCGGTCGTCGGCTTGGCGACGACCGGCGGCACCTTGCTGATCATGTTGTGCAGGCCCTCGACCGGGTAGTTGACGATGAAGATCTTGTTCATCGGCACCTTGAACCAGTCGCTGCCCCAAACCAGCAGCACGGCGCAAACGATGATCCAGGGCGTGAGGCCCTTCCACATTTCCGCGGTCGTGACCTTCGCGGTCGAGGAGGGCGGCCTGGCGGGCATGGTACCCGCCGAATCGTCGCGGCTGCGCAGCGCCGGCGACAGCCACAGCGTCTCCGGCTGCCAGATCTTGAGGAAGCCGATCAGGCAGGCCATCGACACCAGCGAGGCGCCGATATCGACGATCCAGGGATTGACGAAATTGGAGATCAGGAATTGCGGCACGGCGAAGGACACGCCGGTGACCAGGATGGCGGGCCAGATCTCCTTCATCCCCTTGAAGCCGGCGAAGGTCCAGATCAGCCAGAACGGCACGATCAGCGAGAAGAACGGCAGCTGGCGGCCGACCATGGCGCCCAGCAGGAAAGGATCGAGGCCGGTCACCGAGGCGAGGCCCTGAATCGGCGTGCCGAGCGCACCGTAGGCCACCGGTGCGGTGTTGGCGATCAGCGAGAGGCCGGCGGCGGCGAGCGGCGAGAAGCCCAGCCCCATCAGCATGGCGCCGGTCACGGCGACCGGCGTGCCGAAGCCCGAGGCGCCCTCGAAGAAGGCGCCGAAGCAAAAGGCGATCAGCAGGAGCTGAATGCGCCGATCGGGCGAGACGCCGCCGACCGTGCGCTGCAGCAGCTCGAAGCTGCCATTCTCCACGCACAGGCGATAGAGAAAGATCACGTTGAGCACGATCCAGCCGATCGGGAAGAAGCCGGTCACCAGGCCGAGCACCGAGGCCCGCAGCGCCAGGCCGGTCGGCATGGTGAAGCCCCAGATCGCGATGACGATGGCGGCGCCCAGCGCGATGATGGCGGCGACATGCGCCGCCACCTTGCCCGACGCGATCAGCACCAGCAGCACGACGACGGGAATCGCCGCGATCAGGGTCGACAGCAATTCATTGGCGAGCGGGTCGTAGACCTGGTTCCACATGGTTTCTCTCCCCCAGACTTTCGTTGCCGCAATTGGGCACTCGCGCATGGAACTGGGCAATTGAAATTCGCGTGTTCGGTGCAAATCCGCTGTGCACAACCGGTCTGTTGCGGCGGCGGCTTGCCTTTCCTGACTTCGGGAGCGCCCTACTGCACCGTGAGCAGATAGCGCATCAGCGCGCCGCGCTTGTCGGGCGGCAGCTTCTGCGGCGCGTCGTTGACCTTCAGCGCCAGGTCGCAGGCCGCCTCGTTGGGCAGCCGGGCAAGGCGCGAGAGCTTGTCCAAGTCGGCGGGCTGGAGGCCGGCTTCGCTCAGCAGCGTGCGCGCCTCGGCGTTGCTGGCGACGGCGGGAGCAGGCGTACCGGCGGCTTTTGCGGCGCGGCCGCTGCGATAGGCCTTCTCGAGTGCGGCCAACAGGTCGCTCATCAATTTCTGGCTCGTCGCGTCGAGCTTGTCGCTGCGCTGGATGCCGGTGACGGCGAATTCCTTGCAGACGACGAGGTCGGTGTCCTTGAGAGCCTTCAGCAGGGCGGCGCGCGCATCGATCGCCGCGGCGGCGCTCGCCTCGTCGGTCGCCTTGAGCGCCGGCACGATGTAGGCGACGCGCAGCTCGCTCATGAGCTTGAGCGGCCGCGACGGACCTTGCGTCGTGGGCTGCCGGATCTCCTCGCGGAGGGCCTCGCGCAGGCGGTCCTGCGCGCCCGGCGCGTCGTCGAGCACCACGCCGACCATCGGCAGCGCGTGCACGCTCGCCATGGCGTCGTCGACAGCCGCCGAGTCGCCGCCGCCGCCCTGCACGGCCTTGAGAGCGTACATTGCCAACGCCGCGACAATCCCCGTCACGACCAGCCCGATGGCGGCGGCCTGCAGGCGCTGGATTTGCGCCGCGCGGCGGATTCCGAAGAAGATGGCCACGGCCACCGCCACGGCGAGGCCGATGATGACGCCGAGATTTTCCACGCGACGCTCCTGGTTGGCGCCCAGACTATCACGGGCGCAGCGACGTGCTCGATCGTTACTCGAAGCACCGTGAGGCGAGGATGACGCAGGAATTGGAAGGGACGCGACGGTTGCAGTCCTCCCAGGCGGCTTGCCGCACCGCCTCCAGCGTGGCGCCTGCAGCGTACCCTGAGGCGTTGCCCGGATCGCTGCGGGCGTAGGCGACGCAGCGAGCCAAGGCGGCGAGCCTGATGACGCACTCGCCCACGCATTCGCCGAGCGACGTCTGCTCGGCCGCCGCCCGCGTCGCCATGCCGACGGCATAGCCGAAGTTCCGCCGGCCGTCGGTCGCCACGGCGACCCAGGTTTCCTGTGCGTGGGCTTGCAGGGCGAGCGTTACGGCGAGGATCGCTGCGAGCGCGAGATAGCGCATGGGTTACTTTGGCGTGTTTTTGGCGAGGAAGGCGTGCACGCGCTTGATCGACTCTTGCTGGAATGTCGGCCCCTTCCAGTCTTTCTGCACTTCGATGTTGGGCGCGAGGGCCGCGATCTCTTCGCTGGTATGGGCCGGATGCGGCTTGTCGGAGCCGGGCTGCAGGAAGAGCGGCGTGCGGCAGGCTTTCACGAAGTCGCGGGTGACGGAGAACACGAAATCGGTGCCGAACATGTTCTTGCCGAAGGAGTCGATGGTCGATTGCGGGATCGAGGGATCGCGCGCCCGCACCGTCTCGCCATAGCCCTTCACGGCGGCGTCCCAGCTGTCGCGGTTCTCCCACAGGCCGATCGGGTTCTGCAGTACCGCCGCGGCGACGCGATCGGGCGCCTGCTCGATCGCCTCGAAGCAGTAGCTGCCGCCGATGCAGCCGCCCATGACATGGAACTTCTTGAAGCCGAGATGGTCGATCAGCGCCAGATGGTCGGCGGCGAAGGTGTGCCAGCCATGGTCCGGCTTGACGTCCGCCACCGACTTGCCGGCATTGCGCTGGTCCATGGCGATGACTGTGTATTTGTCGGCAAGTGCGATGCGCGGATCCATCCATGGAAACCCGTTGGGATAGTTGGGTGACGCGCCACCCCACATCTCGACCCGCGAGCCGAGACCGCCCGGCGCATAGAGCAGGATGGGAAAGCCCGCGCCATGGATCTCGTAGTAGATCTCGGCATCGGGACGCTTCAGCATGGGCATCGCAACAACTCCTTTTCGTTCCCGTCACTGCGGCGGCTCACAGCCCATCATGGGTTGGTTGCTAGGAGACGAGACTCCAGGCGAGTTCGGCGCGTTCGCGCGCCGACTTGCTCATTTTTATCGATTCAGGATTGGACGAATTGCCCTGCAGGCCGCGGCGATAGACGCCCTGGGCGATGGCGGCCAGTCGGAACAGCGAGAAGGCGAGGTAGTAGTTCCAGTTCGCGATGGCGGCGCGCCCGACCCTCCGGCAATAGGCGGCGACGTATTCGCTCTCGGTCGGCAGGCCGAGCTTCTTGAAGTCGACCCTGGCGAAGCCATGCGGCGGCTCGGTGAGATGGTAGCCCAGGCAATTGTAGGCGATGTCGCAAAGCGGATGGCCGAGGGTCGAGAGCTCCCAGTCGAGCACCGCCACGATGCGCGGCTCGCTGGGATGAACGATCAGATTCCCCAACCGATAATCGCCGTGCACGATGGTGGTGGGATCGCCCGGCTCCGGATCGGGGGCCGGAATGTGCGCCGGCAGCCAGGCGCACAGTCTGTCCATCGCCGGGATGTCCTCGGTCTTGAGCTCGGCATATTGCTTGCTCCAGCGCGCCACCTGGCGGGCGATGTATTGGCCGCTGCGGCCGTAGTCGCCGAGGCCGACCGTCGCCGGATCGACCTTGTGCAGGCGCGCCAAAACGTCGTTCATCGAATCGAAAATCGCCGCGCGCTCCGCAGGCGTCTGCCCGGGCATCGCGGCGTCGATCAGGATGCGCCCCTCCACGGCGTCCATGAGATAGAACATCTGGCCGATCACCGAATCGTCGGTGCAGAGCAGATGGGCCCGCGCCACCGGCACGTCGGTCCGGGCCAGCGCCGAGATCACGCGGAATTCGCGGTCGACCTGGTGCGCCGAGGCGACGAGCTTGCCCGGCGGTTTCTTGCGCAGCACGAAGTCGCGGCGCTTGCCGTCGCTCATCTCCGCGGCGACGAAGAAGGTCGGGTTGGAATGGCCCGAATCGAACTGCCTGACCTCCAGCCCGCCTCGATAGCCTGCGAGATGAGTGCGCAGGTAGCGGTCGAGGGAGGCGGCATCGAAACGATGGCGCTCCATGACGGGCACGGTGTGAGCATAAGTCGCCATGTGCGAGGAGCCTAGGCGGTGCGTGGCGCGCTCGGCAAACGGTCCGGCCCGCACAGAGGAATCCGGTTTCGAAGATTCGGAACCATACACCCGATCCTGCGTTGTGGTGTGTTGGGGGCAACGAGGTCACAGGGTGGCCGAGACGACGAACGACACCGACGCGGAGCGTTTCCCCGTCGTTCATGTCCATCGCGGGTCGGCAATTCGCCGTCCGCTGATCGTGCTCGCGGTGTGCGCCGTGGGCGTCGTCGGCTATCTGGCGCGCGACTTCCTCATCCCCACGGCCGCCGCGATCGTGCTGGCATTGATGCTGACGCCGGTGGCCAAGACGCTGGAGCGGGTTCATGTGCCGCCGACGCCCGCCGCCGCAGCCTCGGTCTCGCTGCTGGCGTTGCTCGTGGCGGGCCTGCTGGCGGTGGCCATTCCTTCGATTTCGTCATGGGCCGCGCAGGCGCCGTATTTGACCTATACGCTCGAGCGCAAGCTCGAGGGGCTGCGCTCCTCGCTCGCCATCGTCAAGCAGGTGTCGGACAGGGTCGAGCAGGCGGCCACCGCAGCGCCGGCCGGTCCCGCCACGTCCCCGCCCGAGAAGGTCGTGGTGCGCGAAAAGTCGATGCTGGGCGAGCTTGCCAGCACCACGCCGATCGTCATCCTCCAGATCGGCTATGCCGGCGTGCTGGCCTTCATGCTGCTGGCGCATCGCAACGACCATCGCCGCCAGATGCTGCGCATTCCCTTGACCTGGGCCACGCGCGCCCGGCTGGCGCGCATGATGCGCGACATCAACGACCGCGTCGGCCACTACCTGTTTTCGCTGGCCGTCATCTATGCCTGCGTGGCCGTGGTTGCCGCCGTGGCGCTGGCCTTGCTGGGCTTTCCCAATGCCATCATGTGGGGAATCGTCATGGGGTTGGCGTCCTTCGTGCCGTTCGTCGGCGCGCCTCTCACGATTGGCGTGGTGGCGCTGGTCGCCCTCATCACTTTCGACGACTGGCTGCATATCCTGGGGCCGCCGGCCGCGCTGCTCGTGATCCACTTCTCCGAATCCCAGTTCATCACCCCGATGTTCGTCAGCCGCCGCTGCGCGCTCAACACCGTGGCGGTGTTCGTCACCATCGCGCTGCTCGGCTGGATGTGGGGCGCCATCGGCGCCATCGTGGCGGTGCCGCTCCTGATCCTGCTCAGCACCATTGCCGCGCACCTGCCGTCCTTGCGCTGGCTGGAAGTGATGCTGTCGGATGATCGCCCGGTGAGCGAGAAAGTCGCGAGCAAGCCCGCGCTCGCCTCGGTGAAACGCCCGCCGTTCAAGCCGCCGCGTCAGCCGCGACGCCGTCTGGTGGCGACGAAATAGAACAGGCCCATGAGCGCCCAGAAGGCGCCGACGATCGCCCAGGCGCCGGCCGGGTCGATGTTGCGTTCCAGCAGCACGAAGGCTGCGCAGGTCAGGCAGACGGCCCCGACCGCGATGGCGGCGCCGGCGCCCAGCATCAGCAGGGCATGCGTCGCCGCGTCATGGGCAGCCATGCGCAGGGAACGCGCAGCCGCCGCCGAGGCCGCTACGCGCAGAAGGGGGCCGATCACGGAAGGTCTCGCCGGCGCGGAAAGGGTCCTTTTCGCCGGCTTAGTTCCGACGACAAAGCCAGCCTGCCAGGAAGCCGATACCGACGATGGCGGCCAGGGTGGTGAGCGGCCGGGCCTCGGTATGCTCGATCAGCGTGTCGGTCGCCTTGTTCTTGAGCTTGGCCGTCTCGTTGACGATCGACTTGGCGGTATCGCCGTACTTGGCGATCAGCTCGCGGGCCGAGCGCAGGGTCTCCTCGACTGCCTCTCCGCCGCGCGCCACGATGGAATTGCCCGCATCGTTGACGCTGTCGGAAAGCTCCTCCAGCTGGGCCTTGAGAAGGGCGATCTCGCGGGCCAGATCCTTGCCGTTGTGGGTGGCCGAATTGCGCATGACGTACTCCTGGGCTTTTGGATTACCGCAGGTAACGCCCCAGCACGCGGAAGGTTTCCGGAAAGTCTAAAACCGCAGCGTCGCCAGGCTCGCTTCCGGTATTTCGGACATCCGCACATACTGCGCGAGAATGTGCATCAGGGCCTGGTGGGCGTCCTCGACAACCCCATAGTTCTCGGCCGCGACATGCAGGCTGATGTCCGCTGCCTTGGCGCTGCGGCCGCCGGAAAAGCCCGACATCGCGATGGTGGTGAGGCCGTTGTCCCGCGCCCAGGCCAGCGCCCGCACGATGTTCTCCGAATCGCCCGACGAAGAGATCGTGATCAGCACATCGCCGGGCCGGGCCGCGCTGCGGAGCTGATGGGCGAAGATCTCGGCATATTCGATGTCGTTGGCGATCGCCGTGATCAATTCGATGGTGTTCGACAGGCTCACAACCCTCGCGCGCAGCGTCGTATTGGTGGCGATGCCCTTCGAGCAATCGTTGACGAGATGGTTGGCGATCGCCGCCGAGCCGCCGTTGCCGCAGGCGAAGATCAGCCTGTCGTCCTGGATGGCCTGCTTGAGCGCGGCGGCGGCCCGATCGATTTCGGACGAACGGACGGACGTCAGACCCGCGGCAACGAGGCGTGCGTAGTCCGCGACGAAGGCGCCAGCGTTGGGATATTTCCGGCTGGGAAACTTGGCTGTCATGCCCATCCGGCTGTAAGCGAGCCGGATGCAGTCGTCAACCGTCCCACACGTTCTGCGGCATCGGCAGCTTGGCGAAATCGGCGGCGACCAGCGGCCGGTGATGCGATACGCCTTCCTTCTCGAGCAGCATCATGTATTGCCGCACGTGCTGGCCCGAATGCCAGGTTGTGCGTTCCATCAGCTCGTGCAGGGTTTGCGGACCGTAATAGGTCGGCAGCGACTTGGCGGGCGACGTGTCGCCCTTGCTCCACCAGTCGCGGAAGCGCTGGCGCACCTTCTCGCCATAGGCCACCAGGGTCGCGGTATCGGCGTCGGCCGCGGGCTCCTCGCGGAACATCGCCTGGTCGAGAGCGACGCCCTCGTTGGCGTCGAGGAAGGCTGCGACGACACGGAACAGATGGAAGGCGAGCGTGCGGTAGCTGCGCGGACGGCCCGGCACGTGGGTGTCCAGCCGGTCGCGGGGCATCAGCGGGATGAGTTCGAGCGCCGCACCCATGAACTTGTCGACCCGCGCCGCCAGCTCCTCGGTCGAGAGCTCGGGGCCCGACTTCTCCTTCAGGCCCAGGAAGTCGACGATCTGCTTGGTGCTCTGACCGAAGGTGTACTTGTCGCCGCGCGACAGCACGGGCACGGTGCGCACGCCAAGCTTCTGCAGCTCGGCCATGCCGTTGGGGTCTTCAAGAACATTCACTGATACGAAGTCGATCCCACGGACCGATAGAAACTCTTTGAGTCTCAGACAGCTGGTTCAACCGGGCTGCCAGAACACCTTGAACGGTTCGCTCATGCTCTTCTCCTACACGGACTTATGGCGCGGGCTTGTGGCAGACGATGCAGATCTTGTTGCCGTCGGGATCCCTGAGATAGGCGCCATAGTAGTTGGGATGATAGTGCGTGCGCAGGCCCGGCGCACCCTCGTCCTTGCCGCCGGCCGACAGGCCTGCCTTGTGCGCGGCGTCGACCGCGGCGCGGTCGGGCGCGTCCAGGCCGACGGTGATGCCGTTGCCCACGCTGGCCGCCTTCTTGTCGAGCGGACTGACGATCCAGAGCTGCGGCCGACCGGCCGTCGGGCCGTAAGCGACCGCGTTGGGATAGTCTGCATGGCGAACCAGCCCGAGCGGTTTCACCAGGGGGTCGTAGAAGCCCTTGGACTTGGCGACGTCGTTGCTGCCGACCGTGACGTGGCTGAACATGGCGTGCTCCGAAAGTGGTTCAGGAAGCGGCCGGAGCATAGACCGAAGCGAGCTGGCGCGAAACCAGCCGGGCGTAGAGGCCGCCCTTCGCCAGCAGCGAGGCGTGCGTGCCGGTCTCGGCGACCCGGCCCTCGTCCAGCACCACGATCAGGTCGGCGTCGCGCACCGTCGACAGCCGGTGGGCGATGACGATGGTGGTGCGGTCGGCCTGCAGCACGTCGAGCGCGCGGCGCACCGCCTGCTCGTTCACCGCGTCGAGATGCGAGGTCGCCTCGTCGAGCACCAGGATGGGGGCGTCCTTCAGGAAGGCGCGGGCGATGGCGACCCGCTGGCGCTGGCCGCCCGACAGGCTGGTGCCGCGCTCGCCGACCGGCGAGTCGAGCCCCTCGGGCAAAGCGGCGACCAGTTCGCTCAGCGAGGCGTGCTGGATGGCGGCCTGCAGCTCGGCCTCGGACGCCTCGGGCCGGGCGATCAGGATGTTGGCGCGCAGGCTGTCGTTGAACAGATAGGTGTCCTGGGCCACGAGTGCCACCAGCCGGCGCAGCGCGTCGAGCTTGTAGTCGCGCAAGTCGGCGCCGTTCAGCGTGATGCGGCCGGAATCGGGATCCCAGAAGCGCATCAGCAGCTGTGCCGTCGTCGTCTTGCCCGCGCCTGACGTGCCGACCAGCGCCACGGTCTTGCCGGCAGGGATCTCGAAGCTGACGTCGGAGAGCGCGCGGCGGCTCTGGCCGGGATAGGTGAAGCTCACCTTCTCCAAGGCCAGCGAAGCGGCACCCTTGCGCGGCGGCACGCCCGGGCCGTCGCGCACCGGGATCGGCTCGTTGGCCAGCGCATAGACGCGCCGCGTGGCGCCCAACGTGTCGGCGAGCTGGCGGCCAATCTGGGCGATCTCCGACACCGGCAGGAAGGCCGCCATGGCGAGGATGGTCATGAGCGGCAGCAGGCCGGGATCGAGCGCGCCCTGCTGGGCGAGCGCCGCACCCGTCACGACGACGGCGAGGCCGCCCAGCCCGATCAGCACTTCGAGCATCGCCTGCTGGCGTGTGAGCTCGCGGAAGAAGGGCAGGCGGAGCGCGATGTGACGCTGCGACAGCTCGTCGAGCTTGGTGCCGCGCGAGGCTTCCTGCTGGAAGGCCACGATCTCGCCCAGGCCCTGAACGGAATCGACGGCGAAGGCGCCCAGTTCGCCGGCCGCCTCGCGGGCCTGGCTGCCCAGCTGGTCGACCCGCTTCCTCATCAGGAACGGGCTCAAGCCGGCGGCAAGCAGGAACGGCAGCAGCGCCACGGCGAGCCAGCCATTGGCCCAGGCGAGGACCGCGACCACGGCGGCCGGCACCAGGACGGCGACGAAGGCCGGCGCCACGGTGTGGGCGAAGAAATACTCGACCAGCTCGATGTCGTGGGTGGCGAGCGCCATCAGATCGCCGGTGCGACGGCGCACGAGATAGGCGGGCGCCAGCGCATCGAGCTTGCGGAAGGCGTCGATGCGCATCTCGGCCAGCAGGCGGAAGGCCATGTCGTGCGCCATCCAGGATTCCAGCCAGTGCAGCACGCCCGACAGCGGCGCGGTGATCGCGAGCGCGATGGCCAGGCCGGCAAAGGGTTCGTGATGCTTCAGCGCCAGCACGATCAGCGCCGACAGCACGCCGACGCCGATGAAGGCGATGACCCGGAGCACGCCCAGGGCGAAGGTCAGCGTGAGCTTGCCCTTCCACGGCAGGATCACCTTCATCAGCGCCGCCACGACCTGATACCAGGTCAGCCCCTCGGCCTTGATGATGCCCTCGGTGAGGGGTTTTACCGCGCCGCCCGGCGTGTCGGACACACTCTCCGTGCGCGCGGGCGCCTCGATCAGGTCGGCCGCGCCGGCCCCGTGCTGCTCGCGCGCCTGCTCGGCCATCAGGCTGGCATAGACGCCGCGCCGCGCCATCAGCGCGTCATGGCGACCCTGCTCGGCGACCTTGCCGCCGTCCAGCACCAGGATGCGGTCGCAATCGATCACGCTCGACAGGCGATGGGCCAGGATCAAGGTCGTGCGGCCCTGCATCAGCCGATCGAGCGCCTCCTGGATCACCGCCTCGTTCTCGGCATCGACCGCCGACAGCGCCTCGTCGAGCACCAGGATCGGCGTGTCGCGTAAGAGCGCGCGGGCGATGGCGACCCGCTGGCGCTGGCCGCCCGAGAGCTTGATGCCCTTTTCGCCGATCGTCGTCTGGTAGCCTTGCGGCAGGGTGAGGATGAAGTCATGGATATTGGCCGCGCGCGCGGCGTCCTCGAGGTCTTCTTGCGAGGCGTCGGGCCGGCCCAGCCGGATGTTCTCCTCGACCGTGCCGTGGAACAGGAAGGTGTCCTGGTTGACCACCGAGATCAGCGCGCGGATCTCGGCAAACGGCAGGCTGCGCAAATCGTGGCCGCCCAGAAGGATGCGGCCGCGGTCGGGATCGTAGAAGCGCAGCAGCAGCCGCACGATCGACGACTTGCCGCCGCCCGATGGTCCGACCAGTCCCAGCCTTTCGCCCGCCTCGGCGCGGAAGGAGAGGCCATCATGCACGGTGCGCCGCGTGCCCGGATAGGAGAAGCGCACGTCCTCGAACGCGATGGTGGGCGCCAGCGCCCGATGGAGCTTATCTCCGAGGCGCGCCGGCGGCGCATCGGCCACGCCAGGCTTGTCGTCCAGGATGCGGTAGATGCCCTGTGCCGCCGAGAGGCCGACCATGCCCTGATGCAGCACGGTGCGCAGCTCGCGCATCGGCCGGTAGATCTCGATGCCCAGCATCAGGATGATGAGCAGGGCGGAGAGCGACAGGGCGCCCGCCTCGACGCGCGTCGCGCCGTAGATCAGAGCGGCGGCCGCGCCGCAGGCGATCGAGGTGTCGGTGATGCCGCGCGCCAGCGCGTTGGTGGCCAGCACCCACATGGTGCGGCGAAAGAGGTCGCGCGCCTCGACCTCGAGCTTGTCGGCGCGCGCCTTGCCCTGGCCGAACGCCTTGAGGGTCGCCAACCCCTGGATCGAATCGAGGAATTCGGCGGCAAAGGAGGCGTAGCTTTTCTGCCGGCGCTGCGAGTTCTTGATGTCGAACTTGTGCCACAGGCCGGGCGCGAACAGCGCCACCAGCGCGAAGCCCAGCATGACCAGCGCGACCGGCAGGTCGATGAAGGCCACGACGGCGAAGATCAGCAGCGGCGAGAGCAGCGCGATCAGGAACTGCGGCAGGAACTGGCCGAAATAGGTTTCGAGCTGCTCGACGCCGTCGATCATGGACAGCGTCAGCGCGCCCGAGCGCTGGCGGCCGACCGTGCCCGGCCCGAGGGCGGCTATGCGGTCGTAGAGCGTTCGCCGCAGCGCCTTCTGCACCCGCGCCGCCGTCTCGTGCGCCACCACGGCGCGCCAATGCTCGGCCGTGCCGCGCAGCACCATCACCAGGGCGATCAGCAGGATGGACGGCACCAGCTGGGTGAGCGTGCGGCCGGCAAAAACCTGGCCGATCAGCCAGCCCAGCAGGCCTAGGCGGGCGACGCCCAGTCCGACGGATAAAAGGCCGATGGCGACGGCGCCGGCGATACGCCCGCGCACGCCCTTGGTGAAGACCAGAAGACGCGGTTCGATGTGCATGGCGGTCATGCTAAGCCGAACGTCAATATTCGTCAGTCCACAATTTGGAAGATCACCTGTACAATTCTGAACATGGATGCCAACTGGGACGATCTCCGTGTTTTCCTGACCCTGGCCCGCGAGGGCACGCTCACCACGGCGGCCAAGGCGCTGGGCGTCAGCCATCCCACCGTGTCGCGCCGCGTGCAGGCGCTCGAGCAGCAGATCGGCGCGCGCCTGTTCGAGCGCCTGCCCGACCGCTTCGTGCCGACCTCGGCCGGCGAGGAGCTTTTAGCCGACACCGAGGCGATGGAAAAAGCCGCGCTCTCGATCCATCGCCGCAGCGCCGGCCTCAGCGACACGGTGAGCGGCGTCGTGCGGCTGTCGGCCGGCGAGGCGATGGCTGCCCTGATCGCCCGCCACCTCGCCTGGCTGCGCGGCCGGCTGCGCCAGATCGAGTTCGAGGTGACCGCGAGCCACACGCTCGCCAACCTGTCGCGGCGCGAAGCCGACCTGCTGATCCGCGAGCAGGTACCGGAACTGGCCGGCATCGTCGTGCGCAAGCTGGGCCGCGTCGCCTACGCCGTCTACGCCGCGCGCGATTTCCCGCTCGGCCGCAAGGGCGCCCTCGACGGGCTGCCGTGGATCGGCTTCGACGACGACCACAGCTACATGCCGGGCCAGCACTGGCTGCTCGAACGCCTGGGGGGTACGCGGCCCACTGTGCGATGCAACAACTGGCTGGTGGTGCACGAAGCGGCGCGCGCCGGCGCCGGCCTCGCCGTGCTGCCCTGCTACCTCGGCGATCCCGATCCGGCGCTGAAGCGCGTCGGCGGCGTGCTGCCGGAAGTGTTCGCCGACCAGTGGCTGCTGGTCCATCGCGACCTGCGTGCCCTGCCGCGCGTGCGCGCGGTCATGGACGCCGTGATCGACCTCTTCCAGCGCGAGCGGCCGTTGTTGGAAGGCCGCGCCTAGCTATACTGGCGCAATCTTCCCGGGAGGAAGCGCCATGAAAAAAATCATCCTTGCCCTTTGCCTCGCGGCAATCGCGACAGCGGCCCATGCCGAGAACGGCAGCCTGCCGATGGCGGCGAAGCCGGAGGAGGTGGGACTTTCGTCGACACAGCTCAAGCGTCTCGAAGCCGCCACCAAGCAGAATATCGACGACGGGCTGATGCCCGGCGCGGTCATGCTGGTGGCGCGGCGCGGCAAGGTCGCGTGGCTGTCGGTGCAGGGCAAACGTGCGCCCGATTCGGACGATCCGATGAAATTCGATTCGATCTTCCGCATCTATTCGATGACCAAGCCGATCACCAGCATCGCGCTGATGCAGCTCGTCGAGGAAGGCAAGCTGCAGGTGAGCGACCCCGTGGCGAAATACCTGCCCGAGATCGGCAAGATGAAGGTCGGCACCGAAGCCGCGGGGCCCGACGGCAAGCCGGTTCTGCATCTCAGCGATCCCGACCGGGCGATGACGGTGCAGGACCTGTTGCGGCATACATCGGGGCTCACCTACGGCAATCGCGGCACGTCGCTGGTTCACCAGGCGTACGTCAACGCCAAGATCGGCGACCGCACCGCCACCGTCGAGGAGATGGTGCACCGCCTGTCGGCGCTGCCGCTGCTCTTCCAGCCGGGCACCCGCTGGGAGTACAGCGTGGCGGTCGACGTGCAGGGCCGCCTGATCGAGGTCTTGACCGGCAAGAAGTTCAGCGAAGCGCTGTCCGAGCGCGTGCTGCGGCCGCTCGGCATGGTCGACACCAGCTTCCAGGTGCCGGCCGCCAAGCTGGCGCGCGCCGCGCAGCCCGGCCAGAAGCCCAACGGCCCGCCGATGACGGCGCGCTTCAAGGTCGACGACGGCGCCAAGTACGAATCCGGCGGCGGCGGCATGCTGAGCACCACCGAGGATTACCTGCGCTTCACCATGGCGCTGGCCAATGGCGGCGCCTTCCAGGGCCAGCGCATCATCGGCAAGAAGACGCTGGAGTTCATGACGGCCGATCACGTCGGCAACCGGCCGGGACGGCCGGACGGCTTCGGCTTCGGCCTGGGCTTCGAGGTGCATACGCGGCTGGGCGATTCGGCGATCGAAGGGTCGGTCGGCGAATATGGCTGGTCGGGCGCCGCCGGCACGACCTTCTGGGTCGATCCCAAGGAGGAACTCGTGGCGATCTACATGGTGCAGGCGAGTGAGGGCGACACGCGGTTCCTGCGCACCCAGTTCCGGACCATGGTGCAGGCCGCCATCGTCGAGTGATGGCCGGGGGCGCACCCCCAAGCAATCAGATCGTGACCTGCTGGATGCCGCCGCGCGGAGTGTTGGCCTCGATGCTGCGCCACAGGATCTCGTGGCCCTGCGGCAGCGGCCGGTTGTTGGGCATGGTGAGCCACAGCCTGAGCAGCAGGCGGCTCATGCCGGCGCCGTGATCGTCCTCGAACGGCGTGCGGCCGTGATAGGTCACATGGCTGTTGATGAGCTGCAGGTCGCCGGGCTCCAGGGTCATCTCGTAGCAGAGCTCTTCGGCCGTCGCCATCAAGAGCTCGAGCGCTTCCTTCTGCCTGTCCGTGAGCTTGGGGACTCCGACCGCCAGCTGGCCGGCCTCGATGAAGGTGAGCGAATAGTGCGAGGTGAACTTGCCGTCGCGCAGGCCGAAGATCGGCAGCGGATAGGCGGTCTCCTTGGTCGTGCCTTCCTCGCCGAAGCGGCTGCGCCAGTAGTCCTTGAACAGCTCGTCGAGCAGGTCGGGCCGCTTCGCCAGGATGGCGTTGTGGATGGCGGGCGTCGAGGCGAGCTTGCTGACGCCGCCGGCGCGCGCCTGGCGCACGCAGAGCAGGCCCACCACGTCGGTGCGGTCGGTGTGGAAGCGCAACGCGCCACTGGTCAAGGTGCGGGCATAGGAGGAGAGGAAGGTCGCGCCCGTCTGGTCCTTGGTTTCGCCATAGGTGCGGCCGGCATGGGCGCCCTCGTCGCGGATGGCGCGCATCAGCTCGCCGCTCCTGTTCTGGAACACCGGCGTGCCGAGATGCGTACCCAGTCCGAAATAGACCCGGCGCAGATCGTCCTCGTCGTAACGGTCGACCGGGAAGCCGCGCAGCTTCATGATGCCGACGCCGTTCTCCAGCTCGCCGGCGATGTCGGCCACAAGACTGTTGAGCGAGGCCAGCGGGAAATCCTGGCGCGTGATCTGCGACCAGGCGAGGCCCTTCTTCTTGACGGCGGCGAGGGCGTCGTCGAGCTCGCCGACCGCCGACTTCGGCAGGTCGCGGATCCAGCGCTTGGAGTTCCTGATGTCGTCGCCGCGCCAGACGGCGGGGCCGGTGAGAGGGATGCGGTTGCTCATGACGGATTCATGTCGCGCTGGCGGCGCGAGCGCAAGGGGGTCTCTCAGGCCCGCAGCAGCTTCACGAGAGTCCTGTGCTGGCGGCATCCGGCGATCCCCGGGCGGGTCACCAGGATCGCCGGCATTCGTCCCGACTCGCCGGCTCGG